>Ga0302198_10000029_pt1 | contig 120333 bp, 121 predicted proteins | sample II_Bog_N2_2_FD_193521 | JGI IMG/M metagenome (GOLD analysis project Ga0302198, IMG submission 193521) | Peat permafrost microbial communities from Stordalen Mire near Abisko, Sweden - II_Bog_N2_2 | ecosystem: Environmental > Terrestrial > Soil > Wetlands > Peat | place: Sweden: Abisko...
CCAGAACGACCAGCCAAGGATGAAGTACAAGATGAGGCCGCCCACCAGGGGCATGACGCCCTGGACGAAGAAGTTCTTCACACTCGAGGTCAAGTTGTGACGGTAGTACCAGAAGCACGCGAACCCGGTGAGCCCGTAGTAGAAGGCGATCATCACACCCAGCGCGTCGACCGAATCGGAAATCACGTGACCGGCCGACAGGAAGTTCATGATGATGTAGAGCACTATCGACACGAATCCAAATGCAACCGTGGCCACCGTCGGCGTGAGAAACCGCTTGTGCATCTTCGCGAACACCGAGGGAATCGCCTTGTGCACCGCCATCGAGAGTACGGTGCGAGCAGTCGGAAGAATCGTCGTCTGGGTCGACGCGGCGGCCGACGACAGCACCATCAGCAACAACAAGTGCGTAAGGACAGACGCGAACGTCGAAGTCCCAAAGATCGCCGGACCAAGGATCGAGAGGACGTCATTGGTGTGAGCGGAGTTTCCGAGGCCTATACCCGAGGTACCAATCCCAGCGAAGGACTGCACCGCGAGGATTACGAGCGCGTAGATACCGAGCAGCACGAACGTCGAGATGACACCAGCCTTGCCCGGCACAGTTTCGGCGTCCTCGGTCTCCTCGTTGAGGTTGAGCGCGGTGTCCCATCCCCAATAGATGAAGAGCATGTCCGCCAGACCAACCACGAAGTCATTGAAGTGCTTTACCTTAAATGGATTGAACCAGCTGAGTGCGGGCGTGATATGTCCAACCGGAGCAGTACCATTGCCGACCCTGACCAGAGCCCAGACCGACAGCACCGTCAACATAGTGAGTTCGATACCCAGTAGCGCCTTTTGGAAGTTGGCGGAGACTTCAATACCGACGTAACAAATCCACGTCATAAAGACAATCCAAGCGATCCCGACGAGCAACACCCATGGACTGGAAGCGTCGCCACCGATGCCCTTCGCGTTAAACAAGTCAAAGACGTACTGACCGGCGATCTGCGCGAGGCTCGCCATGACGATGATGTCCGCCATGAGCACACCCCAGCCACCCATCCAGCCAACGCGGGGCGTGAACGCACGCGTACCCCAGGTGAAGGACGCGCCGCAATCCGGATCCGCCTTGTTCATCTGCTGGAACGCGAGCGAGACGAAGAACATCGGCACGAACGCCAGGATCGTCACGATAGGTGCTTGCACACCAATCGCCACGACCACGAAGCCGAGTGTCGCCGCCAGGCTGTACGCCGGCGCGGTGGACGCGATTCCGATGACGGTGCTTGATATCAAACCGAGCGCGCCGGTCTTGAGACCCTTCTCCTGCGCTCGGTTGGCAGGTTCAACGATCAGTGCCACGGTTCCCCATCCCCTTAAACTTTGAATGGAAACCTAGCCCTTCGGGTGGAACAATTCCAACGGCAAACGATGATTTTGAGATGAAAAAGCACAGGTTCGATGTTGAAAATTAAGCCGTGCACGAGCACCACCACGTTCGGCCTATGGCGCCCCCGGCAGGAGTCGAACCCGCAGCCTGACGGGTAGAAACCGTCTGCTCTATCCAATTGAGCTACAGGGGCTCGCAACAATGGTACTAACCGCGCGGTCGGCGACGAGACCACCACCAAGCCTTGTGCAATACTTAGAAGTCTTGGTGGGCGTAGCTCAGTTGGTTAGAGCGCCAGGTTGTGGTCCTGGAGGTCGCGGGTTCGACCCCCGTCGCTCACCCCAACGTCGTCGAGTAACGCACCCAAATGCCACACTGGGCCTCGCGACGTGACTTTGGTTTTGGCGAGTAGATTTCGCTCAGGTAACTCCACGGGAGTTCGAAGGGGGAAACAATGGCAATAGTTCGCGACTCTTTTTACATCAATGGCGAGTGGGTCAAGGCCACGTCCAGCGAGACCCTCGACGTGACGTCATCGGGTACCGGCGAGCACTACGCGACCATTCCCGCGGGAACGGTCGAGGAGGCGAATTCGGCGATCGAGGCCGCCGCCGCAGCGTTTACCGCGTGGTCCAACACGAGTCCCAAGGAGCGCGGCGAGTTTCTCGTTCGAATCTCAGAGAAGTTGGCGGAACGATCTGACGAGATCGCCCTCGACATCGCCCACGAGGTTGGCATGCCGCTCATGCTCGCCAAGGGCATCCAAGCTGGCATCCCTACCATGACCTTCGCCGATAATGCCAAGCGAGCAGCGGAGTTCACCTGGGAAGAAGAAGTCGGCAACTCGACGCTCGTGCGCGAGCCAGTCGGCGTAGTGGCCGCGATCACGCCCTGGAACTACCCGCTACATCAGATCGCCAACAAGGTCGCGGCATCCCTGGCGGCCGGCTGCACCATCGTCGTCAAGCCCAGCGAAGTCGCGCCCATCAACGCCTACATCCTGGCCGACATCATTCACGAAGTGGGCTTGCCCAAGGGCGTCTTCAATATGGTGACTGGTTTGGGACCGGTGGTCGGCGAAGCCATCGTGGCCCACCCCAAGACCGACATGGTCTCCTTCACCGGTTCGACTCGTGCCGGCAAGCGCGTCATGCAAATCGCCGCCGAGATGGTAAAGCGCGTCTCACTCGAGCTCGGCGGCAAGTCCGCGAACATCATCCTCGAGGGCGCCGACATTCCCAAGGCGGTCGCCGACGGCGTGTTCAAGTGCTATCTCAATTCGGGACAAACGTGCTCAGCACTCACTCGCATGGTGGTGCCGCGATCAAAACTCGCCGAGATCGAGGACATCGCAGTGGCCACCGCTTCGTCGTTCGCACCCGCGGACCCGATCACCGGATCAAGCCTGCTCGGCCCCCTCGTCAGCGCCACCCAGCAGCAGCGCGTGCGCGACTACATCAACAAGGGAATCGACGAAGGAGCGCGCATCATCTGTGGCGGCGTGAACCCCCCCGAGGGACTCGAAATGGGTTACTACATCGAACCGACGATCTTCTCTGACGTCACCAACGACATGACCATCGCCCAAGAAGAGATCTTTGGTCCGGTGCTTTCGATCATTCCCTACGACACCGAAGAAGAGGCGATCGCCATTGCGAATGACTCCAACTACGGACTCGCGGGAGGCGTCTGGGCCGCGACCGATGAGAAGGCTTTCGAAGTGGCACGAAAGATTCGTACGGGTCAAGTGGAGATCAACGGAGGAAGTTTCAACGTCATCGCCCCATTCGGTGGATACAAGCAGTCGGGTATCGGACGTGAACTCGGACAGCATGGCTTCGAAGAGTTCCTCGAAGTAAAGGCCATACAGCACAACTAACCAGTCAAGTCGCCGGTGCGCGTCGGTATAGACTCGTCTCGCGCCGGTAGCTCAATTGGCAGAGCATTTGACTCTTAATCAACAGGTTCCGGGTTCAAGTCCCGGCCGGCGCACCAAAGTAGCGCACCAAAGTAGTCAGGCTCTACGGACTCATGCATCCCAACTGTCGCGCCCTCCGGGTAACGACACGAAGATTCAAACACTTTCAGGAACATCAGTAACGCGAAATCCATCGTCATTCACGTTGCAACGTGTGGATTCGAAACGGCGGTGCGACGCAACAGGTCTGCATTCAGGCACTGGTGACTGGCGGAGAATCTTCCATCCGCGAATTTTACCGCTGACTGCACACGGACCCTAAGCTTTTTTTGCAATTGGACCACGTTGAATGGAAGTGATGTCGAACTTAAAGCCCGCGTAGCAGAAGTTGATGTTGACGGTTGTTGTGTATGGCTGTTCGAATGGATGCGGTCGCGTCGGCAAGAAGACCATCATTTGTTTTGTCAGGCAGGGACCGGCATTGGGATCCTGCTGATTGTAGGCGTCACCGTAGTCGAGTCCAAAAGAGGCGGTGGCCCCTGGACCGATTGTCACGACCTTGGGTCGCACTGCTACGAAAATCATTCCACCTCCGTCGACCACCTTGACTCTGTTGTTCTCAAAAGCACCGGGATAAGTAGTGAGCCTTGGGTATCCCTCTAAAGCGCAGGTAACTTTGCTGATGTTGACTATGACAAAAGGGATACCCACACTACCGGCAGCGAAATAGGCACCACTCGAAGACACGACTGCCACAGCCAACTGACTAGCGGCGCAGAACGACACTTCGCTAGACGCGGAGGCGTCCGACGAGCTTGACGTCACGGAGAGTCCAAAGACACTCAACATCAGCATTGTCGAAGCTAAACCTCGACCCGGGAATCGAATTCTCTTTTGTAATTCGGTCATGGGTTAGACCTCAGGTTCTACGGGCTTACGGGCAAAGTACCAGGAGAACAGAAACTGGAAATCTCAGCAGGAGGATTTATGGCGTTTCTCGGAGGCCCGACTCGATAGGCGCGCTACTCCACACTGACACCGCAAGTTTCGCACCGAGAATGTGTGATTCACTGTACGGAGCGTATAAGCCCGCATTATCTTGAGGAGTTCCGAATCGTCACGACCGACCGTGCGTGAACGACTGATCCCGGCCCGGGTGACATCGAGATGACGGTGCCCTTGGGCGCACTGCTCGACGAATTGTTGATGACGTGCACGTATATGCCCAGGCTCGAAATTTCACCAGCAGCCGTTGGCGTGCTTACGCCAACGAGATTGGGTAATGTCACCAAAACCGAGGGGCACGGAAAACTCTGGGTTTTCGATCCGTTGTACACGTACTTAGGTATGCACACCAATGAAGAAGGCGACTTTCCCAGCGGAACGTAGCCAACGCCGTTGGGATACAGGTGACCAACCAGTGTGGTGAGGTTGCTCGCGTACACGGGCTTTGGCCACGAACCAAAGTTGTTCGGTATCGGTTCTCCGACCAGCGAAGGCGGAAGGAGCACGTCCGAGCGCGGCGTGTAACCAACTACCTTTCCATTCGGTCCAGTCACAGAGATGTAATCGGGGACCAGGTTCCACGGAAGCGTTCCATTGACAGCGACAGGAAGCGGCCCTTTGGTTTGGAGCAGCACACCAGCCGTCGCACTACCGGCAACGACAAGACCAATTCCTATTGCCACCGTGGTGGTCCGACTCAGACGCCACCACGGTCGCAGGTAACCGTTGACGACTGTCTCGAGCTGTCGTCGAGCGGCTTGGCTTCGGACGGCAGGCATGGGACGTGAGGGCGGAAGTTGGTCAAGCAGGGTCATGGTTCTCCTTTGGGAACGTCAAGTCTGCGACGTGATTCGTCGGTTCGTGCGCGAAGCCTTCCTGATCCAGAAGTACTCGAAGATGATCTCGTGCACGCGACAATCGAGATCGCACGGTACCAATCGGAATATCTAAGGCAACCGCGGCTTCGGCGTAACTCAAATTTGACCAGTCGCAAAGTGCGATGATCTCTCGATCCTGCAAGTTCAGCGAGTTCAACTTGTCGAGGATCACCCCCATCGCGCGCTCATCATCGATTCTCTTATTCACGTCATCATCCAAACTACGTCAACTCTGACTTCGGTAGCTTGGATAGGAGCCGGTTATAGCGACGAATCGACCGATCGGAGTTTCGGGCCGCGTTGTTCGCCACTGCCAGTAACCAAGGAAGTATCGAGTCGCCATGAAGTCTGACATCCCTTCTTCGGCGCCACGCTTGGAGGAAGACGACGCTGGTGAGATCTTGGGCCACTGACCACGAGCCAGTTCGCCGAAAGCAGTGGTTATACACATCAGCGGAGTGGCGCTCGAATAGCTCTCCAAATGCAGCGCCGTCATGACGACTAGCGAGCAGCCAAAGTTGCTCATCGGGGACACCGTCGAAATCACGCCTCACGAATACATCATGTCCAGGACTCGCCCTTGAGTTCCAAGTATCCCTGGCTGAATGGTGCTCGAGATCTCTTGTTGTCCAGACATTCCTAATGTCACGCTTTGTCCCAAAGTGAATCGTGCCGGGTCTGTTGGTCACAAGATCGTCTGGGAAATTGTCTACTCTTCCCGCAGCCGCAGCTCAAACCACTCAACATCGGTCCTTCGAAATTGAATAGTGACTTGACCTTGAAACGAACTTTGGTCTAGCCAATTGTCTAGCCACGAGGTCAAACGTGAGAGGACTTCAGTGGACGTTGGTGGACATTGCACTTCTGCTGGCCAGAATATTTGGACGCTGAGAAACGTCCCTGGACGTTCTGGAAACACACTCAAGGTGCCGGGATCGATGTGGAAAGTTGTTGATCATGCTGGAGAGAACAAGTTAGGACACGTTCTAGCCGGGCTCCAAGGATGAAGCGGGATTCAAAATCAGAACCGAGTTGGCCGGGTGGCCCCCGCTAACGAGGGAGCATTGCCGCGTCCAGCCTTCGCCAGAGTGACTCCACGGCATCGGGTGTCAGGGGTCCGGTCGCGTTGATGAGTCCGATGAAGCTGTGCCCACCAGAGATGAGGACGCCCTCGTGCTCATAGGGCCCCTTACCCCTCTTGAAGTGCAGGCCTTCCTTGACACCCCACGTGGCCTCAACGAACGCCAGCACCGGGTGCACCAGAACTTTGGTATCCCCGATGACCTGGGCCACGGGGATCACGAGCCGGTAGATCTTGGCGATATCCGAGGTCCTGTCCATCCCGTCCACCGTGAGGCACTTGCGCGGGTCGGTGCTCGGAAACCCGGGGCTGCGGTACCTGATCTCCCCGGTCCATTTCTTCGAGTCGATTATCCACACCCCAGTGGAGGCGACGACGACGTGATCAATGTTCGCCTCAGAGTCGCCGGGCACCTTTCGGTCGGTGAGGACGTGGGCTCCCGCTGCGAGGTCCGCGGCCAGGTACGTGCCCATTAGGTACTCCCCCTGGGCACCCTTTAAGTTGTTGTCACCGCGGTAGCGCTTGTCTTGGCGTAACGCCGAAGAGCCCGCTACCGGATCCGCTGGTGGCGTAGGCATGACCGTCTCTGCGGGCCCGCACCCCAAACAGTGCACACGCTGTCCCTTGGGCTGGGATGCGTCCGTCCAGCCCTCGGCACCCTTCTGCACCATTCCCCCGCAACTACTGCACGGGGCACCGTTACGCGCGAACGTCGTCTTGGACCAGGCCATCGTGGCACCTCCTGCGCTCGACGTGTGAAGTGAACTTCACCTTCTTCGCCCAGAATAAACGAAACGCGTGGCGTTATTACCATCCGACGGGACGACACTGATGATATGACGACCCCTAGTAACCAGCCAGTGCCGCCCACGTGTGATCAGTGCCGTTGAGCGCAATGGACTTGTATTTTGTGACTTGCGGCCAAGGCTTGGGTGATTGCGTTCCTTGATGCTCGGTCGATTATCTTTCAAGTCGGTGGGCCGACGTCCACAATCTCCGACTGGCGAATTGATTTGTGGGCTCTTCAATAGTCGTGATCGTTAGCGTCCTTTACGCTTCATTCCCCAGCGAAATCGTGCCCACAATGAAATCAATGTCGCCCCGGCGAGCCCGCCAACGGCCAAGGTCAGCACGGCGTACCGCACTGGTGTTCCAAAGATGAATTGCATGCCGCCAGCAGCCAAAAGTGCGAATGAAATCGCCGTGCCGTACCAGAGTGCCATGCCGAGATCGCGCAAGTCAGTTTCGACTGGGTGTTTAACTTCGAGTGCAATATGCGCGGGAGTCCAATCTGGACGGGCTTCAAGCAAATCCGCTTCAGAGTCGTAGTGCTCCATCGCAAAGTCGATGCCAGCCAGATCACAAATACGCTGGATGCTGTCGACACGCAGTTCCCAGGTATCCGAGTCGTCGATACGTGCAAGCTGCGCCCCTGCACCGTTCAGAACTTCGATAAAACGGTCGGGTTCACTGATGTGGCCGGTTGCTCGCCGTTGCACGTATATCAAAACCATCCGACGCGCAACATTCTCGGTTAGCTGTGCTCCGTGTCTCTTCGGTACGCTCAAATGATGACGGCCACCGTCGCCGTCGATGACCAACTCAATGCTCGTGCCTCCGATGAAGATGGAAGGTTGGGAGCTGTGATGCCGTGGGAGTTCCGGCACCTCGTCCATGGACTCTCCAGGTCGTAAGCGCCAATAGCTCCCGGGCGTGAGATGGTCAGGCTCGGTCGGTTCTGGGCCCGTGAAGTCAGCCATCAGTGGATCGACTATCTCATCCTTCACACTGGCGAACTTACCGGGTGCGTTCCCTGTATCACAGCACCCGCAAACTGCATTTGGCGAATTTGAACATCAATCCGAAAATGCGTAAGCGACTCCAATCAACGACGCAACCATCCCCGGAGTGACGGCACGCGCGTTCCAACGACGACTGCGCCAACGACGACGAGAACGCACATGATAACAACGAGCCACGTCGCGGGACCTCCGAGTACCCACGCTGGGATCACTATGGCCAGGACTAAGGCGCCAACAATTAGTCGGTACAGATTCATCCTCCACGTGAACAGGCGACGCAACATCTGGCCAGGTTACGTCCCAACCGATTGAAGTGGACTTAAGGTACCGGAGATCGCTGGTGTCGGAGGCCCGACACGACAGTTCCGCAACCTTGCACTGGCGATTCGTATCGAAGGTCGCAAGCCTGCCGTCAACGTAGGTGTTCTTCTAGCTGTGACTTAGGCAGCAACGTCGGACGCGCTCACGGCTGCCACTCCCGCCTGATCAACCCGTACACCCACGAATCTGATACCTCGCCATTCACGACGCAGTCTTCGCGCAACTTCCCTTCACGCACGAATCCGAGTTTCTCTAGGACTCGAGCAGATGCAGTGTTGCGCGTGTCGGTCTCAGCTTGGACCCGATTCACATCCAGCGTGTTGAACGCCCACTGCAGCAGAGACCGAGCGGCCTCAGTCGCGTAGCCATGTCCCCACACACCATCATCGAAGCAGTAGCCCATCGATGCGCTGCGATAGTCCGGGTTCCATCGGTTCAGACTGCACCAGCCAATGAAGACCCCGTCTGAAACACGCTCCACAGCCAGCCGTGTCCCGGTGCCTGCCTCCTCGATCTCGCGGCAAGCGGCTATGAACCTCTCGGCGCGCTTGCGTTCGCTCCAGGGCGGTGCGTCCCAGTAGCGCAGGACATGGGCATTGCTGTGCAGCGCGAAGAGGGCGTCCGCATCCGATTCGTTGAAGGGCCGTAGGCGCAGGCGATCGGTGTGCAGCGTGGGTGCTGACAAGGACATGCCAGTCACGATACTTCGCAACGCCTACCAGTCAATTCTCACTCGGAATCTCCCAGGGGACCAACGACATGACGCTTTGGCTCTTCCGTGGATCCTGCAATGCCTGACTGGCAAGCGCCTGACTTTAGCGACACGGCCAGTAACTGACTCTCGCCGTCATCGTGCATTGGCTCGTGTCGGAGGCCCGACTCGAACCCGTACAGGAACCAACTGAGTCGATGCCATTGTCTCGCGTCAAATACGACTTCAATCGAACGTCCAATGAAACCTAATTGAGAAGGTACTCACAAACCCAGAACTGTTCGGAGACCTTCGTCAACGCGCTCTAGCGTGGGTGGCCGTACGCGGCCCGTGCGTCGGCCGAGTTCGCTCTTATCGAGCGTCACGAGTGCCGTCACATTTGCCACGGATTCACGGGTCATTCCGGCTTCGCCCTTGGCGACGCGTACGTTGCCCGGCATGTCACCGAGGCGAAGTGTTGTGGTAAGGGTAACGGCAACGATGGTTGCCAAACGACTTGAGTTATAGAAGTCATCGGAAACGATCAATACTGGTCGACGCTTCGCTCGTCGGGACCCCTTTGGATCACCAAGATCCACCCAATACACCTCGCCACGTTGGATTACCACTTCGCGTTGTCATCCTTCGCCAAGACACGGCGAGCCGCCGTCGAGGTAAATTCGCGAGTGTCATCCTTCACGGCATCCACGACGGCGTTGATTCGATCAATGACGTCGACCGACGACTCCTCTTCGTCGAGTTCCTTTTCGACAGCCCGAGCAAAGAGTGCTGAGCGACTCGTACCGAGTTCCTTCGCTCGACGCGTCGCGCGAACATAGACCTCATTGGGAACGGAGATAGTCGTCTTCACGAAATGACTGGACTTGCTCATACGATGAGTATAACCAGTCATACCCATTTTTCGGACATGTCCCAATATGTTCGAATCTGGAGACAAGACGACGCCGGATGGAGGTCCCCTCAGTCGCACTTGACCCGGACCACATCTCGATTATGCCCACGTAAGTTACGTCAGATCTAACACCACAGAAAACACCACCGACGAGAACTAATGGGAACTACCAAACCGACTGGAACGGACGGTGATTCGTTAGAAACAAAGGGTTACAACGACCAAACCGACACATCAAGACAGGTGGCAAACTTCTCTTAATCAACAGGTTCCGGGTTCAAGTCCCGGCCGGCGCACCAAGTAAGAGCAAAAACGCGCGAGTAGCGCGACGCAAGGAGCGAACATTCCTTGCGTTCTCATTGAGAGTTTGCGTCCGCATACGTAACCGCGAAGTTTTCGCAGAAGGCACGCGTCGTTACTGGAAAAAGCACGGGCAGTCTGATAGAACACGACTGGGTGCCAGAATGTTGGTCTCTTAGAAAGGTTCCCCGTGACCACGAGGGTCACGGGGTCCGAATATTAAAGGGAGTCAGTTTGTTTACTCGAGCCAACCAGCTGCGCGCAAGATCAAAGGCGATTCTGGGTTCAGTCATCGTCGCGTCGACACTCGTAGTGTCACTCGGCGTCGCGGTTCAACCCAGTGGGGCGCTCAGTTCAAGTGCGTTCTGCAAGACTATTTACACCTGGAGGCCGCAATCGCCGCCGTCCTCGTTCACTACGGCGAGCTACCACAAGTGGGCCCTCGCGTACCTTCCAATTTACGAGAAGCTGGCTTCCGAAGCGCCGAATGCGGCCACCAAGAACATCTTGAATGAGATCGTCAAGATTCTGAAGTATTACTCGACTGCCGCATCGGCCAAGTCTCTCGAGGCGTACGCACTAGCGAACTCCAAGACCTACCAAACCGATGCCCAAGCCCTCGCTAAGGCGATAATCGCCTGCGCCTAGGACAGGCTTTTGTCTTGACGACAGGGCGAAACGCTTGAGTGCTGCAAACCCGACGCGATGAAAAGCAATATTTCCCACCGCGTCGGGTTCGGCCGCGTAAGGTCGTCCAGCGAGTAAAACTCGTCAATTTCTAGGTTGGCTCGACAATCGGCTACCTTCGACGTCGTGCTCGTACGATCTGCCTCGCCCTCCGACGTTCCGATCGTCACCGTGATGATCGAAGAACTTGCCCATTACGAGCGCCTCGGGCACGAGGCCGTGGCGACAGAAAGTGCTATCGAACGGGCTCTCTTTGGTGAGGATTCGCACGTCTCGTGTCACGTCGTCGAGATAGACAATGAGATCGTGGGCTTCGCGCTGTGGTTCCTTAACTTCTCCACCTTCCAGGGTGTGCCAGGCATCTACCTTGAAGACCTCTACGTGAGAGAAAGCCACCGTGGCCGAGGGCTCGGCACCGCGCTCATGGTCGAGCTAGCGCGCCTGTGCGTCGAGCGCGGTTACACCCGATTCCAATGGTGGGTCCTCAACTGGAACAAGCCGTCAATCGGGTTCTACGAATCGATGGGTGCGGTCTCGATGAACGATTGGACCGTGTATCGACTCAGTGGCGAAGCATTGTCCCAGTTCGCCCAGCGTCAACTCAACTAGTACCTGCGTCAGGACTGCAAGGCCGTTTCAGCGCAAGCACGTCGCTATGCCGCGATCAACAAGTTCTCTCGCGTTCACTCACTGGTTGAGCGCGTGGCACGAGTGGAGCATGAAGCGCCGGGTGACGAGTGGTACTTCTCAGTGACGCCGACGACGACGTTGAATTAAAGGCACTCCGCAAGACCGAACAGGAACTGTTGGATCGTCCGGATGAAGTTCATCAACTCGGGTTCACACGTCGCCAACTTCTCTTCACTGAGAAGTCCGTTGGCCACCGCGGTCGAGCGAAGGGCAATTTGCAGGGTGCTAAGCCACGCCCAGGCTTCCGGGTCGTTGAGGAATTGTTCGTTCAGCGTCATATAAGCGAGCTCGGCGTTCGTGGCGATCTCGCGCTGTCGATCGAGTGCCGCGATCAGGCTATCGCTGTCCTCGCTGGGGTCTATGGGTGAATTGAGTCCCGCGTGCCATTCGTGAGTTGGATCACGCTCGGCGGCGACGACTCTCCCGAACGCCTCACGCGCGATAACCCGTCCTGCGTCATTGAGACGTACTTCGACCCTGCCGTCACGTCGACGCACGAAGAGCCGGTTTCCCGCCACTACTCGTCCCTCTCGATCGTGGACTGCAGGCCCGCGACCTGCAATTTCACGCAGTAAGACTCGGCGCGGTCGCGGTTGCCTGCCCAAACGACCGCGCGCCCCTCGTGGTGCACCGTCAACATCAACTGCGTGCATTTGTTGTTGGAATAGCCAAAGATCCGCTTGAAGATCACCACGACCACCGACATCGGCGTCACGGGGTCGTCCCAGACGACCACGTTCCAGGGGCGCTCGGTCTTGACGACTTTTTCGGTCATGACGTCGCCCTCGGTCGAGCTCGCGCGTACTGGTTTCACCGAAGTCACTTCTCTAGTGTCGCAGGTCGCTGTCGCGCGCGAAAGACCGAAACCGTAGTCTGGGACTTAAGGAAAGGGTCAAGCAGTGAGCGTGATCAACTGGAGAGACGTGCCCGCTCGGATTCGCACGCGAGCCAGTACCAACATCCGCCACTCCGTCGGGCTCACCCAGAACCCGCCTCCACGCTGCGTAGACCCTGACGCTGCCTACTTTCCCGTCGACGGCGTTGCCCGGCTCGTCCACGCCGACCTGTCCTCGATGCTCGTGGGCGGTATTGGTTCACTTTTCCTGCAGATGCTGCATCCTTACGCGATGGCGGGCGTGGCCCAGCATTCGCACTACCAGCACGACCCACTGGGGCGCCTCTTACAAACCGCCAACTTCATCGGAGCTACTACGTTCGGCACCCGAGAAGCCGCGTACGCCTCGATCGAGCGAGTTCGGGCCGTCCACGTCCGTGTTCGCGGCGTTGCCGATGACGGGGTGAGCTACGACGCGAACGACCCCCACCTCCTCGCCTGGGTCCACGCCGCCGAGGCCTCGATGTTCCTTCGCGGCTACCAGCGCTTTGGCAAGCATCGCGTCAGCGCCGACGACGCGAACGCGTACGTCGCCGAGATGGCCAAGCTCGCCCACGACCTCGGTGCGGAAGACCCACCGACCGATAGGGCCGAGTTGGATGCCACGCTGCTGCGGTTCCGTCCCGAGTTGCGACTAAGCGACGAAGGCGTCGAGGCCCGTGACTTCCTTCGTGACGGCTTCGTCGACGGCTTTGTCACGCGGGGCGCTTACCACCTGCTCGTGCTCAGCGCGCTCGAACTGCTCGAACCTTGGGCGCGCGAGATGCTCGGCATCAAGAAGAGTTCCGCCTTGAAGAGAACGACCGTACGAGGCGCGACGCACTTGCTGTGTTTTCTGGTGCGACTCTTTGTGCCGCCTCCCGAACGCTAGGCCGACGTCGAAAAACCACCATCGACCACGACGACCTGTCCTGTGACGTAGGGCGTCGACGAGAGTGAGAAGATAAGTTCGGCGACGTCTTCGGGCGTCCCGCTTCGACGAAGTGGCGACACTGCCGCGACAAAGGTGCGCTCCACTTGCCAGTCTTTCGTCCACGGCGTGTCGATGAGTCCGGGTGCGACGGCGTTCACGCGGACCTCGGGTCCCACGGCCTTCGCGAGGAGCGCGGTCACGTGGTTCAACGCTGCCTTTGACGCGGCGTAGGGGATCGATGACCCCGTCGGGCGCACGCCAGCGACCGACGACACGTTCACAATCGAACCATTCGTCTTTCGTAGTTCATCTATCGCCGCGACACAGAGATTCCAAGTGCCAAAAACGTTCACCTCGAAGATCTCGCGCCATACATCGATACTCGCCGCGTCGAGGTCCTTGTGGGCAATCTTTCGCGTGACGCCCGCGTTGTTCACGAGCACGTCGAGGCGACCACAAGCCTCTATGACGTCGCGAATGATCCGCACGGACTCTTCTGGTCGCGCGATGTCACCTTGCACGTAATGAGCGTTCGGCGTCGAAGAGGCCAAACGCTCTCCCTCTTTGACGCTGCGGACCGAGTTGAAGACGACGTGATCACCGTTGGCCGCGAAGCGCAGCGCCGCGGCTTCACCAATGCCACTGGTGGAACCGGTGACGAGAACGACTCGACTCATCATCGACGCCGGCGCAGGCGCCACGAGCCGGCCCAGTGCTGGCCGGGCTCGAGCACGACGACGTCCTTGCCACTACGCAAGGCGTCGGGTGGACACGTCATTGGCTCGACCGCGATGGCGGTGCGGCGCCGACCCTTCTCGAGGGTGTCGCCCGTGAACACCTGTAAGTAGGGGAAGTTGCGATCAACGCTCAGTTCCACCTCACCGCCCGCGCCGTCGACGACAACGACGCTCGCCATGCCCGAATCGTCGCGCTCGAGCTCGGTGTAGGTCACGTCGAGTTCGTGACCGCTGATCGACTTCATTGTCGAGAAGTCCAGTTGGTTGCCCACGAGGGGAAGGATTTCACCAGTCGGCAACATGCGGGCATTCACGGCGATGTAGCCCATAGCCGGGACCTCTAACTGGGCACCTTCGATCGTGGGGGTCGATACCGCCAGGTAGGGATGAAACCCGACGCCGAAGGGAATCGGGACGTCGTCGCGATTGGTCACGGTGCTCGTCACCGTGAGACCAAGTGAGCCTAGGTGGTACGCCACGCTGATCTCGGAGAGGAAGGGGTAGTCCGGCGTGGGGTGCAAGAGCAATGTCAAGACGCAGCGGTTCTGGTTCACCGAATCGATCCGAAAGGGCCGCCAGCGCACGAGACCGTGAATCGCGGTCGCGTGCTGCACGTCATCAATGCTCGGGTGTGCAGTGCGGTTCGAGAACGTCCATTCTCCGTCACCAATGCGGTTGGGCCAGGGAAAGAGCACCTGGCCCCGGGCTCCTGTCGGTACCTCTTCGCCGGCGAAACCCTCCACCACGGCGACGCCGCCCTTCACGTATGTTCGCAGCGTCGCTCCGACCTCGGTGATGACCGCCCGTTGGTCGCCGTGAGCGATGGCGACCTGTTCTCCCGAAGGCAGCATCAGTTGATTTTCCTTCTAGTCACTGACCAGTAACTTACGACAGTTACGCTAGGTCATATGCGTATTTTGATAACGAACGACGATGGGGCCCTTGCACCCGGCATCGCGGTGCTCGCCCGCGGGGTCGCACGTTGGATCGATCGTTGTCCTCCCGGCGAAGAACGCGATGCCATTGTCGTCGCTCCCTACCAGAACTACTCAGGCATGTCGTCGGCCGTGGGCGACGTGTTCGACCACCCATCGGTCAAGTACAAGCGACACTTCATCAACGGGGCCGAAGCTATTCCCACCTACGCGCTTGAGGCTCCGCCCGCGCTCTGCGTGATCGTGGGGGCGATCGGCAGTTTCGATTTCCAACCCGATCTTGTTCTGTCGGGCATCAACGCGGGAGCGAACGTCGGGCGCAGTTTGCTGCACTCGGGCACCGTCGGTGCCATACTCACCGGCGCGCAACTCGGGCTCTCGGGCCTCGCGGTCTCGGTTCAATGGGGTGAGGACGTCCACTTCGACGCGGCCAGTGAACTCGCGATCGAGGTCCTCGAGGAGCTTTTGGCGGCGCCGTCTCGCACCTTGCTCAACCTCAACGTACCCAACCTCACGCTCCACCAGATAAAAGGCGTGCGACGAGGCCGGGTCTCCACCGCGGGCATCGTCAAGGCCGCTGGTCCTCGCGCGGGTGGTGAGCCACTCGCCGACGAAGGCGAACTACCGCTTCGTTTGGGCGCCGCGAGCCCCGAACTTGGTGACGTGAGCGATGAAGACGCCGACGAGGACGGCGCACTTCTCGCGGCCGGCTACGCGTCGCTCACCCCGATTCGAGGTCCCCACGAGGACACCGACCCGGCTCTCGACGATTTGATTCATGCCGCGCTCGGCGCGATCGATCGTCACCTCCAAGAGTTCTAGTCCTCGCTCGGGCGGCGCCGCTGTTCTTTTACCCGACTTCGGGCCTTCTTCTCGTCGACCCGCCGGATCTTCGAGGCTCGCGTGGGTTTACTCGCCCGTCGTGGCGTTTGCACGGTCAAGGCATCGGCGATCTTCTCAGCCAGATGAAGCAGCGCGGCCGACTTGTTCTGACCTTGTGAGCGGAATCGGCTCGAGCTAGCGCGCACCACCGAACCCAACCTCTCTTCGAGCAGCTCGCGACTGGCGACAGACAGCACCCCGGACGCGCGAACGTCAAACGAGGTAACGACTCGGGTGAGGGAACGGTTGGCGTGCTGACCACCCGGACCGCCCGACGTGGTGACGCGTATGTCTATTTCTTCGGCGGGGATGATGAGCCGCGCGCGGATCTGCAGTGACCCGTTCTCCAGTACGCGAGGTCCGACGACCATCTACTCGGCGCTCGGGAAGCGCACCATCGCGAGTTGCGATGAGCTCGCTACGAGTTCACCACGGGTGTCGAACAGCTCACAGCGTTCGTCAACAGTTCCGTCCGCGATCACGACGCACCATTGACGAACGCGTAGCCATTCACCTTCGGGGATCCGACGAACGTACGACGTCAATTGCAAAGTCGGTACCCAACCTGACGATCCCACGGGCATGGTCGCCGGCGGCATGGCGTCGCACGCGAACAGGAGGCTCCACGCGTCCCATACCGCCTGGCCGTCATTGAGTCGAATCCAACCCTTTACTTCGGCCCGCTCGGACCGCTCGTCGAACCACCAGCCCACGCAACTTGGATCAAGACGTAGATCCAGCATGCCCATGTAGGACGGACCCGAACCCGAAGGAATCGCGTGACACTCCTCGAGTGGCGCCACCTTAAATGGCGCGGCGTCGGAATAGCGCACGGACGAATCCTCGCTCAAGACACCCAAGGTGACCAGAGACTCGGTCTTGACGGCATCGCCTTGGCACAACGCGGCGTGAACGAACGAGACGCCGCGCCCAATCCTTCGCACGTCAACGTGAACTTCGGCGGGACCGAGGTCGGCGGCGTGCACGAAGTTGGTGGTGATCGAAGTGGCGTGTAGGTGATGGGCGCCACCGGCCGTCCCCGCCGCGAGCGCGGCGTTCGCCACTACGCACTGCAGGTACCCGCCGTTCGGCCTTCCCATCACCGTATAGATCGGAGAGAGTTCCACGCGCCAGCACCCGGGGCTCGCCAACTCGACGGCGGCGGCTTCGCGCAGAGCGTGGCCGGTTTCAGTACTGGTCACGCCCCAACCCTAACGGGAGGGCGACGCACGACCAGTAGATTTGGCTCGTAGAAAGGTCGTGACCATGACGTCAATTCCCCATTTCGTGAACGGCGAGCGAGTACTCGTTGAGGGCGAGTCCCCCGTGTACAACCCCGCCACCGGTGAAGTCAGCGCGACGGTGCCGGTGCCCGACGCCGCCTTCGTCGATCACGTGGTCGCGAGCGCCCGTGAGGCCTCACTCGCCTGGCGTGACTCGTCGTTGTCATCACGCACGAACATCCTTTTCACCTTTCGTCAACTTCTCGTCCAACACGCCGACGAGCTGGCCCAGTTGATCACGAATGAACACGGCAAGACCCTTCCCGACGCTCACGGTGAACTTGCCCGAGGGCTCGAGAACGTCGAGTACGCCTGCGGCCTGACCGAACACCTCAAGGGCGGCTTTTCCAGCCAAGTAGCCGACGGCGTGGACGTGCACTCGCTGCGCGAACCCGTGGGAGTCGTGGCCGCCATCACGCCCTTCAACTTCCCCGCGATGGTGCCACTGTGGATGAGCGCGAACGCCCTGGCGACCGGCAACGCCGTCATCCTCAAACCTTCCGAACGCGACCCTTCGGTCTCGGTGCGCCTCGGCGAACTGCTACTCGAAGCCGGACTGCCCAAAGGTGTCTTCAACGTACTGCAAGGAAACGCCAGCACGGTGAACCAGTTGCTCGTACACCCGGGCATCGACGCGATCAGCTTCGTCGGCTCGACGCCAGTGGCTCGCCACGTCTATGAGACCGGGACAGCCCACAACAAACGCGTGCAGGCGCTCGGCGGCGCGAAGAACCATATGGTCGTACTGCCCGACGCCGACCTCGACGTGGCGGCCGACGCCGCCGTGAACGCGGGCTTTGGGGCCGCGGGTGAGCGGTGCATGGCAATCAGTGTCGTGGTCGCCGTCGGCGACATCGGCGACGAGTTGATCTCAAAGATCACCGACCGCATTGACAAGCTGTCGGTCGGCCCCGGGAGTGATCCCGCGAGCGACTTCGGGCCCGTGATCACGAAAGAACATCGCGATCGCATCGTGAACTACGTCAAGACGGCACCCGAGGACGGCATCCAAGTCGTGCGCGACGGGACCGCACTCGCCACGACGCCGGGATTCTTCGTTGGACCATGCCTCCTTGACGGCGTGCGTCCAGGCACCAAGTCCTACGACGACGAGATCTTCGGTCCCGTGCTCGGCATCGCTCGAGCGGCGAACTTCGCTGACGCAGTGGCGCTGATCAACGCCAACCCCTACGGCAACGGTACGGCGATCTTCACTCGTGACGGCAATGCGGCGCGGCGCTTCAGCAAGGAGGTGACGGTGGGCATGATCGGCATCAATGTCCCGATTCCAGTGCCCGTGTCCTCCTATTCCTTTGGCGGTTGGAAGAATTCGTTGTTCGGCCACGCGCACATCTACGGCCCCGAGGGATTCACCTTCTACACCAGAGCGAAGGTCGTCACCACTCGCTGGCCCCAGCCGTCCGAGTCCCAGATCGACCTCGGCTTCCCCACGACTCGTTAGAAGGTGGGCCCAAGCGCGCGTCACGTGCTCGACTGGCTTGGCGCAGGATTGCGCGAGAGCCTCGCCATGTTGTGGGCCACGTTCTGGCCCCTGGTCTTGGGTTTCAGTCTCTCGGGACTGGTCCAGAGCATGGTGCCGCGTGACGGACTGCGTGGCTCACTGGGCTCGACCACACCGGCGAGTACTACGCGCGCGGCCTTCTTGGGGATCGTGTCCTCGTCGTGCAGTTACGCCGCCAGCGCAATGGCACGCGCCTTCTTCGCGCGCGGCGCCTCGTTCTCGAACGCCCTCGTCTTCATGGTCGCCTCGACGAACCTCGTGATCGAACTCGGGCTGGTGTTGTACTTCCTACTCGGCTGGCAGTTCGTCGTCGCCCAGTTCGCGGGAGGGATCGTGATGGTCATCGGCCTCGCCCTGTTGACGTCGCGCTACTTCGGTGCGAAGCGCGAAGAGCAACTTCGTGCTCGGGTCCATCACGACGTGCCCGACGAGCAGCATCCGTCGCTCCCGGCAAGGGCTCGACTCCGCGACCCGCGCTACTACCGCGAAGGCGCGCGTTATACCCTCGGCGACGTCACGATGCTGCGCAAAGAACTCGTCATCGGCTTCGTCGTCGCGGGATTCTTGAGTGTGCACGTGCCCAACGCCTGGTGGTCCCACGTCTTCATCTCGGGTCACGGCTTTTGGGGCGTGCTCGAGAACGCCGTGGTGGCCCCCCTCGTGGCGGTCATATCGTTCGTGTGTTCGGTGGGCAACATTCCACTCGGGGCCGCCCTGTGGGTCCACGGGGTTGCCTTTGGCGGCGTCATCAGTTTCGTGTTCGCCGACCTAGTGACGCTGCCACTGCTCTTGATCTACCGACGCTTCTACGGAGCGGCGAACGCGTTTCGCCTCTTCATGCTGCTCTGGCCCCTCATGAGCCTCGCGGGCGTACTGGTGGACATCACCTTCAAGGCCACGCGGCTCCTACCCACTGTGCGCCACTCGGCGGTACTCGGCGGGCACTTTCCCCTCGGCGCGACTCTCGTGCTCAACTGTCTCGCCGCGATGGTGGCGCTCGTCGTGTGGGTGTTCGCCCACCGCACCGACAGCGATCTGGGAGCGACCGACCCAGTCTGTGGCATGCACGTCGACACCAGCGCGCCGGCGGCGACCAGGGACCTCGAGGGGGTGACGTATTACTTCTGCTCACTGCGCTGCGCCGAGAAGTTCGACGGCGGCCAAGGCCACGCGCCAGGCTCGAAAGACTCGGACGCCTCGGACGACGCCGTCGATCCCGTGTGCGCCATGCGGGTGCACACAAAGGACGCTCTTCAAGCGCTCGGACCCGACGGCGTGACCTACTATTTCTGCAGCCCGGGATGTCGCACGACGTTCCTCAAGGGCTCGAGCACACTCCCCGGCTCGGCGACCAATGAACGAGGAACCACAGCGTGAGCCGACAACACACCAGCGTCCGTGCCTACGGGGTCTTGATCCACGAGCATCGCATCGCCCTCGTGCGCTCGTCGAACCCGCGCCACCAGCCCCCGCTGTGGTGGCTGCCGGGCGGTGGCATCAAGTTCGGCGAAGCGCCCGAGGACACTCTGTTGCGCGAGTTCAAGGAAGAGACCGGTCTCCAAATCCATCACCCCTCGCTGCTTGGTGTCACCAGTGACGTGCGGAGCCGCGACAACGGCGACCAAAGCCACACGGTGCGGATAATCTTCAGCGTGGAACTAGCCGGCGGCGAACTTCGTCACGAGATCCACGGCACCACCGACCACGCCGCCTGGTTCGATTTGGACAATCTCGGCGCCCTCAACGTCGCCGACTACGCCCGCGAAGCGATCGCATCAACTCAACTGAAGTAGATCCTGGGCATCTCGCGCTTGAGGAACTTTCCCGCGGGATTGCGCGGTAGTGGTTCGTCGGTGAACGAAACGCGCGTGGGAACCTTGAAACTGGCCAAGCGCGAGCTGAGGTGCGCGTGCAGCTCCGCCTTCGTCAAGTGCTTTCCGTGCTTGAGCATTATCACGCACGCGACTTCCTCGCCGAGTCGTTCGTCGGGCAGTCCGAAGACGGCCGCTTCGTGGATACTCGGGTGCTCGTAGATTGCCGATTCCACTTCTGCCGAGTACACGTTCTCACCCGCGCGAAGAATCATGTCCTTGAGTCGGTCTTCGATATAGAGAAAACCCTCCTCGTCGATGTAACCCAGGTCACCCGTTCGCAACCAACCCTGTTGAATCGTCTCCGCGGTCGCCTCGGGCCTCTGCCAATAACCACGAATCAGTGTTGGTGACTTCATCCAGATCTCTCCGCTCTCACAGGCCGGAAGAACTCGTAGGTTCTCGTCACGAATCTCGACGTCCATCACGATCGTCGGGGTTCGACCGGTCGAGGAGGCGTGCGTGACGTAGTCGTCGCCGGAGTTAGCCGGGCCGTAGGCGTTGGTCTCCGTCATCCCGTAACCGAGGACCGGACTTCCGTGGGAGAACGAGTCGTTCACCCGCGCCACCAATCTCGGCGGCGCGGGTGCACCACCGCCGCCAACCGTGGTGAGCGAGGACGTGTCGTACTTTGAGAAGTTAGGACTCTCGAGCATGTCCCAGGACTGGGTGGGCACGCCGACGAAAGCAGTGACTTGATGACGTTGGATCAACTGCAGCGCCCGTTCGGGCTCCCATCGGTACATCATCACGAGTTTGAAGTGCCACGAAAAACAGGACATCATCACGGTGACACAGCCAGTCACGTGAAAGAGGGGCACGATGAGGATGAAACACGGTGTCTGGCCACTTCCTTCCTCGCCGGGCTCCCGGCGAGCCGCTTGGATGGCCGCACTCGAGGAAAAGGCCATAATCGCCTGACAGACCGCGCGGTGCGTGGACACCGCTCCCTTGGGGAATCCGGTCGTGCCCGCGGTGTAGAGGATGGTCGCGTCCATCTCGGGGGTGATCTCGACGTGAGGCATCACGACGCCCTTGATCACCACGTCTTTCCAGTGTTCTACGCCCGGCGCTAGGGGCAAAAGTTCGTCCAAACGAACGCCGAGAATATTCACGCCCGCCCGCTCGCACGGCGCCTCCGCGCGCGCGACCCGTTCGGTGTCGGCGATGAGCACCCGCAGTCCCGAGTCGTTGATCGCGTAGTCCAGTTCGTCCTCGGTCCACCACGAGTTGAGCGAGACGGAGACCGCCCCAATCGAGATAATCGCGGCGAACGAAACAATCCACTCGGGCAGGTTGCGCATCGCGATGCCGACGCGGTCCCCGGGCTTGATACCGTAGTGGTGCACCAGGGCGTAGCCGAGGGCGTCCACTTCACGCATCACGTCCTCGAAACTCCATTCCTCATCCTCGTAGACCAGAAAGGTCTGCTCAATGCCGCGCGCGAGATCGAAGAATTGCCGCAACGTCGCGGGCGAGTTCTTGAACTCTCGATTCGTGACCCCGTCGCGCTCGACCTCAAGAACCTCATAGGGCTGGCCCGTTGCCGCCACTGCGGCTATCGCCTCTTTGATGCTCAGTACCACTAGTCCTCCTGGTTGTATTCAAATCCTACGCAGAACCGCGAGCTAGCTCGTTGCATTGCTAGAACGGGTGGGTGAGAACCGCGACCACGTCGACGCACGACGACACGTGATGCGCCTGCTAGTTCACGTCCACCCCGGCGCGAAACACTCGCGGGTCGGCGGAAGCTACGACGGAGCGCTCGGCGTGCACGTACGCGCCCGCGCCCGCGAAGGAGCGGCTACGAAGGAAGTGCTCGAGTTACTCGCCGCCGCCTTTGACGTGGGCAACGCCGACGTCACGCTCCTTCACGGAGCGCGCTCGCGCACCAAACTCGTCGAGGTAAAGGGCGACCAAGCCACTCTAGAGACACGCCTACTCGCGTTGCTCGACGAGCCGAAGCACTGAGGGCAGACTGTGGGACAATAGAACTCAACTTGAAAGGAATCCCATGTTCGCCTCCAGTTATCCGCTCGCCGACGTCTTCGTCTCGACGCTCTACTTCGCGCTGTTCATCGTATGGATCATCATCATCTTTCACGTCGTGGTCGACATCATGCGAAGCCACGATCTCAGCGGCACCGCCAAGGCGGCGTGGGTCCTGTTTATCCTGATCCTGCCGCTCATTGGCAGTCTGGTCTACCTGGTCGTGCGCGGCGGCTCAATGCACGAGCGCCAACTGCACGCCGTGGCGGCCCAGCAGAAAGCCTTCGAGGACTACATCCGCCGGGTTGCGAACTCCAAAGAGTAAGGCTCAGAGAACCGCCGGCGCCGCGCCGGCGGCCTTTTGCGCCATGCGCTCCACGGTCTCGGTGATCTTCGCGACGACCGTATCGACATTGAGCCGGGCCTTCTCCGCTTCGGGGTTGAGCCCCTCGAGGTGTTCGAGGTCCCAGAGGCCGAGTACGGGGGCGAGGACGTCTTTCAAATATTGCGCCAGTCCGTAGATACCCTCGCGCGAGATTCGCACCGCGTGTCGGGTGAACGCGGGTATGCCCGTGCCGGGCATGGCGAAGGCGCTGACCTGTTTGGCGGCCGCGATCATCATGGTCGAGGGGTCAATCGCAAAGCCCGCGAGCGCCAGGTCGCGATAGAAGAGGTAGTGCTTGGTCTCGTCGCCCGCGATCAGCCCGAGCACGTTTCGACCGATCTTGTCGTCCTTGGGGAGTTTCGCACCAGTGTTGCGGTGAGCGATCTGCGTGGCGCGCTCCTGGAGCGAGACGTAGGTGATCATCTCGGCGAAGGATTGCGGTTGGGGAACTTCACCCTTGCGCATCTGGACCCGACGACCCTCTTCGAGCAATGTCGGATCGATGCAGCGGCTCACGTGGACCCAATCGCGCATCACCATGGCGTGGCGGTTCTCTTCCATCGTCCATTGATTGTTCCACTCACGGATCGGGTGTCCCTTGGGCGAGCGCTCGGACAAGGCCGTCGTGTAATAAGGCAAATTGTCCTCAGTCAGCAAATTTACGTAGATCGAACTGCGCACACCGGCGCTGAGTGGATAGTCCGACTCGGTCCAAGGCCGCTCGTTGAAACTCTCGCCCTGTCCCCAATCGATCTGTTCGTGGGGAAACCACAGTCGCGGTGCTTCGAGATGGCGATTGTAGAGTCGTTCGACGTCAGGGGCAATCTCGGTCAAAAGGTCGACGCTGCTCACTGGTACTTGCTTGGGGCTCACGAGGGCTCTTTCGACGTCGTCGGTGCACTGATCTTCCAAGCGTAACGCTGAGAACTCTCTTCGACCCGGTACCTTTGTGATTCGCTGCACAAGGCCGCCCTTGTAGCCTTGGGGTCTTGTGAATTTGCTCGAAACGCTGGTTCCAGCGGACTTTCGCCGGTCACTGGATGCGCCGCTTCGGCGCTTCTACACTTGCACCTTCGTCGCGTGCATCGCGATGGGTCTCACGCTGTCGCTCTACGTGGTCTACCTGCACAACGTGCGTGGATTCTCGACGGGCTTTTCCACGCTGTTGCTCTCGGTCTCGGCGGTCGCGGGTCTCGCGTCGAGTCCGCTCTGGGGCACCGCGACTGACCGATTCGGTCCCATTCGCATGGTCCTCGTCGCCTACGTACTCGAAGCTGGTGCGCTGGTCCTTTTCGCGTTCGTGCACACGAAGGGTGAGGCATTTCTCGCGGCGTTGCTGATGGCCCTCTTCGGCGGGGCGGGTTGGGGGCCGAGCGCGACGTTGCTCAGTCGACTCGTCCACGAGGAGCACCGCCAGCGCGCGTTTGGTTTCAACTTCATGCTCGTGAACCTCGGCATCGGCTTCGGCGGCCTCGTCTCGGCGTTCATAGTCAACACCCATCGCCCCGTCACCTTCACCATGCTCTACCTCTTCAATGCCGGCGTCACCCTGGTTGCCGCGGGTCTTATGTTCACGCTGCGCGCGTACGGCCGGCCAGTCACCGAACATCACGACGATCCAGTCAAAAGCGCTGAAGGATGGGGCGTGGTGCTGCGAGACAAGCGACTCGTTCAAATCGTTCTCGCCATGTTGGTGTTGATGATCGGTGGTTACGGCTCACTCGACGCGGGCTTCAGCCTCTTCGTGGTCAACGACCTCAAGCTCACGGTGCACTCGATTGGGGTGATGTTCTTCTTTAACACCTCGACGATCGTGTTGGCCCAGTTGTGGGTCCTCAACCGTATCCACGGCAAGAGCCGTACGCGGGTCATGGCCACGACCGCGCTCTTGTGGTGTGCGTTCTGGATCATCCTGGACGTGACCTTGGCGGTACCGAAGTTCGTCGCCTTCGCTTCACTTTGCTTCGCCATGGTGGTCTTTGCCGTGGGCGAGACGATGCTCTCGCCAGTCGGCCCGGCGCTCGTGAACGACATCGCTCCCGAGCATCTGCGAGGGCGTTATAACGCCGCCCAGGGACTGACCTGGGGAGTATCGGGGTCGGTCGCGCCGGCCATCACCGCGCTCTTCTTCGCCAACGGCATCGGCAACTGGTGGCCCTTCAGCACGGGGATGACGGCACTGTGTGGTGGTCTGTTGATGTTGAACCTGCGCCGGCACCTGACCCCTCACGAGGACGGCCGCGAACTCACTTCCAACGAGCCCTAAGCCCGCGGTCGCGAGCCCTCGACGTCACCGGTCTCTTCGACGAGTTCTACGACGCGTTGGGCCCAGGCTCGACGCTCGGTGCTCTCGCCCTCGTCGTGCAACTGCGACCGTTCCCGGCGCAACTCGCGCGCCACGTGGGCGAGATTCTTGGGCAGAGCCCCAGCGACGCGATCACGCACCCATTGGGCGAGCGCCGGCGACGCACCCGCCGTCGACACTGACACCAAGACGTCGCCGTCGCGGTAGTTCGCGGTGAAGTAGAAGTTCGACCTCGCCAGATCGTCGACCACGTTCACCAGGACGCCGCGCTCGTTCGCCTCTTGGACAATCTTGTCGTTCGCCGTCGCATTCGCCGTCGCCGCCACCACGAGCAACGCCCCGTCGAGGTCGCCCGGTTCGTAGGGTCGAATCAGCAACCGGTCGAGACCCTTGGGAAGGGGCGCGAGTACCTGCTCGCTGATCATCGTCACGAGGGCACCGCAATCAAGAAGCGTCGACGCTTTCTCGACCCCCACGCGTCCCGCTCCGATGACGACCACGCGCCGACCACGCAGGTCTGCGACGAGGGGGAACATCACGCGAGGGCCCAGTGCGAGGCGAAGGACTCCACGCTACGCACGTCAAGACCGGCGACCGCGCCGATGACGAGCACCGCCGGGGATTGTACGCTGGTGTCACCCAGTTCGTCGAGCGTGCAACGCACGCATCGCTCGCGTGAGGTCGAAACCCACTCGAGCACCGCGACGGGCGTCGTGGGGGCGAGTCCACCCTCGATCAGCTCGGCGGCGATGGCGCTACGGCGTTGGACGCCCATCAAGACCACGAGCGTGAGGTCGGCGTTGGCGAGGCGGGAGAAGTCCACGTGCGAGCCCGCGACCGAACTGCCCGTTACGACCGTCACACCGTGCGAGAGTCCTCGATGCGTCACGGGAATCCCCGCGAGTAGTGGTGCCGCGAACGCTGAGGTGACCCCCGGTACGACTTCTACGTCGATGCCGTGGGCGATGAGCACCTCGGCCTCTTCAGCGCCTCGTCCGAACACGAATGGATCGCCACCCTTCAGACGAACGACGCAGTCGTGGTCTTGAGCGAGCGCGACGAGCAGATCGTTGATGCGCTGCTGGGAGTGCGCGAGACCGGGTACCTTGCCTACGTCGTAACGCACCGCGGACAGGTTCGCCAGCGCGAGCACGTCCTCGCTGACGAGTCGATCGTGGACGACGACGTCGGCTCGCGCGAGCAAGCGTGACGCTCGCAGGGTCAAGAGTTCAGGGTCCCCCGGACCGGCGCCCACCAGGTAGACGCTCACCGTCGCCCGTCCAGGCTTCGACGACGCCAGCGACGAGGCGTATCACACCAGTGGCGGGTGCAGATACTCAATACGTTCATAATGGCGTCGCGCTTTCACTGGGGTCTGGTGAAGTGCCCTAAACCCTACTGGATTGGTCATAATTAAAGCAACCGGCTGGCGCTCAGGGAAGTTCGTCGACGCGACCGGCAACCGGCTCATCGGGACCCGTTCCCGGGCGCGGCGGGCGCCGGGTCGGGCGTCGCTCGGCGTTGCGCGCCGCAGCGGCCCGCTCGAGTCGCGGTACGACCAGCGCCACGTAGAGCGTCGCGAAGAAGCCGAGCACGGCGATGATGAGGAACGGCACGACGGAAAAACGGCGCGAGTCCTTCGGATCCGCGAAGGCGGTCGCCAGAAAGAGCGCGCTGAAGAGTACGACGCCAAAGGACGCTAGAGGTTTCGCGAACACCATCCGAAAGGGTCGATCACTGGTCACCCGGGCGCGAAGTCGCACCACGCAGAGAGATCCAATGGCGTAGATGGCGCACTCGATCGCGGCACCCACCGAGACGAGCATCAGCCACTGACCCGTCGCGAACACCAACGCGGCCACGATCGCCGAGACGACCGTCAGTGAGGTCACGGCGACCCACGGCACGGCGTTCATGTTCAACTTCGCGAAGGGCCGAGGCAGGTTGTTCTCACGCGCCGCCGCGTACATGAAACGCGACGCGACGAGGAATCCACCGTTAAAGGTGTTGAGCGCGGTGAGGACCGTGAGCGCGAGCATCCACATCTCACCCACCGTGCCCAGGGCGCGGGTTCCGAGCAAGAGCTGGGGCGTCGCACTGTGGTGCAGCGCCCCGTAGGGCACCAGATGCGCGAGCGCCAATGCGAACAGCGTCGAGACGATCCAGATGAGCACTGGTGCAATGAAGAGCGCCCGGGTAATCACCTGGGGTCGACGAGCCTCTTCGGCGGTGGTGGTGACCCATTCGAAGGCGGCGTACAAGAAGAGCGCGAAGGCGATGGCCTGGATACCCGAGAACGAGCCGCTTCCGAAGATGTTGAAGGGTTGGCGAAAGGCGCCGCCCACGTGGACGATTGCAATGATCGAGAGAACCGACGTACCTACCAGGACCGTGTAGGTCACGATCGTCTGGACCCAGCTCGCCATACGCACGCCGCGCAGGTTCGCCGCAAGGGCCACGCCGAGCAGCACCACGATCCACACGTAGGCGAGAGCGCTCGGCTCGTGCAGGACGTGACGTACGGCCGCCCCGATGAGAAAGGCATCGGCGGCGATGACGAGGATTACCGTGGTCATATACGTGAAGGTCACCGAGAGCGCCGTGCGGTTGCCGACCGCGCGTCCGAGGTAGAGCCGGATACCCGCCGCGCTCGGGTAGAGGCCGTTCAACTCCGAGAAGATCGCCGATACCAGGACCACGATCAGTCCACCGACGAGAATGGCGAAGGCCGCCGTCGCCCCGGGGGCGTAGGCGAGGATTGAGACCACACCCAAGTAGTCAATGGCGGCAAAGGCGAGACCAGCCGACGTGGCAGTGGCGGCCGCGGTGCCGACCGATCGGCGAAGCGTCGTCTCCGTCGACATTACGAGTCGGGCCAGATGACGTAACTGATCGCGTCCAGACGCATCACGTCTTCCTGGGAACCCTTCACCGTAATTTCTCCGCGCAAATACTTCTGTACGGGATTCAGGTCGCCCCAGAACATGTCACAGAATGTCTCGGACGTGGTTGTAACGACAATGTCGGGCACGCCCTCACGACCCTCGGGCGTTGAGAGAATCTCACCGCGGTCGACGTGCATCGAGAATGTGACGTCGCTGTCCGAACAGACGAAGTGTAAGACCCTCGACCAATCTCGTTGCATCTTTCGAAGTCGCTCATTGTTGTTACAGCTGCGCGTGTAGTCCGCTAACGCCTCCTTTAGCTCATCCCAGTCAGCCATCAGTCGTACTCCGTGACGTTGGTTCGAGAAGGGCGACGACGAACCCTCGTCGAGTCCTCGGTCGGTCCCGCGCCCGCTTGCAAGTCGGCGAGCGCGCCGGCTAGAGCGTCGAGCAGATAGTCAATCTCCTGCGGTTGCACGACGAGCGAAGGCATTAGTCGCATCACCGATGGTTGATTACCGCTGTAGATGGCGAGCACACCGTGTTGGGACAAGTGGTAGGACATGCGCGGACCCAAGGATTCCTCCACGTACTCAACACCCACCATCAGACCTTTGCCACGGACCTCCTTGACGTACTCGGGATACTTGGCGGCCAGGACGTCGAGGCCGGCAAACAGTCGCGCCCCCATGGTCGCGGCGTGCTCGACCAGACCCGTCTCTTCGATGACGTTCAGAACCTCGAGCGCCACTGCGCACGCAAAATCCGAACCACCGAACGTTGAAAGGTGGATGAAGGGATTGGGGATCAGGAACTCGCGCAGTTCGTCGGTGAACAACGTCGCCGATATGGGGACGATCGAACCACCGAGTGACTTCGCCGTAGTCATGATGTCAGGTTCGACACCGTAGTGTTCGCTCGCCCACCACTTGCCGGTGCGCCCGAGGCCGGTCTGTATCTCGTCGAGGATGAGCAACGCTCCGACGCGGTCGCAGGCTTCGCGCACCGCGGCCAGATACGCGGGCGGTGGCACGACGATGCCCCCCTCACCTTGAATCGGTTCGAGGAGGACCGCGGCAGTGCGCTCATCGAGCACCGCCTCCAGTGCATCGGTCTCGCCGAAGGGTACCTGGACGAAGTCCGGCATCAGCGGTTCGAACGGATCGCGAAAGGCCGCGCGACCGGCCGCGGAGAGTGAGAATCCGGTGTGACCGTGGTAACCGTTGACCGTCGAGACGATGGTCGGTCGTCTCGTCGCGCCGCGCGCCAGTTTGATAGCGAAATCGTTCGCCTCGCCGCCACCCGTGCCGAACATGGTGCAGGTCAGGTCGCCGGGGGAGAGTTCGGCGAGTCGACGCGCCAACGCCGCTTTTTGGGCCGAACACAAGAGGAAGTTGCCGTGATCGAGGTGGTCCAGCGCGGCTTTCGCCGCCGCTACGATTCGCGGATTGCGACGCCCGACGTTGAACGAGCCCGCCGAGGTGAAGCAGTCGAGAAATCGTCGACCTTCGAGGTCCCACACCCAGGGACCGCTTCGTTGCGCTTCGATGATGTCAAGGCCCGCCGAGCGCATGACCCGCACCTTCTGGGGGTTCAAGAATCGCGCGAAGTCCTCGAGGGCGCGTTGCTTGGCGAGCGGGTCGGGGATGAAATCGATCTCGGTCGCCCAGTCGCCGTGAGATCCTTCGCTCGTCACGCCCGAATGGTACATCCAGTCAGAGCAACCTTTCTCTTCGTCAGTTGGATTTTTCAGGTAGTGCTATTGCTTTTTGAGCATCGGCGTTGGCCGGAGAGGTTCCGTCGCCGAGCTACGCCGCCGCCGGTACTTCACCAAATGTGATCGTGAAGGGAGACCGTGAGCTCGAGGGGATCGGCGAAAGCGGTTCACTCTTCGAATCGACACTGACGAACAGGTCCAGTTCGAAGTCGACGTAATACTTACCACGGCTCGTCGTGACGTAAGAGCCATACGCACCCGGCTTGGCGCAGAAACTTTGTAGGCCCGCTAAGTACGTCGTCGAGATACTCAAGCCGTAGCAAAGGGGAACGGTCCCCGTGTTATGCACTCGAACGTCGAGTTTCACGCGCCTCGACAATACCGGGGGATTTGCGACCTGGAATTGACAGGTACTCGGAACCTCGGCTCGACCCAGTGTGGAGCACTTCGGATGCAGTTCGAGCACTCCCTCGGCGCGCCAACGCCAAGGGGTTGGCGTCGTGCCACGACTCAGCGCCACGACGACAGACCCTACGGCAACGACTAACACCAGCGTGATCAGGAACCAACCGGTGCGAGAGGGCGATTTCACGTCAGCGCCGCTCGCAGATCACCAGCGAGATCTCACGCTGGGCGCGACGACGGTAGTCCGCGTAGGGGCGGTACGCCGCGACCACTCGAGGCCAGAGTCGCTCACTCTCCTCCTCAGTCGCCACGCGAGCGCGCATCGTCATGGTCGCACCGGCCTTGACGACCTCGACCATCGGGTTGGCCAGAAGGTTTCGAAACCAGTCGGGATCACGATCGTCGCCTCCCTTCGAAGCGACGAGGACGAGCGAACCGTCGAACTCGACGGGCACGGTCAACATCGTTGAGCGAACGACACCGCTGCGTCGGCCCACTACACGTAGTTCCACGGCGGACATTCCGAATGCCCTCGCACCGATTCGATTACGACTCGCGCGCAAGGCCATTCGATGCAAGCGATTAAGGACCCGGAAGCCGAGATCAACGAACCAGTCTCGGACACGCATCTAACGAATGTAACCTACGCGAGCCGGCGAGCCTAAACGAGACGAACCTACGTTTGCACGTCGCGAAACTCAATCGCGGTGATAGGTGTCAAGGCGCCACGTTCCGGTCATCTCGTAGTCGCAGAGTGACGACGTCAACGAACACATCACGTCGAGTATCAGACGCGCCGCCGTGCCTGCGGGCACCTCGAGGACCAGACCTCGCTGGCTGTGATCTTGACGAGTCTGGAAGGGTGCGCCGTCCAGTAGTGTGGCGACGCGCTCGCGACCAAGTCGTCCTCGCGAGTGCAGTAAGCCCAGCGACGACGGTTGCGCGACGCCGTGACGCTCGGGCATCGTGATCAACGAAGCCATCGCCACGCCCCGGTTGGACCACATACCAAGGAAGTTGACCTGGAGGTCGGGGACGTCGTCCTCGACGTCAGGGATGACGTTGCACCATCCTTTGCCCTCGGCAATCGACTCCAGCGTCGCCACCGCCATCTCACGATCATCGCAAAAGTGAAGTTCGCTGTGCTGTCTCATGAACGCTCCTCGCACGGATCAACTCCGTCGTGCGAACTCTAGGCCCAACCCAACTCATCGAGCCGAGGATCGCTGATGCCGAAATGATGCGCCACTTCATGGATTACCGTTTTTCGTATCTGGGCCCGCACCTGATCCTCATTCGAGCACACCTGGCAAATGGTCGTCTGGTACAGAGTGATTCGATCCGGCATCACCCCGCTGTAACTGATCGGACCACGCTTGGTGAGCGGGATCCCTTCGTAGAGACCGAAGAGGTTGCGACCCGGCGCCTGGTTTTCAACCAGAATCACCACGTTGTCCATTTGCGATGAGAGTTCTTCGGGCAACGACGCCAGTGCCTCGCTCGCCAACTCCTCGAAGCGTTCATTGGAAATCTCGAACATCTACGAAGCGTACGGGTAAGTAGTCACGGCGGGACCCGTGCCGGGCATTACGAGTGACGTGCACGCCGTGGGAGAAAAGGTGCACGCCAAACAGCACACCACCTACGAGGCGAATGATGCCGACCGCTCGAATCGCCAGATACCGGTGCACGAAGTCTTCGGACTTCACGGTGAAGTCTTCCGTTCTCGTCGCTTATCTCTCGAAGCTACGCGACGAGGTGAGCGGCGCTCGGTGCCGGTCAGTCGCTCGTGGCCAGTGCAGTCCTCAGCGCCCACACGTAGTCCGCTTTGCCGTTCGGGGCTCGTTGGACCGATGACCCGATCACGACCTCTTTCGGGATCTTGTAGTGAGCGAGTGATGCTCGCAAGAAATCGCCGATCTGTTCGATCGTGAGCGCCGGCGGGTCGCTCGACGCGATCACCGCAACGAGTCTTTGGCCGAATCGTTCGTCGGGCACACCTACGACCAGGCAGTCCTCGACCAACGGATGGCGTTTGATCGCCTCCTCCACTTCTTCGGCGAACACCTTCTCGCCTCCGGTGTTCACCGTCATGGAACCTCGACCGAGCAACGTGATCGCCCCATCGCTTTCGACGGTCGCCCAGTCGCCAGTGAGTACGTAACCGTTGCCATCAAGGGTGATGAAGGTTCGCGCCGTTTTCTCAGGGTCCTTGTAGTACCCGAAGGCGGCGGTACGACTCGCCAGCATGCCCGCGACGCCGCTCCCGGGCGTGACGGGTGCGCCCTCCTCGGTCACCACCTTGGTGTCGGGGGCGAGCGCGAAGTGCGCGGTAGCGACGCCCTGAGAATGACTAGCCCGGCTGACGCCAAAGCCGAGTCCCTCGGTCGAACCTAGGGAATCCGACAGGGTCGCCGTCATCCGAGATCGCAGTTGGTCTTTGATCTCGGCGCTCCAAATCGCTCCCGACGACAAGACGTATTTGACACTGGACGTGTCGGGTGGCCTGCCCTCGTCTTCGCGTGCTTGTAGGGCACGTATCAGTGGCCGCGCGAACGGATCGCCGACGATGACGATACGCGTCGCGCGCTCACGTTCGGTGAGTCGCCATACCTCGTCAGCGTCAAAGGAACGCGACCCGAGCAGCACCACGGTGCCGCCCGTCATCAGCGCCCCCATGGCCCCAATCCACATGCCCGTGCCGTGCATGAGCGGACAGCACGTGACGCTCACCACGCGATTCTCCTCGGAGACTTCCCCGAGTAACCGCCCCAGACTCTTGGCGTCGGTCGGCACAGTGCGCAGCACGCCCAAGACGACTGCGCCGAGGAACAGGCTCTCGATGAACTCACCTTGACGGAACATGACCCCCTTGGGCATCCCCGTCGTGCCGCCGGTGTAGAGCATGTAGAGGTCCTCGACGCGACGAGACTTCCTGGGTTGCGGCTCGTGCGCTTCGAGAAGATCGTCAAAACGCCACGTGCCATCGAGGTGGCGGCCGTCATCGTCGACCTCGACGAAGAGGCGAATGGCGCGAAGTTTGTCTCGAACGCGTTCGACGCACTTCGAGAGCGAACTATGAAAGACCAGTACTTCGGCGTCAGAGTTCTCGATCAGGTACACCAGCTCTTCGTCCAGGTACCGGTAATTGACGTTGACGGGCACGGCCCGGTGCTTGAAAGCGCCGTGCTGGGCGATCAGATACTCCGGGCAGTTGTAGAGATACAGTGCCACCTTGGCGCCCTCGCGCACGCCGGCACTCTCTAGGGCGCCGGCAAAACGTGCCGCGGCGTCATCGAACTGGTGATAGGAAATCCTCCGCTCCCCGAACACGATCGCCTCGCGCTCGGGCACGACGTCAGCCACTTTTTCCCACGCCGAGGCAAAGTCGAGCATCGTGTTCCCCCAAGTTCTCACCGCGCCTCGGTCGGACCACGACGAGTCGCGCACGTTGTCGAAAGGCTAGGCCACGGAGACCGAGAGGACCATCACTTTCGCCAACGACCAACGGTGACGCCACCGTGAGCTTGGGTCAACTGCAGCCGCTCGTCGCCCCGCAACTCGAGCAGACGTAGCACGACCCGGCACGTTGCATCGCGTTGCCGCACTGGTAGCACATGGGCGCGTCGCGCTGCTCTTCGCGGCTCAACAACGTGGGCCGTTCAGACGTGCTCGGCCTCTCGACGACGTTGATGAACGTCGGTTGCGCGCTCACGCCGACGCTGGGGGTTGCCTGCTCGGCGACTTCGGGCAACGTCGGCTGGATGCGCTCGCTCGTCGACAGCACGCCCAATTCCTCGCGCTCGTCCTTGCTCAAGTAGTCGAGGGCGAGGCGACGAAAGATGTAGTCCACCAACGACGTCGCGATACGAAGGTCAGCGTCGTCGGTCATCCCCGAGGGCTCGAACTTCATGTTGACGTACTTGCGCACGTACGTGGCGAGTGGTACCCCGTGTTGGAGTCCCAGGCTGATCGATATAGAGAACGCGTCCATGATGCCCGCCAGGGTCGAACCCTGCTTGGAGACCTTGATGAACACCTCGCCCGGTCGTCCGTCCTCGTACTCGCCCACCGTCACGTAACCTTCGCAGTCCGCCACACGAAACGCGAACGTCGTCGACACGCGCCGACGAGGCAGGCGCTCGCGCACCGCTCCCACGAGCACGTGTGAACCTTCGGTCTTGGCGAGTTCGAGGGCCGCTTCGAGCTTGGTGATCTTGGTGTAGAGCTCGGCGGCCACCGAGTCGGTGGCGGTCACCGAGGACGAGGACTCCTCACCGTCCTTCTTCGCGGTCGAGAGCGGTTGGCCGACCTTGCAGTTGTCACGGTAGATGGCGACAGCCTTCACGCCCAGACGCCACGCGTCCATGTGCAGGTTCTGCACGTCCTCGATAGTGGCGTCTTCGGGCATGTTCACGGTCTTGGAGATCGCTCCCGAGATGAAGGGCTGGACCGCGCCCATCATCTTCACGTGACCGAGGTAGTGGATGGTGTTGTCACCCATCGAACACGCAAAGACCGGGAGGTGCTCGGGCCGAAGTGCCGGCGCACCCACGATCGACTTGTTCTCGTCGATGTACGCCTCGATCGCCGCAACCTCGTCGTCGGAGTAACCCAATACGTGCAGTGCGCGCGGCACCGTCTGATTGACGATCGACATGTTGCCGCCGCCCACGAGCTTCTTGAACTTCACGAGTCCGAGATCGGGCTCGATGCCGGTGGTGTCACAGTCCATCAACAGTCCGATGGTCCCGGTGGGCGCCAGTACCGACGCCTGAGCGTTTCGCACACCGTGACGACTGCCGAGGTCGACGGCCTCTTCCCAGGCGTACTGAGCGGCCTGAAGGATGTCCGAGGGCGCCAGTGTCTCGTCAATCTGATAGGACGCGTCACGGTGCATGCGCAACACGTTGATCATGGGCTCGGCGTTCTCGGCGAAGCCCTCGTGAGGCCCCATGCGACCTGCGGTGCGCGCACTCGTCGCGTACGCGTGGCCCGTCATGAGCGCCGTTATCGCGGCCGCCCAGGCCCGGCCCGCGTCCGAGTCGTAGGCGAGGCCTGAGGCCATCAACAGCGCCCCGAGGTTGGCGTAACCCAGCCCGAGCTGACGGAACTTTCGCGAGTTCTCACCGATCTTCTTGGTCGGGTAATCGGCGGCACCCACGATGATCTCCTGGGCGGTGAAGAGCACTTCAATGGCGGCCTTGAAGGCCTCGATGTCGAAGTGGCCGTCGTTGCGCAGGAACTTCATCAGGTTGAGGCTCGCGAGGTTGCACGCGGAGTTGTCGATGTGCATGTACTCCGAGCACGGGTTCGAGCCATTGATCCGATCGGTCTTGGATGACGTGTGCCATTTGTTGATGGTGGTGTCGAACTGCAGACCGGGGTCGGCGCACTCCCAGGCTGCGCGAGCGATGTCGCGCCAGAGTTCGCGAGCCTTCACGGTGCGAACGTTCCATCCGCCGTGACGCGCGACGAGGTTCCAATCGGCGTCGTCGAGCACGGCTTGCATGAACTCGTCCGAGACGCGCACGGAGTTGTTGGCGTTCTGGTATTGGATCGACGTGATGTCCTTGCCGTCGAGGTCCATGTCAAAACCGGCGTCGCGAAGCACGCGCGCCTTCTTCTCTTCGTTCGCCTTGCACCAGATGAACTCTTCGATGTCGGGGTGATCGGCGTCGAGGATTACCATCTTGGCCGCCCGACGGGTCTTGCCACCCGACTTGATCGTTCCCGCCGAAGCGTCCGCACCGCGCATGAACGAGACCGGACCCGAAGCGGTACCACCGCCTTCGAGCGCTTCGGCACTCGAGCGGATCTTGGAGAGGTTGACACCCGCACCAGAACCACCCTTGAAGATGATTCCCTCTTCGGTGTACCAATTGAGAATCGATCGCATCGAGTCCTCGACGGCGAGGATGAAGCAAGCGCTGCCCTGCTGGGGCACACCCTTCACGCCAATGTTGAACCAGACCGGCGAGTTGAAGGCGGCCTTTTGCGTGATGAGCAGGTGCTTCAGTTCAGCGCGAAAGATATCGGTCTCCTCGTCGTCGACGAAGTAGTCGGCGTCGGTCCCCCACGTGGTGATCGTGTCGACGATGCGGTCGACGACCTGCTTCAAGCTGGTCTCGCGCTCGGGCGTGTTGAGGGTGCCACGAAAGTACTTCTGGGCGAGGATGTTGGTCGCGTTGAACGACCACGAAGCGGGTACCTCGACGTCGAGTTGCTCGAAGGCAACTGAACCATCGCGAAAGTTCGAGATGCGAGCGTCACGACGGTCCCAGACGACCTCGTCGTACGGATGACGATCCTCGGTACTGAAGAAGCGGCGAAGTCCAATTCCTAAGCGCTGCGGTGCGATGGCCATTTCAATCTCTCTTTTCTCCCCGAACCCGACACTTCGTTGCCTCTCGCACTTCTGGGGCTCGGACTGACGAGTTTACCGCTTCTCGGCCCCCTAGCCACAATATGTAGTGGTTAGTCCACTACTCGTCGCAAGATGCTGTGTCATTACAGCACTGTAATTACACCACGTCAACTCTATTTTGGACAATTCACAAGATTTCTCTTACCCGACACGTCAACCCCAGTAACCGCCCAGAAATGCTCGGTAGCCTTCGCCAGATGGAGCTCATCCTCGCCCTGGACGCCGGCACCACCGGGGTGCGCACGGTCGCCTTTGACCGAGCGGCCCAGCCCGTCGCGAGCGCCTACCGCGAACTCACCCAATTCTTCCCCGAGCCGGGCTGGGTCGAGCACGACGCCGCCGAGATCGCCGATCTGGCGGTCGCCACCCTGCGCGAGGTCGCCACGCACGCCCACGACCACGGCCACAAGGTGGTCGCGATCGGCATCACGAACCAGCGTGAGACAACGGTCGCCTTCGACCGCGAAACCGGCCACCTCGCCCACCGGGCCATTGTCTGGCAGGACCGGCGAAGCGCGCCGTACTGCGAACAGCTCGAACGCGGCGGCCAGGGCGGCCTCGTGCGTGCCACGACCGGGCTAGTGCTCGACTCGTACTTCTCGGCGACCAAGATGAAGTGGTTACTCGAGGCGGGCGTGCTCGACACGGCCACGTCGCCCAGCCTGTGCACCATCGATACCTGGTTGCTGTGGTCGCTGAGTGGCGCGAGCGACGGCGGCGTCTACCTCACTGAACCCTCCAACGCGTCTCGCACGATGTTGATGGACCTCGACACGCTCGACTGGTCGAGTGCGATGACCGCGCTCTTTGACGTGCCCCCCGCCACGCTCGCCGATATCCGTCCGTCGACGACCAACTTCGCCACGGTGAGCGGCGAAGTCGTACCCGAACTCGCCGGCGTCCCGATCACCGGTGTGCTCGGCGATCAGCAGGCCGCGCTCTTCGGTCAGGCGTGCTTCTCACCGGGAATGATTAAGGCCACCTACGGTACCGGTGCGTTCGTGCTCGCCAACGCCGGCGACAGTTCGCCGGGCGTCTTTGACGGACTGATCACGTCGGTCGCCTGGGACCTTGGCGCGTTCGGCCCGGCCGCCTACTGCGTCGAAGGTTCGGCCTTCGTGGCGGGTGCCGGGGTGCAGTGGCTGCGTGACGAACTCGGCTTCATCGAGGAGTCCCAGGACCTTGAAGCCCTCGCGACCAGCGTGGCGAGCAGTGAGGGCGTCACCTTCGTGCCCGCCTTCACGGGCTTGGGCTCGCCCTTCTGGCGAAGCGACGCGCGAGGTTCCATCACCGGTCTCTCGCACGGTTCCAAGCGTGCTCACGTCGCGCGGGCCCTGCTCGAGGCCCTGGCCTTTCAAGTCCGGGCGATGACCGAGGCCCTCGGTGTCGCGGGAATCGAGCTAGGTGAACTTCGCGCCGACGGCGGCGCCGCGGCGATGGATACGTTGATGCAGCTCCAGGCGACCAACAGTCGCCTCGTGGTCGCGCGCAGCGCCTCGCTCGAAGCGACCGCGCGTGGGGCGGCGACCGTCGCGGGACTCGAGATCGGCGTGTGGCACTCGCTCGAGCAGTTGGGCGAACTCTGGAAGTGCGATCGACGCTTCAGTCCCGAGGACCCGACCTTCGTCGACCCCGACTACGAAGCCTGGCTGCGAGCGTGCCAGCGCGCGTGAAGTGACGACCGAAGGAGAAACCATGGACGAGTACACGTCACGAATCATCAGCGAAGGACTCTGCTTTGGCGAGGCGCCACGCTGGCACGAGGGCCGACTGTGGTTCTCGGACTTCTACCGACTCGGCGTCTATTCCATCGAACCAGACGGCACCGACGAGCGACTCGAACACCAGGTCGCGGGCCAGCCCTCCGGACTGGGTTGGTTACCCGGCGGGGACTTGCTGTGCGTCTCGTGCGTTGACCACCGGGTCCTTCGTTTCAGCGGGGACTCGGCGAGCGAGTTCGCTGATATCAGTGACTACTGCGGTTTTTGGGCCAACGACATGGTCGTCTCGTCGAGCGGCTACAGCTACGTGGGCAACTTCGGTTTCGATCTGGACACCATGCTCGCCGACATCGGGGTCGAAGGCATGCTCGCCTCGCCACCACCCACCACGAACCTCGTGGTCTTGAACCAGGACGGCCGGGTCATCCAGTCGGTGCCCGACATGGCCTTTCCCAACGGCACCGTCCTCACGCCCGACGGCGCCACGCTCATCGTGGGCGAGACCATGACGTTTCGCCTCACCGCCTTTGACGTGCACTCCGATGGCACGTTGAGTAATCGACGAGTATGGGCCCAACTTGACTTCGTCGCCACCGACGGCATGTGTCTGGACGCGGACGGACAGATATGGCTCGCGAACGCGCTTACGAATCAGTGCTTGAGGGTGAAGGAAGGTGGCGAGATCACCGGCACTGTCACGACCAGTCAGACGGCCTTCGCGTGCATGCTCGGTGGCGGGACCGGCACGATGCTGTACATCATGACTTCGCCGTCGAGCAACCGATTCGAGATCGCGACCGAGCGAGACGGCAGGATCGAGGTCGCCGAAGTCGAGGCCGCCCGCGCCGGCTTGCCGTAAGTTTTTTTCGTTGGCTGGGCCGCCGTGACGTCAGCCGAGTTTAGTAAGGGCTTTTCGCAGGTTGCGCACGGCCTGTTGGGTCCGTAACTCGTTCTCGATTAACGCGAAGCGCACGTGCGCCTCGCCCCCTTCGCCAAAGCCCACGCCGGGGCTCGTGGCGACGTCGGCCTCTTCGATCAGAAACCGCGCGAACTCGAGCGAACCCATCTCGAGGTAGGGCTCGGGGATTGGCGCCCACACGAACATCGAACCTCGGGGCGCTTTCACGTCCCAGCCGATTCGGTTCAAGCCTTCGATCAAGAGGTCACGGCGCGTTTGGTAGATGGCGAGCAGTTGGCCCGGGTAGTCCACCGCCTCGTTCATCGCCACGATGGCGGCGATCTGCACGGGTTGGAAGGTCCCGTAGTCGAGGTAACTCTTCAGCTTGGTGAGTGCCGCGACGATCTCGGGATTGCCAACCAGGAAACCCACGCGCCACCCGGCCATCGAGAAGGACTTGGTGAGCGTATAGAGCTCGACGCAGCACTCCTTCGCGCGTGGGACCTGGAGAATCGAGGGCGGATGGTAGCCGTCAAACCCGAGGTCCGCGTACGCGAAGTCGTGACAGATCACAATCTCGTGCTCGAGCGCGAAGCCCACCAGACGCTCCATGAACGATAAGTCCACGCAGGCGCTGGTAGGATTGTGCGGGAACGAACAGATAATGACGCGAGGCTTCACCTCGGCGCGATCCCACGCCGTCACGAGGCCATTGAAGAACGCGTCACCCGGGTCGGTGTCGCTCGCCCCCGGGTCAAGGATGGGCACGGTGATGACCTGGGCCCCGGCGAATCCCGGACCCGCCAGGTGGATCGGGTAGCTCGGGCTGGGAACGATCGCACTGTCGCCGGGTCCGAGCAAGACCCACATCAGGTGGGTGAGCCCCTCCTTCGCGCCAATGGTGGTGACCACCTCGGTGTCAGGATCAACGTCGACGTCAAAGAGAAGTTTGTAACGGTTCGCCATCGCGAGACGGAGATTGGGAATGCCTCGACTCGCGCTGTAGCGGTGGTTCTTTGGATTCTGGGCGGCCTCGGCGAGTTTGGCGACCGCGACGTCGGGGCTCGGCAGGTCGGGGTTACCGAAGCCGAAGTCCACCACGTCTCGACCCGCGGCACGCGCTTCGGCCTTGAGGCCGTTAATCTGCGCGAACACGTAGGGCGGCAAGCCGTTGATTCGACGGAATTCCATCAGTGAAACTTACTTTTTTCGCGAGTACTGCGCCACTCTTTGAGTTCAGTCACGTTCACCTGAGGCGCGAAGATCGCCCACGACGCGCCCGCGGCCTCGAGGGCGTCAAGGTGACCATGCAGGTCCTTGGACGGTGGCCCCGCCCAACTGGTGGCGCCGATCGCGCTCTCGTGAGCCAGCGCCTCGGGTGTGGCGTCCCACACGTTCAACTCGGCCCCGAGGCGGCGCGCGAGTTGGTTGGTCGCGCTCGCTCCCGCGCCGAACCAGACCGGCATGGCCTCGTGAAGTCCACGCCACGCATCTTCGAGCAGCGCTCGCCGCTCGGACGGGTCGTAGAGCGCCAACCCGTACGCCCCGTTCTCCGCGGCCGACAACTTGTCACCCGTGCCCAACGCCGCCACGACGCGGCCCGGCGCGAAGTGCTCGAGCGTTCGGTACTGCTCGACGAGGTGATCGGTACTGACGAGGCCAACTCGCGCGACGAGGGGTCCGACCACGAGATCGTGACGCGAGGCGACGGTCGCGAGCAGCGCGAAGGGCGCCAGCGAGGGGCGCTCGGGCGTACCCATGGGCCAGAGGTGGTCGTAGGCGAAAACGCCGTCGAGACGCGCGTCGGCGGCGTTGCGAGCGGCGTCCAGCGCGTCCTCACTGCCAGCGCGAAAGGTTGGCAGTAAGACGCCGAGCTTCACGAATCTCTCTCGAAGGCAATCAGCGCGGCACCCATGGCTCCCGAGCGAGGTCCGAACATCGAAGTGCTCACCGTGATCGCGGGGCGACTCTGGTAACCCTCGACCAGATTCGCCAAGTACTCGCGCGTGAACGGCAACACGAGGTCCGAGGCACTCGAGAGTCCCCCACCGATGACGAAGTGACCCGAGTCGAGAATGGCCACCAGGTTCGAGAGTCCGAGCGCGAGCCACCAACTGATCTGACGCAGCAGGTCAATCGCTTCGTCGAGGCCTTCGGCGCCAGCTCGGGTGACGTCCTCGGGTCGAATGTCCTCGGCGCTGCCGTGCGCGCCGAGCAAGACCGGCAGATGGCCCTCTTTAGCGGCCTCGCGGATTAGGCGCCGCAGACCACTGCCCGAGGCGTAACGTTCCCAACAACCCATACCCCCACAGGGACAAGGAATGCCGTGCGCTTCGACGACCATGTGGCCGATCTCGCCCGCGAAGCCACTGCGACCTTGCAACAGTTTGCCGTCGGCGATGATCCCTCCGCCGATACCGGTACCCAGGGTGACCATGACGAAGTCATCGACGCCTCGACCCGCACCCCATTCGTGTTCGGCGACCGCGGCGCAATTGGCGTCATTCTCGCAAAAGACCCGAGAACTTGCGAGCGAGCTACACAGCAGTGAGCCCAAGTCGGCCCCCGAGGCGCTCTGCAGGTTCGGCGCGAAGGCGAGTCGACCGTCTTTTCGCATCAACCCCGGCAGCCCCACGCCGACCGGGGTCGCACTCATCGTGAGTCCGTGCGTCGCCGCGAGCCTTTGGACAAGGTCGGTTAACGCTGCGGCAGTCGCTTCACCCGCTTGTCGGGTCGCGTCGTGGGGTGTCGCAGCCTTCGCCTCGCCCAAGACGCGTCCGTCGCGTGCCACCACCAGAGCGAGGGCTTTGGTCCCCCCGACGTCGACGCCGATTGCGACGTCACTCATCGAAGTGACTCGGCGCGGGCTTTCAACTCGCCGAGCGCCTGGGTTTGAATTCGTTGGGCGGCACGTGACTTGATGAAGTGGGGTATGGGGACCAGCAACTCCACTTCGAGGTCGTAGGTGACCCGCGTCGCGTCGCCGACTCGTTCGAATCGGTACTGACCCTGCATGGTCTCGGTGAGGTCGCCTCTGGTCTGATGCCAGCTGATCGATTCGGGTGCGCGACTGTAGTCGTAGCGCAACGCGTAGGTCGTCGATCGACCGAACGCCGCCGCGCGGTACTCGACTTCGAGTGCCCGTCCGTCGGCGTCGCGCTCGAGCACGTCGACCCTCTTGAGATCGCTCACCCAGTTGGCGTAGTTCGCGAAATCGGTCACCACGGTGTAGACGGTTTCGGGTGCGGCGTTCACCATGATTGACTCTGTTGCTCGCTGTGCCACGCCGCCTCCTACCATTCCACCCTAGGCCAGTTGATCAATCGAACCGAAGTGGTCGAAGGGAGCCAGACCGTCGCGTAGGGACTCGGCGAGGATGTCCCAGTCGAATTGAGTACGTGCGACTGTTCGCGCCTGACTCGCGAAGCGTTTGCGTGTAACGTCGTCACCGAGCAACACCGCCATCGCCGCCGCGAGCGCGCGCTCGCTTCGCGAATTCGATACCACGTACCCAGTCACACCGTCGACCACTGCTTCGTGACTCCCGCCCGAGCGTCCCGCCACGGCCGGTACCCCACAGGACGCGGCGTTGAGAAAGACGATGCCAAAACCCTCCTGTTCGAGCCCGAACCATCGGCTGCGACAGTCCATCACCATGAGGTCAGTCGACGCGAGCCAATCGCTCAATTCTTCTTCGGGCACCCGACCCAGAAAGGTGACCGGCGCCTCCAATCGATTCGCCATTTTCTCGAGTCGATCCCGATCCCGGCCAGCCCCACCAATGACGACCCGCAGACGCGGAAAGTTCTGGGCGAGTCGGACGCTCGCGCGAATCAGTGTGTCCATGCCCTTTCGCGGCACCAAGCGAGAGTACGACGAGACGACGAGATCGTCGTCGCTGAAACCGAACGTCTTTCGTACCTCGCGGCGACGCTTCTGGGACAGAGGAGTGAACTGTTTGGTATCGACACCGGGCGGCACTTGAACGACGGGCGGCATGTACTCCGCCGTCACGCGTCTCGCTTCGTCCTCGGGATAACTACCCGCGCAGAGAGCGACGCTGGCGTGGCGCAGCACGTAGCGCAACGAAGACGCGACAAAAGGAATTCGTCCCGGGATCGCCACCTCGGCGCCGTGCAACACCACGCCGTAGGGCCGCGACAACTTCGGCCCGAGCAGACCGAGCGGCCACGCGGGGTCGAGCAAAACGAGGTCGGGTTGATGTCGTTTGATGGCGGACTCGATAGCGGCAAAGGTTCGCGGCGACGGTAGGTACAACGTCCGACCGCTCACCCTTTCGACGACGACCTTGCCCGCGCGGTCGAACTGCTCGGCGTCCTCGTGCGAAGCGGCGGTGAGGACGACTGCCCGCCCGTCGTCAAGGCGTTGCCATAGTTCGTGAAGGTAGACCTGTATTCCCCCCGTCTTGGGCGGATAGTCGTTGGTCACCAGGAGGTGGCGAGTCACAGAAACACGCTAGCCACCCTCGCGACTCATCTCGTGTAGGGCGTCGTGGAAGGTTGGTACCGCAGTTGAGGGATCAACCCTTGGGCGTGGAAGAGGTCGACCACCTGGACTTCTTCACTCGTCATCTCTAGTTGACCTGGTTCCTCGCCGAGGACGAAACTCACGAGGCAATCCTCGCAATCAGACGTACCTCGACGAACGCAGTCGCCACAGCTGATGGAAAGCTCGATTCTCTTCGTCACGTCGCACCTTTCGATTAGCTCTACACTGCCCGCTCGGTGTGACATGTCAAGGCGCCACGAACGACCTGATCTCCTCGGCGACCTGGCCCGGCCCGAAGACGACGCCCTCGACGAGGACACGTTCGGCGTCAGCGTCGATCAGGACGTAGAAGGGCGGCCAACGCACGTCAAGTTGCGCGATCAGTTCGGGAGCGACCACGATCTCGTGGCCTACGTCACGCCACTCATTGTTCCGTTCGTCTTCGGCGGCCACCAGCACGACGTCAAGACCGGCGAAATCCTCGAGACTCGACTCCGCGAAGTCCCGACACCCGTCACAATCCGGTTTAATGGCGACCACGAGCGTCAGACCGTGAAAGGTCCGCTCTACTGGTTGACCGGCGAGGGTCGAACCATGAAAGGACCTGGGTGCGGACCGTGGTCGTTGAGCGTCGAAGGAACGCACTTAGGCGGACTCGGTAATGACCTCTACGTCGCGACCGTGCCCACACCAGCGACAGGTCACCGAATCGATCGACCGCGAGATGATTTCAGGTTCTTCGACCGTCAGGTCGCCGCCCACGGTGTAGTGATGGAAGGAACGCACTGAGGTCGTTTCGACCACGTCAAATCGCGTCAAATTGCCGCAGGCCGTGCAGCGATAGCGGGTTCCCATGTCTTTGAGGGTAGTTGATGACGACGATGCGTCGTTCACCGCCAACGACTCCGATGCTGGCGATCGCTCACGTCAAAGTCATGGTCCTGGGGTGCGTCAAAGTCAAAGACGGTGTCGTAAGCCACGTCACCCGCCGCGTAGTGCCGACGTTCATTGTCAATCAACCGACTGAGCGCCGCAGGGTGACGAACCACGCCGAGCGTCAATGAACCCGCGGGAGTTTCGACAACAATCAAACCGCGCCGGGCGAGCCGGTCCTTCAGCCGCTGGTTCACGACCGTCTTCACGAGGTCGTGGAGTTCTACCTCGCTGCGCGTGTGCTGGAGTACACCACCCTCGACGATGATTCGCTGGCTCGTCAAGTGGATCTTGTGCGAGCGCCAACGCCACGTGCGAGTGAACAACACCCCCAAGCAGGGCACTACGAGGACGACCGCCAGTGGCACCTTATATTCGTTGAACGTGTGGACGTGGCCGACCGCGAGCCAGACAAGGACGCCGGCAATCACAGTCGCTAGAGCCGGCGCCCATAATCCTCGACCTACGGGCGTGACGGAAATGACGTGTTCTTCGTCGTGTCGCCACTTGGACTTTCTCGCCATGCCTCAATGTTAAGTACATTTCGCGGCGGTGACGTCGCATCTCATCGGGTTCTTCTACGCTGCCGGTCTGAACGCTCCTCGTTCCCGAACCCGCCGACCTCGGGTATCTCGCGCCGGAGCGGATCTAGACGTTCCTCATCTGGTGAGCCGCCATGTCGAAGTACGCGCGCATCTCTTCATACTGTTCTTTGGAGAGTTCCTCTCGCACAGTGTCGAGGCCAGCGTTCATGGCGACCAGCCAGGCGTCGCGCGCACGTTTGTCGATGAGGAAAGGCGCGTGGCGCATCCGCAAGCGTGGATGACCACGTTCTTGCATGTACGTCGGCGGCCCGCCCCAGTACTGCATGAGGAACAAGACGAGATGGCGCTTGGATTCAGTCAAGTCATCGGGGTACATGGCACGTAGAACCCCGTCGCTCTCGACGCCGACGTAGAAGGCATCGACGAGCCGAATGAAGAACGGCTCTCCTCCCACTTGCTCATAGAGCGGCGAATCCATACTTCTACGCTAGATGGTATGACCTAGACTTGTTCGAGCCTCGCGAGAGGCGCGCGGGTGTAGCTCAATGGTAGAGCTCCAGCCTTCCAAGCTGGCCATGCGGGTTCGATCCCCGTCACCCGCTCTCAGATTGTTTTTCGTTGAGTGTGCAGTTACTGCAAGCACTTTCGTTTGACCACGAGTGATCACGAGAGATCGCTGTGAAGTGCCCACAGGTAGCCAATCGTGCCCAAACTATGCCCGGGATTCGAGATCGGTTTGTTCACGAATTCACGGTGCCCTTTGCCGTGATTGCAGCAAAAGGTCCCATGGGCATCACCTACGACCTACCCTCTTGGAATGTGTCGAAACATAACCACCTTGCGAGGACTCGAGCCACCGGCCACCTACGACGAGATTGAATCAGCTGCCCGCCAGTACGTGAGGAAGGTGAGCGGTGTTCAGAGCACTTCGAAGAATACCGTTGTTGCATTCGAAACCGCCGTCGAAGCGGTGACTCGGGCGACTTTGATACTCCTCGAAGAACTGCCAGCCCGTTCGCTAGCGCCCAAGAAGATTCCCCCACTCCGACGATCGTTGCCAAACGGGAAGTGATACCTGGTCGCTGACGGAGTATGAGCCAGAAATTACTGGTTTCCAAAACATTCGTTGACTAGGGGCGATAACGGCGGGTCGTCCGCGAAGCTTGCACTCTTCCAAGCTGGTCATGCGGGTTCGATGCCCGTCACCTGCTCCAACATGCTTTGGTCATTGATTCAGTCGATGACGGTTTTGCGCCACAATTCGGTAGGAGTATGCCGCAACGCCACGAACGACCGGAAGCCGAAGGGCTCGACCTAGTAGTGGCCATCCGCGCCGAGCACTCGCAAGTCCACCAGCGATGGCTTGTGCGCCACGCTCAATCCCCTCAGAGCCACTCAAACACAAAGTCTCCGCGCACATTGAGCGGGTGAGTCCCATTCCAGCCAACTGGTCGTCGTCCAGATTTCCCGACGGCACGAGAGTCAACGCGTCATCGCCCGGCGTGCGCGACCGCAGCCAATCGGCCGACATGCGGCACATTGCGCAGTCGCCGTCGTACACCAACGTCGCTTTCGAAGTGTCCACGTCTCGCAGGTTAGGGGCTGAAGAACCCGGTTCGCGCTGCGGAGCTTTGCCGATGTTAAGGAAAGGGCAAGCGTGGCGCGAAGGCCAGCGACTGACCCACGAGACGCGTACCTCTCTTCGCGCTCGCTGGATATATCACCTCCGGCCGAAAAGAACGACCTTTGGACTCGCCGGGACGTCCACCGCGCACTTCAATCCATTCAACCGAAGTCGCCAAGTTGCGAACGTGCGCGACGAAGACCCAACTCTGGCGTATTTCCTTCGGACCGTCGACAACCACGGCGTCTCCTTTGCGCACTCCGTTCCACGAAGTACTACGCACCAGATTCGTACTCTGGGTAACGATGGTCGGTCTGCGCACGTACTTTGTCTACTCGTTCGGCGAGCCCGGATGCGTGCACCTTCGACTAGTTGCGCGGGTCTCGCGTCGCGTTCGTGGGCACGTAACATCCGTGTCGTAGGGTCGAATCATGCCATTTGAACAGTCGCTACCCAAGTCTCTCTCTCCTTCGCGCCTCGCCGACTTCAAGGCGTGCCCTCGCCGCTACCAACACGCTTCGATCGAGAGAATCTCCCAACCGGCCACGTACGCCACCGCCAAGGGACGATTCGCCCATTACGTCTTCGAACACCTCTTCCTGTTGCCCAGCGAAGAGCGCACCGTAGAGCAGGCGCGCGCGTTGGTGGACCCAGCGATCGACGCCATCCTCACCGACGCGGTGAGGATGGAGATTGCGATGGATTCGGCCATGCTCGAGCGTCTGATCGACGAGACGCAGGACATCATCACCCGGTACTTCGAGATGGAAGATCCCCGCGAGGTGAACGCCGAAGGTGTCGAGCTTCGACTCGGCGTGAGCATTGACGACGCGCCGCTCTTTGGCATCCTCGATCGCCTCGATCGCGACGAGGCGGGCAATCTCGTCATCGTCGACTACAAAACGGGTGGACTACCGAACCGGAACTACGACGCCCAGACCTTCGCCAACACCGAGTTGTACGCCGCCCTTTGTCGAGAGAAACTTGGCGAGACACCCACCAAGATCCGACTGCTCTACGTCGCCCAGGGCGAGACAATCGAGCGTCCCGTGACCGACGTCGTGATCAGGGCGCGCACCACGAGCGCCGTCGACGCCTGGGACAAGATCAAACGCTACTACGCCGACGGCGACTTTCCTGCGACGCCATCAACGAACACGTGCCGATTCTGCGCCTATAAGGACCTCTGTCGAGCAGACGGCGTACCGGTTCCCGTCGGCTAATCCGTAGGCTGGGGCGATGACGGCATTCGAACTCTCCTACGACTACCGCTGCCCGTTCGCCAAGAACATCCACTTGCACGTGCTGCGCGCCCTCGAGGCCGGTGCCGACTTCGACGTTGACTTCGTGCCTTGGACGATGAGTCAGGGCTACAAGGACGACGACGCCCCCGACGTGTGGGACGATCCCGACCACGACCCCGATCTTCTGGCCCTCGCGGTGAGCGTGTCGGTGCGAGACCAACAGCCCGACAAATTCCTCGCCGCGCACGAAGCGCTCTTTCGCGCCCGCCACGAACTGGCCGTGCGCCTGGTGACGATCGACGAGATCGACGGAGTGCTCCGCCCGATCGGCGTTGACGTCGAGATGGTCCAACGCGACCTTCAAACGCGCCGCCCGCACCAGGTAATCGGCGAAAACTTCAAGAAATACGAAAAGGTTGAGGCCTTTGGCGTCCCTACTTTCGTCGTCGGCGACGACGCCACGTTCGTGCGTTACATGTCGCCGCCGAGCGACGACCCGAAGGCGTCGATTGCGCTGATCGAGTCACTCGTCACCCTGATGAGCGCGCAACCAGAACTCAACGAGTTCAAGCACACCCGTCTGACCCAATGATCTAACCCAGACGAAAGATCAGTTCGAGAATTGAAATGATCGCTAACGTCCCCGCCGGAGCGAAGAGAACGAACTCGTCGCCGTGCTTCAAGTGAAAGAACACGGCACCGATCATCGTCAAGGCGAGTCCCGCAGCGGCGGCGATGTTGAGCACACCGAGAAACGTTGAACGTGCAGAGGCCAATCCGATTAGCACGCCTAGCGCGCCGGCGAACTCCACGACGCCGATTCGCTGGTAGGCGGCCTTGGAAAATCCGAGGTGCTCGGCGGCGGCCGACATCATTGGATTGAATCGAATTTTCTGGAGTCCCGAAGGGGCGAACGCCAAGAACAGAACAATAGAAAGGATGGTGGCTACGACTGACATTATTGACTCCTCGTCACAAACCAATTTAGTGTTCCTCGATTGCTCCCTTCGCGCACGCGGCGTCCCATGACTAGCGCCACCTCGGACTACCAGTAGCGTTTTGGTCGTGTCGATCGTCCCTCAACTGAATGCCCGTCGAATCGGTATCGTGGGCGGGGGCCAACTCGCCTTGATGATGGGAGAGGCGGCGGGCGCACTCGGCCTCGAGACGTTGGTCCTCGCGACCACCGATGATGACCCCGCTGTCGCGTCGTGCGACTACGTCCTCGTCGGAGAGCCCAGGGACGCCAACGCCCTCGACGAACTCGCCCGGTCCGTGGACGTCGTGACCTTCGATCACGAGCTGGTCGACCTCGAACAGATCGCGACTCTCGAACGTCGTGGCTTCACCGTTCGACCAAGTTCGTCGGCCCTGCACTTCTCGGTGGACAAGGCGTACCAACGTCGACGCTTTTTTGAAGCGGGCCTACCTGTGCCGCGCTTCGTCGTCGTGACCAGCTCGAGTGACCCGACGCTCGCCGCCTTCCTCGACGAACTGGACGCCGAGCCCGTGCTCAAGGCGTCGCGGGGGGGTTACGACGGACGTGGCGTCCTGTTCCCACAGACGCGCGAAGAGACGTTGACCATGATCGACCAGCTCGCGAGCCTCGGCGAGGTGTTGATCGAAGAACGACTCGAACTCCAAAGCGAGGTGGCCCAGCTGCTCGCACGTGGCGTCGACGGCTCGGTGGCGCTGTACCCGCTGGTCACGACCACCCAGGCAAATGGCATGTGCGTCGAAGTCATCTACCCCGCACAAGTCACTGCCGACATCGCCCGGCGAGGTGAGGAACTTGCCGAGCAGGTCGCGTCGCTGGTGGACGCGGTCAGCATCGTCGCCATCGAGTACTTCGTTACCGCCAAAGGTCTGTTGGTCAACGAGATCGCGCTGCGCCCGCACAACTCGGGTCACTGGACGATCGAAGGAACGAGCACCAGCCAGTTCACCAACCATCTGCTCGCCGTGAGCGGCCAGAGCCTCGGCACGGTCGCGCCCCTGTTCGCCCACGCGGTGATGGTCAACGTCGTGGGGTCCGAACAACCGGGTTCGCTCGAACGTGCTCGGGCGGTCCGCGACGTCGCCGTGCACGATTATGGCAAGTCCTGGCGCCCGAACCGCAAACTCGGCCACGTCACGAGTGTCGGTGATGATCCGACCACGGCGCACGTGAGAGCATGGCAGGGAGCCCGCGCGTACGGCACGAGCACCGAGGAGGCGTAGTGCAACCAGTGGTCGGGATCGTGATGGGCAGTTCCTCAGACCACGAGATCATGAGCGACGCCGCCACCGTGCTTGAACGATTCGCCGTCAGCTACGAGATCCACGTCGTTTCCGCGCACCGCTCCCCCGAAGCGATGATCGAGTACGGCGCCCAGGCTCGCGCTCGAGGCCTCAAGGTCCTCATCGCCGGGGCGGGTGGGGCCGCCCACCTGCCGGGAATGCTGGCGGCGGTGACGACCCTGCCGGTGATCGGCGTGCCCGTCGCACTCGCACGTCTCGACGGCCTGGACTCACTCTTGTCGATCGTCCAGATGCCCAGGGGGGTGCCGGTCGCCACGGTCGCCATCAACGGCGCGACCAACGCCGGTCTCTTGTGCGTGCGCATGCTCGCCACGCACGACGAGGCCCTCGCCGCCGAGCTCGAGGCCTACCGGCTCGAACTGGCCGATCAGGCGAAGACCCAGGACGAGAACCTACCCCGGGCGTAGCGTTTCCAGCCTGCGACGCGAAGTTCTTAACGAACGCTTCGCTCGGATGCCCCTAGTCTGTTCAGGTAACGAAGGAGGCCCCCGTGGGTATAGGTAAGAGAATCACGACAATTTTTCAGGCGAAGTCCAACGCCGCGCTCAACAAGATGGAAGACCCGCGCCAGACGCTCGATCTCTCCTACGAACAGCAGCTCGAGAACCTGACCAAGGTCAAGCGCGCCGTCGCCGACGTCGCCACCGCGCGCAAGCGCGTCGAGATCCAAGCCGAGCAACTGAAGACCCAGGGCGACAAGCTGGCCGACCAGGCCAAGGCCGCTCTCGCCCAGGGCAACGAGCCCCTCGCGCGCGAGGCACTCGGACGCCGCGAGGCCATCGCCGCCCAACTGCAGGACCTCGACACCCAGCACGCGACGATCGTCGAACAAGAGGACAAGCTCACCCAGACCAGCCAACGCCTCCAGACCGAGGTCGAGGCGTTTCGCACGAGGAAAGAGACCATCAAGGCGACCTACACCGCCGCCGAGGCCTCGTCGCACATCAACGAAGCGGTCGCGGGCATCTCGACGTCCATGACCGACGCCGGGGCCGCGATGCAGCGCGCCCAGGACAAGGTCGCCGAGATGCAAGCTCGCAGCGGCGCACTGGACGAACTGCTGGCGTCGGGGGCGCTCACAGACCTCAACAGCCCCACTGACGACATCCAGGCCCAGCTCGACAAAGCGGGAAAGACGTCTAACGTCGACGCGCAGCTGGCGGCGATGAAAGCCCAACTCGCCAGCGGGACCGGCACCAATACCGCCGGGCAACTGCCGACCCCGAAGGATGCTTGACGATGCCCAAATCAAAGATTGAGACCGATCACGGTCTGAACGCACGAATGTTCGTGACGGGCTTGCTGCTCGTCCTGCTCTACGCCATCATCATCACCGTGCTTGTTCGCGTGGGCGTCGCCTACGGGTTCGTCATCGTCATCGCCTTCGCGCTGATCTTCTCCCAGTACTACTTCTCGGACAAGATCGCGATGTTCTCGATGCACGCCCACGAGGTCACGCCCGCTCAAGAGCCGCGTTTGCACGAGATCGTCGACCGCCTCTGCCTGCTCGCCAACATGGAAAAACCCCGCGTGGGTGTCGCCGAGGTCGACATGCCCAACGCCTTCGCCACGGGTCGCAGCCCAAAGCACGCGGTCATCTGTGCGACGCGCGGCATCATGAATCGCCTGAACGACGAAGAGCTCGAGGCGGTGCTCGCCCACGAACTCAGCCACGTGGCGCACCGCGACGTCGCGGTCATGACCATCGCCTCGGGCGTAGGCATGCTCGCAGGACTGGTCAGTCGCGTCGCCATGTGGGGCGCCATCCTCGGCGGCGGTGGCCGCGGACGCGGCGGACAGAACATCGTGCTCTTGGAGATGGTGACCTGGATTGTCTCGCTGGTGATCTACGTGATCGCCTACCTGCTCACCATGGCCCTTTCGCGCTACCGCGAGCTCGCGGCCGACCGTTCGGGGGCGATCCTCATCGGAAAGCCCAGCGTGCTCGCGAGCGCCCTCGTGCACATCACCGGTGACATGGGCAAGATCCCGCGCACCGACCTGCGCAAGGCCGAGAGCATGAACGCCTTCTTCTTCGCGCCCGCCCTCGCCAGCGGCACGGCCGCTTCCTTGTTCTCGACGCACCCGTCGCTCGAGAAGCGTCTGGACCAATTGAACAAGCTCGAGCGTGAACTGAACGGCTAGTGGGTTTACGCGACGCGCTGTTCGGGCGCACCACCCAAGCCCAGCCCAAACTCGACAATCTTTTCGCCTTGTCCACCGGGGCGCTCACGCTGGAAAGTGAGCTCGACCTCGTCTCGTCGGGCCAGGCCGGTCTCTGCTTCAAGGCCGGCAGCGGCGAGTCGACCATCACGACCGACGCGGACATCGAACAGCTGCTCAACTTTGACGAGGCCGACAACAAGGTCAGCATCACCACCGACGACCTTGGCTTCAAGTGGCTGGTCATCAAAGACCCCGACCTCGAGGACCTGATCACGCGCATCCACAGCGCCAACACCTCGATGGTGGAGAACGGCCTCGGCCCGCGACTGCTCTGCGCGGTGTTCGGCTTCGTGCCGAAGACACCCCCGGGCGAAGGTTCGGTTCGCCTCGTGTATCTCTTGAAGCAGGGGACGTTCTACCCGTTCGCCCCGACGGCAAAGAACCAGCGCGACAACGAACTCGAGTTACGCGTACGCTCGTTCCTCGAAAAGGACCTTCCCATGGAGAAGGACCTTTCGCGTTGGATGGCGTTGTGGGACCTGCCGGTCAACTGAGCAGGTGGGCGTAGTCCCCGAGCAGTAGGTCGAAGCCGTTGGCGTAGTCCAGGTCGAGTTGCGTGAGCCCTGCTTGGTCGTGGGTCCACAGATCGAGGCGTAGTTCGCGGTACCCGACGGTCGCCACGGGATGATGGTCGAGACCTTGGGCCAAGGAAACCTGCGCCTGCAAGATCGTCACCGCTCCGGGGTAGTCCTTCGTGTGTAGCTCACGCACCAAGTGAGCGTCCCGGCGACGCCAGTCGCGGTGTGCCTCGAGCCACCGGTCGACCACGTCGTCCTCGAGGCGGGCCGGACGACTCACGGATGGGTCATGTCCTCGGGCACCACGGCGGCGTCGAACTGCTCAGGCGTGAGAAAGCCCAGGCTGAGAGCGGCTTCGCGAAGCGTCGTGCGCTCCTTGTGCGCCTTCTTGGCGACCTTGGCGGCCTTGTCGTAACCAATGATCGGATTGAGCGCCGTGACGAGCATGAGCGAGTTGTTCAAGTGATGGTTGATCTGCTCGTAGTCGGGCTCGAGTCCCTCGACGCAGAACTCGCGGAACCGGTCACACGCGTCAGTCAGCAGGTCGATTGAGTTGCAGAAGTTGTGGATGATGACGGGCTTGCACACGTTGAGTTCGAGGTTTCCGCGCGAACCAGCCATGCCGATCGCCGCGTCGTTGCCGAAGACCTGGATAGCTACCATGATCATCGCCTCACTCTGGGTGGGGTTCACCTTACCGGGCATGATCGAACTGCCGGGTTCGTTCTCGGGCAGCGCCAACTCACCGAGTCCCGAGCGAGGACCAGATCCCAGCCAGCGAAGGTCGTCGGCGATCTTGATGAGGCTGGTCGCGGTCGTCTTGATCGCGCCGTGCGCGAAGACCAACGCGTCGTGCGCGGCGAGGGCGGCGAACTTGTTGGGCGCGGTGACGAAGGGCTTGCCGGTCAGGGCCGCGATCGCCGCGGCGACACGCTCGCCGAACTCGGGGTGCGTGTTTAGACCCGTCCCGACGGCCGTACCGCCCGCGGCGAGTTCGTAGAGTCCGCCGAGCACGACCTCGAGGCGTTCGAGGTCGGCGTCCAGTTGGGCGACGTAACCCGAGAACTCCTGACCCAGGGTGAGCGGCACCGCGTCCATCAGGTGCGTGCGCCCGATCTTGGTGATGTTCACGTACGCCCGGGCCTTCGCGTCCAGTGCGTCGCGCAAGCGTCGCACGCTCGGCACCAGTCGCTCGGTGATCTCGACGACCGCGGCGATGTGCATCGCCGTGGGAAAGGTGTCGTTGGATGACTGGGACATGTTGACGTGATCGTTCGGGTGCACGGGCACCTTGGAGCCCAGCACGCCCCCCGCCATCTCGATCGCGCGATTCGAGATGACTTCGTTCACGTTCATGTTGGTCTGGGTGCCCGAACCGGTCTGCCAGATGCGAAGCGGGAACTCGTCCTTCAAGGTGCCGTCGATGACCTCGCGGGCCGCGCGCTCAATGAGCTCGGCCCGCTCCGCGTCGAGCTTGCCCAGCGCCTCGTTCACCTGCGCCGAGGCAAGTTTCAAGACACCAAAAGCCCGGATGAGCGCCGGGGGCATGGTGTCGTGGCCGATCGCGAAGTGGTGCAGGCTGCGCTGGGTCTGAGCGCCCCAGTATTTGTCGGCGGGAACCTCGATCTCGCCCATGGTGTCTGATTCGATGCGTACGTCTGGCACGATGTCCTCTCTACTTCTTCTCTGACTTTCTTACTGCAGATTTAGGCACCACCGATTCTTCCAGCCCCGAGCGGCCTACGCCGCGCAACGGGGAGGAATTCCAGTCGCGAGAATCCCCTGGAGTGCTGCGCCGACGTCGCTCCGAGGGGGCCTGGTGCCGCTCGTCCCACGAACGCGGCGACTCAAAGGCGCCGATGATCATTACGATGAAATTCGTCGCAGTCTGCCCTCTTCACGATTGGATCCACTATGGCCGATTCGTTCACCCCCGCCTCACGAGCGATCTTCGACAAGAAGGTGCTCGCGCACGTCGCTACGCTCGGACCCGACGGCGCACCCCAGGTCACGCCCGTGTGGGTCATGCTCGACGGCGAGGACATCATCATCAACACCGCCCTCGGACGCGCCAAGGCGCGCAACCTGGCGAGTGACGCACGGGTGGCGGTGTCGCTCACCGACCCCGATAACCTCTACGCGGCGATCGTGGTGCGCGGTTCGGTCACGGGCTTCACGACCGAGGGGGCTGACGAGGTCATCGACCAACTGGCCAAGAAGTACCTCGACGTCGATAGTTACCCGATGCGCCGCGAAGGCGAGATACGCGTGACCGTGCGCATCCACCCGGACCGCATCTCCCAGCAGCCCGAATAGCTCTTCAGCGGTACCCCGTCGCCTCGCCGAAGGACAGTCGTGCCGTCGAGATCGCGCGAAGCTCCAGGCCATCACTCGCGAGCGTCTCGCCGTCAAAACTCCACACCCGAACGGGTCGCGGCGGCGCGGGCCGATTGAAAGCGCCGCGAATCGTCGCGGCGTCATTGGCGAAGTTCACCTCGTCGTTGGTCAACATCGCCGTCACGACCTGGGCCTGGGCCCGGGCGTTCTCGGCGCTGACAACCACGTGGTCGAGCTCGATCAACCAACTGAGCGTCGCCACGTCGCGCGCGCACAACGACGCCGCGTAGCCTTCGTCGATCTCGAGCCAGACGCCGAGCGGCGAGCGCCACTGGTCCTTCGCACCGGCGGCGGCGATGACCGTGTTGGCGTCGACCAAGGAGAGTAGGACGGGCGAGGACTGTTCGGGGACCCAGGCGGTGACCTGCTCGAGGTGCGCGAGCGACGTCGAGAGGTGCATCAGTTCCATGCTTAGGGCTGCAGGTCTTCCTTGGGCAGGCGCTCGATGTTGACGTCGCGAAACGTGAGCACGCGCACCGACGGCACGAAGCGCGCCGCGCGGTACATGTCCCAGACCCAGGCGTCGGTGAGCGTGACCTCGAGCAGCGTCGGTGTCGCCGAGGATCGAACCTCGACCGAGACAGTGTTGGCGAGGTAGAAACGTCGGTCGGTCTCGACGGCGAAGTCGAACATACCCACGACGGCCTTGTATTCCTGAACGAGTGCGAGTTCTAGGGTCGACTCGTAGTCGTCGAGCTCTTCTTCGCCCAAGGGACTAGGGACGCTCGGTAACGCGGAGCTCCTTGATCTTGGCGGCCTTTCCACGCAGATCACGGAGGTAGTACAGCTTGGCGCGACGCACGTCGCCGTAGGAATCGACTTCGATCTTGGCAATGGTGGGCGCGTGCACCGGGAAGGTGCGCTCGACGCCGACCCCGAAACTCACCTTGCGCACCGTGAAGGTCTCCTGGAGACCCGCACCCTGACGGCGGATGACGATGCCCTGGAAGACCTGGATGCGCTCGCGGGTGCCCTCGACCACGCGCACGTGGACCTTCAGAGTGTCGCCGGTTCGAAAGGCTGGAATGTCGTCGCGAAGCGAGTCGCGGTCAATGAGGTCAGTCGGATTCATGAGAGCGGTCCCTTTCGGATCACTGAGGCTTTAGAAGTTTAGCCGTTGCCGCGGGGTTCATCCAACGCGGAAAATTCCTCCAAAAGAGCCTGTTCGCTCGCGCTCAGTCCACCCCGGCGCTCGATCAGGTCGCCGCGGCGCTCAATCGTTCGCCGCAACGACTGGGCGAGCCGCCAGCGCGCGATACGCGCGTGATCGCCCGAACGCAAGACCTCGGGGACCTCCAGGCCGCGGAACTCGACGGGTTTGGTGAAGTGCGGGTACTCGAGGAGCCCCTCAGCGAACGTCTCATCCAGGCTCGACTCGTCGTTGCCGAGCGCCCCGGGCAACTGGCGCACGACTGACTCGATCACGCACAGTGCCGCCAGCTCACCACCGGCGAGTACGAAGTCGCCCACCGAGATCTCGTCGTCGACCACCAGGTCGATCACCCGCTGGTCGAAACCCTCGTAGCGCCCGCACAGCAAGGTGAAGCCCTCGAGTCCGCCCAGTTCACGCGCGATCGCGTGGCTGAAGGTGCGCCCCGATGGCGTGAGCGCGATCACCGGACGTGCGAGCCCCGGGGTCTGTTCGACCGTGTCGACAATCGGCTCGGGACGCAACACCATGCCGGCGCCCCCACCGTAGGGCGTGTCGTCCACGCTGCGGTGCGCGTCGGTGGTGGCGTCGCGAAAATCGTGCACGTGCAGGTCAAAGACACCCCGCTCGCTCGCGCGTCCGAGCACCGAGGTGGACGCGTACTGGACTATTGACTTGGGAAACAAGGTGAGCACGTCGATGCGCAGCGTCATTCGAACAACCCTTCGGGTACCTCGACGTCCACGCGCACGTTGGCCTCGACCCGAGTGACGAAGGTGAGCGGCACCAGGGCGCCCGAGTCGAGGACCATGATGTCACTGGCGGGATTCGCCTCGACCTCGACCACGCGACCACGCGACACGCCAGTGGCGTCGTAGACCTCGGCGCCAAAGAGCTCATCGATCCAGATTGCTTGTTCGTCGTGCAATCGCGGGGCGCGCAGCACGACGCCGCGCCACAGCTCGGCGTCCTCGCGCGACTCGATACGGTCAAAGCTCACGATGAACCGGTCCTGGTGCGCGCCGGCCGCGAGGACCACGAGCGGACCCCGATCTGATTCGAGCGATGCTCCTGTGTCCAGTCGTTCGATCCGGTCGGTCCATAGGTCCACGAGGACCTGACCCTTCAGACCGTGCGCTTTGATGATTCGCCCGACTTCGAGCGTGGGGCGCTCGGGGGCGCTCACGATTAGTCGACGATGTCGACTGAGGTCGTCACGCCGTCGCGCGCGCCGGCCGCGCCTACGAGGGCTCGAATGGCTTGTGCGGTGCGGCCCCGTCGGCCAATGATTCGACCCATGTCGTTGGCGCCGACGCTAAGTGAGAGCACGACCTTACCCTGACGCTCGCTCACGTCGATCGACACTGCTTCAGGGTCTTCGGCGAGGGACTTGGCGATGAACTCGAGCGCCGCGGTCGCGGCGGCGGCACGTTCGGCGCCGTCAGACGCGAAGTCCTCGTTCCCGTAGTCCTCGTTGTCCTCGGATTCGTCGATGGTGTTGATGTCGCCCGCGACGTAGTCGTCGTGCACGTCGCTCACTTGACGGCCTTTGAGGCCTCGAACGCGTCGAGCGCGCCGCTCGCCTTCAACAACTTGGCCACCCGCTCGGTGGGCTGGGCGCCGTGCTGGAGCCAGTGCACCACTTTGTCGTTGTCGATCGAGAACACGGTCTCGGGACTCGCGTCCGAGATGCCGCGGGGTTGGTAGGTGCCGACGATCTCGAGGAACGCACCCGAACGGGCACGACGACTCTCGGCCGCCACCACTCGATAGGTCGGTTGCTTCTTCTTACCCATGCGCACCAGACGGAGTTTCACAGCCACGACGAATTTCCCTTCAAACCTTTTGTCCTGGTCCACCAGGACTGGGCGATATACCCGAGCGTCAAAGTTTAGCGTTGTTTAGGAGGCGTGACCCTTCCGCCCTTCTTCTTCTTGTTTTTCGACCCGCCACCGGCTCGCGGCGCGCCCCCCGCGCTCATGCCTTGCGCGAGTGACTCGAAACCCGGTGGCACCGACTCGGAGCGCTGGGCCTGAGCCCGCGCCGCCAGGCTCGCCATCTTGCCCATTGGTCCAGGCATCGATGGTTGGGGTCCACCCATCTGGCGCATCATCTTTCGCATCTCGGTGAATTGCTTGAGCAATTGGTTGACCGCACTGACGCTGGTTCCCGAGCCTTTGGCGATGCGAGTCCTTCGCGAACCGTCGATGATGACTGGCTCGCGGCGTTCGCGCTTGGTCATGGAACTGACGATGGCCTCGATCTTGTTGAGTTGTCCCTCGTCGACGTTGGACGCCGCGCTGCGCATCTCCTTGGTGACCCCGGGCATCATCTTCATGATCCCGCCCAGCGAACCCATCTTGCGCACCTGGTTGAGCTGGGCCATGAAGTCGTCCAGGGTGAACGTCCCACTCATCATTCGTCCGGCGGACTGGGCGACGACGTCGGGGTCCATCGTGCGCTCGGCCTGCTCGATGAGACTCATCACGTCACCCATCCCCAGGATGCGTGACGCCATGCGGTCGGGATGGAAGAGGTCGAAGTCCGCGAGCTTTTCGCCCGTGGACGCGAACACGATCGGTCGACCCACGACACCGCGCGCCGACAGGACCGCACCACCGCGCGCGTCGTAGTCGAGCTTGGTGACGATCATGCCCGAAAGCGCCAAGGTCTCGTGGAACGACTTGGCGGTGTGCACGGCGTCCTGGCCGGTGACGGCGTCGATGACGAGGAACGTGTAGTGCGGCGACGTCGCGTCACTGATGGCGCGCACTTCGCGCATCAGCGCGTCGTCGATCGCCAAGCGTCCGGCGGTGTCGATGATCACGACGTCGCGTCCTAGTCGCGCCGCCTCGGCGACGCCCTTCTTGGCGACCTTCACCGGGTCGGCGGCGTCAGAGAACACGTCGACGCCGATCTGGGCGCCGAGCATGCGTAGTTGCTCGACGGCGGCGGGGCGTTGGAGGTCGGCCCCGACCAAGTACGGTTGGCGACCCTGCTGTTTGAACCAGGCCGCGAGCTTGGCGGCCGCGGTGGTCTTACCAGCCCCCTGCAGACCTGCCAGCAGCACGACGGTCGGCGGTTTAGGGGCGTAGGTGACCTTAAGCGCACTCGACCCGAGGACCTCGACCAGTTGCTCGTGCACGGCCTTGATGACCTGTTGTCCTGGCGAGAGACTCTGACTGAGCGCCTCGCCGCTGAGCCGTTCACGCACCGCGTCGAGGAACGCGCGCACGACGCCCAGTTCGACGTCCGCTTCGAGCAGGGCCGAGCGAACCTCGCCCAGGGCCTGGTCGACGTCGGCTTCGCTCAGACGTCCGCGCGAACGCAGGGATCCCGAGATGCGTTCGAGTCGTTCGCTGAGGGCGTCAAACATGATGCTTGCAGGCTACCGTCACGCGTCGAGCAGAGAATCGACGAAGTGCTGCGGGTCAAAGACGATCAAGTCGTCTACGCCCTCGCCGATGCCCACGAACTTCACGGGGATGCCCAGTTCACGTTCGATCGCTACCACGATGCCGCCGCGCGCAGTCCCATCGAGTTTGGTCAGCACGATGCCGGTCACGGCGGCGGCGGCGAGGAATTCACGAGCCTGGCTGAGCGCGTTCTGGCCGGTGGTGGCGTCGAGCACCATGAAGGTCTCGACTACTTCGCCGGGCTCTCGGTCGGCGACGCGACGGATCTTGGCGAGCTCGTCAAGCAGGTTCGTGCTGTTCGAGCGCCGTCCCGCGGTGTCAGCGAGCACGATGTCCGAACCCCTCGCACGAGCCCGACCCAGGGCGTCGTGCACGACCGAACCGGGGTCGGCCCCCTCATTGGCGCGAACGATGTCCGCGCCCGTGCGCTTGGCCCACTGCTCGAGCTGTTCGGCGGCGGCGGCACGAAAGGTGTCGCCCGCCGCCAACGTGACCGAACGACCCTCGTTGACCAGTCGCTGGGCCAGTTTGCCGATCGACGTGGTCTTGCCGACGCCGTTGACCCCCACGAAGAGCCACACCGGCACGCGATCGTCACTCGCGCTCGAGCGCACCGAACGGTCGGCGCCCAGCGACGAGAGCAAAGAGGCCCGAAGAGAACGGGCGACGCCGTTAGGCGCGCCGTGCTCGCGCAGGTCCGCAAGTATCTCGTTGGTCGTCGTCACCCCGACGTCACTTCGCAACAGGACCTCTTCTACGACCGCGAGCTGATCCTCACCGAGCGAGCCCACACCCGACAGCGAGCGCACCCGCTCGAAAACCGAACGCGACGAGCCCAGCCGCCGCTCGAGGCTCGCCACGTCACCGAGGTCCGGACGAGGTTGCACGTCGCGCACGAGCACCTCGGGCATGGCGGCGCGCACCCGGGGCGAGACACTGCGGCGCGAACGGCGTCGAACCAACACGGTGGCGCCGACGAGCACGACGAGCGCCGCGACGATGATGAAGGCGATCACGCCGGTTCCACCTCGAGGGTACGCGTGACTCGCTGGCTGAGGACTTTGGAGGAGGCTCCGGGCACCATCGTGACGCCGTAGAGCGCGTCGGCGGCTTCCATGGTGCGCTTCTGGTGGGTCACGATAAGTAACTGGGCTTCGTCGCGGAACTCGTCAACCAGGCTCAAGAAGCGCTGGAGGTTCACGTCGTCGAGGGCGGCTTCGACCTCGTCCATCATGTAGAACGGCGACGGCCGCGAACGGAACACCGCGAAGAGGAAGGCGAGCGCGGCCATGGACCTCTCGCCACCCGAGAGCAGCGAGATTCGCCGAACGTTGCGACCCATGGGTCGAACCTCGATCTCGACGCCGGTGTTGAGCGGGTCGTCGGGATCGGTGAGGATCAGTCGGCCTTGACCTCCCGGGAACAACATCGACACCAGGGTCGAGAAGTGCTCGTTCACGTCAGCGACCGCGCTCGAGAACGTTGTCATGATCTCCTCGTCGAGCGCGCGCAGCACCTCTTGCAACTCGCGTCGGGCGTTGCGCACGTCGCTCACCTGCTCGTCGAGTTCGCGATAGCGCTCTTCAAGTGCTCGCAGTTCCTCGAGGGCGAGCGGATTGATGGGACCGAGCGAGGTGATGCGCGCCTCGAGTTCGCCGACTCGCTGTTCCAGCGACACGCCCTCGGGCAGGTCCAGGTCGTCGCCGGGACCCATTTCGTGGGGCTCGAGGCCCAGGTCGCGTCGAACGATCTCGTGCAGGTTGGTCACCATGACCGCGAGCTCGGCGCGCTCGATCTCGCCACGATGCATCACGTCGCCAATCTCGCTGAGGCGCGCTTCGGCGTCGCTGCGCTGGCGTCGAACCGCCTCGAGCCGTTCGGCTGAGGCGCGTGTCGCTTCGAGTTGTTCGCGGTAGGTCGAGTCCATGGCCTCCTGAGAGGTGCGGATGTCCTCGGCGGCGCGCGTCACCAGGGTGGTGAGCCGCTCGAGCACACGCAGGTCGAATTCGAAGGACTCGCGTCGACTCGCCGCTTCGAGTCGCTCGGAGTTTCGTCCCTCGAGGCGCGACTCGATCTCACCGCGACGTTGTTGAATCAGCCGACGGCGTTCACCGAATTCCGCCTCGCGACGCGACAGCGCCGTGGCGAGTTCGCTCACGTACGCTCGGTCCCGCTCGAGTTCGGCGCGCGCTTCGTCCATCGCGCGCTTCTTGTCGCCCGCGGATTCCACCGCGGACTCAATGGCGGGAAGTTGCTCGAGCAACGCGGCGAGTTCCTCGTCGAGTTCGACGATCTGACCGGCGAGCTCGCCGACTTCGCCCGAGAGCGACTCCACGGTGGCGCCCAGTTCCTCGAGCAGCGCCTCGGTGCGTTCGATGTCGCGACTGATGCGTTGGAGTTGCGCCTCGGCTTGGGCGTGGGCGGTCGCGGCTTCATTCAGTCGCTGACGGGCGGCGACGGCCCGCCGATCGCTCTGATCGCGACGCGAGCGAATCGGGCCCAGGGCGCCGTCGGCCTCGTTCGCGGCGAGGTGGGCCTCGTCAACAGTTGATCTGGTCACGAGTGCGCGGCCTGAGGCGACGCGCCAGCCCGACGCGGCGAAGCGGTCACCGTCACGCGTGACGATCACGAGATCGGGATTGTTCACCGCGACCTCGATGCCCGACTCCCAGTCGGTCGCGACGAACGCCCTCAGGAATAAGGCGTCGAGCACGCGCGTGACGTGCCCGGGCGCGCCGGACCTCGCGCGCACGAGCGAACGCAGCGGCGTGCAACCGGCCGGTGTGCTGGGCGCGGCGACCGACCCCTCGCCCACGGGCAGGATCAGTCCGGCGCCCCCTTCGCGGCGCAGCGCCTCGAGGGCCGCGCGCGCGGACCTTCGCCCGTCGACGACCATTGCGCCCACCGAGGCCCCCGCCGCGGACTCGACGGCGCGGTCCCACCCGGCGTCGATCTCGATCAGGTCGAGGAACGCGCCGAGCACGCCCTCGAGGTTGCCAATGATGGCCTTGCCACCCGCACCCGACATCTCCTCGAGTGCCCGGGCGAGCGCCTCGGCGCGGGCCTGGGTACGGGCCGCGACGTCGGTCGCCTCACGCAACGCCTCGTCGGCTTCACTTCGTTCGTTCTCGGCGATCCGGGCATCTCGTTCGGCGTCGGTACGTTCCTGGACCGCGGCCCCGAGGGCCTCGTCGGCCTGGGTGCGAGATCGCTCGAAGTCGTCGCGCGCGGACAACGCCTCGCTCGCCCTCGAGCGTGCCTCACTCAGGCGATTCGCGCTTCGTCGCTCGCTCTCGCGCACGGACATCAGGGAACGCTCGAGCAGGTCGATCCGCTCGAGCGCGGCCTTGAGCGCCGCCTCATCGCCCTCGCTCGACGCGCTGGCCCACGCGGTTTCGAATCGCTGTTCGTGACCAGTGAACGACGCGCGCGCGACGCTCACCTGTTCGCGCTCGAGGACCAGTTCGGACTCCTCGGCTTCGAGGGCGCTGAGGTCGGTCACGAGTCTGGCCGCGTCCGCCTCGAGGGTGGCAATGACGTTCTCGTCGGCCGAGGCGATCAGGGCCATGCGCAAGGATCGCTCGCGCTCTTGGATGATCGACAACGTGCCACGCGCTCGTTCGCTGAGTCCCTGGAGCGTACCGAGGGTGGAGGCGAGCATCTCTTCGCGCCGACTGGCCATCTCGGCTGCGGCCGTGGTCGCCTGGGCGTCGAGCGTCACGAGTTCACTGCGCAGTTCGCGCTCGCGCGACGACGAGACGTTGAGCAACTCGTCCAACTGACGACGGCGCGACTCGAAACCGGTCAGACGACTGGCGAAGAGCGCGTGACGCGCCTGGTGAAGCTCGGACTCGATGTCGGCGTAGCTGCGCGCGGAGGCGGCCTGTCGCTCGAGGGGGCGCATCTGTCGACGCACCTCGCGCACGAGGTCGCCCAGACGTTCGAGGTTCTCCTGGGTGGCGAGCAGGCGCCGCTCGGCCCTCTCTTTGCGGCGCCGATGTTTGAGCACGCCGGCCGCCTCTTCGATGACCGCACGACGATTCTCCGACGAGGAGTTGAGGATCGAGTCGAGCTGGCCCTGGCCGATGATCATGTGCTGTTGGCGCCCGACGCCGGTGTCACTCAGGAGTTCTTGGACGTCGAGCAGTCGACACGTGGTCCCGTTGATCGCGTACTCGGAGTCGCCGTTTCGAAAGAGGGTGCGAGAGATCGTCACTTCGGCCCCGTCGATGGCGAGGCGCCCCGACGAGTTGTCGATGGTGAGCACCACCTCGGCGCGCCCCAGGGCCGCTCGATTGGGGGTGCCCGCGAAGATGACGTCGTCCATCTTGGCGCTGCGCAACGCTCGGGTGCTCTGGGCGCCCAGGACCCAGGTGACCGCGTCCACGACGTTAGATTTTCCTGACCCGTTGGGCCCTACGACCGCCGTGACGCCGGGCTCGAACTCGAGGACGGTGGTGTCGGCGAAGGACTTGAAGCCCTTCATGGTCAATCGCTTAAGAAACACGCGTAGACGCTAGCAACCTTCTGGGGTCGGCCCGAGGGCTAGCTCTGACACTTCTCGCAAAAGAACGTGGAGCGCTGTCGAAGCACGACGCGTTGGATTAACGTTCGACACTGGTAACAGGGCAGACCCTCGCGGTTATAGACCTGGTGGTACTGCTGAAACGTCCCCGGCTTGCCGTCGGGATTGACGAACTGTTCGTCGTCGAGCGTCGAACCGCCGTATTTGATGGCTTCGGTGAGGATCTCGGCGATCGAGCGGTGGAGGCGACGGATCTCGATGGTCGACAGCGACTCGGCCGGGCGGTCGTAGCGCAGACCCGACGCGTAGAGCGACTCGTCGGCGTAGATGTTGCCGATACCCGCGATGATGTCCTGATCGGTGATCACGAGCTTCAGTGGCGTCGAGCGACTGCGCAGGATTGCGGCGAACCGGTCCCAGCCGATCTGATCCTCGAAGGGGTCGACGCCCAGGTGCGCGAGCTCGGGGATCTGACGGCGAAGCAGCAGTCCCTCGCCCCCGATCGACAGGCGCGCGAACTTCGAGATCTCCACCTCGGCGCCTTCAGGTGGCGGCACCGACACGTAGAGTTCGCCGAAGGTGCGCGGGTCCACGTAGCGAAGTTCGTCGCCCTGGGCGAAGGTGAACACGACGTGGGTGTGCTTGGGCTTGACTTCCTTGGCGCTCTTGGCGTGCAGCAGCTGTCCGCTCATCCCCAGGTGGATTACCAGGTGATTGCCGCTCTCGAGACCGACGATTAGGTTCTTGCCGAGGCGCTGGACCGATTTGATGCTGTGACCCTCGAGCAGGGTTCGAAAGTCCTTGGCGGACTTGTGGCGACGCACGGCTCGACCGTTGGTCACCGCGACGGTCTTAATCTTCTTGCCGATCAGGTCACGCGCGAGCACGATGCGCACGGTCTCGACCTCGGGCAGCTCAGGCATGGTCGCGACGCTCCCAGGCGTTGGCGGCGGCTTCGGTTTCCGCGCGCTTTTTGGAACGTCCGGTGCCCGAAGCACGCAGGTCACCCACGCGCACGGTGGCCTCGAACACGGCGTCGTGGGACGGTCCCTGAGCCCTGAGTTCGTAGACCGGTGCGCCGTGACCGTGGGACTCGGCCCACTGACGTAGACGCGTCTTGGGATCGAGCGTGTCGGGGATCGTCGACGCACTCGCGACGTCGTCGGCGAGTGAGGCCTGCACGAAGGTCTTGGCGAACTCATAGCCGCGTTCGAGGTAGATCGCTGCGATCACCGCCTCGAAGGCGTCCGCGAGCAACGACGGTCGCTCGAGTCCCTGTTCCTTGACGACGCCCTTGCCAATGCGCAGGTGGGCCGCGAGGCCGAGACGGGTTGCGGCGCGCGCGAGTGACGCTTCGTTCACCACGCGCGAACGCGCCACCGAACTCGCGCCCTCGTTGAGTTGGGGATAGTCGCGAACGATCAGGTCGGCGACGGCGAGATCGACGACGGCGTCACCGAGGAATTCGAGTCGCTCGTTGGACTGACAGTGATGTTCGGCGGCGTAACTCGAGTGGGTCAGGGCCACCTCGAGTAGGTCACTGTCGGAACGAAGTCCCAAATTGTCAGCGAGCGCAGCGATCGGAGAGAGCAAGAGGCTCACAGACCTCGCTACGCCACCTGCAGCTTGACCACCACGTAGTCAACGGCGTCTCGCACCGACAGAAGGCTCTCGAGGTCCTCGTCGTCGATGTGAAAACCGGCTGCGTAGGCGGCCAAGGTCTCTTCGAGCGCCTCGACCAGCTCGATGAGGGCGAGCGAGTCCGCCCCGAGATCGGTGAAGGGCACGTCCTCGACGATCTCGTCAGGACTCTTTTCGAGGATTTCGGCGAGCTCTTCTTTGACGATGCCAAGGACCTTGGCCCGGTCGAGTGACGATGCGTTACCGGCGTTTGTGGTCATGACCACTCCTTTGTGTTGCTGACCAAGAATACCGACAAGTGCACCGGTCGGCGCTTGTTCCTAGTCTTGATCAGGTCGAATGGCCCGGCGTACTTTGTCGACCACCCCAGCCTTGTCCATCTCGGCCGCCACACGCAGGGCGTTCATGATCGCCGTCGCCGACGAGGAACCGTGACTGATCACGCAGATCCCGTTCAGACCCAGCAGCATCGCGCCCCCGTGGTTGTCCGGGTTGAGTTCGCTCGCGAGGGGCAACAAGAAGGGAAAGAGTGCGTCGCCGGCGGCGCGGGTCTGTTCGTTGGTGCCGATCACTTCGAGCACGGTCGAGAAGATGAACTTGAGGGCGCCCTCGAGGGTCTTCAAGGCGACGTTACCCGTGAAGCCGTCGGTGACCACGACGTCGGCCTGCGAAGGTAGGAGGTCGCGACCCTCGACGTTACCGAAGAAATCGACACGCTCGTGCTGGGCCAGCAACTCGTGGGTCTCCTTGACGAGTGGGGTGCCCTTGGTGGACTCTTCGCCAATCGAGAGCAAGCCCACCTTCGGTGACACGACACCAAAGCGGGCCTGCACGAACGCCGCACCCATCAAGGCGAACTGGACCAACATCTCTGAGGTGCACTCGGCGTTCGCGCCGGCGTCGACGAGCGCGGTCGGATTCGCGCCAGGGTTGGGAATCGGCGTGACGATACATGGTCGTACCACGCCGGGCAGACGTCCCATTCGCAACAGCGCCGACGCCATGGTCGCGCCGGTGTTGCCCGCCGAGACCATCGCCGAGGCGTGGCCGTCGCGCACGAGTTCGGCGCAACGCACGAGCGAGGAGTCCTTCTTCTTTCGCACGCTGTTCGCGGGGTCGTCGTCCATGGCGATGACCTCGGTGCACGCGTGCACCGGCAGGCCGAGTGGATCTCCCATGAGATCGGGAACACCGACGAGAGTGACCGCGAGCCCCAGTTCATCGACCGCGCGCCGCGCGCCCGCAATGATCTCACCGGGTGCATAGTCGCCTCCCATCGCGTCAAGAGCGATGGGCAGCGTCAAGTCAGTTGACCTCGACCGCTACGCGATTCTTGTACCAGCCGCAGTTCGGACATACGACGTGGGGCAACTTGGACGTGGCACACTGGGGGCAGACGCTGCGCGCCGGCCGCTCGAGGCGCCAGTTGGACGCCCGGCGACTGCGGGTCCTGGCCTTACTGGTTTTGCGCTTGGGAACTGCCATTCGTCGTCTCTTTCGCCAGAACGGGCGGGCCCGTCACACTTCTTTGGATTCATCGGACGTAAAGTCCATGAATCGGAGTCCATCAAGTGTAGCCCAGCGCGGATCGACCGGAACCTGGCAGTCACAACTGGCCTCGTTGCGGTCGGTACCGCAGTAGGGACACAGCCCCCGACAATCCTCCTGGCACAGCGGCGCGAGGGGTAAATCGAGGAAAATCGCGTCGTGCGCGAGCGGCGCCAAGTCCACGAAGTCGTTCTCGATCAGGTAGGCCTCGTCGTCCTCGGGTGCGCGTTCGTCGACGAAGCGCTCGTCGACGGCCACGAGACTCACCCCGAGCACCGGGACCGAGCAGCGCCGACAGACCCCGTGCCAGGGTGCCTCGACCTTGCCCTTGGCGCGAAGTCCCCCACTGAAGCTCTGCAGGGTGAGGCGTACCTTCAGGGTCGCCTCGGCGAAGACGTCGGTCTCGGCGGGTCCGCGAGGCGCAAACTCATGCGCCTCGTCAAAGGGTGCCTCAAAAGAGACGACGTAGGTCGACGGCACGTCGCGCAGGAGTTGGGCGACCGGGACGTGAAAGGGCGAGGCCACGACTTAGAAGGCGTCCTGATCGAAGAAGGACGACTCGTCGGTGGTGGGTGCTGCGTAACCCGGCTCGTAGAGGGTGTCGTCGATTGGCACCGGCGCAGGCTCGATCATCGAGGTCGGCAGTCCCTGCGCACTCAGTCGTTCGCGACCCGAACGCGCCGTCTTCAAGAGACGCTCGAGCACGATCTCGAAGTTGCCGAGCTTGCCGTCGATGAAGTCCTCGGACTGGTTGATCATGGCGCGCGCCTGGGCCTGGGCGTCGGCGATGATCTGCTCGGCTCGCAGGCGTGACTGACGAACGATCTCGGTCTTGTCGACCATGCGCGCCGCCTCGGCGCGCACTTGGTCCATCAACTGCTGGGCCTTTTGGACCTCGGCGGCCATCAACTCCTCGCGGTCGCGCAACGCCCAGCGGGCCTCGCGCACTTCCTCGGGCAGACTGTTGAGCGCCTGTTCGAGCAGACCCAGGACCTCTTCGCGGGTGATCAGGGCTGAATTGGACAGCGGCATCTGCTTGGCGTTCTCAACCAGCGCGATCAGGTCGCGCAGGTCGGTTTCGATGTCGCGTCGGGCGTGTCGCGCAGAGGGGGCGAACTCCTCGGGGTCGTCGTAGCCGTCAAAGGAAGTCACGAGCCAGCCCCGGGGAACATCTTGTCCAAACGACGCGCCACGGGCGCGGGCACGAACGCCGAGACGTCGCCGCCGTAACGAGCCACTTCACGCAACAGGCGCGAGGCGATGAACGAATGGTTCGAACTCGAAGGGATAAATAAGGTCTCCACGCCCGAGAGCGACCGGTTCATCTGGGCCATCTGCAACTCGCTCTCGAAGTCCGACACGGCCCGCAGCCCCTTGACGATGGCGGTGGCGTCGACGTCGCGCGCCACGTTCACGAGCAGGGTCGAAATCGAGACGATCCGCACGTTCTTCAAGTGCGCGAGACTTTCGGCGATCATCTCGCGCCGCTCTTCGAGATCAAAGAGGGCTTCGGACTTCTGGGGATTGCGGATCGCCGCGACGACGATCTCGTCAAAGATGTGCGACGCGCGCTCGACGACCTCGAGGTGGCCGTTGTGGAAGGGGTCAAAGGACCCCGGAATCAGTCCAACCGTCACTCGCCGTTCCCTTCGTGCGGTTCCAACATCGTTACGAGCGTAGTGCCGTATCGTTTGGTTTTGGTAACGATCCAGCCGTCAGGCGCCTCCATATGGCGGTCATTCTCTATGACGACCCTTGACGCGCCCACACCCTTTAATAAACCTGCCACGTCGAGCGGTCCGTACGGTGGATCACACAGCACGAGGTCCACGTCGCTGGGTGGCTGCCACAACGGCAGGGTCGCGCGAACGAACTGCGCTTCGCCGTGCAACTGCAGGGGCTCGAGATTGAGTTTCGCCGCCGCCAGGCACAACGGGTCCGTGTCGACGAAGTACACCTTGACGGCCCCGCGCGACATCGCCTCGATGCCCATCGCGCCCGAACCACAGTAGAGGTCCACAACCACCAGGTCGTGCAGTCCCCCTCGGCTCTCGAGCATCGAGAAGATGGCCTCGCGCGCGTAGTCGGTCGTCGGGCGCACCGTTGCGGGTAGTTTCGCCTTGAGCGGTCGTCCCCGGGCCGCACCGCCAATAACTCGCACGTCTCAAGGGTAGGCGCTTGGCCCCTAGGACTTGAACAGGTAGTCCGCCTCGTCGTCGTCGACGAACAGGCGAAGCTCGTCCACGAGTTCTGGTTCGCCGCCCAACCCGTCCACCTCGACGAGGGCCGCAGCAACGACTTGGGCGGCGAGCAGGAGTTCCTCGTCGCGGCGCAGGTTCGCCAGACGCAGGTCGCTGCGACCGCGTTGTCGTGCGCCGAGCAACGTTCCCTCACCTCGCAGGTCGAGGTCCACCTCGGCGAGTGCGAAGCCGTCGTTCGAATCTACGAGAGCCTGGAGTCGTAGTGCACCCTCGTCGTTGGGCGGACTACCGAGCAAGAAGCAGAAACTTTGCGCCTCACCTCGACCAACGCGACCACGTAATTGGTGTAACTGGGCGAGACCGAATCGCCACGCGTCCTCGATCACGATGACGCTCGCCTCGGGCACGTCGACGCCGACCTCGATGACGACGGTCGCCACCAGGACGTTGAGTTCGCCAGCGCGAAACTGAGCCATGACCTCTTCCTTTTCGGGGCCCTTCATCTGACCGTGCAGTAATCCAACGCTCAACCCTCGAAGTTCACCCAACGCGAGGCGCGTGCGCTCCTCGACCGCGCTGGTCGCCTCGACCCGTTCCGATCCCTCAACGAGGGGACAGATCACGTAGGCCCTTCGCCCTTCTGCCACCTCGTCGCGGACCTTCTGCCAGCACGCGACGAGCGCGAGCTCGTCGCGGGCCCACGTGGTGACAATTGGTAGACGCCCTACGGGCATCTCGTCGAGCACCGATCGATCGAGGTCGCCGAAGACCACCATCGCCGCGGTGCGCGGTATGGGCGTGGCGGTCATGACGAGCAGGTCCGGGTCGGCCCGCTCCTCCGAGTGCTGCTTGCCCTTGTCACGCAGCGCCGCGCGCTGCTCGACGCCGAAACGGTGTTGTTCGTCGATCACGATGGCGCCCAGGGCTTTGAAGCGAACGTCGTCGGTGAGCAGCGCGTGGGTCCCCACCACGATGTCGACACTGGCGTCGAGCAATCCGCTGAGAATAGCCTGGCGGTCGCGCGCCCTCACGCGACCGGTCAGGAGTTGTACGCTCAGCGGCCGCTCGCCCCCAAGTACGCGCTCGTCGTGGACCGTGAGGCCCTCGAGGTCCCGGCGCAACGACGCCAGGTGTTGTTCGGCGAGTACTTCGGTGGGGGCCATCAAGGCGCCCTGTCGCCCGCCATCAATCGCCGCGAGCAACGTCGTCAGGGCGACGACGGTCTTGCCCGAACCCACGTCGCCCTGCAAGAGCCGGTGCATGGGCAGCGATGACGCCATGTCGTGGGCGATCTCGCCGAGGACTCGTCGCTGCGCGTTCGTGAGGGCGAAGTGGTGACCCGCGAGGAACCGGTGCACGAGCGTCGATGAGGGTGACGCCGGCGATCCCGGGGCCACGTCGAGGTCCGCGATCGCGAGGGGATGTCGAATTCCTGCGGCACTCTGCGCGAGCCGACGCCGACGCAGCGCGAGCAGGAGTTGAAGCCGCAAGAATTCGTCAAAGACCAGACGTCGTCGTGCCGGTGCGACGTCGACCAGGTCGACGGGAAGGTGAATGCCCCAATAGGACTGGGTGCGATCGACGAGGTCGAGTTCTTCGCGCACTGAGTTAGGCAACGGGTCGAGCAGCGGACCCGCGCGCCGGAGCGACTCCTCGACAAACCCGCCGATTTCCCAGCTGGTGAGTCCGGCTTTGCCCGACGCGGGATAGATCGCCACGACGCGCCCGACGCGCGCCATGTCGCGCTCGTCACCCGAGGGACCCACGATGACGTCCACGACCGGGTTGGTCATCTGACGCTGGCCCTTGTATTCGCCGACCTTGGAGAAGAAGAGGGCTTGGACCCCCAACGAGAGTTGGCGCTCGCGCCAGGCCTGGTTGAAGAAGACGACCTTGATCGAGCCACCCTCGTCAGCGACGGTCACCTCGACCATCACTCTTCCCTGCTTGGTCCGGCGCGACGTCACCTTCTTCACCTCGCCGAAGATCGCCGCCTCCTCACCGACCGTCAAGTCCGAGAGATCGACCCGCTTGGTGCGGTCGATGTAGCGACGCGGGTAGACCGTGAGCAGGTCGAACACGTTCTCGATACCCAAAGAGGCGAGAGCCTCGGCCCGTTTCTCACCCACGTGGCGAAGCTGGGTGACCGCCACGTCGCCCAGCTGGCGGAGTCGGCGCCCAGCCGAGTCGCTCACTCGATGCCGAAGTAGTAGGGGTAGAGGGGTTGGCCGCCGTGGTGGACCTCGACGCTCAACTGGGGGTACTCGTCGGCCACGAACTCGGTGATGCGACGAGTGTTCGCCGGATTCGAACCATCGCCCTCGATGATCGTGAGTAGCTCGTGCTCGGGCTTGATGAGAGCGACCAGCAAGCCGTTGCTCGCCACCGCGATCGAGTCCGCGATTGATTGCACACCCTGAGCACCCAGCCCGATCCAGTCGCCCACGTGCACCTGGCCCACGTCGGTAGCCGTGTCGCGCACCGCCTGGGTCACCTCTCCCGCCACGACGTTGCACGCCGAGGCGCGCATCGAGGCGCTGTTCTGCTCGGCGGAAGCGTCCGGGTCGTAGGCGAGCAACGCGGCGAATCCCTCGACGATGGAATTGGTGGGCACCACCGTGACCGTCTGTTCGACGAGTACGTTGACCTGCTCGGCGACCGGACGGATGTTCTTGTTGTTGGGCAGGATTACGACTTCGTTGGATCCCGTGGCGAGCACCGCCTCGACCAGGTCCGCGGTCGAAGGATTCATGGTCTGGCCGCCGGTGACGAGTCGACGAACGCCGAGCGTGCGAAAGATCCGCCCAACCCCCTCGCCGACCACGACCGCCACGACCGCGGTCGCGGGCGCGGGTTCGTCGGGCTCGTCGAACGGTTCGGCGATGCCTTCGCGGACCCAGCGCTCTTCGATGACTTGCTCGCTGAGGTCGGTCACGCGAATGTCGCGAGGACGTCCCGCGTCAATCGCTGCCTCGATGGCGGCGCCGATGTCGTCAGTGTGGATGTGACAGTTGTAGAGCCCGTCACCGCCGACGATCACGATCGAATCGCCGATGCCCGACCAGACCTCGCGAAAAGCGTGCATCGTCGAGTCGTCGGCGTCGAGCAGGTACATGACTTCGTAACGAAGCTCCGAGATATCGCCTTCGTCGTGGTGCGCCGGCTGCTCTTGGACGTGGACGTGGATGGTCTCGAGCGCTGGTGGCTCGGGAAGCTGGTCGCCGGCGAGTACGTGACACAGGGCGTCGAACCACAAGAGCAGTCCCGAACCACCCGAGTCAACGACGCCGGCCTTTTTCAGGACGTCGAGTTGCTCGGGCGTATAGGCCAGCGCCTCGCGCGCCTGATCGCGCGCGCCGCGAACCATCGCCGTGAGACTCTCGGGGTGGGTTCGGGCGCCTTCGGCTCCGGCGCGCGCTATCGAAAGAATGGTCCCCTCGATGGGCCGCACCACCGCCTGGCGGGCCAGGACGTCAGCGTGCTCGAGGGCCTCGACGAAGAGTTCGGCGTCGACGTCACCTTGCTTGGGGAACTTCTCGACGAGGCCTCGCAACAGCTGGGAGAGTATGACCCCGGAGTTACCACGTGCCCCCATCAACGAGCCGTGGGCGATGGCGTGGGTGACCGAGCCCATGGGGGCGTCGGGCTTGACGTCATCGAGCTCCGCGACCACCGATTCGATCGTGAGCGTCATATTCGTACCGGTATCCCCGTCGGGCACGGGATAGACGTTCAGCCGGTTGATGACCTCTTTATGGGAGCGCAGGAGTTCGGCGAAAGTGCCGATGGCCATGCGCAAGTGGGCCGCCGACAGCGACTTGGGAGAAGTCATTGGTAGCGATGCTACAATGGCTCTTCGGTTTCAACCGGCGCTGGACCCGAGCCTCGCCCGGCCAAAGGAGAACGTTCATCATGGCATCAGTCTGCGAAATCTGCGGTAAGAAGCCGTCTTTTGGCATGAACGTCTCGCACTCGCACCGTCGTACCAAGCGCCGCTGGAACCCCAACATCCAGCGCGTGCGCGCAGTGGTCGCGGGCACGACAACGAGGGTCAACGTCTGCACCGGGTGCCTTCGCTCGGGCAAGATCACCAAACCCGCGCGCCGCAACGTCAACGCCTAGGCCACTTCGCCTAGAGCAAGTGCTGGAAACCTCGTCGCTCGAGCGGTTGTCCGGCCAAGGTTCGCTCACTCGGATCGGCGACGATCTCACCAATGCTGAGCGGTGCTCGAAGCCCTCGGTCGAGAAAGACCAGACGCAATCGGTCGGGGTCGCTCGTGGTCATCAGTAACTCGTAGTCCTCGCCACCGCTGATCGCCTCTTCGCGTGTCGCGCCGAGAGCTACCGGGACGTCGCGCAACACGAAGCCCACCCTCGAAGCATCACAAAGCCGGTGCAGGTCCAGACCCAACCCGTCGCTCAAGTCCATCATGGCGTTCACGCCCGCGTTGCGCGCAGCGACGCCTTCGGCGAGCCGGGGCCAGGGACGCCGATGCGCGACCACTAGCTCGTCGTCCAGTGGAGCGCCCTCTCGACGACAACGCAGTCCCGCCGAGGAACGACCGAGAGGTCCAGAGACCAGGATGGTGTCGCCGTCCTTGGCGCCACTTCGCAGCACGGCCCCTCGGCTCGGACACTCACCGAATACCGTCACCGCAACCGCGACGTCGTGTGAGCGAGCGAGGTCCCCGCCCACGATGGGGCAATTCGTCATCGCCGCCGCGTCAGCGATACCCCGGTGCAGTTCTTCGAGGTCCGTGCCGGGTGGTGAACACACCGCCACGACCGCCCCCCTCGGACGCCCGCCCATCGCGGCCAAATCCGACACCGCCGCCGCGACCGCCTTGAAACCTAGGTCCTCTAATGGAAACAGCGACCCATCCAGGTGCACGCCCAGCACGGCCACGTCGGTGCTGACGAGCGCCTCGCCCACAAAAGGGGCCAAAACAGCGGCGTCGTCGCCGATATGACTTTCTCCCTTAGGGATCGAGTGACGACCGACGATGGTGACGATACGCTCAAGTACGTCATCCTCATGCCGGGGGTGCTCTCCTACGAGAGCTAAGGGGTCAGCCGGCACGGGCGTGACCCTGACGAGTCAGGTCGGTGTCGCACTGCGGCGGCGCCGAAGGATTGGAGGACCTCACTATGCAATATCCGACACGCAACAAGAAACTCATCGAATGGGTGGAATTGGTCGCAAAGGTCACCACCCCCGATCGTATCCACTGGTGCGACGGGTCCAACGCCGAATACGACGAACTTTGCCAACTGCTCGTCGATTCGGGAACCTTCCGCCGACTCAATCCCGTCAAGCGACCCAACAGCTACTACGCGCTCTCGGACCCGAGTGACGTCGCTCGCGTCGAGGACCGCACGTTCATCTGTGCCGAGCAAGAGATCGACGCCGGTCCCACCAACAATTGGTGCGAACCCGAAGAAATGCGCACCAAACTGAACGGTCTCTTTCGCGGATGCATGAAGGGGCGCACGATGTACGTCGTGCCCTTCTCGATGGGTCCCCTCGGTTCGAAGATCGCCCACATCGGCGTCGAGATCACTGACTCCGCGTACGTCGCGGTGAACATGAAGATCATGACGCGAATGGGCACGGGCGCCCTCGAAGTCCTCGGTGACGGCGAATTCGTACCGTGCCTGCACTCGGTCGGCATGCCCCTCAAGCCCGGCCAGAAGGACGTGGCCTGGCCGTGCAACGCGAAGGACAAGTACATTGTCCACTTCCCCGAGACCCGCGAGATCGTGTCGTTCGGCTCGGGCTACGGCGGCAACGCGCTGCTGGGCAAGAAGTGCTTCGCGTTACGCATCGCGTCGGTGCTCGGACGCGACGAAGGTTGGCTCGCCGAACACATGTTGATCTTGAAGTTGACCAGTCCGCGTGGTGAGTCGCGTTACGTCACGGGCGCGTTCCCGAGTGCGTGCGGCAAGACCAACCTGGCGATGCTGGTCCCGACCCTGCCTGGCTGGAAGGTCGAGACCGTAGGCGACGACATCTGCTGGATGAAGCCGGGCCCCGACGGTCGTCTCTACGCGATCAACCCCGAAGCCGGATTCTTCGGCGTCGCACCGGGCACGAACATGGAGACCAACCCCAACGCCATGTACTCGGTCCAAGCGAACACGATCTTCACCAACGTGGCCCTCACGGCCGACAACGACGTGTGGTGGGAGGGCATGGGCGAACCGCCCGAAGGGCTCACTGACTGGAAGGGTCAGAAGTGGAGCAAGGACCTCGGCACACCCGCCGCGCACCCGAACTCACGCTTCACTGCCCCGGCCAACCAGGACCCCGCGATCGCGGCCGAGTGGGAAGATCCCGCGGGCGTGCCCATTGACGCGATCCTCTTCGGGGGACGCCGCGCGAACACCGTGCCGCTCATCTTCCAGTCGCGCGACTGGGACCACGGCGTGTTCCTGGGTTCGATCGTCTCTTCTGAGACCACCGCGGCGGCCGTGGGCCAGGTCGGCAATCTACGTCGCGATCCCTTCGCGATGCTGCCCTTTTGCGGGTACAACATGGCGGACTACTTCGGACACTGGCTCACCTTTTCCCAGCGTTTCGATGAGAAGAACCTACCCAAGATCTTCTACGTCAACTGGTTTCGCAAGGGTGAGGACGGTCGTTGGCTCTGGCCCGGTTACGGCGAGAACAGTCGCGTGCTCGAGTGGGTCTTCGAACGCGTCGCCGGTCGCGCCGAAGCCGAAGTGACCCCCATCGGCTTCGTGCCGACACCCACGTCGATTGACGTACGCGGCGTGGACGTGACCCCCGGGGACATGAAAGAACTGCTGACTGTACACGCCGACGAATGGCGCGCCGAGGTGCCCCTCATCCGAAAGCACTTCGCACAGTTCGGCGATCGACTTCCCACCAAGCTTCGCCAGGAGATCGACGACCTCGAGCAGCGGCTCGGCTGATCTACTCGGCGGTCTCGGCGTCGGCGACGATGAGTCGCGGACCCGAAGGCCAGTCGAAGTAGCGCCACGTCCAGTTAATCATCACGCGTAGCCGGTTTCGAAAGCCGATCAGGTACCACAGGTGCAGGCCTAACCAGGCCAGCCAACCCGGCGTGCCCTTGATGACCGAGCCACCCGGCAGTTGGGCGACGGCGGCGTGTCGACCAATGGTCGCCATGATGCCCTTATTGCGGTACTTGAAGGGCGTGGTCGGCGAGCCGTCGAGCACCAGCAGAATCTGGCGAGCGCAGTGACGCCCGGACTGCATCGCGACGGGCGCCAATTGGGCACAGAACGTCGTCTCGTCCAAGGGCACCGCCGCGGCGTCGCCGACGGCCCAGACGTTGGCGCTCTCGAGGAGGCGAAGGTCGGGCATGACCCGTACGCGACCCCCCGGACCAGGACTCGTCTGGAGATCGTGGGCAAGCGTACCGCTTGCGGTGACCCCCGCGGCCCAGATCACCGCGGCGACCTTCAGGCGCTCGCCGTCGGCAAAACGGATGGCGCGCTCTTCGACCTCGACCACCGAGCGACCGAATTCGATCTCGACGCCCATTCGTTCGAGTTCCTTCTGGGCGTACTTGCTCGCCTTCTCGGGAAACGGCGTGAGGAGTCGCGGCGCCATGTCCACGAGCAGCACACGCACCCTCGAGGGGTCGATACGAAGACCGTCGCGTTTGATCACGGTGCGGATCAGTTCTGAGAGTGCGCCCGAGGTCTCCACGCCAGTAGGTCCGCCCCCGACGATCACGAAATTGAGCGAGACCGGGGCTTCGTCGGCGGCGGCGTCGGCCTCTTCGAGTGAACTCAAAAGACGATTACGAAGCTTGCGCGCGTCCGCGAGCGAGTAGAGCGGCATGGCGTACTGCGACGCCCCAGGAATACCGAAGTACGACGCCGTGGCACCGGTGGCGACGACCAGGTGGTCGAAGGCGATCTCAGATCCCCCCTCGAGTAGAACGACGTGGCGAGCGTGGTCGACCTCGCGAACCTTCGCGTGACGGAACCCGACGTTGCGGGCCTTGCCGAAGATGGTGCGGATGGGATAAGCGACCTCGGCGGGTTCGAGCATCGCGGTCGCCACCTGGTACAAGAGAGGCAGGAACGTGTGGAAATTGTGCTTGTCGACGATCGTGACTCGCACGTTTTTGTTCGCGAGACCGCGGGCAGTCGCGATGCCGGCGAAACCACCGCCGATGATGACCACGTGGGGCAGGTGGGAGAAATCTGGAAAGTCTTGCGCCGGATCGGGAGACTTCACCATATCTCTACCAAGCATAGTTGACGTTATATCAATTCATATCATTGATGGCTGAGTCGTCGCCCCGTGCCGTAGACGAAGCCCGCACCCAGCGTGAGCACCGCGAGCACCACGTCACCAGTCTTGAAGTGCAACGAGATCCCCACCGGTATCAGGGCGCCGATCACCCAGAGGAGTTGTTGTCGTACCGCGAAACGCGCGAACGTCCGACCCTGGGCGCCTGGGGGCACGTAGCGCTGGGTGATGGCGTCAAAACTCGGCTGGGCGATCGCGGCGCACGCCCCGAGCCAGCCCGCCAGGGAGACTTGGACGACGAGTGACGGGTGCACGGCGGCGAGCGCCGAACCTATCCCGGTCGCCAACAACGACGCGGTCAGCAGAGCCGACTCGGGCACCTTGTTGCGCACCCGGGTCACGATGCCCAACCCGATCAGCGAGCCGAGCGCCGACATCGTCAGAGCGAACGCGAACCACTTGAGTCCCGCCTGTTCGCGCCGCAAGCCAAAGGCGAGCAGGAACGTCGAAAAGCCGACCGTAAAGCGCATGATGGCCGAGGCGCTCAGTCCCCACGAGACTTCGACGTCACCGAAGGGATTGAGCGTCTGGCGATCACGCTCGAGTTGGGTGATCGAGGCCACCTGCTCACGCACGGATTTCGCGGGACGTTGCAAACGCAGACTCGCCACCGTCGCCACCACAAAGACGATCGACGCCGCGATGAGCACGCTCGGGGCGCCGATGCCTTTCAAGAGTCCGGCGCCAATCGATCCAGCGATCAGTCCCGACAGCGTCCCGAGCAGCGTAAGTTGCGCGTTGAAACCCGCGAAGCCTTTCTCTTCTGGTAGGTCGTGCTCGGGCCAACCCGACTCGCCCACCCGCGCGGCGTGTTCGCGGAATTGATCAGTGCGAGCCATCTCTGGTACCAGGGCGCCACGCGTAACGACGTACAACTTGGATGAGACCAGGACGAGAAACGCCTCGGGAAAGAGCCAGAGTGAGTTCAAGTGCTGACTCATTGACCAGCAGAGCACGACACGAAATCCCGCGGAGACCGCGACGAGGATGCGCCGGCCGTTCGCCGACTTGTCAATGAGTGGACCGAGCAACGGAGAGACCACGGCGAAGGGTGCAATGGTGAGCAGGAGGTACAGCAGCACCTTGCTCTTGGCCTCGTCGGGCGAGACCGAGAAGAACAACGAACCCGCGAGCGAGACCGTGACCATGGTGTCGCCCGCCATCATGATCACGTGCACCAACGCCAGCCGGCCGAAGGCCGTCTTTTGGTCGAAGAGGTCCTGTGCCGCGGCCCGGGCCAGAGAGGCAAATCCACGACGACGCACGGGTAAAGCGTAGGGGATGGGCCACAGCCAGTCACGACGTCAAGTGCTGCTGCTAGACCGGCAACGTGCACGTGAAGTCCTTCTTAGAGAACTTGCCGTTCAGTCTTCTCGCCGCCCTGGTGTGGGTACTGATCGCCGCGGCGGTCGGGCGCCGGGTACATCGCCACGCCACCATCGACGTGTTCTGGGGCGCGGGCTTTCTCGTCGTCTTCGCCGAGAGCCTGGCGGTGGCCCTTCATTTGCACCCGCACCTGACCGCACTGCGCTACGTGGTGCTCGTCCTCGTGGCTCTGTGGAGCCTTCGACTCTCAATCCACCTTGCGATCCGTCAGCGCGGCTCGCGCGAGGATTCGCGTTACGTGGCGATCATGGCGGGCGCCAAGGGTCGCCACGAGACCCTCTACGCCTTCAAGATGATCTACGGTCTCCAGGGCCTGCTGCTCTGGTTCGTCTCTATGCCCCTGCAGTGGATCGCCTTCAGCGACCACCTGAATTGGCTTCTCCTGCCGGGTCTCGTCCTCGGCGCGCTCGGCGTGCTCTTCGAGGGCGTCGGCGACGAGCAGCTGCGACGATTCATTGCGGATCCGAAGAACGCGGGCACGACCATGAACCGCGGCCTCTGGCGATTCACGCGCCACCCCAATTATTTCGGCGACGCCTTGGTGTGGGCCGGTTTCTACGTGATCGCGATCAGCGCACCGTGGGGATTCATCACGGTCCTGTCGCCACTGACGATGTGGTGGTTACTGACTTCATTGTCGGGCAAACCCATGCTCGAACGCAAGCTCACCAAAACCCGCGCCGGTTACGAGGAGTACGTCGCGACAACGAGCTCTTTCTTCCCCCGTCCCCCTAAGAGACTCCCCGACACCTAGTTCGAGAAACAGCCCTGGCGATAGATGAACTCCGGCACGACACCGGGCACGCAGACCTTGAGGCGCGATGACACTCGCCACTGGTTCGTAGCCGAATCGAAGTGCTCGACCTCGGTAACGCCCACCGCGTGCTCACCTTCGCCAACGGTTGCCCAGAGATAGGCCCAACCGTCCTGGCACGCGTAACTCGCCACCGCACTCACCCGAAGGGCACCAGTGAAGGGCGCGCTGAGCGTCGAAGCGGAACAGGTCGAGGGATTGAAGGCTGGCGTCGACGTCTCGCTCGCTTCACTGACGGCGACGACAAGCAGACCGGCCAGCGCCAGAGAGAGAAGAAGTCGAACGAGCCTCACGTGCTCAGTACACCACACCCACGTGAGACATCTTGATGTGCTCTAAGGCAGAATGAAGAGGGTCGCGAGAAAAGCACCCGTCGCAAACTCCCACTCGTTCGGGTCTATGGGATTGAGCGAAATATCGTCGAGAACTCGACCAAAGAGCAACACCTGCAGGGCCACGGCAATCGAACGCGCGGAGATATCACGACGCAGCCACCCTCGCTCCTGTCCAATGTCGACCAGCCGGACCAACTCGTCGGTGAGACGACTCTGCGTGAGGCCAATCAGAACTCGTAACTCAGGACGCGTAATCGACGCGGCGACGATACGCACTCGAATCGATCGTCGCTTCATGCGGTCCGGTCCCGAGGTGACGCGTTCGATAAGTGGGGCCAGCGCCCCCATGTATTCATCAAGGGTCGTCGCGCTGTCGCTCACCTCGCGCAGCAAGTGAATGTCCTCTTCGGCGAGCTTGGAGAACAACACGTTGTACGCGGCGTCGATGACGCCCTCGCGTGACCCGAAGTGGTGATACACAGATCCGTAGTTCACTCCGGTCGCCTTACACACGTCAGGAATGCGGATGAGTGACTCGTCCGAGTTCATCAACTGTTCGCACACCTCGTCCAGCACCGCTTGCATCACTGGAAGGGATCTGCTTTGCTTCGTCATCCTTACAACTTTAATCGCAGGGGTAGATAAAACGACAAGAAATATCTCCCTATTGTTTAGATTTACCTGCAAGTAGGTGAACACTTCATACTTCTCACGCACGCACCGCTTTTTGAGACAATCACTTTGAGCAACAAAGCGTGGCGCGGCATCGAACGACCGCCAACTACTTTTCGCGAAGCCGGTCGAACACCGCCATGGTAACCACGACGTCCTCTCGACGTGACGAGTATCGCGGACCTTATTGCAATCTTCACAGCGCGTCCGACGACTACGTGCATCTCTCCAAGCACACGAGCGCCCACGCGCAGTGCGCGACTGCCGCGAGCGCGACCGACCCTGCTCCGGCACAGACGTGACGCCAGTAAAGTCATTGAACCCCAGTAAAGGAATACCGTGGCCAAGCCCGTCCTCAACGTCATCATCGGAAGCACGCGGCCCGGTCGTGTCGGACCGGCCATCGCACAATGGTTCTACGAGATCGCCGAAGCCGAAGGAACCTTCGAAGTCGTGCTCGTGGACCTGGTCGACTACGACTTACCTATCTTCAACGAACCGCGCCAACCAGTGACCAAGCAGTACGAGTTCGAGTACACCAAGAAATGGTCCGCGACCATCGCGCGGGCGGACGCGCTGGTCTTCGTGATCCCCGAATACAACCACAGTTTCAACGCCGCCACCAAGAACGCGATCGACTACTTGCACCACGAATGGAAACACAAGCCGGTCGGCATCGTCAGTTACGGCAGCATGGCCATGGGGGTTCGCGCTGTCCAGGCACTCAAGCCAATATTCGCTGCGCTTCGACTCATCTTCAGCGGCGAGGTGACGATACCCCTCCCTCTCGTCCCGGTCGTCGACGGAGTCTTCTCTGGTAACGAAGTCCTCAACAACGGGGCGAAGGCCATCGTCCGAGAGCTCACGATTATGAGCCCGCCGTTGAAGCAACTGCGAGAGAGCGGCGCGTTCTAATCACGCGCCATCCCTAAGATGGCTCTCGTGAGCGCATCCGCACCGACGACCGATCCACCGGTCATCATCACGGAGCATCTCACCAAGACGTACAGCGGCGCCGACTTCAACGCCGTGGACGACCTCAACCTCTCGGTGTACGCCGGCGAGATCTTCGGACTGCTCGGACCTAACGGCGCTGGCAAGACCACAACCGCGGGCATGCTCACCACCCGGGTCATTCCCTCGTCAGGGACTGCCACGGTCGCAGGCATCAACGTGGTCCACCACCCCGCCGTCGCCAAGCAGTTCCTCGGCGTCGTTTCCCAGACCAACACGCTCGACCGCCAGTTGACCGTATGGGAGAACCTGTACTTCCACGGACGCCTCTTCGGTATGTCCTCTCACGAGTCGCGCGTGACTTCGGACCGGCTCCTCGAACAGTTCCAGCTCGCCAAATGGGCCAAAGCATCGGTCTACGCCCTCTCGGGCGGAATGGCCCAACGACTCATGGTCGCCCGATCGATCTTCCACCGTCCCGCCGTGCTGTTCATGGACGAGCCGACAGCCGGACTCGATCCCCAGAGCCGCCTAGCGCTGTGGGAGATCCTTCAGCAACTCAACGCGGACGGTCAGACCATTCTGCTCACCACGCACTACATGGAAGAAGCAGATCAACTGTGCAGTCGGGTGGCCATCATGGACCACGGCAAGATCCTCGCACTCGACACGCCCGAAGGACTCAAGCGCAGCGTGGGGGTGGACACGATAGTCACCATCAAGGCCTCGGGCGATCTCAAACTCCTCGCCATGACGTTAGAGAAGGGCGTGCCCGGCGTGACCCACAGTCGCGAGATCGACAAGGGTGTTGAAATTCACGTCAAGAGCGGCGAACGAATACTGGCTCAGGTAGTCGCCGCGGCGGAGTCGGGTGGTTTCACGGTCGTGGACCTTTCGGTCGCCGAGCCCTCGTTAGAGACCGTCTTCATCAACCTCACGGGCAAGGAGTTGCGCGACTGATGACCGCACACGAACTCACGAGCCAGTCCCACATCACCATTGGTCCTCGTCGTTCGCTTCTTAGCGCGAGTCGATCGGCTCTCGGGGCCCTCTTGCTGCGCGACGTCGTCGTGTTGAAGAAGGACTGGGCGATCTTCGTCCTTCGAACAATCGTTCAGCCCTTCCTACTTTGCTTCGTCTTCCTCTTCGTCTTTCCAAAAATCGGACAATCGGTGGGGGGCAGCGGCGGTGTCACGGGTGAAAGCACATTCGCGACCGTGCTCGTGGCGGGCGTCGTCGGTATCTCAATCATGTTCCAAGGCGTTCAATCAGTCGCATTGCAGATGTCCCAAGAATTCGGCTTCACGCGAGAGATTGAAGACCGCGTGCAGGCGCCGTGTCCAATCTGGCTGGTCGCCTTCGAGAAGGTCATCTCCGGGGCGGTCCAGGGTCTCATCTCAGCCGCCATCGTGCTGCCCATCGCTTCGGTGGTCCACGCGAAAGGAGTGAGTGCCGCCATTTCAATACACTGGCTCATCTTGTTGACCCTGGTACCGCTCGCGTGCGTCGCGATGGGCTCCCTAGGTCTCGTGCTCGGCACCAGTTTCGAACCGCGCAACATCGGCTTGATGTTCGGCTTCGTGATCCTACCCATCACCTTCCTCGGTGGCACGTACTACCAGTGGAACCGACTCGCGTCGGTCAAGATCGGCTCGTGGCACTGGCTCCAAACGATCGTGCTCATAAATCCACTGCTCTACGTCAACGAGGGGATGCGCTCGGCGTTCACAAACGTACCCCACATGCACTTGTACGTCATCTATCCGGTGCTGATCACGTTCTGCGTCGGATTCCTGTCACTCGGGCTGCGCAATTTCCGCCGGCGAGTCCTCACCTAACCCCAGGAACTCGCCGATGGTGAATCACTACCGAACGCGGTAGATCGCGGCTTCGTTGGCCGCGAGTTCGCCTGGCGTCGGTCGATCGACACTCGAGATCACCAAAGTCGAGCCCACCAGGTCGACGGGATGCGTAGAACCAGTGAAGTTCACCAAGACCCGCAGCACCTCGTCGTCGGCGACCCGGTCGAAGATCAGGACGTCGCCTTGGACGTGCAGATTCTCGGTCTCACCGGATCGCAGGACCTTGGAATTTCGACGCAAAGCCAACAGTCGTCGCGTGAACTGCAATGTCGATCCGGGCGATTCCTCTTGGCGCTGCACGCTGAATCTCGAAGCATCGCCGGCAAAGGGCAACCAGGCGCCAGCGGGCCAGCCGTGGTCCTCGTGGTCATCCCAGGGAATCGGAGCTCGACAGCCGTCACGGCCGCCAGGATCCACCACTTGTTCGGGCGCGACGATCGCGTCTTCGAGGCCGAGTTCCTCACCGGCGTAGAGAAAGGCCGTGCCTCGCAGCGCCAACAACAACGTCATGGCGGCTCGCACACGCTCTTGGCCCCCGAGGCGAGTCGCGACGCGAGCGTTGTCATGATTGCTCAACACCCAAGTCGGCCACGCCGACACCGGGCCGAGCGCCGACTCGGTTTCACCGATCGTGTCAAGCCACGCGCTCGCGCGCCACGCGGTGAACAGCGACTTGAAGTTGAACGAGAGGTGCAGTTCGTCGCCGTGTCCGTAGTAAGTCGCCACCCGCACCGGATCGAGGAGATAGACCTCACCGATGGACACGCGGTCCCCTTCGTACTCTTCAAGCACTCGACGAATCTCTCGTAGGTACTCGTGGGTTACGTCGACGTCGTTGAGCGGTGTGTGGCTCAGCAATCGCAGATCAGCGGGGTCGTCATGGTCGACGTCCTTGCCTATGGCGTGCACGACGTCCATCCGAAAGCCGTCGACACCTCGCTCGAGCCAGAAGCGCAAGGTCTCACTCATGGCATCTCGGACCTCTGGATTGGACCAATTGAGGTCGGGCTGATCAGCGAGAAACATGTGAAGGTAGTACTGACCCGTCAACTCGTCCCAGGTCCACGTGGGCTCGTCGCTCCAGGCGTGGATCCAATTGTTCGGCAGGGACCCGTCAGGCTTCGCGTCACGCCAGATGTACCAGTCCCGGTGCCTGCTCGTGCGTGAAGACCTGGCGTCAAGGAACCAGGGGTGCTCACTTGAGGTGTGGTTGGGTACCCAGTCGAGCAGGACCCGTATGCCGAGCTCGTGGGCTTCACGAACCAACAAATCGAAGTCACGCAACGAGCCAAAGGTCGGATCGACGTCGACGAAATTCGACACGTCGTACCCGAAATCGCGCATCGGCGATGGGAAGATCGGAGACAGCCAAATGGCGTCGATACCCAGCCACTCCAAGTAGCGGAGTCGATGACGCACTCCGTTGAGGTCACCGACTCCGTCCGCGTTGGAATCACTGAACGATCGTGGATAGATCTGATAGATCACCGCGTCACGCCACCACGTCATCGCCGAAGACTAACCCGCGAGAAAGGTGATCCGAACTGAATTCAAGCGTGCCCCCGCTGGAAGGCGTAGAGCACGACGCCTAGGACAATGACGATCACCATCATCGTTTTGGCGTTCTTCGCGACGAGCCACGTCGTCGGCAGTGATGACGTCGCGGCCGGTTCGGTGCCCCACGTCGTGTTCGGCGTCGAACCAACCATCGCGTCGCCGTCACCCACGAGTCCGCGAAAGGGTTGGGTCGGGGTCAGGAGATACGCGTACGCCTGGATCCTGATTTGGAAGCGCAGCACGAGGGCCAGGGCCTGGTGAAGCGCCTCGGGTTCACGTCCGCTGAAGATTCCCCATACCCACATCACGAAGAGAAAGGGATACGAGCCAAGCGAGAGCACCCCGCTCACGATGCTGCCTGGTATCGCCAATACCAATCGAAAGAACACCGCAGTCCGGTTGAGTGGCACGTGATCAATCGAGAGCGAGACCTGGTCATGGGCCCCCTCGTCAAAGACCAGCCCGGGCCAACGACTCGTGAGCAAGAACAAGTACGCGAGCACGTTGGCGTAGAGACGCAGCGCGCCCGTGAGGAAATTCTGCAACCCGTCGGGAACGCGCCCACTCAACAGCGAAGCGAACCATGCCCCAATCGCCGCGAAGAAAGCCGCGAGCGAAACAAAGGCCGCGACGAAGAGCAGCGGAATGGCCAGGATCAATCGGATGAGAATCGTCCCACGAGCCTGCACGGGAGGTTCGAGCGAAAGTCCCACGAGGACCTGCGCCTCGTCGCGCATCGCAGTCGACGACAACGGTGGCATTGCCGCCTTGGAAGTCGAACCTGGGGTCGGCGCGCCACAGACGGCACAGAACCTTTGCCCTTCGACCTCCAACGTTCCGCATTGTGCGCAGTACGCCATATTGACTCCTTTGGACGCCTAGAAGGGCTGGAGCCGGACCTTGCCCAGGGGCCTGAGCAACGTCGCAAAGTTCCACCTCGAGGGAGTGTAACCGAGCGTCTCCAGTGCCTCCAAGTAACGATCTTGAGAAGCAAAGCAATGACGCCCCTTCAATCAGATCTTATTGGTCCGATCCTCGTTAAAGACACATCGCGCGAGCGAAGGCACGTCAAGATAGTCAGCGCACTCGCCAAAGGCGAGTGACGTCGAATCGTAGAAGACCGAGATTGACGACGGAATTTTCGATGAGAGAACGTTCGGTGTCGTCCCCGTGACCGGCGTCGTCGCCACCACCATCACCCCACGTTCCGGATACTTGCCCAACGGAGCACCAGTGCCCGTGAACGTGAACACCACCGAGGTCTGTCCGTCTTGGTAGACGAAGCCCAGCGCTCCGTGGACTTGGTCGCCTTGTTCGTGCAGGGTCACGAAGTAGTGCGGCTGATCCAGTGAGCCACTGACGTAGATGCCCGCAAGCGGCCCCAGCGAGGTTGGCGACGCCACTGGTGTCCGCGCCACAGCGATGATCGACAGGACAAGCGCCGCCGTAGCGATCAGTGCCGTCATCACACTGAACACTCGAGACATCTGAGGGAGCGCATGCGTCATGGTCGTGGCACCGGAGACGAATCTCTGGGCCAGGTCATGGATTCAAAGACGCTGGCACGTGACCCGAGAAGTTTCATCCTTCACTTCTACACCGCCCAGGAGGATTCCAACGTGTCGGGAAAGTCGAACACCCACGTTCCACGCCGCGCCCCATTAAGGGACGTGCAGGGCCTCAGTTCTTGGCGTTGAGATTGAGTGGCGGCACCGTGGCCGAGGGAACAGTAATCTTGGATCCTCCAAAATTTGACGACGAAGGCCCCGCGGTCGAGACTGGATTGCCTGTCCCCTTGGGCAACAACAGCAACACCTCCAGGATGCCGTGATTGGCCGTGGTGGCGATACCTCCCACGCTGGGGTTCGCGATGTTCCACGTACTGAAGGTGACGGGGATGTCCGCGAGTAGGTCTAGGCCGGCCGACCCCCGCTCAACTGACGCAGTGAACGAGACTGCCTTAGTGACTCCATGCCTCGTCAAGTTTCCCGCAGCCTTCTCTTGAGTAGTTGCTCCCACGACGGGTCGCGAAACATAGATGATCGGTGTGGCCAGCTTCAGCGACGCCGTCGGATATTGCGAGACCTTCATGATGCGACCATCGAACTGCGCGTTGCGATTTGGTTGGTCACTCTTTACCAACGCCAAGTCCACCGTGAAGGTCCCGCTCGTCACCTGGTGCCCTAGACGTTGGCCGGTCCCCAGACCTTCTTCGTACCACCGACTGCAGTCGTACTCTGTCCTACCAAGACCTCGTCGAGTCGATAACCAACAACCGAACCGGCGCCCGCGTGCGATGTACCTGCAATCGAAGGCACTGCAGTGGTAGAGCCGGAATCGGACGATCCGGAAGTGCCTTGGGTCATCACCGTCGATGGCAGACTGAGCCTGGTGGGCGGAGTTCCTTCAATGAAGTGGATGAAGACAAATGGTCCGCCGACCGCGAGCACGATCACTTCAACGAGCGGCACGACCAGCCAGCGAATCCGTCGGCGACGTTTGGCGGGTTGAGGGGACAATATGAGGCACCAGATTCCGGTTCCGGGTTGCCGCTCACGCTAGCAAGGCACCGATAGAACTGACTAGGGCCGCATCGCCCTCGTGCAATCCCACTCGACGTCGCACTGACATCTAGCCGCTACTTTCGAGGCCGTTCACCCACCCTTCGTCGCGAAAGGACAACGTAGAAGAAGCGCCATCCGAGCATCATCAGTCCGAGAAAAGCCAATGCCACCACGACGAAGGCGAACGCGGTCCCCTGTCCAGCGAGCACTCGAAGAATCATTCCGACGACAACCGTCACGACGACCACTGCGACACCGCTACGAAGCGATATACCTGATTGACGAGTGAGCGCGACGAGCAACCAGCCCACACCAAGCCCGACGGCGAACGGCCAGGTTGTAGAAACCACGCCACGGAACGTGAGCCCGTGATGATGTGAAGATCGGCCAATTGCGACGAAAAGCAGCACGAAGGCCAAGTCCAAGAGCGCGGCGGCGCGTTTCACGACCCGCTACCGTCGCTCGTACGGAACCTTGCGTCAACAATGTTCCAGCGATGAAATGGCTTCGTCGACGAGGAAGTACGAGAAGGAATGTATCGATACTAGGTGGAACGCACCACCTAGTATCGCGCACCACTCACCGCGAAGCGGCACCCGTTGACAATCAACAAGCCACCTCCACAAAGCGGGAGCCTCGGTCTCCTATTTAGACCAAGGCATGGCTTCGCCGGAGGCCTTGAAGATCCGGAAAGAAAACACGACCTGAACGATTGCCGCAACGAGGGCGATGTAGATGCCAATGCGCGCGCCATAGCTGAAGCCGGAGCCAGCGCCAGCAAAGCTTCCCCTTGGCAGTGTCAACCAGCGGAGGGCCACGATAACCGTGCCAATTGCCGAAGCGCCGAGCACGATAACGGCCGGCCCAATCGAGGTCTTAGGCATGTTGGTCCCAGAGCGCAAGAGCACGAGGTACGCGGCGCCGGCCACGACCAGCAACCCACCTAGCCATCCGTAACCGGATCCGAAGCCACTCACCGATGCACTGCCGTAAGTAGAACTGAATCCGTACCAGGGCAAGAACAACGCAATCAGCCCGATGAGGCCGGCGATCGCGATCACCCGATCCGCCGTCGAAAGCTTCTTCCAATCAAATGCCGCCATAAATCCTCCACTTTGTAGTTGAGACGTTCGGAACCACCGTCGTAGTACGCCGTGTGCTCGTGTCGGTAGGTGAGCGCAAGGACGAACCTCAATACGTCGCTCCAACACCCCCTGATTGAATAGTCCAGGTATTACTAGCACAGGTCTTTCTAGCGCGCTCGTCTTACGACGCCCATTTCTCAGTTACGGGTCGTCGCTAAAGGATCGCTTCACGTGGGCGCTTCTCGGCTCGCAGTGCGCCATATTGGACGAAGGACGAGATTCAACGGGCTCAGACATAGTGTCCTGGTTTGTCCTACCGAGATAGTGTTACCGATCGAAAGAGGATCGACCCTCTGCTGCACGGATAGAACATGGCCTGAGGGAAAGCTTTGACTACGGTCCGTCGGCATCGGTCTCTTCTGAGTCTGAGAAAAATCTTCTCGGCCTACTTTGGATTCGGCCGATGTCGTCGCATTGGCATACCGGTTGAAACATAGGATTGTCATGCGTTGCTCTGGCACTAGCGTGAGACAATTCCCCGCTTGTTCCCCCTGGGAACGGTGTCAGTTTCTGAAGGTTCCGACGCGACTTCCTTCATGCCTCGCCTGAATCAAGGAGTTGACGAAGTGCGAAAAGTAGTCGCCTACGAGTTGCTGTCGCTCGACGGAGTAGCCGAAGAGCCAGACGAGTTCGTCACCAGCTGGGATGACGTAATGGATGAGAACCTCGGCCGCGTTATATCCACTCAGGACGCCGTGCTACTTGGGCATCGAACTTACGACCACTGGTCCAAGTTCTGGCCAACGAGCAATATCGAACCTTTCGCCAAATTCATCAACGGAGTCGAGAAGTTCGTGATAGCAACGACAGCAACCACTCAGAACTGGTCGAACAGCGTCGTCGTCAGCGGCGACCTTTTTGAGTTCGTCTCTAAGTTGAAGCGGCAGTCCGGTGAGGACATCGGGGTCCATGGCAGCATCAGACTTTTTCAATCGTTGTGCGAACTTGAACTAGTGGACGAACTGAGACTTGTCATTTCACCGGCCATTCATATTCGCGGTCGCAAACTCTTCGAAAAAGGACTTCCATCTCGGCTGACCATGACCCGCCAAGTTGTGTCTCCAACCGGCTATCTTCTGCTCGACTACGAAGTCCAGCGAGCAGGCATCAAATGAAGCTTTGGAAGGCATCACATGAGCCCGTTTCAAAATCAAATTGGACTTCTCGCACCGTATTCGAAAGCCCGGTGGGAATCGAACATACGACCGAAGGATTATGAGATGCGCACTTGAAATGCAGTGTGTCGTTTACGTCCATCCAATTAGTCCCCCTCCACTTCAAGATCCGCTGGGTAGCACCTCGTCCACGCAGTTCTGAAATTGGGAGAGCGAAGGAGTAACAAATCGGCTTGAAACGCGACCTAGGTGTCTCGACGCTATCGAAGAGCGTCGAAAGTCCCTTGTTCAACTGGGAAATCTGTTCTCTTGGGAGCAAGAACGTGCCCATTCTGAGGGCGAACATGAAGCATCGTAGGGCCGGCGGGGATCGAACCCGCGACCGAGGGATTATGAGTCCCCTGCTCTAACCACTGAGCTACGGCCCTTGGAAACGCCTGGTCCGCACAGTGACAAGCGACGAACCTGCATTGAGACAAAAGTATCAGGTGCACCTCGCCTGAAGCCTTGCTGCAGCGTTGTTCCGCAACCAAGACGAAAACGGGGACGAAAGTTGTCTCCTCGCTCGCTGAACACATCCTGATGACTACAACGTTTCAACAATTCTGGTCGCGACGACACCATTTGAACGAGCACGGTTGGCGTAGTAACACAAAAGTTACTTGCACACACCAAAGCACGATCAAGCCTTAGGGCGACACCATAAAGGGGCACATCAGCCTTGCTATGATCATCTCTCTTTTTCGAAGTACCACAACCCGACCAGCGATAGGGTGAAACAGTGCTTAAACGACTCTCCGTCCTCGCCAGTCTGGCCGTGTTGGGCGTAGGGGCGTGGCTGGTTAGCCGTGGTCAAGAGGTGGACCGAGTCTGCAAGGTTAATACGATCTCTGGGAAAGGAGGCGACAGTTTCAACCACTGCACGAACTTGATATCAACGTATTTCTTGGGCTACGCCCTGTCCATACTTGGATTCATCCTCTTACTGATGTCGATCTTCGTGATTCGCCAACACTCTCGCCACGTGAAACTGCACACACCGAAACGGCCCTATAACGAGCAGCGACCCGACGACTCCAATCCCTTCCGTGCGGTCATGAAGCAAGAGAAGGATTCCGGCAAGACTCCAGAAGACGGCCGCGAAGAGAATCGCAACTAGTTCGCCGACAGATTGTCGACTGTGTGCGAAGGAGCGCGAACTGGCTCCCAGAGCAGGACTCGAACCTGCAACCTAGCGATTAACAGTCGCTTGCTCTGCCAATTGAGCTATCTGGGATTGCGCTACAGCAAAGCAACATTAGCACCCACCACTTGCCTTCATTGTTGGTCGAACCACGCCTGGAGTCGTTGTGCTTCAGGACTCTCGATCACCGCCCGACGACAACGGTCGAGTCGTTTCGACATCGCCTGACGAGAGATGCCGTAGCCCTTTGCGATCTCTTCTGTGGACATGGTGCGAAACGTGTACTGCCAAAACGCGTCGAAATCTGTGCCACAAAGCCGCCGCAACTCGTCAATCACCCACGCGGGCGCATCTCGAGTGGCAACCGGTTCTCGAAGGTCGCCAACCGAATTGAAGTCAGTGGGTTCGAAACGGCGTGAGTTGAGATCACGACTCATCTGAATGACCTCGAGTGCCTTGACCTGCGAGATGTCGAGTGCGAGTGCCACCTCTCGCTTGGTGAGCCGCTTGCCGGTCTGGCCGCGTTCCAACTTCTGAAAAGCGAGGACCCGACGCATTTCTGAATCGCTTAACCCTGCTTGTTGTTGAATGGCCTGGTTCACGAGCTTCATGATCCAATAGTTGGCGTAGGTGGAGAAGCGGTTGCCTTTCGACGGGTCAAAACGATGCAGCGCGTTCACCAGACCCTCGATACCCGCAGCCTCGAGATCCTCATTTCCGAAACGGTAACCACGCTCGAGGACCCTGGTGCGCACGAGCCCGCACGTCGCGCGCAGCAGGAGTGATTCAGCTTCCTGGCCATCTTGTCGATCGCGTTGCACTCGGCGTCGGTCGCTCGCGTCCATGGCCGGTGTGGCGAGCAGAAGGCGCTCGGCCTCGCGCCCACGTTCGATCACCGGATACAACTGGCGCTCCTCGTCGACACTTAGCGGTGCCAGCATCTCGAGACCACCAATGACGCCACGAGATGTCCACGTCACGACGCGTCGCTCGGGGTTCTTTCGAGCAGCCAGTCCTTAAGGTCTCGTTCCGCCCCTTCGCCTTCAGCGGTATCGAGCAGGGCCACTCGTTCTTTCACGTCGCGAATGGTGGCCATCGCCACATCGGGCGAGACCTTGTCGCTTCGCAGATCACGCTCGACGTTCTTCAGTTCCTCGGCCACGGCACTTCGAAGCAGTTGTGCCACCACGGCCGTGACATCCTCGGCGGTGAAGTCACGATCGAATTCATCGACGACAATTTGGCTCAGCAACTGTGCCGCCTGGTCCTCGCCACGGCGTTCGAACTCGTCAATGACGTCCGACACCGAACGGCCCGACGAGAGACCTTCGAAGATCTCGCGCTGAGTCTCATTGACGAAGTACTGGGCAATGAAGCGATCCTTTGCCAAACGCGGCGCGTGCAACGTGAGGCGTAATGCCTCAAGGCCCGGACGCGGCGTCGTCGCGACGCGAATCGGTCTCTCGCCGCTCACGCTAAAGGTGGGCTCGTTGGGAATCTCACGCCGGGCCGGGTGGCGAAGAATGTCAACCAACGTCGTGCGCAACACTCTCGGCTCCAGGCGAAGAGAGTCAGCGACCTGCATGACGTACTGGTCTCGCACGAGTTCGTTGGGATGTTCGGCGAGTACTCGCATCGCCGGTTCCGCAGCGCGTGCACGACCCTCGGCGGTAGCGAGGTTCGCGGCGCCCAGCACCCGATTGAGACGAAATTGCAAGAACGGCACCGCGTCGTTCACCGCCGCTCGAAGCGCCTCGGGGTCACGTAGGGCGAGTTCGGCGGGGTCACTGCGGCCGGGGAACTGGGCGACCGCGACGTCAACCTCGTGCTTTTGTTCCCACTGGTAGACCGACGCCGCGGCGCTTTGACCAGCTTGGTCGGCGTCGTACGCGAGGACGATGCGTTTGGCGAAGTTTCGCATGGTCTGGAAGTGCTCTTCGCCCAACGCGGTGCCACACGTCGCTACTGCTCGGGGCATCCCGGCATCGAAGAACGCTATGACGTCGGTGTAGCCCTCGCACACGATGATCTCGCCCGATTTAATGATGTCGTCCTTCGCCCAGTTCAGAGCGTAAAGGGTGCGACGCTTCGAGTAGATCGGCGTCTCGGGACTGTTTTTGTACTTCGGCTCAATGCGCCCGTCGGGCCGCACCGTCTCACTGGCCGAGGGAAGGATTCTCCCACCAACCGCGACGGCTTTGCCCGAAGGGTCAAAGATCGGAAAGATGATGCGCGCTCGTAAGGCATCCTGTCGCCGGTCGCGTTTGTTCACGAAGCCGAGTCCGGTCCCTTCGAGAACCTTGGGCGTAAGGTTCAATGCGCTGCTGAGCGCGTCCCACTCATCGGGCGCCCAACCGAGTTGGAACGCACGGGCCACGTCACCGTCAATGCCCCGGGACTTCAAGTATTCGCGAGCTGGGCGCGCGTCTGGCGAAGTCAACAGGCGTTCGTGGTACCAACGTACTGCGTGTTCCATTGCGGCGAGGAACTCCTGTCGTTCCTTGCGCGCGGGTCCGGCGCTCGAGTCCTCGTGCAATTCAATACCCGCCCGGTCGGCGAGCAAGCGGACCGCATCAACGAAGTCCAGGTGCTGCATCTCGCGCACGAAAGTGATTTGGTCGCCCGAGACTCGACAACCGAAGCAGTAGTACCGACCCTCTTCGGCGTTCACTGAAAAGGAAGGAGTCTTTTCGCCGTGAAAGGGGCACAATCCAGTCCAGCGTCGCCCCGACTTCTTGAGCGCCACGTACTCACTTATCAATGCCACGATGTCGGTGGCGCCGCGGACCCGGGCAATCTCACTGTCCGATATGGCCATGAATAGAAGGTACCTGTTGAGGGAGAGCTCGGAACCATCGGCGCCTACGTTCCGTAGAATGCGCCCATGCCAGAATTCGCTGTCGAAGCACTCAATATTGTCCGGACGTTCAAAGACGGCGAAGTTCGAGCCCTCGACGACGTTACCCTCCACGTTCCCCAAAGCCAGGTCTTCGGCCTCCTGGGGCCCAACGGCTCGGGCAAGACCACCATGGTCCGGATCCTGTCGACGATCCTTTTGCCCACCTCTGGCACCGCCACCGTGAACGGGGTCGACGTCGTCAAGCATCCCGATCGGATCCGACGCAGCATCGGCCTCGCCGGCCAGTACGCCACCGTCGACGAAAACCTCACCGGCGCGGAGAACCTCAAGATGATTGGCAGTCTCAACCACCTCGAGAAGAGTTTCGTGGTCCCTCGCTCGAAAGAGCTCCTCGATCAGTTCGGCCTCACCCACGCCGCCAATCGAACGGTCAAGACCTACTCCGGCGGCATGCGTCGGCGCCTCGACCTCGCGGCGGCCCTGGTCGCTAAGCCGCCGCTGCTCTTCTTAGATGAACCGACGACCGGACTGGACCCTCAAAGTCGCCAGGACCTCTGGGCGATCATCGAAGAATTGGTCGAGGAGGGCACGACGGTCCTGCTCACGACCCAGTACCTCGAGGAGGCCGACCGTCTCGCCAAGCAACTGGTGGTTCTCGATCACGGCAAGATCATCGCCGAAGGGACGAGCCAACAACTCAAGACGCGCCTGGGCAACACGGTGCTCGTCCTCACGTTCCTCAACACCGCCGACGCGAAACGTGGCGAAGAACTCATCCGCGATATCTCATCGCAACCCGCGAACGTCGACGGCACCGTGGTCGAATTCACTGTTGACCGGGGTCCGGTGGCGGCCGCGGACGCTCTGCGGCGCATCGACGCGGCAAACATCACACTCTCGGGACTCACGATAAGAGAACCGAGTCTCGACGACGTATTCCTCAACCTCACGGGACACAAGGCCGAGGATCCCGCTCCGTCCGACGACGATGTCACCGCCACGAGCCAATCACGAAAGGCGTCATCATGACGACAATCAGTACCGCCCGGCCGGTCCGATCAGAGCGCAGCTCACTGCGCTGGACGATCAGTGACGTGATTACAATGGCGAAGCGAAACCTGCTCGCGTTGGTACGTATCCCCACGTCGCTGGTGTTCGCGGTCATTCAGCCCATCATGTTCGTCTTACTCTTTCGTTACGTGTTCGGTGGCGAGATCAAGATACCCGGCGTGTCTTTCGTGAATTACCTCATTCCGGGCATCCTCGTCCAGACCATGCTTTTTGGTGCGGTGGGCACCGCGATTGGACTCGCCGAGGACCTGCACCGCGGACTCATTGAGCGCTTTCGCGCGCTGCCAATGGCTCGCATGGCCGTACTGGCCGGGCGCACCGTTTCGGACCTCGTGCGAAACGTCGGGGTCCTGCTCGTGATCACGGTGGTCGGCTTCGCCATTGACTTTCGTCCCCACGGGGGCGTTCCCGACTACATCGCCGCGTGCCTCTTGATGCTGACCTTCGCCTACTGCGTCTCTTGGGGCTTCGCGTTCATCGGACTCGCCGCTCCCAACTCCGAGACGGCCCAGGCGATCTCGTTCCCGGTGATCTTCCCCCTGACCTTCGCCTCAGCCATTTTTGTCCAGGTGAGTTCGATGCCCGGCTGGTTGCGACCCTTCGCGAACAATCAGCCGGTCAGCCAGGTCACCGAAGCCGTGCGTGGTCTGATGCTCGGTACGCCGACCGGTAGTTCAGTGTGGGTCGCGCTGGCGTGGTCGGTGGGCGCCATCGTCGTGCTGGGTCCTCTCGCGACCTCGCGCTACCGCAAAGTGGCCTAGCGCTTGAACGTCCTTAACGCCGCGCAACTCCAGGAGATTCTCTCGGCGTCATTTCCCGGCGCGGATGTTCCCCGCGTCAAAGAAGTGCTCGACGACGCGGTCGTGATCGTCCAACCCGTCGACGAACGACATGGACGGCCGGGCGGAACCTTGTCGGGTCCCACCATGATGATGCTCGCCGACACCGCCGCGTGGATGGCCATCCTCGCTCAGATCGGTCCCGTGTTGCTCGCGGTCACCACCAGCCTGCACATCGACTTCCTTCGTAAGCCCGCCATCACCGACCTCGTGGCTCGAGCGGCAGTACTCAAGCTCGGACGAAAGCTCGCGGTCATTGAAGTCTCACTCTTTTCGAGCGGTCATGATCAACTTGTGGCGAAGGCCCAGGTAACATATGCCATTCCCTCCTCAAAAATCGAAGGTGTGCCTCAATGACTCCGAGCAGATCTGGTCGCAAGAGTACCGCGAAGCGTCATGGGGACCTCCACCATTCCAGCCTGCGCCGCTTGTTCAATGAGACGCCGAAGTTCGAGGTCCATCGTGTGTCGTTGCGCTTCAGTCTTCACGAGGGCTCCCGAGTAAGTTCCAAAAACCGCAAGGAGCTCGTCGCTCGAGCGCACCCACGTCCAGTCAATTTCCACGTTCACCACGTCCACGAAGAGGCCACCGTCACTGAGGTCAGCCGCCCAACCCCGGGGTCGAGTGTTCCGGTCACCGGGGTTCTCGCGAAGTTTCGTAAGTTCCTGCACCCAGGGGACGTCCCTACTAAACCCATTCCATAGGACGTAGAGTTTTCCCTGGTCGCGTAGCACCCGAGCCATCTCTTCGGTGGCCTCGGGCTGCTCGAACCAATGCCACGCCGACGAGACCAGGACGACGTCAAACGACGCATCCGCCACGGGCAACTCTTCGGCCCGACCCGCCAGTGAGCGAACCGAGGGACTGCGACGTTCGAGCACCTCACGCATCTCGTGGTCGGGTTCGACGATCGTCATTGACGCGCCCAGGCCCAACAGGAACCTCGTCCACAGACCGGTGCCCGCGCCGACCTCGAGGACTTCGCGGCCCGTGAGATCACCGAAAAGTTCGGAAGCCTCAAGCGGCGGCGTTGGTCGGTATCGGTCGTAGAGTTCGGCGACCGCGCCGAACTTGAGACCACGCCCGTCGTAGGACACCTAGTGCTGACCCGTCCTCGTTCGTAACTCGCCGAGCAGGTCGTCAATCTTCACCCGCGTCTGCGAGGTCGTGTCGCGGTCGCGCACGGTGACGCTGTGGTCGTTGAGCGAATCGAAGTCCACCGTGACGCAAAACGGCGTGCCCACCTCGTCTTGGCGACGGTAGCGTCGGCCGATCGACTGCGTGACGTCGTAGTCGCACATGAAGTAAGGCTGTAGTTCTCCGAGAACTTTCTGTGAGACGCCCTCGAGCTCAGGCTTCTTCGATAGAGGCAACACCGCGACCTGGTAGGGAGCGAGTCGCCAGTCCAGACGAAGGACCGTTCGCACCTCGCCCTCGATCTCGTCTTCGCAGTAGGCCGCGAGCAGGAAAGCCATCATCGCACGCGTGGCGCCGGCGGCAGGTTCGATGACGTAAGGCGTGTAGTGCTCGTTCGTCGTCTGATCGAAGAACTCCAGTTTCACGCCTGACGCGTTCGAGTGCTGGGTCAGGTCGTAGTCACCCCGGTTGGCGACGCCCTCGAGTTCGTCGAAGCCCCACGGGAACTCGAACTCGACGTCGGTCGTACCCTTGGAGTAATGCGAGAGGTCCTCCCTAGCGTGCTCGTAGAGTCGAAGTTTCGCCGATGGTAGACCGAGCCCGATGTACCAGTCGTAGCGCTCCTTGATCCAGTACTGATGCCACGTGGGGGCGTCAGCGGGCGGTACGAAGTATTCCATCTCCATCTGCTCGAACTCGCGGGTGCGAAAGACGAAGTTCTGGGGCGTGATCTCGTTGCGAAATGACTTACCGATCTGGGCGATGCCGAACGGCGGTTTCTTGCGCGTCGCCGCGAGCACGTTATTGAAGTTGGTGAACATCCCCTGGGCCGTCTCGGGTCGCAGGTAGGCCGTGGCACCCTCGCCCTCGACCGGACCGGCCTGGGTCTTGAACATGAGATTGAACGCTCGCGCCTCGGTGAACTTCGTCGAACCACAGTTCGGACAGACGCCGTCGATCTTGTCCTCGCGCCAGCGTTCCTTGCACTGAAGACAGTCCACCAGTGGGTCGGTGAAGGTCTCGAGGTGGCCCGACGCCGCCCAGACCGCTGGCGGACCCAGGATTGCGGCGTCGATACCCACGATGTCACTTCGGCGCTGGACCATCGCGGTCCACCACGCTTGCTTTACGTTGCGCAGCATGTTCACGCCCAGCGGACCGTAGTCGTAGGTGGAGCGGAATCCGCCGTAGATCTCCGCGGACGGGAAGATGAAACCACGCCGCTTGGCGAGGTTGATGACTTTGTCGAGCAGGTTCGGGTCGTCCGGCGTTGCTGTTTCCATCCGTTCAGGCTACCGGACTAGTCACCGCTCCTCAGACGAACAATCACTTGATTCGCGAGCAGACGACCATTCTCCTTCAACGTGACCTGACCGTCGCGCACGCGCACCAGGTGCGCGATCTCTTCTAACGAGTCAAAGGCCTCGACGGGCACACCGCGACGGGTCCGTAGCGCTAACGAGTCGCGCTCGAACTGCTGGGTGCGCTCGTCAAGGAACTCCTCACCCCCGAGGGGACTCTGACCGCTCGACACGAGATCGACGTAGCGATCGGGCGTGCGCACGTTCCAGTACCGACGACCGTGTTGATGCGAATGCGCGGCCGATCCGAAGCCGACGTAGTCACCGTGGTCCCAGTAGACGTGATTGTGACGACACTCGTGTGCAGGTAGGGCCCAGTTAGAGATTTCCTCCCACTCATAGCCGTGGGCGTCGAGGGTAGCGCCCACGAGGTCGTAGGCGTCGGCGGTCTCGTCCTCGTCGGGATGGCGCGCGGGGTCGCGCCCGAGCGAGGTCGCGGGTTCGGGGGTGAGCGCGTAGCAACTGATGTGCGGTGGCGGATGCTCAAGAGTCAACAGGTCGTTGAGCGTTCTGGCGACGTCTTCGAGGCTTTCGGCGCGCGACCCCACGATCAGGTCCATGTTCCAGGTACGAAAGCCCGCTGCGTTCACCGCCTCGGAGACCTCGCGATGCGCCATGGTGCCGTGGCGGCGCCCGAGGTCGGCCAAGACCGCGGGCTGGGTCGACTGCACCCCGAAGCTCATCCTCGTCACACCACCGCGCCGATACGCGACGAGTCTCTCGAGCTGGGCGTCCTCGGGATTGCACTCGACGGTCACCTCGGCGTCGTCGCTACGCGGTATGGCGTCGAGGATGGCGAGCAGTTGGTCGGCGCCGAGTCGCGAGGGCGTGCCACCACCGAAGAACACCGAGGTGGCCGTCGCCAATCCGTTGGCCTTGGCGAGTTCGATCTCGGTGATCACCGCCTGGACGTAGGCGTCCATGAGATAGTCGCGGTCGGCGTACGTGGCAAAGGCGCAGTAGTCACAACGATGCGCGCAGAACGGCACGTGTACGTAGACGCCGAAGTCGCTCACGGACCCACCGCCAACGACGCTCGAGCCTCGGCGAAGCGACGCAGCGCTTCGAGGCGCTCCTCGCTCGCGTCCACGATCGCGGCGGGGTAGTTCGACGTGAGCAGCGACGAACCGCCTGGTTCGAGACAGGCTGGCGCGGGCGTCGAACGTAGTTCGTCGACGTAGCGGTGCACGTAGGTCCCCTCGGGATCGAAACGCGTGGCCTGCAGTGTGGGGTTGAAGACCCGGTGGAAGGGTGCCGCGTCGGTGCCGGTCCCGGCCGCCCACTGCCATCCGTGCTGGTTCGACGCGAGGTCGGCGTCGACCAGACGCCACATGAACCACTTCGCGCCCCAGCGCCAGTCCAGGTGCAGGTGCTTGACGAGAAACGAGGCCGCCACCATCCGCACACGATTGTGCATCCACCCCTCTTCCAGGAGCTGGCGCATGCCCGCGTCGACCAGTGGATAACCGGTCTCTCCCCTGGCCCAGCAGTGAAACCGTTCGAGTGCCTCTGGTCCGTGGTCCACACGAAGCGCACGCATCGAGGGCTGGAACGTGCGTCGCGCCGACTCGGGATGGTGGAACAACACGTCGGCGTAGAACTCGCGCCAGCACAGCTCGTCGCGGAACTTCTCGTGCGAGGGCGTCGTACCCTCGAGTGCGCTCAGCACTTGACGAGGATGCAGTGCGCCAAAGCGCAGGAAGGGACTCAATCGGCTGGTCGCGTCGAGACCGGGTACTTCACGATCGTGCTCGTAGCCTTCTAGGTGCTCGGCGAAGTTCGACCACTGCGACCACGCCGCGTCCTCACCCGCCGCTGGTGGTCTCGACGCCGGCCCGTCGGGCAGTTCGCCAAAGTAGTCGGGTCGTTCGCGCATGCCGAGGTGCTCGAGTTCGTCCAGTGACCGTGAAGGAGCGCGAACCCATTCCACGCCCTCGGGCGCGTCCAGCGGCGCGGGGACGGCTTCTCGAAGCCAACCCCGTTTGAAGGCGCCAAAGACCAAGCAGCCCGAACCCGCCACGGTGCGCACCGTTCCTGGCGCCACGACGTAGGGCGAGTCGAGAAACACGACCGAGACGCCCGCCGCGGCGAGGGTCGCCGCCACGCGCTCATCGCGCGCTCTTCCGCGTGGTCCGTAGTCCCCCGTCGCCACCACCGCGCGAGCGCCGCTCTCGCGCGCGAGTTCGAGCAACACCGCGGTGGGTTCGCCATGTCGCATGACGAGCGAGCCCCCGAGTGACCCGTCCAGGGCTTGGAGGGTCCGGCGAAGATATGCCAATCGCGTGGGGCCCGCCGCCGAGCAGAACTCTTCATCGATCACGAAGAGTGCGAGCACCTTGGCCTTCGACGAGCGAACTGCCTCGACCAGCGCGGGATTGTCACGCAGGCGAAGGTCGCGACGAAACCAGAAAATCGTTGCTGTGCCTGACACGTTCACTCTCCGAGGGCACCTTACTGGTCAAGGTGCGTAGTTGAAAGCGGCGCACTCGAACGCGCCACCTTGAGCCGCTTGCCGAAGTGCTGCTCGATCGCTTCGTGGGCGATGGCCATCACCTCACCCTCACCCGCCAGTGAGGGTTCGCGCAGCACCGAGGCGAGGTCGCCGCCGAGGATCCGGCGCACGAGCGCCAAGGCTTCGCGCGAGATGGACCGGCCGCTTCGACAGTTGGCACAGAGCGTGCCGCCGACCTGGGCGTCGAAGGACACCAACGGTCCCTCGCTTCCACAGTTCACGCAACCATCGACCACGGGTTCGGATCCGTCGTGGGCGAGCAGTTTGAAGAAGAATGACGCGGGCACGAGGGTCGGGTCGAACTCTTCTTGATCGAGGGCCAAGAGCACCCGGACCACTAACTCGAAGATCCCCTCGTCCGCAACGTCATCAGAGGGGATGGCGTCCACGACCTCGACCACCGCGTAACCGGCGTTGATCCGTTGGTAGGACGAGCGCAACACTCCCAGTCGCTCCAGGTGACGTACGTGGCGCGCTATATAAAGGTCGCCTCGACTCTTCACGAGGTCGATGTGCACGTACGACAGGGGCTCGAGTGCCGCACCCAGGCGACTCGTGGTCTTTCGAATCCCCTTGGCGAGGACGCGCACCTTGCCGTGCGCCCTCGTCCAGAGCACCACGATCCGATCGGCCTCACCGGACTTGTAGGTACGCAGCACCACCGCGTCGTCGTCGAACTCGTTCACCTCGACGGCCCGTCACGGTCCTTGAAGTGCTGCTTACGCGGTTCGACTCCCAGATAGCGGTTGAGTGCCACCCCGGCGGCGACGAGCACGGCGAGCACGAGAGGAATCAGCAGGGGTGCCACGAGACTCGAAGCGCCGTTGAGGGCGAGCACCCACAAGAAGACGTAAAGCGCAAGTCCGAGCACGACCGTGACGCGCGTGGCGATCAAGTGTCGACGCCGCCAAAACGTCGCTCACGACGCTGGTACTCCTTGACCGCGGCGAAGAGGTCCTCACGACGAAAGTCGGGCCAGAGCACGTCGGAAAAGATGAGTTCGGAATAGGCAATCTCCCACAGCAGGAAATTCGAAGTCCGAAACTCGCCCGAGGTACGGATCACGAGGTCGGGGTCGGCGAGTTCGGGGTGATAGAGACGCGCGCGAATCGCCTTCTCGTCAATCTTGGTCTCGGGCACCATGTCCTTCACGAGTCGACGCACTGCGTCGACGATCTCGGCTCGTCCGCCGTAGTTGAAGGCGATATTGAGCGTCATCACCTTGTTCTTCAATGTCAGGTCTTCGGCATCGTGCATGTCGCGCAAGACCCGCCGAGGGATCCGGCGGTCCTCTCGACCCGAGAAGGTTATCCGCACGCCCTGGTCGTGCAGGTCGTCACGATTTCGTTCCAGCAGACCCTGGTTGAAGTTCATCAGGTAGCGCACCTCGTCGATGGGCCGGCGCCAGTTCTCGGTTGAAAAGGCGTACACGGTGAGGACCTTCACCCCCAGGGCGATCGCGCCGTAGGTGACGTCGACGAGTGCCTTCTCGCCCGCGCCGTGGCCCTCGGTGCGAGCCAGTCCGCGACGCGCCGCCCAACGACCATTGCCGTCCATGACGATCGCGACGTGCGCGGGGATCGCGTCACGCAGGATCGAACGGGGAACGGGCACGGGACGAGGATCGGGCACCCATTAAATCTACTCCGGGGTCCGTAAAACCCCGACGAAGCCAACCTCTAAGGTTCTCGCGTGGAATCATTCGACCCCGACGAGGAAACGGTCTACGTCGAACCCGACGAGCACGCCGGCGTTCAGCTCGACCACGACGTCGTGGCGATCGACGTCGATCGCGCGCTCGCTCTCCTCGAAGTGATCACCGACGACCTGCCCGGGGGCGGAGAAGTACGCGAGGGTCAACGCGCGATGGTCCGCACGGTCGCCGAGGGCCTCTCGCGGCGCGAGCACCGCGTCATCGAGGCCGGTACCGGTGTCGGCAAGTCACTCGCCTACCTCGTACCCGCGGCGATGTCGGGACAGCGCGTCGTGATCGCGACGGCCACCAAGAACCTCCAGGACCAACTCGCCACCAAGGACGCCCCGACCGTCAGCGCGCACACCAAGTCCAGGGTCGCGGTGCTGAAGGGCAGGAACAACTACCTCTGTCGTAATCGCGCCCATGCGCAGCGTGGCGGACAGATGAGCTTTGACGACGGTAGCGAGGTCCCGCGCGGCGTCGCCGACCAGATGCGTCGGATTCTCGCCTGGTCCAACGAGACCACGAGCGGCGACCGCGACGAGCTCCCCTTCGAAGTCGACGCGCGCGCCTGGCGCGGGCTCTCGGTCACCCCCCAGGAGTGCCTCGGACGAGTCCAGTGCCCCCAGGGTCAGGCGTGCTTCGCCGAGCTCGCCAAGGACCGCGCCGCCGAGAGCCAACTGCTGATCGTCAACACCCACCTCTACGCAGCCCACCTCGCCTCGGGCTCGATGTTGCTGCCCGCGCACGAGTTCGTGGTCTTCGACGAGGCCCACGAGATCCTCAACATCTTCGCCACGCTGCTCGGCACGTCACTCAACGCCTCGCGGCTTCGCGCCCTTTCCAATGTCGCTCGTTCGATATTGGGCACCGAGTTCGCTGACTCGGCGCTGGAACTACTCAACTGCGCGGACCGGCTGGCGAGCGCACTGCAGAGCCAATACGACGCCGAACAGTTCACGGGTTTCGATGAGGACGTCCTGCGTGAGTTCACCCAGGCGAGCGGACTCGTGACGCGAATTGTCGAGGCGCTACGAGCACTTGAGGCGAACGGGCCCGACGCCGAGGCGAGAAAGATCCGCGCGCTCGGTCCCGCCATTCACCTGGCCAACGACATGGACCGGGTGGCCAGGATCCGCGACGGGGAGCTGCTCTTTCTCGCCAAGCGCGACCGCGAAGTCGATATCGAGGTCTCACTCGTCGACGTGGCGCCTCGACTCGCCGAGGATCTCTGGAGTCACGTCACGGCCGTCTTGACGAGCGCGACAATCCCCGACACGCTCGCGCGCGACCTCGGCCTCGAGGGCGTAACGATCGAACACGTCGACAGTCCCTTTGACTACCAGACCAATTCACTGCTCTACGTACCCCAGGACCTGCCCTCGCGCAACGACACCGGGGCCGAGGAAGCGATCATCGAGGAGTTGATCGAGCTCATTGGAGCCGCCGGAGGAAGAACGCTCGCCCTGTTCACGAATCGCGCGGTCATGAACCGCGTCGCCGAGGTGGTCGAGTCCCGCGTCGATACCCCCATCCTCGTGCAGGGTACGTTGTCGCGCCAGCGCATCATCGAACAGTTCCGCGACAGCGCCGAGGCGAGCCTGTTCGCGGTGACCAGTTTCTGGCAGGGAATCGACGTCCCGGGCCACTCGCTCAGTCTGGTGACCATCGACCGATTGCCCTTCGCGGTACCGAACGATCCACTCGCCGAGGCACGTCGATCTCGTTCCGAACGTCCCTTCTACGAAGTCGACCTGCCGCGCGCCGCGATGCTGCTCGCCCAGGGCGTCGGGAGACTCATCCGCACCAAGACCGACCGTGGCGTCGTCGCGGTGCTCGACACGCGACTCGCCGAGTCGAACTACCGTTCCTCACTCTTTCGAAAACTCCCGCCGATGAAGAGGACGCGCGACAAGGAACTCGTGCACGCGTTCTTGAAGGAACTGTACGACGCTCAGTAGCCGAAGCGGTCCAGGATCTCCTCGCGCCTCTGCCAGCCCGGCTCGACGCGAACCTTGAGTTCGAGGAAGCAACCCTCGGGTAGCTGACGACGCGCCGCGATGCCCACGTCCTTAAGGAGCTGGCCACCCTTGCCGATCACCATGCCCTTCTGACTCTCGCGCTCGACGAGTATCTCGACGGTAATGCGGGGCCACTCGAATTCTGAAACGCGAGTGTGGATCGAGTGGGGCAACTCCTGTTTGGTCTTGCGCACCAACTGCTCGCGCACGAGTTCGGCCACCCAGACCGCCTCGGGCACGTCCGAGACCTCGTCCTCGCCAAAGAGGAACGGCGACTCGGGCATCAGCGATCGCACGTAGCTGATCAACTCGTCGGTCCCTTCGCCGGTCTTGGCCGACACCGGAAAGTACTCGACACGACTCGCGGCGTCCTCGAGTCCCCGTTCGGCGGCGATCTCGGCGACGGCCTCGTGCGCGGCCATCAACTGGGCCGCGATCTCGTCGCGAGAGGTTCGGTCCATCTTGTTCACCACGACGCAGGGTCGCGGGCCTCGTGCGCTCTTCGCGTTCTCCAGCATCGTCGTGATGACGTTGCGGTCACCCGGGCCGATCGACTTTCCCGCCTCGACGATCGCGAGGATCACGTCGACGTCATCGGCGGCGGCGCGCGCGGTCTGGTTGAGTCGTCCCCCGAGGGAGGTCTTGGGTCGATGGATACCCGGCGTGTCGACGAAGATGACCTGGACACCCTCGTCGGTGAGGATGCCGCGCACCGCGGCACGAGTGGTGTTCGGACTCGCCGACGTGATCGAAACCTTGGTGCCCACGACCTGATTGAGCAAGGTCGACTTGCCCACGTTGGGCCGACCGATGATGGCGGCGAAACCGGCGCGCGTCACGACTGCTCGACGACTCGTTCGACGAGAACCTCTTCGACGCGACGCCCTTCCATGCGAAGCACCGTCAGGTGATAGTCAGGAGTCGAGACGACGTCCCCGACTTCGGGCACGCCGCCCGCGAGGTCGAGGACCAGTCCCCCCACGGTGTCCCAACCGTCCTTGGGTAACGAGAGCTCGTACTCCTCGTTCGCGTCATCAATATTGAGCCGCCCGCTCAGGGTGAGACCCGCGTCGGGATTCTGCTGCTCCTCGTCGATCTTGGGATCGGATTCATCGGTGATCTCGCCTACCAATTCCTCGAGGACGTCCTCGAGGGTCACCAGACCGGCGGTCCCGCCGTATTCATCGATCACGATGAACAGATGGCTCTTGCCCTTGCGGACCTCGCTGAGCAGTGACGCCACCCGTTTGGTCTCGGGCACGAATCGAGGTTCTCCCATGTGGTCGCGCACCAACGCCGAGCCCCGGCCATCAGCGTACAGACCCGCGAGGTGACGAAGATTGACGATGCCCACGACGTCGTCGACTCCCTCGCCGAGCACGGGTATGCGCGAGCGACCCGTCGCGACCGCCAGATCAAGCGCCTCACGAACCGTCGCGGTGTCGCCAATGTCGACCATGTCGATGCGCGGCACCATCACTTCGCGCACGATCGTGTCACCGAACTCGATCACCGAGTGGATGAAGTTGCGCTCCGAGGACTCGATCGCTTTGTCCTCCTGGGCGACGTCGGCCATCGCGAGCACCTCGGACTCAGTCATCTTCTGAGTCTGCCCCTCGAGACCGAGCAGGCGAATCACGCCTTGGGCGACACCGAGTAGCAACCAGGACAGCCACTTGATGGGCCAGAACTTGAGCAGCGTGCTCACGACGGGGGCGGTGATGAGCGCGGCGTTGTCGGGGTGCTGGACGGCGTAGTTCTTCGGTATCGCTTCGAAGAAGACAAAGATCACCACCACTTCGCCGACGATGCCGATGAACAGCCCGGCCGCGCCGAAGAGCCGGTCGGTGAGCACGCCCACCATCGTCGCCGACACCAACTGGCAGATGAGCACGAGCAGCAGGAGCGGGTTGAGGAATTTCTGCGGGGTCTCGGTTAGCAGCGCCAAGGCGCGGGCCCCGCGACGGTGCTGCTCTTGTAACGACCTCGCCCGGGACTTGTTCATCCGAACGAGCGAGGTCTCGGCGAGGGCAAAGAATCCCGACAGCACCAGCAGCACCAGCACGGTGAGCGAAAGGTACGTGTCGCTCGCACTCCAGGCGGCGCCGATCACGTCGCCCTCGCTCGGTAGTGGCGTGCGAGCAGTTCTCGCTCGCGCGCCTCCATGCGCTCAGCCTCCTCGTCGTCGGCGTGGTCCCAGCCCAGCAGATGCAGTACGCCGTGCACGACGAGTAGAGCAATCTCGTCGTCGAAGCTGCACTCGTGTTCAACGGCGTTGCGCGCCGCGACTGACGGGCAGATGACGATGTCGCCAATGAGCGTGGGTATTTCCGGCGCGGGTGGCTCGCCAGGCCCCGAGCCACCAGCGTCCGGTACCCGACCCGTCGGGTCGGGCTCGCCCTCGATGGGAAAGCTCAAGACGTCCGTCGGACCCTCATTGCCCATGAACTGTTGATTGAGTGAGGCGATCGTGATCTCGTCGGCGAAGATCAACGACACCTCGCACAGCCCTCGCACCCCTTCGTCGACCAGCGCGCCGTTGGCGAGCGCGACCCAACGTTCGAGGTCGATTGGGAACTGGTGCTGCTCGTCAGCAGCGTAGATGTCGATGCTCATGACTGTTGTTCGTACGCCGCCACGATGTCGGCCACGATGCGGTGGCGCACGACGTCCTTCGCACCCAGGTGCACGAAGCTGATGCCGTCGACGTTCCAGAGGATCTTCTCGATGTTGAGCAGGCCGCTGTGCTTGCCGTTGAGGTCGACCTGGGTGACGTCGCCGGTGACGACGGCCTTGGAGTTAAAGCCAATGCGCGTGAGGAACATCTTCATCTGCTCGGGCGTCGTGTTCTGGGCCTCGTCGAGGATGATGAACGAGTCGTTCAGGGTCCGGCCGCGCATGAACGCGAGGGGCGCCACCTCGATGGTCCCGTTCGCGATGAGCCGTTGGGCTCCGTCGGGTCCCACCATGTCAAAGAGGGCGTCGTAGAGCGGTCGCAGGTATGGATCGACCTTGGCCATGAGGTCCCCGGGCAGGAAGCCCAGATGCTCGCCCGCTTCGACGGCGGGTCGGGTGAGCACGATGCGCTGGACTTGACGACGGTGCAGCGCCTGGACCGCGGCCGCGACGGCGAGGTAGCTTTTGCCCGTGCCGGCGGGGCCGATGCCAAAGGTGATGGTCGAGGCGTCGATGGCATCGGTGTAGCGCTTCTGTCCCGCGGTCGAGGGCCGGATGGCCTTGCCCTTGGCGCCACGCACCACTTCGTGGCGCAGCACCTCGCTCGGGCGCAAGTCGTCGGCGACCATGTCGATCGTGCGTTCGATCTTGGACGGGTCGAGCGTCTGGCCGCTCTCGAGCACCAACACGAGTTCGTCAAAGAGCCGCAGGACCTTGGCCGCGTCGGGTCCGGCGACTGAGATTTGGTTGCCCTGGACGCGGATCTTGGAATCGGGAAACGAGCGCTCCACCACCCGCAAGTGCTCGTCACGTGGACCGAGCAGTCCCGACATCAGATGGGTGTTGGGCACGAACGTCGTCACCGTTAAAGCCTCGGGAGCCGAGGCGTCAAAGGTCATCCGGGGGGCCAACCCATTCGCCTTCCACCCAGCACGTGCAGGTGCAGGTGCGGGACGGTCATGTTGCCATCGACCCCGACGTTCATCACCAGTCGATAGCCGCTCTCACGAATTCCCTTGAGCGCGGTGACGCGTTGGGCGAGTAGTACCAGGTCGTCGACCACGCCGCCGTGACTGTCGGCGATGTGATCGGCACTGGTGATGTGTTCCTTGGGGATCACCAGCACGTGCACCGGCGCCTGGGGCTCAATGTCGTCGAACGCGTACGCGGTGTCGCTCTCGAGAACGACCTTCGAGGGGATCTCACCGGCGACGATCTTGCAAAACAGGCAATCACTCATGTAGTGCTCTCATCATTACCCATTTACGCCCGGTCCAAGGGAAAATCCCCACTCACCAGCGCCAAAGGCCAGGAGAGAAGCGGCGACGACCCCGGCGGTTTCGGCGCGCAACACGGTGGGTCCGAGGCTCAGTCGGCGCCGACTCGTGGACCATTCCTCGGGCCCCCATCCCCCTTCGGGTCCGATGGCGACCGCCCGCGCGCCGCGCCAATCGGGTTCTCCGTCAAAGTCCGCGACCGCTACGTCCTCGGGCACGTCTCGCACGCGCACCGGCTCGGCGACGTCGACCCGGTAGGTCCGTCGACTCTGGGCGCCACTCTCGCGCGCGATGCGCCGCCAGCGGTGGACGATTTTCTCGCGCGTCTCACCTTTGAACTTGACGACCAGGTGTTCACAGACGAGCGGCACGATTCGACTGATTCCCAGTTCGGTCGCCTTAGCGACCGCCCATTCACTGCGGTCGCCCTTGAGCGGGGCCAGGTAGAGGGTCGTCGCGGCGGGCTTCGAATCGAGTAACACGGGGCTCACCCGGTTCAACCCGTGCTCGAGCACCTGGCACAGCGCCCACGAACCCTGGTCGTCGGTCACGACGACTTCTTCGCCGACCTTAGCGCGCAACACGTTTCGCAGGTGGTGCTCGTCGGTCGCGACGAGCACCGGCGCCTCGACGTCACCCACGCTGAACTGAGCCAGGGCCGCCACGCGGCGTGGCCATTCGAGTTGACTCACCGTTTGGCACCGCGCTTGCGCGAGAACAGTCCCCCGGTCTCCTCGTTAACGCTTTCGCCGCGATGCTCGGCCAACTGACGAAGCAGATCGCGCGACGTGTCATCGAGTTCGGTCGGCACGTCGACGACTAGGTGCACGAAAAGGTCACCGCGACCACGACCGTGCAGGTGCTCGACGCCTTCGTGCTTGATGCGCTGGACCGTTCCGTTCGCGCTGCCCGGTGCCACGTCGACGGTCGTCGTCGCGCGCAGCGTCGGCACCTCGATGCTCGCGCCCAGTGCAGCCTGAGCGAACGAGACGTGCGCCTCGTGGTGCAGGTCGTCACCGTGACGCTCGAAACGTGGGTCGGGTTCGACGTGCAAGTGCACGAAGAGCCGACCATTCGCCCCGCCGCGTACGCCCGCGGGGCCTCGGTCGGCCAGGCGCATCGTCGAGCCATCCTCGACGCCCGCGGGGATTTGGATCGTGAGGGTGGATGACCCGCTCTTTCGTCCTTCGCCGCGGCACTCGGCACACGGTGACTCGATGCGCGAACCCAAGCCGTTGCACCTCGAACACGGCATGGACGTGACCATCTGACCGAGGATCGAGTTACGAACCCGTCGCACCTCGCCCAGTCCGGCGCACTCGACACAGGTCACCGGCGACGTGCCGGGCGCACAGCCCGAACCGTCACACGTCGCGCAGCGCTGGGCGAGGGTGACGTTGATCTCGTGGGTGGCCCCGAAGGCCGCTTCGTCCAGGGTGATGTTGACCGACAATTCGGCGTCGGGTCCGGGCTGGGGGCCGCGCCGCTGCGAAGGGCGCTGACCCATGCCGCCGAAGAACATGTCGAAGATGTCCTGGACCGAGCCCGCGCCAAAGGGGTTGCCCGCGCCGACGTCCGAGCCGAAGCGGTCGTAGTTGGCGCGCCGTTCTGGGTCCGACAGGATCTCGTAGGCCTGGCTCACCTCTTTGAAGCGCGTCTCGGCCGCCGGATCGCCGGGATTGGCGTCGGGGTGGTACTGGCGCGCGAGTCGCCGGTAGGACTTCTTCAAGTCCTCGGGTGACACGCTCGCGTCGACCTCGAGGACTTCGTAGAGATCGGGATTAGCCAAGGGCTTCCTCCCCGTCCAGGTGCCGCGTGAGTTGCTGGGAGACCATCGAGGCCGCCGCCAGCGCCTCGGGGTACTTCATGCGCGTGGGTCCGAGCAGGCCGACCGCGCCGGCCGGCTCGCCGTCGATCGTCACCGGCGCCACGATGACCGCACACGAGGACAGCGCTTCGAAACCGTGCTCGGACCCAATGGCGACCGAGAGTCCCTGGTCGAGGATGTCCTGGATGAGGGTGACGACGAGTAGTTCTTGTTCGAGGATGCTCAAGACGGTGCGCACGGTCTCGACGCCGTCGAACACCTCGGCGACTCGTGAGGAGCCCCCGATGAAGACCTGTTCGCCGTCCATGGTGGGTGCCTGGGCGTGCAGGACACTCACCGCGTCGCGCACGAGCGTGGCGACGTTGTCGGTGCGCGAGGGCACCTGCACCCGGTGCTCGAGGGTCGTGGTGAGCAGCAGCGCGTTCAATTGACGCGATGCTTCGGTGACGTCCTCGAAGCTCGCGTCAAACCCGCTCATGATCGAGTGCTTGATCACCGCGCCGTCGGAGAACACGGCGACCAGTACCTGATGGCGCGCGTCCAGGCTCACCAGTTGCACGCTCAGGATCGACGCGTGACTATGGCCCGCGCCGACGACCACTGAGGTGTAGTTCGTCAGTCGACTGAGCAGCGAGGACGTCTGTTGCAGAACGTCTTCAACCTCGCCGCGTACGTTGGCGAAGAAGTCCTGGATCTGGTGTTGTTGGGCGCTGTTCATGACACCCGACTTCAGGTGGTCAACGAAGTAGCGGTAGCCCTTGTCGGTGGGCACACGCCCGGCCGAGGTGTGGGGTTGGGCCAGGTAGCCCTCACGCTCGAGGGCGACCATCTCAGAGCGCACCGTGGCGGGCGAGACGTCGAGGTCGGCGCTGTGGGCGACCGACGAGGAGCCGACGGGCTGAGCGGTGTCGATGTGCTCGGCGACGACCGCCTCGAGGATCGTGGCCTTGCGCGCGTCGAGGGCGGTCGGGCTCGTACTGGTCGTCACGGGGCGTCGGGCCAAGGTTCCTCCTTTCTAGCAGTCGATTCTACCGAGTGCTAACCGCGATCCGTACTGAGGATCGCTGTCTAGGGTGAGCACGTGAGCGACGCCTTTGACCCCGCGGTCTACTACCGACTCTCGCTCTCGCCCGAGGACCGCGAACGACTGCCCTATTACTCGGCGCTCGTGGACGCCCTCGCCGATTCTCCCGTCGCCTGCCAGCTCTTGGGCGAGGCGCGGCCCGAGCAACGAAATCCGATGCTCGTGCTCGCGGCACTGCACTACCACGCACTGACGGGCGACCGAGAACTGGCCCCGCTCTACGCCGACTTGGCGAAACGAACACCCGCGGCGTTCGCCTCCTTAGTACGCACCGCACTCGAGCGTCGACCCGGTCTCGTGCGCGATGAATTGCACCGCTCGACCCAGACCAACGAGCCCGGGCGCAGCGCCGTGCTCGCGACCGTACTGGCCGAACTGAACGAACGTGGGATCACCGACGTGCACCTCATCGACGTGGGCACGTCGATGGGTCTCAACCTCTACCCAGACTTCTATCGGATCAACGACGACGACGACGGCGTGGTCTTGACGACCGAGTACCTCGACTCGAGTGGCACGTCCTCACCCTTGGCGCGTATCCACCAGCGCATCGGGATCGATCTGCATCCCCTCGACCCCGCGAGCGCTGACGACGTCCTGTGGCTGAAGGCTTGCCTGTGGCCCGAGCAACCAGAGCGGGCGGCGCGTCTGGACGAAGTGCTCGTGCAGATGGTGCACTGGCCACCCGCGACGAGACTTCGCGGATCGGCGCTCGAGCGCATCGACGAGGCGCTCGACCTGTGCACGTCCGACGCGCGGCCGGTGATCTTCCATTCGTGGGTGGCCGCGTACTTCTCGCCCGACGAACAAGTACGGTGGCGCGAGAAGATCATGAACCACGTGCGCAGCCGCGCGCTGTGGATCTACCTCGAACATCCCTGGGCCGTGAAGGGTCTCCAGCCGCCCGCCCCCTCGACCAAGCCGCCCAGGGTCGGGGCCACGCAGATCGTCGTGTGCGAAGTCGGCGTCGACCCCGCCCACTGGGGTTGGGCCCACCCTCACGGGCGCTGGGTTTCCCTCTCGCCACCACCCCGACGGGGCGTCTGACTCGTACAGTGCTTGCATGGTCATCGTCGCTCCACCACGCACCGAACCCGCGTTCAACGGACCCGAGAAGACCCAACTCGAAGCCTGGCTCGACTACCACCGCGCCACGCTGCTGCTCAAGTGCTCGGGACTTAGCTTCGAGCAACTCGCCACCGCCGCCGTGCCCCCCTCGACGCTGACGCTACTCGGACTGCTTCGGCACATGACCATCGTCGAGCAGTACTGGTTCCACAAGATCTTCGCCGACCAAGAAGTGGTGCCCGCCTACGACGCACCCGACGACCCCGACGTAGAGTTCAACGACCTCCAGAGCGCCACTATCGAGGAGGTGGAGCGAGACTTCCTCGACGCGTGCGAGAGGTCGCGCGTCATTGTGAGTAACGCCGACCTCTCCTCGCTCGCTCGTGCGGCCCAACCCTCAACACCGATTGACCTGCGGTGGATCTGCGTGCACATGATCGAGGAGTACGCGCGTCACAACGGACACGCGGATCTGCTGCGCGAACGCATCGACGGCGCCACGGGCGACTGACTCACCGTTGGCGCCCCACGGCGAGCGACGGTAGGTTCGAGACGTGCAAGAGCCCGATCGACACGAACCGCCCCACGCCGGCAGTGAGCGAGAGCTGCTCGAGACCTTCCTCGACTACTACCGCGGGACACTGCTCGTCAAGTGCGCCGGACTGAACGAAGAGCAGCTGCGCGCTCGCGCTTGCGAACCTTCGACCCTGACGTTGCTCGGACTCGTGCGACACATGACCAACGTCGAACAGAACTGGTTCCAGCGGATATTCTTGGGGCTCGAGGTGGACTTCGTCTACCACGGCCAGCGCGACCGCGACCGCGAGTTCAACGATCTCGAGGGCGCCACGAGTGACCAGGTCGAGCGTGACTTCCTGGCGGTCTGCGAACAATCTCGAGCGATCGGTGAGGCCCACGACCTCGACGAGTTCGAACGACGCTCGAACGACGAGTGGCGGGTCAATCTACGCTGGATCTACGTGCACCTTATCGAGGAGTACGCGCGCCACTGCGGACACGCCGACCTGCTGCGCGAAAGCATCGACGGCGCCACGGGCGACTAGGTCAGTCCTCGAGCTTCAGCGCGGCGACGAACGCCTCCTGGGGCACTTCGACGCGGCCGAGGTTCTTCATGCGCTTCTTGCCCTCCTTTTGCTTCTCGAGCAACTTGCGCTTGCGCGTGATGTCGCCCCCGTAGCACTTGGCGAGGACGTCCTTTCGCCGGGCCTTGACGGTCTCACGCGCGATGACTCTCCCGCCCACGGCCGCCTGGATTGGCACGTCGAACATCTGGCGCGGAATGAGCTCCTTCAGCCGTTCGGCCATCCGGCGTCCGTAGAAGTCCGCGTTCGAGCGGTGCACGATGGTGGAGAAAGCGTCGACGGGTTCGTGATTGATGAGCAGGTCCACGCGCACGAGGTTCGAGGTGATGTAGCCGCTCTGCTCGTAGTCGAGGCTCGCGTAACCCTTCGTGCGGCTCTTCAGCGCGTCAAAGAAGTCGATCACGACCTCGGCGAGGGGAATCGTGTAACGCAGTTCGACCCGCTCGGTGGACAAGTACTCCATCTTGATCATCTCGCCGCGACGGGTCTGACAGAGGTCCATGACCGTGCCCAGGTACTCAGCGGGGGTCAGGATCGAGATGTGCAACATCGGTTCGTCGATGTGGTCCAGTCGGCTCGGGTCGGGCAGGTCGGTGGGATTGTCGATCTTCACTTCGGTGCCGTCGGTCAGGTAGGCGCGGTACACGACCGACGGCGCGGTCGCGATGATGTCCAGGTTGAACTCGCGCTCCAGGCGCTCTCGCACGATCTCCATGTGCAAGAGCCCGAGGAAACCGCAGCGGAACCCGAAGCCCAGCGCGTGACTCGACTCGGGCTCGTAGGTGATCGAGGCGTCGTTGAGCTTCAACTTGTCGAGCGAATCGCGCAAGTCGGGCAGGTCGTCGCCGTCAATGGGATAGATCCCGCAGAACACCATGGGTTTGGGGTCCAGGTATCCCTCGAGCGCGTGCGCGGCCGGTCGTTGCGCCTCGGTGATGGTCTCACCCGAGCGTGCACCACCGACGTCCTTGATGCCCGCCACGATGAAACCGACCTCGCCGGGACCGAGTTGTTTCACGCTGATCATGTCGGGGGTGCGGATGCCGATCTCTTCGATGTCGTGGTTCTCGCCCGCCTGCATCATGCGGATCTTCGCGTGCTCGTGCAACGTTCCCTCTTTGACGCGGATCGAGCTGATGACGCCGCGGTACTGGTCGTAGTAGGAGTCGAAGATCAGCGCCCGCAGCGGCGCGTGGGGATCACCCGTGGGTGCGGGGATGCGCTCGATCACCGCCGCGAGCAGTTCGGGGATACCTTCGCCGGTCTTCGCCGAGATGGACAGGACCTCACTCGCGGCCAGCCCGAGCACGCGTTCGAGTTCCTCCTTGCAGCGCTCGGGGTCGGCCGCGGGCAGGTCGATCTTGTTCAGCACCGCCACGATCTCGAGGTTGTGCTCGATCGCCTGGTAACAGTTCGCCAGGGTCTGGGCCTGGATGCCCTGGCTCGCGTCCACGAGTAGCAGTGCCCCCTCGCAGGCCGCCAACGAACGCGAGACCTCGTAGCCGAAGTCCACGTGCCCGGGCGTGTCGATCAACTGCAAGATGTAGCCCGCGTATTCGACGCGCACGTTCTGGGCCTTGATGGTGATGCCGCGCTCGCGCTCGATGTCCATGGAGTCGAGGTACTGGGCGCGCATCAGACGCGGGTCCACGGCACCGGTGATCTCGAGGATCCGGTCCGACAGCGTCGACTTGCCGTGATCGACGTGCGAAATGATGGAAAAATTCCGAATTTTCGCCGGTTCGACGCTGAGAGAAGGAGTAGCCACGGTGTAGAAAGGCTACCTGCCGTCGACGACGCCTCGACGAAGTGCAGGGCGTTTGGCCACGCCTGCTAGCCTTATTCAGCCCGCGGAGCGTTTCCGCGACAAATCTCGAGGTCTTTCGTGGCAAACATCAAGAGCCAGATCAAGCGTAATAAGCAGAGCGCCGCCGCGCGCGAGCGCAACAAGGCGGTCAAGTCCGAAGTGCGCACCCGCACCAAGAACGCCGTGGCCGCCGTCGGCACCGAGGACGAAAAGACGACCCTTCGCGCCGCGATCAAACGAATCGACAAGGCCGCCGCCAAGGGCGTCATCCACAAGAACCAGGCCGCCAACAAGAAGAGCGGGCTCATGCACCGCATCGCCTCGTTGCGCAACGAAGCCTAGGAGAGTTCCATCGCCCGACTCTCGGGCAGACGCACCAGTAGCACTAGCGCTGGCAACAAGGGCAGGAACGTCACCAACGCCGCGACTCGCAGTCCCGTCGCGCTCGAGGTGTGCACGGCGTCACCCACCCAGCCGAAGAGCCCGAGACCCCCGATCGCTCCGAGTACGCCCGCCACGGTGATCCAGCCCGCCGCGGTCGCGCGGAACCGGTGCGCGAAGATCTCGGTGCTGACCGCGGTCACCGCCGGTGAGAGCAGTCCGCCCGCACCGACGCCCAGGATGTAGCCCACGATGAACGGCGTCTTTCCCCCGCCGTAGGCGAGCGTGGAGGCGAGCGCGGTCGCCACGACGCCGATCACCACCGTCCATCGTCGCCCGAGCGTGCGCGAAAAACGTCGACTCCCGATCAGTCCGATTAACCCGGCGACACCACTGACGACGACGACCTCGGACACGCTCGAGGGGCGCATCTTGAGGATGCCTTCGGCGTAGACGAACGTGAAGCCGCCGGCGGGACCGGTGATGACGCCAATGAGAAAAGAAAGCGAGCACACGATGGCCAGGCGCGAGCGGGCTTCGCGCGCCACGACGCCCAGGTGCGCCAGGGGCGTCTCACCGGGCTGCTTGGCCGGTTCAGGAATCGAGCGCAGCAACGGAACCACGAGCACAATGGGAACCAGGGCACTAGCGAACAACCAGCGAAACGAGTCGGGCCCACGTATGACGCCGTGCACCACCGCCGACAGTCCCGAGCCGATCCCGAGTCCCGCGGTCATAATGGCGATGCGTTGGATGCGAAGTTTGACGCTCGCCAACTCGACGGTGATGATCTGCACGAGGGTGTTGGCGACCGAGAGCAACGGTCGCGCCAACGCGAAGCAGAGCACGAAGATCCAATAACTCGCGCTGAGTGAGGCGAGCGCCGTGATGAGCAGGCCCCACAAGAGTGTGACGCGCAGTACTCGGGTACGACCCCAACGGTCGGCGAGCGACGCGAGGGGCAGGGCGGCCAGGGAAGAGAGCCGGTAAGCGGCGAGGCCCAGTCCGAGCGCGGATCCAGAAAGTCCGACGACACTTTGGATCGTGTTGGACTGGGTGAAGTGACCGAAATGGCGAGCCACGTCGTTGAGCGACGTGGTCGCACCGAACTCGGCGAAACCAGCGCCGAGCGTGGCGAAGAACAGTATCCACATCACGCGGTGCGCGCTTGGTGTTGGCGCGGCGAGGTCCTTAACCACGGGTCAACTCTCGTCGTCCATCGGCGCACGGCCCGAGGCCTCGTACACGTGAGCGTCGCATGGCGTCAGAGTCGTTCGACGATCTGGTGCAGTGTCGCCGTCACGTCTTCGTAGTTCTCGTTGCGGTCAAAACTGATCGGTTTGCCGATTCGCACGACGACACAACTGTGCTTCTTGGGCCATTTCGAATGCAGCGGTACCGTGCCGGTGAGTCCTATGGTCTTGACCGGCACGACGGGCACCCCGAGGTTCACCGCCAAGAGCCCGATCCCGGTCTTGAAGTCCCGTAACTCTCCCGAATTTTCGATTCGGCCCTCGGGAGCGATCAAGACGTTCCATCCCCGGTCGATCATCGATCCCACGTTTTCGAGACTCGCCAAATACGGCTCACTGCGCGCGAAACTGAAGCCGGCGAAACACAAGCGGATGATGAACGCCAGGAGACGATGATCGATCAGCACGTCGTCGCCGGCCGCCACGGCGAGTCGCCGACGGATCTCTCGGGGTAGCGCTCGGTACACCACGGGTCCATCGAAGTCGTCGCTGTGATTGAAGATAAACAGCGCCGGTCCCGCGAGCGCCGACAGATGTTGTCTTCCTTCTACATCGGTGCGCACCCACACGCGAACCAGGTTGTCCACGAGCCCCTCGCGCAGCGCCGTGCCGAATAAGCGCACCAGACGCCAGTACGGCCAGCGCGGTACTGGTCGAATCGCCTCGCCCGCGTCGCTCGAATTCGCCAAACCCCGCAGTTCGCCCACGGTCGTCTCGGGCGTCACTGCTTCATCGGAGATCGTGACGCCGAGCTGTTCTTCGAGCAAGGAGACCACGACCAGACGGCGCAACGAATCGAGACCCAGGTCGTCGAGGCGGTCACCGTCGCGCACCACCGCGTTCGCGTCGTCGAGGCCTAGGCGGATGATGTGCGTCACCTGGTCCTCACCGCCCACGGCGGGTTGTTCGTCAACGGTCGTGGACTCGACTTCGTTGACCCAGTCCTCGACCTGGCGACGGTCAATCTTCAAGAGTCGAGTTCTGGGAAAATCATCATCGGGCCAGCGGCGCCACGAATCGATGTGCTGGAAGGCTTCGAGTTTCGCGTTTACGCGAGCTACGGCCCCAGCCACCTCGTCGTCGGAGTGGGCCCCGGCGACGACCGCGACGACCGTTTCTTCCTTGTCACCTCGTTCACCGACCACGCAGACCGAGGCCAGTAGTGGCTCGCTCGCCGCTATCAGTTCCACGTCCTCGGGAAACACCTTGAGGCCGCTGCTGCGCACGATGACGAACTTCAGCCGTCCCCGGATGTGCAGCCAATCGTCCTCGATCGCACCCACGTCACCGGTGCGAAACCAGCCGTCATCGGTGAAGGCGGCCTTGGTGGCGGCCTCGTTCTGCCAGTAGCCAGAAAAGACGCTGGGCCCCTTGGCTTGGATCTCCGCATCGGCGCCAATGCGAAGTTCGACGTTGACGAGGGCCCGGCCGGGCGAGTCGAGTCGCCGGTCCTCGATTCCGTTACACGTAAGTATCGGCGACGTCTCGGTGAGGCCGTAACCCTGGACCAGACGGACACCGAAGCGTTCCCACGCGGTTCCCACCTCGACCGGTATCGGTGCGCCGCCGGTGACGACGAGGCGAAGGTGTCCCCCTAACTGTGAGTGCACCTGAAAAAAGAGATAGCGACGAAGTCCAAAGGGGAGGTGGTCCGCGAGACTCGACAGCACCGCAAAGATCTTGGTCTTGCCCTGTTCTTCGACCGCTTGGTCGATGCGCTCGAGCATGATCGTGAGCAACTGCGGAATCGCGAGGAGGGTGTTTATCTCGTAGTCGTTCAGCGCCTCCACGATGGCTCTCGGGGTGACCCGGGGTACGTAGAAGATGCCGGCGCCGCACGAGAGCGAGGCCAGGCTCGCGGACATCTCGTACATGTGCGAGAGCGGCAGCACGGAAAGAAACCGCCAGTCTTCGCCCACGTGGATGCGTTCGAGAATCCCGTCAATGTTGGAAAGGATGTTGTCGTGAGTGAGGACCACACCCTTGGGATTGGCGGTCGTACCTGAGGTGAAAACGATGACCGCTGGCGTCGAGGGCTCGAGGACGGCGTCGGGCGTTCGCGGTAACTGCGTCGAGGCCACTTCCTCGAGTTCATCTAAGAAGTGCGTCTCGAATCCAACGTCCGCTAGGCGCAGGTTCCGACTGACGAACAGCACTTTGGGCGAGGTCTCTTTGGCGAAGCGTCGTACGCGGTCCTCGGAGCTCGCCGCGTCCACCGGCACGAGAATGGCGCCCAGTAACAAGGTGCCCAA
>Ga0302198_10000039_pt1 | contig 107442 bp, 89 predicted proteins | sample II_Bog_N2_2_FD_193521 | JGI IMG/M metagenome (GOLD analysis project Ga0302198, IMG submission 193521) | Peat permafrost microbial communities from Stordalen Mire near Abisko, Sweden - II_Bog_N2_2 | ecosystem: Environmental > Terrestrial > Soil > Wetlands > Peat | place: Sweden: Abisko...
ATCGCGGCGGAAAGCGCGCACTCCGGAGAGCATTTCGTAAAGGACCGCGCCAAACGCGAAGATGTCAGTGCGAGGATCGGTCGCCTCGCCGCGCACCTGCTCGGGCGCCATGTAACTTGCCGTCCCCATGACGACGCCCGCCGCCGTGTTCTCGGTGGTGAGAGTGACTTCGTCGGAAGCGCCGTCCGAATCCGCGCCCGCCTTCTGTACCAGCTTCGCCAAACCGAAATCGAGGATCTTGATGCGGCCGTCTTTAGTGACGAAAATGTTCTCGGGTTTCAGGTCGCGGTGGACGATTCCCTTTTCGTGCGCGGCCGCCAGTCCGTGCGCGATCTGGACTCCGTAGTCGACGGCCTTGCGCTGCGGCAGAGCGCCGCGATCGAGCGCGGCGCGCAGGCTTTCGCCTTCCAATAGTTCAGAGACCAGAAACGGCGAGTTTTTACCCTGACCTTCGTCGTGCTGGCCGATGTCATGAATAGCGAGGATGTTGGGATGATTGAGCGCGGCCACGGCGCGCGCTTCCTGTTCAAACCGGCGCAGGCGGTCGGGTTCGGCGGAGAAAGAGCCGGGAAGAATTTTCAGCGCGACGTCGCGTCCGAGGCGCGTGTCTTTGGCGCGATAGACTTCGCCCATCCCGCCCGCGCCGATGGGAGCGACGATTTCATAGGGACCGAGTTTCGTGCCGGAAATCAGAGGCATGCGTGCGCGCAATTATATATGCCAAGGCAATGCTTGGGCTGCAACGGGAAGCACCCGTGGAAATCCACACTCGCAGCGCTCGTGGAATCCCACCCCTTCGGCTCCGCTCAGGGCAGGCTCTTCGCAAAGTGCGCGAAGGATGGGGCAGCCATTGTGTTGCCTATGCCGACGAGATCAGAAGCCTAACTACGTGATGCATCATTTGACTTGCACTATCTACCCTCATAAGATGGCACCTCGGATTGGCGCAGAAGACGATCGCCGCACTCGGATAAGGAGTTTGGCTTATGCTGGAAATCCAGACGAAGCACGTGCAACCGGACATTGTGGTCCTCGAATTGACGGGAAGAATCACCATCGGCAGGGACTGCAAACAACTGGAATGGGCGGTCGAGAACCTCGTGAAGGAGGGCCGGAAGAAAGTTATTTTCGATCTGGCCGCCGTGAGCAACGTCGACAGCACAGGGATTGGGATCATGGTGATGTCGGCGGGCCAGATGAAAAAAACCGGCGGCGAGTTGCGCGTTGCGGGCGCCAACGGGCACGTGGAGCAGGTCTTGAAGATGACGAACGTGGATCAGATCGTCGCCCTGCACCCGACGGCCGCAGCGGCGGCGGCGGGCTTCTGAGCCGACCACTCTGGCAAGACCTCGGAAGAAAACGCTGCAGACTCCCCCAGCGGCTGCAAGCCGCTGTCGATTCTGCGGCAGTACGGCACGAGTGAAACTCGTGCCCTTCCCTAAACGGATGCGAAGCGGAGTTTTTACGCAGGCTGCAAAGCCTGTCCCGCAGCCCGCGTCCTAATCCCTCTCCTGCCAGCGGCCCTCTTCCTGTTCCGCCCGCATGCCTGCACCGGCAGCAACCGATGACTCAGCCTTCTTCTTTTGCCAGTCGGCTTCGGCCAGCACGGGGATCGTACCCAGTTTCTTCTTCTGCAAGGCGGCGTTCACTGCCGGCAATTCTTTCTGCGCCAGTTTCTGGAAGTCGACGATCACATCTTCCAGCTCATGCCCCAACGACTCGGTTCGCGCCACCTGATAGTCGGTGGGCTTGCCGTCGTATCCCGTCACCGCGCTATAGAGCTGTCCGAGCAACTCGCGGATGCGTTCTTCGCCGGTGATCATTCCGCCTTCCTTGGTGGCGACGATCTTGGAACGGAGCGCGTCGCAATCGGCGGCGAGCCTCTCCAGTTGCTTGCGCAGCGGATCTTTCTCGGGCAGCTTTGCGGCCCGGGCTTTGGCCGCGTCCCGCACTCCTTCGATCGCATCGACCCCGTAGGTCATGTGCTCCAGCAACTTGTAGACCTTCATCGAAAGAGCGAACTGCGCCTTGCGCTCCTCCAGCGAGTACTTGGCCCGCGGATCGAGCACAACCTTCAGTTGCTCGGTGTAGACCTGATCTCCCTTGGTCAGTTTCACGGTGTACGTGCCCGGCAGGACGCGCGGGCCCTGGGCCGCTTCAAACAGAGCCGACGCCGCGGGAGCAACCGCCGGCGGCTTCACGCGCATTCCCCATCCGGCGCGGTTCAGGCCCCGATGCTTGCTTCCGGCTATGGTGTCCACCAGTTCGCCATCCTGGTTGAAAATCTCGATCTTCAAGTCGCCGAAGATGTGCCGGCCCTTCTGGTAATACGTGATTTGCGCATCCGTGGGCCGACTCCGCCCATGGAAGGTCTCGTCGCCTTCGGCCCAGCCTCCGGACGCCTCAAAATACTGGATCGATGGCCGACCGGGAAGCAGGGTCGCGTCTTTGGTCATCATTTCCGGCGTGAGCGCGCGCAGCGGAGAAATATCGTCCACGATCCAGATGCCGCGCCCGTGCGTCGCCACCACTAGGTCGGATTCGCGCGCCTGCACCACGAGATCGTCCACTGGTACCGCAGGAAAATCTGTTCCTTTGTATTGGGCCCAATGCTGCCCGCCATCCACCGAAATCCAGAGCCCGAACTCGGTGCCCAGGAAAAGGACGTTTGGGTTCACCGTGTCTTCTTTGATCACATGGGCAAACCCGCGCACGCCGCTCTCTTGTGCGGGAAGCGCCGTCCACGTCTGGCCGTAGTCCGTCGTCTTGTAAACATAAGGCTTCATATCGCCGAAGGTATGCCGGTCGAATGTGGCGTACGCGGTACCTTCGTCGAAGCGGCCGGCCTCGATGGTTGTGACCCACGAATTCTTTGCCAGTCCGCCGATGTTCCCTACTACGTTCGTCCAGGTCTTGGCTCCATCGCGTGTGATCTGCACATTTCCGTCATCGGTGCCGACCCATAGGATCTGACCGTTCTTGGGAGACTCCGAAATCGAATAGATCGTGGTGTGCATCTCCGCCGAAGAGTTGTCGACAGTCACGCCGCCCGATTCTTCCTGCTTCTGCTTCTCGGGATCGTTCGTCGTCAGGTCGGGAGAAATGCGGTCCCAGGATTGCCCATGATCGCGCGAGCGGAAAAGATACTGCGCTCCGATATAAATTGTCCCCTTCTCGTTGGGACTCATGTGGATTGGCGTGTTCCAGTTGAAGCGCAGTTTCTTTTCGCCGTAATTCGGCCAGGGTTTGAGGCTGCGAATCTCATGCGTGTGGCGATTCACCCGCCCAATCTCGCCACCCTGGGCCTCGGCGTAGATGTAGTCGGGATCGGAAGTGTCTTCGAACATCCAGAAGCCATCGCCGCCAAACATGTTCTCCCAGCGCGAGTTGGTCACGCCGCCCGGATAGGAACTATCGCCGACCCATGAACTGTTGTCCTGCAAGCCGCCGTAGACGTGATAGGGATCGGAATTGTCGGTGCTGACGTGATAAAACTGCGAAACCGGCAGGTTCATCTGGTGCTTCCAGAGGTTGCCCCCGTCCTCGCTGCGCCACAAGCCGCCATCGTCGCCGGCAATGACCACGTTCGGGTTCTTCGGGTTGATCCACACGTCGTGGAAGTCGCCATGGGCCCCGCCCGAAACCATGTTGAAGGTTTTTCCGCCATCGTTGCTCAGCAGCAGAATAAGATCGGGTTTGAAAATCTTGTTTTCATTCCTGGGGTCGACGATCAGGTTGCCGAAATAAAAAGGACGCCACACCATGTAGTTGCTGGCATCCAGCTTGGTCCAGGTCGCGCCGCTGTCGTCGGAGCGGTAGAGACCTCTTCCCTTTTCCGCTTCGATGTTGGCATACACCACCTGCGGTTTCGACGGCGCCACCTGCACGGCGACGCGGCCCCAGGGCTTCGCCGGCAGTCCCTTGGCGTTGCTGTCGTTGACTTCGCTCCAGTGAGCGCCGCCGTCGGTCGATTTAAACAGCCCGCTGCCCGGGCCTCCCGAGCGGAACGTCCACCCCTGCCGCCGGAAATCCCACATCGCGGCATAGATGGTCTTCGGATCCTGCTGGCTCCGCGCAATCATGGCGCATCCGCTCGAACCATTCGCCCCGGCCAGAGCCTTCGTCCAGGTCTTGCCGCCGTCCGTCGTGCGAAAGACTCCGCGCTCGTCGTTGTCGTTCCACAAATGTCCGGTGGCGCAGGCCAGCACGTCGTTGCTGTCGCTGGGATTCACCAGGATCTTGGCGATGTGCTCGCTGTCCTTCAGGCCGACGTTGGTCCAGTTCTCGCCGCCATCGGTCGACTTGAACACGCCGTCGCCGACCGACACGCTGTTGCGAGTCCAGGCTTCGCCCGTGCCGACCCACACGATCTTCGAATTCGAAGGATCGATCGCGACAGCGCCAATCGACTGCACGTCTTCGCGGTCGAAGACCGGCTTGTAGGTCGTGCCGCCGTTCACCGACTTCCAGACTCCGCCGCTCGCCGCGCCCACAAAGACCGTGATGCGGCCGTCTTCTTCCACCGCATCCAGCGCGGCAATTCGCCCGCTCATGGTGGCCGAACCGATGTTGCGCGCCGGCAATCCGGAAACGGTCGCCGCGTCGAAGCGGTACGGCGCTTGCGCCTCGGCCTGCAAGCCTCCGCAGAGCAAGGCAGCGCCAACGAGCCAAACACTCAACTGCGGAAGAAATCGTGAACAACCAACGCGTGCTTTCATGTTTAGAAATCCTTTTTCAGAGAAAAATTTCGTTTCCAACTCGTCGTTGCGGTCGTTCCCGAGGGCGTTACTTCTTGTCGGCGGCGGCCCCGGTCTTCAAGGATGCAGGAAGCGCGAAGTCAGCGTTATCGATGGTCACGTTCACTTCCATCTTCTGTACGGTGCTGGTTTGCGCATCAGGATGATTCTTCGACCCGCTCGAAATCGAGAAGGGACACATCACTCCCGCCACCGGTTTATAGGAGCCGAATCCCTCCACGCGATCCCGCACAGAGCCCCGGACAAACTGCTGGATTTCCTTGCGGATCTCGATGAAGGTATCCGGATCGAGGTAGTCGTAGATGATGTCGCCGTTTTTCAGCGTTACCTTCAGCCGCAACGCGTCGTCTCCATCGACTACGTCGTGCCCGAGGTACTCGACCGTGCTGCCTTTCTCTTTGTAGTCCACCAGAGGTCCGTCAAAATCGGCGGCCAGCAGCAGGTCGCGCATGTCATCCTCGCCCATCAACTCTGGATCCTTCTTGCCTCCAAAGGGCTGGATCTGCCAACCGGTGGCGCCGTCATACGCCTGGATCGCCGTCATCCCCTGCAGGGTGAAGGTCTGCCGAATCAGATTCGGCCGCGCCGACTCCTGGCCCACCGACGCAGTAAAACCTCCGCCGCCCTCGAACCTGCCCGTCATGCGGAAGTTTTTGATGGCCTTCATTTTCTCCATCCCGCCGCGGGCCTGAATGTTCTTGGCAATGAGTTCGTCGGCGGTCTGGGAGAAAGAAAATGCAGCGAAGCAGCAGACAGCAATCAGCACAATCAAGGTGTGACGCATCGAGCAGACTCCTAATCGGTTGGGACTTGAGACCCCTGGGATTACAGTACTGTAACCGGTAGTAGACGTCTTTGCCAAGTTTTGGTGAGCAGGGGCAGTGCCTCCTTTTGCCAAAACATCCACCACAAAGGGCACGAAGGTACACGAAGGTAAAGCAAGAAAACAAGAACCTTCGCGGCGCTTCGTGTCCTTCGTGGTTCTGAATTTCTTGGCGTCGCATCGTCAAAGCGAGCCACGACCTGAGCGGGGATCGACATTGTTCTGGAATCACCGCTAGGGAGACTCTGATTAAGTGTCGGCAGAAAGCATAAACCACGGGGTAAACGGGGGTGCACGGAGGAAACCGGGAACCTAATCGGAGTTTCCCTAGCTGGTCCGCTCCCGGCTCACAGGTTCTCGAGCACCAGCTTGAGGTAGTTCCAGAACTTTTCCACCGACGCGATCTGCACTCGCTCGTTCGGGCTGTGAGGACTTTCGATGGTCGGACCGAACGACGCCATCTGCATGCCGGGATATTTCTCGCCAATGACGCCGCACTCCAGGCCAGCGTGCATGGCGATCAGCTTTGCCGGTTCGCCGAAGAGCTTCTTGTGGACTTCCTGGAGTTTGCGCACGATGTCGCTGTTGGGCTCCGGTTTCCAGCCGGGGTATTTGCCGGCGTGTTCCACTTCAAAGCCCGCCATTCTGCACACGGTAGCCACCATGCGGGCGGCAGCCAACATGCTGCTCTCGATGGCGCTGCGCTGGCTGGTCACAATCTCGACTGCATCGCCTTTGGTGGTGACCACGGCAAGATTGGTGGAGGTTTGGACCAACTCGGCAACGTCGGGGCTCATCGCGAGAACGCCGTGATGCAGGCTCGCGAGCAGCGCCACGGTTTGTTTCGCGTCATTCGCGTCGAAAACTCTGGTTGGGCGTTCGGCCTTCTCAACTGTGATCTGCAATCCGGAATCGAAGCCTCCCAAGTCCGCTTTGTATCCAGCTTCGGCGGCGGCGACCTGCGATTTCAGGTCGCTTTCGCGAGAGGGGTCCAGCAGTACCACGGCTGCAGCTTCGCGCGGAATGGCATTCTGCGCGCTTCCGCCATTGATTTCGGCGACTTCGACCGGAAGGCGATCCAGCAAGACCTGAAGAACCCCACCCAAGATTCGCAGGGCATTGCCGCGGCCTTGATGGATATCGACCCCGGAGTGGCCGCCCTTCAGGCCCGACACCTTGATGCGCCAGGCTGATCCTGCGCCGGCGGGATGAAGTCCAACTTTCCGTCGCGCCATCGTCTTGATGCCGCCGGAACAACCGATACAGATGGTGCCGATCTCTTCGTTATCGAGGTTGAGAAAATATTTGGACTTCAGCAAGCCGCCGGGGAATTCCGCCGCACCGGTGAGGCCGGTCTCTTCGTCGATGGTGAAAACAAATTCCAGCGGGCCGTGCGCAATGTTATCGCTCTCCATTACAGCCAAGGCGGCGGCGACGCCGACTCCGTTGTCGGAGCCCAGGGTCGTGCCATCCGCTTTCAGCCACTCGCCGACTCGGATTATTTTGATCGGATCGACGTCGAAGTTGTGAACTGTCCCCTCGTTCTTCTCACAGACCATGTCGAGGTGGCCCTGCAACAGGGCCATGGGCGCTGCCTCGCGTCCCGGCCGCGCGGGTTTGCGGACGACGAGGTTGCCGACTTTGTCCTGCACCGATTCGAGGCCGAGCTTGGTGGCGACCGTCCGGACGTAATCGCGCGCGGCGGCCTCTTTCGTCGAGGCGCGAGGAATCGCCGCCAACTTGTCAAAGTGCTTCCATACCGGTTCCGGTTGCAGGTTCGTCAGTGCTGGGATCATGGCACGCTCCGTAGGGATGAAATACTCCCAGCTATCGTACAACTTGAGCCGGTTTTCGGGCGTGAGCGAAGCCCGGGTTACCCGGCGCGCGCTTTTGGGTGACGGGGTGGAGAAGCGGGAGCCCGAAGGGAAGTCTCGAGCGCAACGAGGGATCTCATCCCCCATTTGCAGACCGAGATGTTGGAGGCGCGGGTGAGAATCGAACTCACGATGGAGGTTTTGCAGACCTCGGCCTTACCACTTGGCTACCGCGCCAGCCACTTCATGAAAACGACAGCTAAAACGAAAAGCCCTCGCCGGGGCAGGGCTTCAAGAACTGGAGCGGGAGACGGGATTTGAACCCGCGACTTCGACCTTGGCAAGGTCGCACTCTACCACTGAGTTACTCCCGCCCGCTTTGTTATTCTACTGCACGGGCGCGTTTCGTGACAATTCATTGCCCCACAACCCGGCCATTCGGCAGGCGACGGGATCGGCAACCACGCAAGATTCGCGCAAATCGCTGAAAACAATTGGCGGAAGCGTGTGTGAGTCGAACACACCGGCAACATCGAAGATGCCGCCCGCCGGTTTTGAAGACCGGGACGATCACCGGACCGCATGCGCTTCCATAGTCCCTGGAAATGTCCGTGCAAACGTTTGCTAAGAAGCCGTTGGGAACGTGATCCCATCTACTTCGGCTGCGCGACTACTCGCAGATAAGGTTTCAGCGTCTTAAAACCGCCGGGATATTTCTGTTTGGCCTGCTCATCCGACACAGAGGTTGGAATGATTACGTCATCGCCCGGCTTCCAGTTCACCGGCGTGGCCACGTTATATTTCGCGGAGAGTTGGATGGAATCGAGCACGCGCAGCACCTCATCGAAATTGCGTCCGCTGCTCATCGGATAGATCAGCATCAGCTTGATCTTCTTGTCCGGACCAATAACGAACACCGTTCGCACGGTGGCGTTGTCTGCGGCCGTGCGGCCATCGCTGGTGGTTCCAGACTCGGCGGGCAGCATGTCATAGAGCTTAGCCACCTTGAGTTCGGGATCTCCGATCATCGGATAGGTCACTTTGTGGCCCTGCGTCTCTTCAATGTCGGCTGCCCACTTGCCGTGACTGGTCACCGGGTCGACGCTCAGGCCGATAATTTTCGTGTTCCGCTTGGCGAACTCCGGCTGCAAGCCGGCCATGTATCCCAATTCGGTGGTGCATACCGGAGTGAAATCCTTGGGGTGCGAAAACAGGATGGCCCAGCCATTGCCTATCCATTCGTGAAAATTGATCGTGCCCTGCGTGGTTTCGGCGGTGAAGTTGGGAGCTTCCGAATTGATGCGTAGAGGCATGGTTATTCCTCGTGAGTTTGAAGTGAATCGATGGCTTAAACACAACTACATTAGTGGAGATAGAATATCCACCGGCCCCTAGCTCGTCAATCGGGCTAGCGACAACCAGTTTACGACCACCCCGAACCGTCGAGTTTGATCCGGTGAAGCCGCTAACGTTCTGAAAAATGGTCCGTCTATCTTCCGAGCAGATGGGAGACCACCCGTGATCTCAGCATCGGAATCGATGAGCGCCGCAGTCGAACGTCCAACTGTGAAAAGGAACGTTGTTCTGGCAGTTGCCGTTGGTGCGTTCGTTGGAGGGACTGTGAACATCCTGTGGGTCTGCATCCAGGAGGGCTGGGATATTCCTCTCTACATTGCCGCCGGGTTGCTCGGCCGGCAGGCCGTCCACGGCGGAGTCGGTACCTGGGTCCTTGGCCTCGCCCTGCACTTCTTCATCGCTTGCATTTGGGCGGCGGTTTATTACCTTGCCAGCCGCAAACTCCCATTCCTCACGGAGCATCCGTTCATCTGCGGCGTGAATTTCGGCGTTTGGGTCCAATTGTTTATGCTCCTCGTCGTGCTGCCGCATTCCGGACTGCATGGCACGGAACCCGTTACACTCTATGGCCTAGGCGTGAAAATTTTAGTCTTCGGACTGCCGGTTGCCTATAGCGTTCGCTACTTCGCCCCAGCGAGAAGTGCTCGGCAAGTTATTCCCTCCTGACGCCGCGATAGGATATCTGCATGACTGCCTCTGTACGACATCTCTCCATGGTGCAGGTCGATGTCTTCACCGACCGCCCCCTCACCGGCAACTCACTGGCGGTATTTCTCGACGGCCGCGGCCTCAGCACCGAGCAGATGCAGGCTCTGGCGCTGGAGATGAATCTCTCCGAAACTACCTTCGTTCTGCCCGGGGATGCCGCAGCGGCCCACACCCGCAGCGTGCGTGTGCGCATCTTCACCGTACAGGAAGAACTGCCCTTCGCCGGACATCCCACGCTGGGCACGGCTTTCGTTCTGCGCGGTCAGACCGGAGCGGGCGAGATCGTGCTGGATCTCAACGCCGGAAGCGTGCCGGTGCGCTTTTCGCAAGAACCCGGAAAACCCGTCTTTGGAGAGATGACGCAGAAGAATCCCGAGTTCGGCGCGATTCACAACGCAGCGGACGTGGCGCGACTGACGGGCTTGAGCCCGGCCGACTTCGACGAGTGCGCACCCATCCAAACTGTCTCCACCGGCGTGCCTTTCACGATTGTGCCGCTGCGCTCGCTGCGAACGGTGCAGAGACTCCGCCTCGATCTCGACGGCGCCAGCGAATCTCTGGCGCGAACGGGCGGAAAGTTCTTTTACTTCGTTTGCCGCGAGACCGTCGATCCCGAAGCGCGACTTCACGCGCGCATGATTTTTTATAACGGAGACGATCCGGCGACCGGGTCGGCGGCGGGATGCTGCGCTGCCTGGATGGTTGCCCATGGCGTGGCCGCGAGCGACGAGCGGGTTCTGATCGAGCAAGGTCTCGAAATGCACCGTCCCAGCAGCATTTTTGTTCGCGCCACGCGAGACTTGAAGAGCAAGGATGCCGTCGGACATGACGTCGGGCATAACTATGTTGTCAATGTGCGCGTCGGTGGAAATTGTGTAGAAGTTCTCCGCGGCGAGGTCGCGATCGCGATCTAGAAGGGTGAAACGCTGCGACAGTCGCGGCGCTCGGCGCATCCCGCAATTTTGCCCCACACGCAGGCGCCATTGGCGAGCGCGGCACTTTCCCAGCGCAGCAATTCTATTTAGCATTGCACCTCGCTCGCGATTCCCAAAAAAGAACGCAGAAAGAAATTTGTGATGACAGTCTCCCGGTCAGATCGATGAAGCCCAAGAAAACAATTCTTTGTGTGGACGACAATCAGCAGACCCTTTCAATTCGTAAGATCTTCCTGGAAACGCGAGGCTACCGTGTCGTCGCGTGCAACAGCGGCGATCAGGCGCTCGAAGCTTTTCGTCGCGGCGGCGTGGACCTGGTGCTCACCGACCTGATGATGCCGGGCGTGGATGGTTCGCGCCTGATTGAAGAAGTGAAACGCGTTTCGCCGCAGACTCCGGCCGTGCTGATTTCGAGTCGAACCAAGATTTTCGAGCGCGAAACGCTGGCCGATGTTTTTCTATCCAAGGGAATGTACGAACCCGCCGACCTGCTGGAACGCATCCGTCTGCTGCTGGTGCGCAAGCGCGGCCCCAAGCGGTCGGTTGCGCTTCGTGTCTGTCCCGCAGAAGTGGAGCATGCAACGGTGGCGTGAGCGGCGTCATCGCCTCTGGTCCAACCTCGGCGAACGTCGCGGCCTCGTGTGATATCGTTTTCAGTGGATGTCAGCCTTCATCGAAGCTAGGGAACTGCGAAAAACCTATCGGGTTGGCAAGGTGGATGTGCCGGCTCTTCGCGGCATTTCCTTCAGCGTGCAAAAAGGAGAGTTCGTCACGGTCGTGGGCCCTTCGGGCAGCGGCAAGTCGACGCTCTTTTATTTATTGGGCGGATTGACCCGCGCCGACTCGGGAAGCGTCACCATCGATGGCGTGGATTTTGCCACACTTTCCGATGGCGAGCGCACGCGATTGCGCAAAAGCAAGATCGGTTTCGTTTTCCAGAAATTTAATCTTCTGCCCACACTCAGCGCGCGCTCGAACATCGAGATTGCCGGCGACATTGCCGGCCTGGGAGCGCCCGATCCCGCGTTCCTGAAGAAGATCACCGGGATGCTGGGCATCGCCGAACGGCTGGAGCACAGGCCGAACGAACTCTCCGGCGGCGAGCAGCAGCGAGTCGCGCTGGCCCGCGCTCTTATCAACCGCCCCGCGATCGTGCTCGCCGACGAGCCCACCGGCAACCTGGATTCGAAAAGCTCGAACATCGTTCTCGACATGTTGCGCCAATCGAACCAGAATCTGGGGCAGACCGTGCTGATGATTACGCACAATCCCGAAGCCGCCGCGTATGGCGACCGCATCGTGCACATGCGCGATGGCCAAATCGTGACGCCCGAGGAAGACCCGCAGTGGTCTCCCCATCAACCAGCGGATCACATACGGTCCTGAACCGATTCTGAATGACACATCATGGGTTCCGTTCATCGACTCTGGCCGAGCGCGATTTTGCGAAACGGTTCGAACGCGGTAAACTGAGTTTATAGGTGACGTTTTACAGGTGATTTCCGTCTGCGGCCGTCAGCGAAAGTCTAGTAAACTACTGAACGGCTCACTGTAGGCGCGTAGCTCAGTTGGTTAGAGCGCTACCTTGACACGGTAGAGGTCAGGAGTTCGAGTCTCCTCGTGCCTACCATATTTTCCAGGGATTGAGAGAATCCCCGAAATTTTCCAGCCCGTAATTGCGCATACGTCAGGTCGCTGGCCCGGTTTCATCCTGGGGCCCTCGACACCCCCAAAGCGTGCATCGGACCTTAGGCCAAGTCATTGACAGGTAAGGGCTACCTCCGATGATCAGAAGAATGCTCCAAATGGCCTAATTCGAACGGCTAGAGCACAGGATGCCCCATGCTGAATTCTGACGGCAATTCTTGACAGGCTAGTCGGCGAAGCGCAGAATTGCGTGATTGTGTGGGTCGGGCTGCGCCAACCTGGATAGTAATTCCCCCAATCGTCCAAGAGCGTGCGCCAAAGAAGCATCTGGGGAAAAAATAGAGTCGGCGCAATGTCCGGTTCAAGTCGCTTGAATTAGGGACTACTCCACCTAGATGCTCAGACCGGAGGAACACGCCATGAAGTCTCTCGATACTAGTTTTCGCCTGATGTCCTTCGTCGCACTAGTCCTCTTGGTGCTCGCCTGTGCTCCTCAAGACTCTTTGGCACAGACGGTATCAGTTTCGCCGGCTTCGCTCTCCTTCGGGATTCCTGCGGCAACCCCACCGCCAGTGACCGCACCAACGAGCGCGCCGGGGGTCGTGACAGTCAACGTCGTCCCGGGGAGCGGGTCCGTGACGATTTCGAGCGTTGCTGTTAGTCCCAGTTCGCCGTTCACGGTCACGGGCACGTCATGCCTCACACCCTCAAGTCAGCCGATAACGTTTACATCTCCGACGACGTGCGAAGTCAGCGTCACCCTGACTACGTCTTCGACCGCCCTTGTCACCGACACTCTGGTAATTTCCAACACTGCCGGTGCTTTGTCAGTGCCCTTGAGCGGAGCCTATGGGGCAATCAAGCTGTTCGACGAAACAAGCGTCGCGAGCACAACCTCTTTGGTCACCGGGACGAACCCATACGGGTTGTACACGATTGCAACCACGGAATTGAACTTGAGCTGCGGAGCCACGCCCACGGCTAAACTTTCGAATACTCCCGACGGTTTGGGCAACGTTCTCGTGGACAGTTATATCTTGTTGTCTATCAACGGCACTGCGGTGAATGGCACAACGGTTGGTAGCAACAATTCTCCTGCTGGAAACGTATGCAGTGGTGGCCCAGAGCCTTACGTCGGCGGACAAAATTACAGCAACTGCTCCACCGCCGCCTACCAGGATTTCGTGGAAGAGAACTTCGCCGCATTGAACGGACTCGATCCTGATACGTTCACGAATTCCAATGCGGTGCTGCCACCGGTAGCCCACAACTCCGACGGCGGCGTTCCAGCGCTCGACATCCATACTTTCTTTCCAAATACCATTGGCGCGACTCCTCCCTTCCTTCAGGCTGCGTTCACGCTTCAAGAACTTGGGAGTGACGCCTACGACAACTCCACGCTTTTCCTGGTCACAAACTGCACCTCGCCGGGGGTCGTGTCGGGAGCGAACGTGACCCTCGATCCGATCATCAAGACCAATAGTGCGTCGCAAACTCAAACTGCCACTCTGGATAGTTCTCCGAGCCAGAACATCTCCTTCACGACCAGCACGTCGGTTGCGATTGAACAAAATTCTGGAATCGTGAATTCCGGAATCGTCCCGATCGTTACCAATTTCGCGATACCTCAGCAGCTTTTCTCTCAGCTTGTTGCTGGCACATCCACTGCTTCTGCCGTTTGCGTTCGGTTGACCGGCGAAGCGGATCTTTCCGTCACTCCCCCCGCGCCGATGTGCGCGGGCTATCTGCTGCAATGCCGATATACGGATCCAGACACTGGCATCACCACCACCACGGGCGATAACTGCACCAACGCGGAGACTGCGGCCTCGTTCCGATATCTGATTTACGCCGCGCAATTTACCTCGCCGGATGAGCCGTCTGGCTACAACTTTCTTACCACTCAGCCTTGGGCGGCGAGTACTCCGTACACCCTTGGGCAAACAATCGTCGATCCAGGTGGCTACGTTCAGCAGGTCACCACAGCAGGTACTTCATCTAGTTCCATCCCCAACTTTAGTCCCGATACCGTGGGTGGCACGACCTCTGATGGAGCGAGCCTGGTCTGGACCAACGACGGCGTGAACGCCTGCCTAGACTCGGGGCCCGGCGGAGTCAACGCGGGTGGGGGAGCGATCGCCTGCGCGCCAGGCACAGGACCGGGCATGTTGATGGGGAGCGATTACTGGTTGTGCGGGTCGCCGGGCTGCACTCCGCCCCCGGTCACCACTACAACGCCGACCTCTCCCGCTACATATTCGAACGTCAACTGCTTGTTCACAAGCACCGGTAACCTGTACGGCGCTCCGTGCCCGCTTAACGTCCTGACCTCGTTCCAGGGAGCGTCGGATGGGAAACATGGCGCTGCTCCCCCAACCGGAAACTCGCTGTACATCCCGGTTGTAAACATGCCCCTGCCGTCCGCCACAGCGGCGATCCCGACGAGCAATAACGGCTGGATCAACTCCCTCTCGGCCGCTACCGCAGCCTTCACTTCGGTTGCGGCGAACTATCCGCCGAGCGCCGCGAATCCTCCGGCAAATGGTTTCAATCCAGCGGCCCCTTACAGCTTGACCTACGGCGTTTCAGCTTGGCCGCTTCCGGATACGACCTACCCTGTACCGGGGGACACGGCGATCTACAACTCGAACACGACCCCGACGGCTCCGTTCTGCAACGGCGCGCCGCTTACGTTTGCGCCGATGGCGCCCTATAGTACGTTGGCTACGCTGCCCGGCTACTTCAACAACCTGCCCAACGGACTGGTCCTGAGCGAAGGGGGAATCTACTATCTCCACTACTTCACGACAGACTGCGCCTTCACGGAAGGGCTGCTCTTTAACCCGCAGGGCGGTCAGCTTACCAACGCGTCAGCCAACTGGGCGAGTTTCCCGAACCTGCCATTTGGCGTGGACACAGTCGCGCCGACGCTTTCGTGCTCAACGACGCCGTCCCCTGCCTATACGGGCGGCAGCGGCAGTTGGTACAACAGCAACGTAACGGTAAGTTGCAACGGCACCGACAATGAATCTGGATTTGCTCCTGGAACGCCTGTGCCCAACACAAACAACACAGTCCTCCAAGGAAGCTCGACTACGAGCATTAGCCAGACAACTGCATGCGGCCCTGGCAGTACATGCGTCGACGCCATTGGACCCCTGCAAGTCACCGACTTAGCGGGTAATTCTTCTACTCCGTCCGGTCCGTACTCTTTCCAGATCGACAGGACGCCCCCAACGATCACTGGGCTCACTTTGAGCGCTGGACCTTACTACGTCAATTATGGACCGGCGATCTCCGTGCAGTTCAGCTGCTCTGATGGAGTTGGTTCCGGGATTGCCAGCTGTAGCGGCAGCACCACCAACGCGCCTGGCTTCGTTCTCACCGGCTGCACGGCTCCCGGCGAGACGGTCACCTGTACCGGTACCATTCCCAACACCGCCCCCGTGAACGGCGGCAATTTCACAGTAACCGCAACCGACAATGTCGGCTTGTCGGCAACGCCCGCCTCGGTCGGTTTCTCGGTGCTCCCCGCGCCGCAAACCATCACCTTCGGGCCGCTCTCGAACCAGTTTTATATCAACCCGCCGATCACACTGAGCGCGACCGCCAGCTCCGGCCTGACGGTGAGCTTCTCTTCCGGTACACCGACGGTCTGCGCGGTCTCCGGAACTACCGTGTCCTACATTAACGCTGGTCTCTGCATGATCACGGCGTCGCAGGGGGGCGATGCCGACTTCTCTGCCGCCCCGCCCGTGTCCCAAAGCTTCCAAGTGATCATTGGCCCGTGGACGGTCACGGCGACGTCTTCGTCGCCTTGTCCTTTCTTCGGCACATTGTCTTTGAAGCAGAGCTCCTCGTGTAGTTTTGTTGTGCAAAACCCCTCTCCTACCTTGACCACGATTAAGGTGGCTATCCCCGGAGCGGGTGGTGGAGAGGGCGGGGGCCAATCAGGGGAGATTGACCCCGATGACTTCGCGATTACAACCAACGGTTGCCCGAGTTCGCTCGCCGGAGGGAAGACTTGCAATGTCACTGTGACTTTTACTCCCGACGGCGACGATCTCGCGCTCTATGCAGCCGGCGGCAGCCTAGCTTATTTGCAAGTGACCGGTAAGGCAAAGGCAGTCCTTGCCTATTCGACGCTGACAGGAAAAGCCGAGGATCCGACGGTGTCCCTGTCGCCGACGACCTCGTCCTCTTCTCCTTACAGCTTCGGATCGACATCAGGCACGACGACGTTTACGCTGACCAATAATGGACCGACCACGCTGATTCTCGGAAATACGAATTCCATCAAGGTTACCGGCAAGTACTTCGAACTAGGCGCTGGCACCGACGGCGGCGTTCCGAATTGCACGAACGGCCTAAGCGTTCCCGCTGGCTCCAGTTGTGCGTTCTACGTGACCTTCACGAAGCCGGCGTCGGGTTCGCAGACTGTGATCGGCAGCGTGACCATTACGGACAATGCGGTGACGATTGCGAACCCGAACAAGGTCAGTACGCAAATCGTCTACCTGTCAGGAAAATGATAGGGATGGAAAGGCCCAAGGCGCTGAGCGAGTCGTTAACCTGAGGAATGCCGCGGGCTCGAGCTTGGTGATACTTGTGTCCTTGCCCGGCGCCTTAGTTTCCGCCGGTCAATCGTGAAACTGCGCCACTTACTACCGTGGGTGTGCGCTCTAGTTCTGCGCTTTCTGGGCGCCCTGGGTCGAGTCGTTGTAGATTGCTTTCAGGTCGGCGCGGTCCAGGATGTGCTCGGCCCCCTGCTCTTTCTTGATTTCGTCCAGCAGCGTGGCCGCTTCGCCGTATTGCCCGGCGGATCCCGAGGCGTCGCCGGTCTGCTTGAGAAGGTTTCCAAGTTGGAAATGAATGATGGCAGTCTGCAGCCGTGTGCCCAGCTTCTCGCTGGTGTTCAGGGTTTGGTCCAGGGCCTGCCGTGCGTGGGCGTAATCCTTGCTTTTGATCATCGCTTCCGCCAGATCGACCGAACCTCGGAGCCAATAATATTTCAGATGGAGACTATCGGCCTGTTGGATGGCAGCGCGTAAATCCGGGATGGCGGCTTGCGCCCGCCCTTCGGCGATCGAGACGCGCGCGAGATTCATCTTGGGGATCAGCATCTTTTCGCGATCCTTGGCTTTGGCCGCAGCCAAGGCAGCCTGTTCATAAGCGCTGCGCGCCGCCTTATAGTCTCCACGATAGAAGGCCGCATCTCCCTGCGTGTTCAGAATGTCACTGCGAACCCCTTCATTCTTGAGTTCGCTCGCGACTTTGGTCGCCTCTTCCAATAGTTTGCCGGACTCGTCGCCCCTGCCTGCCAGGGTGAGGGTATCGGCCAAGTCATTCAAAGACTCGGCCAAGTCCACACTCTTGTTCTTTGCGGAGCGGTATCCGTTCACGGAATCCTGCATGGCGCCCACGGCAGCTCCCAGACGCCCCTGGTTCATAAAGATCCTGCCAATGGATTCCGACGCACTTGCGGCCCCATTGGCGTCATTCGCTTTGCGGGAGGTGTCGAGCGCCTTCATGAGGTTCTCGAGGGCTTTATCGTAATCGCCCATAGCCGCGTACACATCGCCGAGCGAGCTCAGGGTCACGGCAAGGTACACGGGATCATCCACCTTTTGGCGCAGTTGGAGGGATTGCTGGTAGTAAGTGATCGCGTTGTCGGTATCGTTCTTCTCGAAATACACGGCGCCGATATCGCTGAGACACAATGCCTGCAAATTAATGTCCGCCGTATCGCGCTCGATTTGCAACGCGTCCTTATAGTCTTGGAGCGCCTTATCCAGGTCGCCGCGTGCCTGGTAGAGCACGCCGCGATTGAGCAGGATGTTGCCGAGATCTTTTTGCATCCCGATCTCGCGCAGAATTTGCAGCGACTGATTGAAATTGGTCAAAGCGGCATCGGGCTTGCCGATGGTGATCTGATTCGCCGCCAATTCCGCGAGGTTGGCCGCCAGCAGGCGCTTCATACCCATTTTGCGGGTGATTTCCATCGAATCCTGGATGCTCTTGATGGCTTCATCCGGCTTATTCATCAGACGATAGGAAATGCCGAGAGCTTGCAGAATCAGCGCCTTCTGCTCGGGATTGTCGGCCTGGACCGCCAAGCTCAGCCCCTTGTTGAGCGGCTCCAGGGCGGCCTCGAAGTTCTCCTGCTGGTATTCCAAGGTTCCCATTTGCCAGAGGGCCTTGATGTTCTTGGGATCCGCTTTCAAGATGGCCGTGAACTGCGCGCGCGCCTTGTCAAAATCGCCGTTGGCCAGGTAGAGGCTCCCCAGCGTGTACTCCACGTCCGTGCTATCGGGAAGAGTCTTGGCCAGGTTCTCGAAAGCCGCGATGGCCTTCTTGTTGTCTTTCATGAGGTACGCGTGGTTGGCTTCGATGAGGTATCTCTCCGCCAATGGAAGCTGCTGGCTGAGTTCGAGAGCTTTGCGGGAGGACTGCTCCGCCTGGGTGTCATAGCCGAGCGCCGAGTCGGCTTCGGCCAGCCGCGAATAGGCCAGGGCAAACTGCGGGTCCTCCTGAATGGCGGTTTGGAGTACTTTGATTGCCTCCATATTCTTGCCTTCACGCAGCAGTTGCACACCCTGACTGAAATCGCGGAGCGCGGGAATGGATTTTGAAGATGGCTGGAAGGAGCTAGCCTTGAGTTCGTTCACTACGTCCGGCGAGAACGCGAGATTGTTGCGGATCGAAGCCGCCAAGCGGTCGACCGCGCCGGGAATATCCTTTTCATCGACTCCCTCGATTTTGATGGGGACGAGGCGATCGTGCTTCAAGTCTTGCAACGTGGCGTCGATGCGGATCTGGCCGCCAAACTTCGCAAACTGTCCCCAGACCATCATGTCGGCGTTGCTGAATGTGGCAATGCGGCCAATCATGGTCGGATCGATCGAGGTTCCGGGTGTGACATGCAAATCGGAAAGGACCTGATGAAGGCGGTCGGGAGAGATGGTACGCAAACGCGCGGATTGGCCCACATCCGTGCTTAACATATCGGCAAGACTCGGCCCCAGCCAATCGATACTGGGATCGCCGGACGCGTTGCGAAAAGGCAGAATGGCCAGCGAGACCGCCGCCGGGGCGGTTGGCGTCTTCGCGCTCGGGGCAAAGAGCTTCCCGCGCAGCAGGAAGCCGGTAATCGCCAGCGCCAGGGCGGTCACAATTCCTGTAATGAGCGGCCAGGGAACAGTCCGCCCCAGCGGTTTAACGGCGGCATCGAGCCGGATGGTGCCGGCGGCTCTCTTGTCTTTCCAAGTGTTGAGATCGGCAAGAATGGCCGAAGCGCTCTGGTAGCGCTCGTCCAAATCGCGTTCCAGGCACTTACTGACGATCCCGCTCAACGCCCCGGGAATCTGATTGTCGATATCCGAGACTGGAATCGCCCGCTCCTGCGTCCGCTTGATGAGGCTGGCCAGAGCGCTGTCGGCGAAAAAGGGTTGTTTGCCCGTCAGCATCTCGTACAAGATCAGACCGAGCGCAAAGAGGTCGGAGCGTTGATCCAGATCTTTGGCCAGAGCCTGTTCCGGCGACATGTACTCCATGGTGCCGACGATGGCCCCGGTTTGGGTCATCCCGTCGCCTTCCAGGGTGCGGGCCAGGCCGAAATCCATCACCAGGATTCGGCCGGCGGGATCCTGCATGATGTTTTGCGGTTTGAGGTCGCGGTGAATCACGCCAACGCTGTGCGCGGCGTCCAGTGCCTGGCAAACCTGTTGAATCACCTCCACGGCTTCTTCGGGAGGAAATTTCTGCTTCTCGCGGATGACGGACCGCAGATCCTTCCCTTCGATGAACTCCATCGTGATGAACTTCACACCCTCGGCTTCACCGAGGTCGTAAATGCGAATCACGTTGCGGTGCGTGACCTGGTGAGCGAGCAACAACTCTTGCTTAAAACGGGCCAGGATCGACGGGTTGGAAGCCAGCTCGGGACGGATGACTTTTAACGCGACAAACCGATCCAGTTCCCGGTCCGAGGCCTTGTACACCGCGCCCATGCCGCCTTCGCCGAGCAGTTGCAAAATTTCGTATCGCCCGCCCAGCAGGTCGCCGATCTCCAATACCGCCGCGCTGGCTTGGGCATTTGAACCGGAACGCCGACTGGACGGCGGCGCCGATGGCTTCCGATACGGAACTCCCGGAGCGATCGTAGCGTCGGCGTCCACCATCGTGGCTTCGGGATCCAATCGCGGTCCTACATCGACGATGGTGGCGTCGGGATCGTGTTGAAACGGCATGGCATCCACGACCGTGGCCTCGTCGTGAGGAGAAGCGGGGACATTGCCGCCGGAACTCTCACCGGCAAACGGAGTCCCGATGCCGCGTGGCGCTGGCTTTTTGTTGACAGATTTCTCGTCCGGAGGTGTGCTGGGATCATCCATGTTGCAATTTACAGACGGGCCCCCGAGAGGAACGAAATCAGACCCCATCGAATGCACCCGAGAGAGCGCCTGCGGGGACTTCGCAGTGCACGCAGTATATACGATTTCGGACTGGAATTACCCATGCTCGCCAGTCAGTTCTCAGTCCATCCTGAACCAGAGGTTTTAGACGCTGACGGGCACGCCGGAGGTTCCGAATCTCCTCGTGCCTACCATTTAATCCACTCGCTCAGCTCTTCTCACCGTTCCTGCGTCTCCAAACAGTCTGCTGCAATAGATCCACGCTCTTGAGTTCGGCGGGAAAGTTCCGTTTTCCAATGGCATGCGCTACCGGGCTCGCTACCGGGCTCTGGCGGAATTCGAAGCCGATCTGCACCAGCACATTCGTGTTGAAAACAATATCCTGTTTCCGCGAGCAATTGCCATGGAACAGGCGCAGCAGCCAGCTATATGATGTAGTCGGGCTGAAAATGTATATTCCAAAGGCGAACGAAGAGAACCGTGTTTCGGTGATGCAGGCGCTGATGGTTTCGCAACCGCTGGCAACACTTGTGACACTGGGAGCCTCTGGCCTTTTTGCGTCGCACATTCCGATGATCTTCGAGGACGACGGCTCGGAGTTTGGCTTGCTGAAGGGTCACATCTCCCGCGGTAACGCGCAGTGGCATGACTTCGTGCCAACCGTGGATGCGCTCGCCATTTTCTCCGGCCATCAACACTACATCTCGCCGAATTGGTATCCGGGTAAAATCGAGCACGGCAAAGAAGTGCCCACCTGGAATTACGCCGTGGTGCACGCCTATGGCCCCCTCAAGGCGATCGAGGATGAGCAGTGGCTCTTGACGTTCCTGAACCGTCTGACCGACGTTCATGAAGCGTCGTCGCCGGTTCCATGGAAGGTGAGCGATGCGCCAGCAGATTTTATTCAAACGCTCTTGCACGGGATAGTCGGACTGGAATTGCCCATCCGGCGCCTCGAAGGCAAATGGAAGGTGAGCCAGAACCGAACCGAGGAAGAACGCAAAGGCGTGATCGAGGGACTTGCGAAACTCGACACCAACGAAAGTCGCGCCATGAAGGCGTTGGTGGAAGAAGCACAGAAACCGCGCTCCCGCTAACAACCGGGATTGCCTGCACGCTCCCGCAGGATGGCAGGCTGATAGAGCGGCATGAGCGAGCCTGCCAACTCATGCGCTCCGAAGCGCTCGCTAGCCCATTACGTTAAGTCCGCCCGAGCTGCCATAGACACTCTCTAATAAGGAGGCGGTGCTGTCGGAGGTGTTGGAGGAAGAACCATCCGAATTCAGCGTGCTGAGAAGGTCGTGGACCAACTGCACGGACTGCGCCGCAGCGTTGGTTTCGTTCGTCTGGGATGGCGAGTTGCTATTCTTCAGGTCGCTCTGCACCGTCGCAAAAGCGGATTGAGCGGTGGATAGATCCCCAGCGGTCAGCGCGCTGCCGAGCGCCGTCAAATCGGTGGAGAGTTGGGAATTGCTGGACAAACTGTTTCCACTGGCAGTTGCCAGGCTTTGATTCAGCTGCTGCAAAGTCCCGAATGCCGCCTGGGCGCCATTCAGATCACCCGAGGAAAGGCTGCTTTGCAAGGTCTGCAATGCCTGCTGCAACTGAGTTGAGTTGCTGGAGGAGAGAACGTACTGACTGAGACCTGCGGCGGAAATCGCACCAACTTGCATAGTTCCCTTTCAGTTCCCATGGCTCGGAAGCGGGCGTCACTCCCGGTTGTCTAACCTATCGGCACACTGCGTCCAAGACTTTAGGACACGGCTCTATGCCAGTCGCCCGGCCAGTCACTCGCACGAGGTTACTCGATGACGCCCGAGACCGTCTCTACTCTTTTGCCGGAATCCCTAAGCTCTTCATTTTGCGATACAGGTGGCTGCGCTCCAGGCCGAGCACTTCCGCCGTGCGGCTGACGTTGCCATGGTTCTCGTCGAGCTTCTTCAGAATGTAGTCGCGCTCATAGGCGGCTCGCGCCTGGTGCAGCGTGGATCCCTCGGTGCCCGCGACTCGGCGGCTGCCATCGCGATGCACCAGCGGCGGAAGATGCTTGCGTTCAAAGCGCGACGTGGTCGGATTCATGATCACGATGCGCTCGATCACATTGCGCAACTCGCGGACGTTTCCAGGCCAGGCGTAGCGCATCAGGGCGTCGATGGCATCATCGGTGATCTCTCTTGGACGACGGCCGTAGGCCGAGGCAAACTCTTTCAGAAAGTGCCGCGCAAATAGCGGAATGTCCTCCTTGCGTTCACGCAGCGGCGGCACCACAAACGGAACCACATTCAACCGATAAAAGAGATCTTCGCGGAAGTTGCCTTTCGCGATTTCCTCTTCCAAGTCCTTATTCGTGGAAGCAATCACGCGCACGTCCACCGTGACCGGGTCGTCGCTGCCCACCGGAATAAATCGCTGCTGCTCCAGAGTGCGCAAAACTTTCGACTGCGTCTTCAAGCTCATGTCGCCGACTTCATCCAAGAACAAAGTGCCGCGGTCGGCCTTCTGAAATTTGCCTTCTTTGTCAGCCGTCGCTCCCGGAAACGACGATTTGCGATGGCCGAACAGTTCGCTGTCAATCAGATCTTCGGGAATCGCGGCGCAATTCATCTCCACAAACATTTCGTCTTTGCGCAGGCTCTGCATGTGGATGGCATGCGCCACCAGTTCCTTGCCGGTACCCGATTCGCCGTAGATCAGCACGCGCCCACTGGTCGGAGCCATCAACCCAATCTGCTGCCGCAACGCCTTCATGGGGACGCTGTCCCCAACAATCACGCTCTTGGTCTGCAGTTGCTTCCGCAGATCGAGATTCTCGTGGCGCAGGCGGCGAGCTTCGATCGCGTTCTTTATCAGGATGAGCGTCTTTTCAAGCGATAACGGCTTTTCCGCGAAGTCGTAGGCGCCGAGCTTTGTGGCGCGCACGGCCGTTTCGATCGTCCCGTGGCCCGAGATCATGATGACCTCCGGCGGATCCTCCATCTCGCGGATCTTCTCTAGAACTTCGAGCCCGTCGATGCCGGTCAGCCATACATCCAGCAGGATCAGGTCGAAGCTGGTCTTGCGCAGCAGCTCAAGGCAATGTTCACCGCTCGGGCTCACGCTGGTTTTGTATCCCTCATCCTCCAAAATCCCCTGCAAGGATTCGCGGATGCTGGATTCGTCGTCGACAATGAGGATGTGTGTCATGGTTTAACTTAACTGTCGCCGGTCGCTAGTCGTTGGTCGTTGGCAGGCGTGCGCTTTACCTCCCGCGGGACAAGGAGAATCGCGAACGACCAACGACTCAACGACCGACTTTCTCCTAGCTTGCCGCCGGAGCCCCGACCTTTTCCGCCGCCACCGGCAGCTCGATCACGAACCGGCTGCCGACCGGTTTGTTCTCTTCCACCCGGATTGAACCGTGGTGGTCTTCCACAATTCTGCTCACAATCGCCAGCCCCAATCCCGTGCCGCGTTGCTTGGTCGAAAAATACGGCAGGAACAATCGTTCCTTCACGTCGCGCGAAATTCCCTGCCCGGTGTCGGAGACCGCCAATTCAACGGCGTCGCGGCTGCCCACAAGCGCCGTTGAAATCGTGATCTCTTTCAGAATCGCATCCTGCATCGCTTCCGCGGCGTTATCCACCAGATTCGCGACCGCGCGCTTGATCGCTTCCGGATCGGCCAGCACTTCCGGCAAATCCTGCGCCAGTTCGGTGCGCACGCGAATGCCCTCCAACCGTCCATTGAACATCAGCAGCGCCGTTTCCACCACGTGATTCAAGCTCGCCGGTTGCGGGCGGGAAGCCGGAAAACGCGCCAGCGCGGAAAATTCGTCCACCAGCGTGCGCACCGTTTCCACGGCATTGCGGATGGTTTCGGAGCAGGTGCGGATCACCTCGAGCGAAGCCGCATCGGGCACCGTGCCGCGCATCAAATGGCGATGAATGCGCTCGGCGGAAAGCGCAATCGGCGTCAGCGGGTTCTTGATCTCATGCGCCACGCGCCGCGCCACCTCGCGCCAGGCCGCCTGTTTCTGCGCGCGCAGCAAATCCGACAGATCTTCGAATACGAGCACGTATCCCAAACCCTCGGCGTCCTGCCGCAGCGCCGATACGGTCACAGCGACGTTCAATTGTGCTCGCGGCAGGGCAAGTTCCATGTTAGCCGCCGTGATGCCCATGCGATCGGCGCGCCGCAGCAGCGGTTCCAGATCCGCCAGTACATCGGCGGGAATCACATCGCGCAGCGGCCGCTTCACCAGTGCAGCGGGGCTCAGATACTCGTTCCGATCGAGATAGAACATGCGCGAGAACGCGGCGTTTGCCAATGTCACACGCCGTGCCCCGTCAATGGAAATCACTCCCGTCGGAATACTTTCGAGGACGGTTTCGATGAACTGGCGTCTCCTCTCGAGCGCTTCATTCGCGATACCCACATCGCGGGTGGAAGCTTCAATCTGCGCTCGGCTGGATTCGAGTTGCTCCGCCATGCTGTTGAACGACTGCACCAGTTCGGCTAGTTCGTCGGTGGCGCGGATATCGACGCGATAGTCCAGTTGCCCTTTCGAGATCGCCTCCGTACCCGCCGCCAGCGCCGCCACCGGCCGGTTGACGAGTTTCGACAGCAAAAGCGCCAGCCAGGTCGAAGCGAACAACACCACCACGGTCAGCAGCAGCAGGAATCCAATATAGGTCCGGCGGAAGAGTTTTCTTTTTGCAGCCAGTTCGATGTAGCGTTGCTGGCTCTCCTGAATCTGCTTGGCCGTTTCAGCAAATTTTGGCGGCAGAGGCATGGCCACCAGCACCGCGCCGTTGTGGAGCGGGGTAGCCGCCACGATGTAATCCGTTTGACCCCACTCGAAATGCGGATGTTCCCCACGCAACGCCGCTTGCAGTGGGAAACCGTCTTTCATCGACGCCCATGGCGCCGGTGGGTTCACACTTGCCGCAGCATCGCCGTTCGCCAAGGCCACCGCAAATCCGCCCTGAAGCGTTGGAATGTGCTCCCGGAGTTCGTCGTTGGCAGCGGCGGCGTTTCTGCCCGCCAAGGCTCTTTGAAACTCTTCCGACTGGGCGATGGACTGCGCTTCCGAAGCCGCATTCTGGCCCGCGTAATCGTAGAGCAGAGCCGACATGGCCGCGGTATCGGCGCGCACTTCTTCGACTGGCTGGGAAAACCATTTATCGATCGAGCGGTTCATCAGCCCGTACGAGAACCAGAACATGGCAATCACGGGCAAGAACGAAAGCAGCAGGCTCACCACCACCAGGCGGGTGCGGAATTTCGATCCCGCCACGCCTTGCCGCCGTTCGGCGTAGAGCTTCAGCAGGTTGCGCCCGAGGACGATCGTCAGCGCCACGAACGCAAAGAAGATCAGGCCGCTCAGTCCGGCAAAAAACAAAAGCTGTTCGTTGCTGTCGGGGCTGATGAACTTCAGATTGAACGAGGCCTGCGCGACCAGGATCGCAAGCAGCAGAAAAGCACCGATGGCCAACCCAATTACAGCCTTCCGACGGCCGGAGGGCCGTGTTTCTTCACGAATTGGGTCCGTTGCGGCCAAGGCTAAGCGTCCCGGCAGGAGCCCAGAGCCGGCGACGGAATCGCCTCCATTATAGAGCCGCAGCGGTCGGTCAGTGGCGAATGCCCCGTCTGCTCAACCGAGCGAGTCGCCTCTGAGTAGCCCGTGATCCGACCGGAATCCGAACCCAGCCAGTCCGGGTCGTGAGCGTTATCGCCTGATAGCGACAGTTGAGCGTGTATTATCTGTCCCATGGTTCGCAGCGTAGGTGCGCTCAAGGTTTTCGGACTTCTCTTAGTCAACATTGCTGTGGCAGTCATGGGGACAGCGATTCTGGATACTGCCATCGGCAAAACGTTTCACGCTCATTCGCTTAGCGCCATACTTTGGAAGGAATGGAGTCTGAGCGTTGGCTGTGCGGCAGTCATAGGATTCGGGATGTGGCGTACATGGCGAAGCCACATCGCGTACTGGACGTGGGTTCTCCCCACTCTCTGGTTCGGCGTGAAGCTCCTCCTCGCAATTGGGAAGGGTTCGTTGCTGTTTCAGTTCTCTGGGGAAGCGTGCGTCGAGGGGGTTCGCCCAATCGGGTGCATCAACTGGTTTGTGTTCACCATACCTTTTTTTCGCAGCGTCTTCTATTCGCTAGGTGCCTACGCTTCCTCAGTCTTTCATAATGCTCAGCACCCTCAACATACAGCGGCACCGCCTTCAATCGGCGTCTAACTGTTGTTAAATTCCGATATCACTCACAACGCCGGAATCGGCTCGTCACTGGATGGCTGATCGCGCAGCGAGCGTGTTCCGCAGAGCCAGGTAGGCAGGCTTGGCCCGATAGCTCCTGTCAAACGGCAGAGCCGCTCCTTGTGTCTGCTTCGAATGCGATCCGATCCAGGAGTATTTGTCGGTGAATCCCCATGTCTGGATCGCCGTGCATCCTGAATACGACAGACGATGAGACAGACAAGCGCCGGCAATCTGGCGATAGATGTCCGCCTGTAGTTGCAGGTCCTCGGGTCGAGGATTGCCGAGCGCATCGACCGGCAGAGCCACGTCCATCTCGGTGATGTGGACCTGCACTCCCAGAGCAGTGAAGCGCTGGATATTAGCGGAAATGGAAGCAACGTCAGCGTGCAGGTTCGCGATGTGCATCTGCAATCCCACGCCATCGATGGGGACGCCGCGCTGCCGGAAATCGCGCACCATGGCATAGATCGCGTCCGACTTGGGATTCACAACCTCCGCCTCGGCCTCGTTATAAAACAGCAGAGCTTGCGGATCGGCTTCATGCGCCCAGCGGAAACAGCGCTCAATGTAGGAGGCGCCGTTAGCCGCCAAACCAATTCCGGGCTGGTCGCGCCAGATCGTGCTGCGCAGCGTGCCCGGATGCAACTCATCGTAGGCTTCATTGACCACATCCCACGCGAATATCTTGCCCCGGTAGTGCCCGACTACGGTCTTGATGTGATTTTCAAGAATTGCCGCCAGCTCGCTGGAAGTGTAGTTTCCTTCCGCCAGCCATGTCGGATTCTGCCGGTGCCAAACCAGTGTGTGCCCGCGCACCTTCATGCCGTGACGGGCCGCGAAATCCACAATCTGGTCGGCTTGCGAAAAATCGAAGCGCTGCGCCTCGGGATGCACCACCTCCCACTTGAGCGCATCCTCCGGTTCTACCATGTTGAACTCGCGCGTCAGCGTGGATGAGTAGGCCGCCTCGGAAAGTTGCGCCGACCTCACCGCGGCACCGATGAGCAGTCCAGCGCCCTGGGCCGCTTCGCGCAACGACTTCCCTCCGCCGTCGTCAAATCCCAGGCAAACCACCGCCGCCCCCACAGCAAAAGCCAACGCTCGCCTTTTCATGTCGTTCCTCCGCTTACTCACTCTGCCGCAGGCAGAAATTTCTGCAAAGGACATTGCTCACACCGCGGTTGTGACTTTAGGCAGTACGTTTTGCCGACTCCAACGATCAACCCGTGCATTTCATTGAGCGCTTGCACCATCCCCGTACGTGCGCTTGTGCTCATGCGCGAAGGGCGATGAGATGAACCCGAAGGCCCACCCACAGCCCTCGCCGCTGGCCCATATAGGCTCCGCTTGGGCTCCCGTTCTTCGCTCAGCGCTCGCTCGACCAGCAATCGAATCTCGTCATAGTCAGCCGTTCTGGAAACAATCTGATGCCGTTCCAGAATGCGCCGCGTGTAGGCGTCCACAACAAAGATCGGATGATTGCCCGCATACAGCAGAATTGAGTCGGCGGTTTCCGGCCCCACGCCATTGAGCGCGAGCAGTTCTTCGCGGAGCTCCATCGTTGGCCGCGCGAACATTCGCGTTAACGAGCCGCTGTAGCGCGCATCGAGAAAGTCGACGAAAAGTTTCAGCCGCTGCGCTTTCTGCCGGAAGTATCCCGACGGGCGAATCAGTTGTTCCAGCTGGGACTGCGGCGTTCGGCGGATTCCGCGGATCGTCAAGAGCCGAGCTTTTCGCAAATTGCCCAGCGCCTTCTCCACATTCGTCCACGAAGTGTTCTGCGTCAGGTAGGCCCCAACAATCACCTCGAAGCGCGCTTGCGCCGGCCACCAGTGCTGGCGTCCCCACGCGGAGAGCAGCGTGCGGTAGTAAACGCGGATCGCGGTCTGTTGATTTTGAGTTGCTTCGGTCATAGTACGGCGGCGTCCATGACAGCATCACGATTGTAGGTCTAGTCGTTGGTCGTTAGTCGTCGGTCGTTCGCGATTCATCGGAATCCCAATCACTGCGCACCCGTCCGCCAACGACGAACGACTGCCGACCAACGACCGCCTTTCCGACACCGAAGAACATGACCTGTCGCGTTGTGATCCTCGTCACAACTGCCATTTTTCGGCACAATTGCCACGATTGGCGCGTCTAACCCGCACCTTTCACGGAGTACAGGTACCGAAGTTACTTTTTCGGAATTCCCATTGGGTTGACAATTTGTGTCAGTGCACAACATCCCCGCTGATCCCCTCGCAAATCAGCGGCTTCGCACTGACCGGGAACTCGCGGGAATACAGGAGAGATATGTCTCAGCGGCTGGGTGACCTGCTCGTCAAAGAAAAGGTCATTACCACGGAGCAGTTGGAGCAGGCGACCAAACTCCAGAAGGAGTCGCACACCCGGCTCGCCTCCGCTCTGGTGAAGTTGGGTTTCCTCTCGGACGAGGATGTCACCAACTTTCTCTCGCGCCAGTATGGCGTGCCCGCCATCAATCTTTCTTATTTTGAAATCGATCCCGCCGTCGTCAAGCTGATTCCCTTCGAAACCGCGAAACGCTATCAGATTCTGCCGCTCAGCCGCGTCGGCGCTTCGCTCACCATCGCCATGGTCGACCCCACCAACGTCTTTGCCATGGACGATATCAAGTTCATGACCGGCTTCAACATTGAGCCAGTCGTAGCCTCGGAAAGCTCCATTCTCGCCGGCATCGACAAAGCCTACGGCACTTCCAAAGAGGAAGAGCTCGAGAGTGTCATGCAGTCGATGAACGATGCCGGTGAAGGCACCGACATCGAGGTGCAGAACGAAGAGCAGGAACTCGAACTCCGGGAACTGGAAAAAGCGGCCGACGAAGCCCCCATCGTCAAGCTCGTGAACCTGGTGCTCACCGACGCCGTCAAGCGCGGCGCCAGCGACATTCACATGGAGCCCTACGAAAAGGAATTTCGCGTCCGCTTCCGTATTGACGGAGTTCTGCAGTTGATCATGAATCCGCCGCTGAAATTGAAGGACGCCATCACTTCGCGGCTCAAGATCATGGCCAAGCTCGACATCAGCGAAAAGCGCCTGCCGCAGGACGGCCGCATCATGCTGAAAATGCAGATCGGCGGCAAGAAGAAGCAACTCGATTTCCGAGTCTCCACTCTGCCCACGCTCTGGGGCGAGAAGATCGTGCTCCGGTTGCTCGATAAAGAGAATCTGCGCCTCGATATGACCAAGCTCGGCTTCGAGCCCGAATCGCTGGTCAAATTTGAAAAGGCCATCCTCAAGCCCTACGGCATGGTGCTGGTCACCGGCCCGACCGGATCCGGAAAGACCAACACGCTCTACTCCGCCATCTCGCAGCTCAACCAGCCCGACACCAACATCATGACCGCCGAAGACCCGGTCGAGTTCCAACTGGGGGGCGTGAACCAGGTGCAAATGAAGGAGCAGATCGGCCTGAATTTTGCGGCGGCACTGCGCGCCTTTCTGCGCCAGGACCCCAACATCATTCTGGTCGGCGAAATTCGCGACTTTGAAACCGCGGAAATCGCCATCAAGGCCGCGCTCACCGGCCACCTGGTTCTATCCACTTTGCATACCAATGGCGCGCCGGAAACCATCACGCGTCTCATGAACATGGGAATCGAGCCCTTCCTGGTGGCGACTTCGGTGCATTTGATCTGCGCCCAGCGCCTGGTGCGCCGGATTTGCAAAGACTGTGCCGAGCCGGTCGAAATGCCTCCCCAGGCTCTGATCGATGAAGGCTACACGCCCGAAGAAGCCAAAACGGTGCAGATCATGAAGGGCAAAGGCTGCGCCACCTGCAACAAGACCGGCTACAAGGGCCGCACCGGTTTGTACGAGGTCATGGAAGTGGACGACGAGATCCGGGAACTGGTTCTGGTCGGCGCTTCAGCAGTCGAACTCAAAAAGAAAGCGATTGAACGCGGCATGATCACCCTGCGCCGCAGCGGGTTGATGAAGGTCGCGCAAGGCTGGACCACGCTCGAAGAAGTGGCTCGGGAAACGATTCATTAGAAACGGTACCAGGAGAGAAAAAACTATGGCACTTTCATTAAGCGATCTGCTCCGCCGCATGCTGGAGATGGGTGGAAGCGACCTCCACATCACCACCAACTCTCCCCCCCAAATCCGCGTACACGGGCATCTGGTGCCGCTCGATCTGCCGCAGTTGACGCCCGCCGAGACCAAGCAACTGGCCTACAGCGTGATGACCGATACCCAGAAGCACCGGTTCGAGGAAACTCTCGAGCTCGATTTCTCTTTCGGGTTAAAGGGTCTCGCTCGCTTCCGCGCCAATGTCTTCAACCAGCGCGGCGCTTCGGCTTGCGTCTTCCGTCTGATTCCGTTCGAGATCAAATCGTTCAGCCAACTCGGTCTGCCCCCCGTGGTCAGCAAGATGTGCGACAAACCGCGCGGATTGGTGCTGGTGACCGGGCCGACCGGCTCGGGCAAGTCGACGACCCTGGCCGCCATGATCGACAAGATCAACACCGAGCGGCACGAACACATCCTCACCATCGAGGATCCGATCGAGTTCGTGCACATGAACAAAAACTGCCTGGTCAATCAGCGTGAATTGCATTCCGACACCAAGAGCTTCACCGACGCCTTGCGCGCCGCTCTTCGTGAAGACCCGGACGTGGTGCTGATCGGCGAAATGCGCGACCTCGAAACCATCGAATCGGCGTTGCGCATCGCGGAAACCGGCCACCTCACCTTCGGCACGCTGCATACCAATTCGGCGTCGTCGACCATCAACCGCGTCATCGACGTCTTCCCGGCGCACCAGCAGTCGCAGATTCGCGCCCAGCTTTCCCTGGTCCTCGAAGGCATCATGTGCCAAAGCCTGCTGCCGCGCATCGACAACAAGGGCCGCGCCATGTGCATGGAAATCCTGGTGCCCAATGCCGCCGTGCGCAACCTGATCCGCGAAGACAAGATCCACCAGATTTATTCGTCCATGCAGTCCGGGCAGGAAAAGTTCGGCATGCAGACCTTCAACCAGTCGCTCGCCACCGCCTATTTCCAGAAACAGATCTCGCTGGAAGTGGCGCTGGCGCGTTCCAGCAATGCGGACGAATTGCAGGAGATGATCGCGCGCGGATCCACCCTGACGAATCGGAGCAATCCGGCCCCGATGGCCAAAGGTTCGGTGCCGGCCAAGCGATAAGGTCAGGTGTCAGATTTTAGGTCGCAGGTGTCAGGTATTAGATTTTAGTTTCAAATGTCAGGCGTTAAGCGCTTAGGCGTCAAGTCTTACCGGTCTGAGGTGCCAGGGTTTCCTGACACCTGACACCTGAGACCTGACACCTGGTTCATTAAGGAGAAACAAGTCATGCCGGTTTTTACGTTTTCAGGAAAGACCGCAACGGGTGAGAAAGTTCAAGGCGAGCGCGTCGCCGCCAACAAAGATGGTCTGGCCACCCAACTCCGGAAAGAACGGATCACGCCGGGCTCCATCCGGGAGAAGGGCAAGGAATTTTCCATGCCCACGTTCGGCAGCGGCAAGGTCAAGGTCAAGGAAGTGGCGGTGTTCTTCCGCCAGTTCTCGGTCATGATCGACGCCGGACTGCCGCTGGTGCAGTGCCTGGAGATTCTGGGCGCCAACCAGGAAAACCCGGCCTTTCAGAAAACGCTGCTCGGCGTCCGCACCACCGTCGAAGGCGGCGCCACGCTGGCGAACGCCATGCGCCAGTATCCGGTCATCTTCGACGACCTGACGACCAACATGATCGAGGCCGGCGAAACCGGCGGCATTCTCGACATCATTCTCCAGCGCCTGGCCATCTACGTGGAAAAAGCGGTCAAGATGCGTGCGGCCGTCAAGTCGGCGTTGATTTACCCGGTCGCCGTCGTCTCCCTCGCCGCGCTGATCGTGGGCGCGCTGCTCAAGTGGGTGGTGCCGATTTTCGCCAACCTTTTTGTCGGCTTGGGCGTCGCGCTTCCCCTGCCCACCCGTATAACCATCGGACTCAGCGCCTTTGTCGGCCATTTCTGGTGGTTCTTCTTCCTGGCCATCGGCGGAGCCATCTATGGCACCAAGCAGATTCGCAAGCACCCGCGTGGCGCCTTTTACTTCGATGCGATGCTGCTCAAGCTGCCCGTTATCGGCATCCTGCTGAAAAAGATCGCAGTCGCCCGTTTCACCCGCACGCTGGGAACGCTCATTACCTCCGGCGTTCCCATACTCGAAGGCTTGTCCATCACCGCCCGCACCTCGGGCAACAAAGTCCTCGAAGAGGCGCTGATGAAGGTACGCAAAGCGATCGAAGAAGGCCGCACCATCGTCGATCCCTTGCGCGAATGCGGCGTCTTTCCCAACATGGTGACCCAGATGATCGGCGTCGGCGAAGCCACCGGCGCCATGGACTCCATGCTCCAGAAAATTGCCGACTTCTACGAAGACGAAGTCGATTCCGCCACCAAAGACATGCTGGCCATGCTGGAGCCCGTCATCATCGGCTGTCTCGGCGTCAGCATCGGCGGCATCATTATTTCTCTGTACATGCCGCTGTTCGCCATGATCGGAAAACTGGCGGGATAGAAAAACCGTCGCTGGTCGTTCGTCGCTGGTCGCTGGGCACAAAGTCTCGGCCCAGCGACTAACACCCAACTCCGGGGTCAGCAGCGAACCGGCGAATGACAACGACGAGCGCATCAACGACGAACAGCGAACGACCAACGACTGAATTCATGCATTCCATCTCCGATGAGCGGAACTGGCTGACCTGGCTGGTGAAGGTTCGCATCCTGATCCTGATGGTTTTGCTCGCCATCGAACTCGCCGTCCTTCGCCTCACGCCCAGCCCGCTGCCCATCCTGCCCTTCCTCGCCGGGATGGTGCTGTGGTTCGCCCTTTCGCTGTTCTTCATGTTCCTGGTCTCGGTCTGGAATGAACACCGCTTGCAGGCCATGCTGCAGGTCCTCGCCGACCTCGCGATGGTCACGCTGGTCGTCCACTTCACCGGTGGCATCGACAGTTCGCTGAATTTCCTGTACCCGCTGGTCATCGTGGTCGCCTGCATGCTTCTGCCGCGGGCCTGGGGGTATCTGAGCGCGGCCCTGGCGTTCATCCTGTTCGGAACCATCCTCGAACTCGATTACTACCTGGTCATTCCCTCGTATTCGACCTCGCATCCCAAGCTCAAGGCCTTGCAGGTCGTGATCTTCGTCAACCTGTTCTGCTACTTCGCCATCGCCTACCTGGCCGGCCTGCTGATGAGCAAACTCCGCCAGGTCGATGTGCAACTGAAGGACACCAGCGGCGCGCTCGAAAATCTGCAAGCGCTGCACGAGAATATTGTGCAATCCATGAGCGGCGGCGTGATTACCACCGGGCTCGATGGACACATTACGCTGGTCAATCGAGCCGCCCAGCAACTGCTAGAGATCTCCGAAGCCGAACTGCGGGGACGCTCCGTGGCCGGCCTTTTTCAGGATCCATTGCCCCATTTCGGCGGAGACCGCGGTGATGCCGAAGTCCGCTACAACACCGGCAACGGGTTCCACAAGACTTTTCGCGTGCGCGTGTCGGCGCTCAATGTGAGCGCCCGCGGCGACCTGGGCTTTGTCTACTCCTTTGACGATCTCACCGAAGTCCGCCGCCTGGAACGCGAGGTGCGCATGCAGGACCGCTTGGCTGCCGTCGGCCGCCTCGCCGCAGCCATCGCTCACGAGATCCGTAATCCCCTGACTTCCATCGCCGGTTCGGTCGGCATGTTGTCGGATGCGCCTTCCTTGAACCCCGAAGAGCGTCACCTGCTGCAGATCGTAATCCGCGAGTCCGAACGCCTCAACAACATCATCACCGATTTTCTGGCCTATTCCCGCGGCAAGCAATATCGCTTCGAGCGCGTCAATCTGATTCCGCTGCTTGAGGATACTCTGACTTTGCTCCAACATCGTCTCACCGCCGAAAACGCGGGCATTACGCTCGAGCGCAACTTCGCAAAGTCCGAGGCCTGGGTTGTGGCCGATGGCGACAAGCTCAAACAGGTGTTCTGGAATTTCTGCGAAAATGCCGTGCGCGCGATGAAGACTACAGGTGGAAGCCTTACCGTGGCCCTGACCGAGCGCGGACCGGAGTGGGAAATGAGCTTCGCCGATACCGGTCCCGGCATCAACTCGCAGCAGACGGAGAAAATCTTCGAGCCGTTCCAGTCGAACTTTGAAGGCGGTACGGGCCTCGGTCTGGCCATTGTCTACCAGATCGTACAGGCGCATGAGGGCAAGGTGTGGGCGCGGTCGCAAATCGGCAAGGGTACCAGCTTCGTCCTGCGGCTGCGGCGGTTGGAGCAGGCCGCCGGCGGGCCTTCCCTGGCCTCACCGTCGGCAAGAACCGCGCTGGCCGCTGCCGGGGGAGGTGCGCGTGGGTAATATTCTCGTCTGCGACGACGAGCGCTCGATCTGCGAACTCCTCGACATTGCCCTGCGCCGCGATGGCCACAAAGTCGAAACCGTCACCGGTGGCGAAGCCGCCAAGCGCAAAATCGACAGTGCCCTGTTCGACGTGATCGTTACCGACATCAAGATGCCGGCCGTCGATGGCGTCGAAGTGCTGCGCCACGCGCACCAGATCTCACCCGATTCGGCGGTCATTCTGATGACGGCGGTCGACGATTACGAGGCCGCCGTGCAAGCGGTCAAGGCCGGAGGCGCGACCGATTACATCCGCAAGAGTCCCGGCCTGGTGGACGACGTCAAACTGGCCATCGCCCGCGCCCTCACCCGGGTTTCGCTCAGCCGCCAGAACTTCGCCCTCCGCCGCGACGCGGCCACGCGCAACTCGCTCGACAACATCGTCGGCGTCAGTCCCGCGATCGAAACACTCAAGCAGACCATCCGCACCGTCGCCACCACCAGCAGCACCATCCTGGTCTATGGCGAGAGCGGAACCGGCAAAGAGCTTGTAGCTCGCGCCGTGCACACCTGCTCGCCCCGTGCCGGAGAAGCCTTCGTCTCGGTCAACTGCGGCGCGTTTCCCGAGACGCTCCTCGAAAGCGAACTCTTCGGTTACGTCAAGGGAGCATTCACCGGCGCGAACCAGAACCGCCGCGGCCTGTTCGAAGTCGCCGACCAAGGCACCATCTTCCTCGACGAAATCGGCGATATGACCATGCCTATGCAGGTCAAACTGCTGCGCGTCTTGCAGGAGCGCACGGTGCGGCCGGTCGGAGGCACCAGCGAAATTCCCGTCGACGTTCGCGTCATCGCCGCCACCAACCGCGATCTCGACCGCCAGGTCACCGAAGGAACGTTTCGCGAGGACCTATACTATCGCCTCAACGTCATCCCGATTCGCGTGCCAGGATTACGCGAGCGCTGCGAGGATGTTCCGTTGCTCGCGAACCACTTCCTGAAAAAATACTCGCCCGGCGCGGGCAAGAGCATTCACGGCGTCGCACCGGCAGCGCTCGAATCTCTCACCGGCTACGACTGGCCGGGCAATGTGCGGCAACTGGAAAACACGATCGAACGGGCGGTGGCCCTCGAGACCACCAGCGAGTTGCACGTGGAGTTGCCGGTGGAGCGTGCGAAAGTTCGCGCTGCGGCCGCCGGAGCCGATGGCGCAACCACTACGGCCATGAGCATCCCCGCTGGCGCGGTTCTGCCCGAGGGCGTGAACATGGAACACTATGTCGCGCAGATCGAGCGTTCCCTGTTGCAATCGGCACTGGAGCAAACCAACGGCGTGCAGGTCCGGGCCGCCGACGTGCTCGGAGTTTCCTACCGGTCGTTCCGCCACCTGATGAAAAAATACGAGCTGTAGCAGAAGGTCTCAGTCTCAGTAAAACTGCGACGGTCAAAGTCCAGGTTTTCCTGACGCCTGCGAACTGACACCTTATCTCTTCAGCATATGAATCTCAGTCCCGTTCTTGTGGTACCGGACTTCATCCATCAGCTGATTGATCAGGTAGATGCCGCGGCCGTGGTTGGAATAGAGGTTCTCCCCGTGGCAGGGGTCGGCGACCTTGGCGGGATCGAAACCGGGGCCGGGATCGCGCACGATGATCAGGATGCCATGCTGCGCGTCCCAGGCAACGTCGCACTCGATCGTCTTCGTGGGATCGCCTTTCGCCCCGTGTACGACGGCGTTGGCGAGCGCCTCGGTCAGCGCCAGTTCGATGTCGTCCTCGCGTCCCGGAGCGCACTTCATTTCCCGCACCACATTCATCACGCTGCGCACCACCGGATCGACGGCATTGCTATCGCCGGCCAGGGTGACGCTGAGTTTGAGATCGAGTTTGTCCGGGTCGAGGGCAAACGCTTGCGGCGTCTGCAGGTCTTTCCGCGGTTGCTCTGGGGATGCCGAATCTGCCATAAGCGGACTATGAGCTTGCTTCCAGACTTTCCGCTATGTGAGATGCAGAAAGGCGCTCACAGATTCTAGGGACTCGCGGCTCCAGATGCAACTGTATTTGGAGTGCCTCGGCAAATCACCGTAAACTCCGGCAACAACGGCACTTGCCGCGTCTCCACGAAATGGGCTGCCGGACGCAGCTTCCCTACTCCGGCTCCGGCAGCCCGCCGATCTGCTGCAATTGACGGCGCCAATCCAGTTCTTCGACGAACGTCCGCGAATCGCGCCAACCGGCCTTGATCTTGACGAACAGTTCGAGAAAGACCCTGGTCCCAACCATCTTCTCGATGTCGAGCCGGGCGTCGGTGCCAATTTTCTTCAGCATCTGGCCGCCTTTGCCGAGCAGGATCGCCTTTTGCCCGTCGCGCTCGCAAAAAATCACGGCCGCAATCCGCGTCATCCGCGGACTCTCCTCGAACTGCTCGACCAGCACCGAAACCGCGTGCGGCACTTCTTCATGCGTCTGCATCAGAACATGCTCGCGGATCGTCTCCGCTGCCATGAAGCGCACCGGTTGATCGGTGATCTGATCTTCGGGAAAATAGCGCGGGCCGTTCGGCAGGGCTTTCAGCACGCAGGGCAGCAATTCATCGAGCCCCTTTTTCTTCAGCGCCGAGATGGGGACGATCTCCTTGAAATCGTGCAGCGTCTGAAACTCCGCGATCAGCGGCAGCAGTTTGCTCTTGTCGGCCAGCAAATCGATCTTGTTGAGCAGAAGAAAAACCGGAGTGCCCGCTTTTTTCGCCAGGTCGAGGACGAAGGCGTCTGCGCGGTCCCACTTCTTCTTCGCGTCGACAATCATCAGAATCAGCTCACACCCTTCGAGCGCCTCGCGCACCTCGGACATCATCTTGCGTCCCAGCGACGAGCCCGACTGGTGAACTCCCGGCGTGTCGATCAGCACGATTTGCCCAGCCTCACGTCCTTTCTGCTTGGGGACGTTGATGATGCCCAGAATGCGGTTGCGCGTGGTCTGCGGCTTCGGCGAAATGATGGCCAGCTTCTCGCCCACCAGCGCGTTGAGCAGCGTGCTCTTGCCCGCATTGGGCCGGCCGAGAATGCAAACGAATCCGGAATGGAAGGACATAGGGATAGGTTACAGGTGTCAGGTGGCAGGTGTCAGGTGTCAGGTGGCAGGTGGCAGGTGTCAGGTGGCAGGTCGGCCTCGGTTCGGGTTATCACAATCAGGTGGGACGCCGATCACAGTCACTCTGAATCGCACGTGGCTATTCTTAAAAGGATGAAACATGAGGATAAGAATCCGACCATCTCCATCCTTCACGAACAGGCGCTCGGAATCATTAATGTCTGTAAGACTCCACATCAGCATTGCGTTGACACTCGAACCATCGCGATCGCGCAGGCGATTGTCGCCGAGGCCCGCACCGCGCTGCCGCACGACAAGGTGCTGGCCGCAGCCGTTTTGGAGGATCCCGTCACCATGTGGAGCTCCGTTCAGTCCGCCATGGAAGTAGTCGCGGGCAGCCTGCTGCCAACATAAGTTGGCCGTCGGACTAAGAAGTCTTCTCCCTGCGGGACGTCAGTGTCTGCGTGTGGAGTTGCAGGTGGCGGCTTGTGCGTATCAGTTGGTTCTTTTACCTCCATCTCCGCTTGATCATCGAATCACATGGATGCGAATGCCGAGCTTCAGGTTCTTCCACGCTCGGTCCGCCGTATACACGGGAGCGCGCAAGACAATCCCGAGTGCGAGGCAAGCCCGGTCTCCGAGCGACAAGCCGAGCGCTCGGGTCTGGATGACGAGGTCTCCGGCGGTCTTGGCCTGCTCGGCGGTAAATGCGACCGCCTCATGGACGGTTCCGTTGGCGGCCGCCCACGCATCGTCGCGGCTAAAGCCCCGTAGGACGAGCTTCCCGTGCACTTCGGCCAGGTTGACCGTGCTGGCAGCAGCGGCGCTCATGATCTCAGGCGTCAACATTTCCGCACCAGCCTCGCGATTGATCACAGCCATCAGTGCCGATGCATCCAGCACAACCCTATTCACGTTTGGCGGCCTCGCGCCGTTCGGCAATCAGTTCGTCGACCAGAGAGACACCGGGCTTGACGTATTTCCGGACCAGTCGCTGCGCGCGCTCAATTTTGCGCTGCATCGTCGTGATGCGCAGCTCGTCGTCTTCCATGCGCAAGATCACTTCGTCGCCAGCCTTGATCCCCAGCGCTTTCCGATAGGAAGCGGGAATGACGACGCGACCGTTTTGGTTGACCCGCATGCGAGTTTCAGCGTTCATGTGTCACGCTCCAACGTATATGACATATCTTACAGATATGTCACTTAACGCACAAGATGACACATGGACTTACGCTCCGGCGCTTGACGTTCTACTTGTCAGACGGGACGCGAATGCACCCGGCGGCCTGTGATAATTCGCAGGGCGCTGCATTGCCTGATGCGACCCGCGGATGCGACAAAATGGCCGACAGCCGCGGGCAGAGGACAACTTGTCCCGAAAAGCAGTCGACGAACCCAGGGGAGTTCCATGCAATCTATGACTTAATGGAAGGCCTGATTGGAGCATCCCGTGCAGCTACGGTGGGTGGAAGGGAGGCGCGCGTGCAAAGCGAGCCTCCAGAGGACTACTGCGAAAGGTTGTGGAGTATGGAGCGGGAAGCTACTGGAAAACAGGCAAATCGGGGAGAACGGCGCCACACGGCGTGGGGCAGGCGGATCGCGACTCTAGCGCTGATTCTGGTTGCGGAGATGGGGTTTGCTCAGGGATGGGACGCGGCCGAATTGCAACAGCGAACGCAGCTATCGCCTCGGATCGCTTCGGAACTTAACAGGGAGCTTTCGCGGGCGCGGCAGGGCTTGGGCGGGAACCAGAACCTCGAAGTGATCGTGCAATACAAACAGGCGCCGAAGATTGCGGCCCTGGCGCGTGTGCAGAGCAACGGCGGACGGATGGGGGCGAAACTGGACCTGATCAAGGGGGCGGCCTTCTCAGTCCCAGTCAATGCGTTGGCGGCCCTGGAAAACGATCCGGAGGTGCAGTTCGTGAGCGTGGATCATCCGGTAAAAGGGATGGACGATTACACGAACGACGCGATGAACGTCAGCACTGCCTGGAGTGCGGGATACAACGGAACCGGGATTGGCGTGGCCGTCATTGACAGCGGCATCAACCCGAACCACGTTGATTGGTGGAACATGGCCGGCACCTTTAACCGAGTGCTCTATCACCAGGATTTTACGGGAGCGAACGAATACAACCCCTCGGGCTCGCTGGTGTATGACACCTACGGCCACGGCACGCACGTGGCAGGAATCATCGGCGGCACAGGCACCATGTCGGGCGGCCAGTTTGCCGGTGTTGCCCGGGACGCAAACCTGATCGATCTGCGCGCGCTGGATGGCACAGGCTCGGGCAAAGACAGCCAGGTGATCGCTGCCATTCAGCAGGCGATTGCGCTGAAGAAAACCTACAACATCAGGGTGATCAACCTGTCGCTGGGGCGCGGAGTGTTCGTTCCCTATGCCAAGGATCCTCTCTGCCAGGCAGTGGAATCGGCCTGGAAGGCGGGCATCGTGGTGGTCGCGGCTGCGGGCAATTATGGCCGCGTGAGTGTAAACGGCAGCAACGGCTACGGAACCATCTCCGCGCCGGGCAACGATCCGTTGGTGCTAACCGTCGGCGCGATGAAAACCATGAACACCGCTTCGCGCACCGACGACCGGATCGCCAGCTACAGTTCAAAAGGGCCCACCACTTATGACCACGTGGTGAAGCCCGACGTCGTCGCTCCAGGCAATATGGTGCCGTCTTTGGCCGACTTGACCAGCACCCTGGCCACGGAGTACCCGGGCAATATGGTCCCGGGCAATTCGAACGATTATTTCATCCTGAGCGGCACCAGCATGGCGACTCCGGCAGCGGCCGGCGCGGTGGCCCTGTTGCTGCAAGCGAACCCGTCGTTGACTCCGGACCAGGTCAAGGCCCGGCTGATGAAGACCGCATATAAGAGCTTTCCAACTTCCAGCGTGGCCGTCGATCCCACGACTGGACAGAGCTACACGTCCTTCTACGACCTGTTCACGGTCGGAGCCGGATACCTGGACGTTGCGGCCGCATTGGCGAACCACGACGCGGCGCCAGCAACGTTGGGAGCGGCGCTATCTCCGTCCGCCTCTTACAACTCCAAAACCAAGACCGTAACTCTGTCCAACGGTAACTCGCAGGTAGCGGGCAGCTCCGTGGTTTGGGGAACGTCGGTGGTTTGGGGAACGTCGGTGGTTTGGGGCACGAATGTAGCGGGCAGTTCCGTGGTTTGGGGTACGTCGGTAGTCTGGGGCACGAGTTCCAACAGCGGGTTCAGCGTCGTCTGGAGCACCGCCAATAGCGTGGTCTGGAGCACGAATACGACGGACGGTGAATCTCTGTCTTTGTCGCTGGCGGGGGAACGGTAAGTCGGCTGCTTAACGAACGCTAAACAGAGGAACCCACTCATTCGCAAAAAGCGCGAATGCGTGGGGCCCCCCTTCTTCTCAAATCAGCTTCATCTGCTTCGGCTCAGCCGTCGTAATCCGCACGCGCTCGACCCGGCGATCGGTCGACTCCAAGACTTCAAACTTCAGCCCTTCGTCTTCGATGACTTCGCCCTTCTTGGGAATGCGTCCCGCGAGTTCGCTCACCAGGCCGGCAATGGTAGACGACTCATGGCCTTCGGGCTTCATGCCGAAGAGTTCATCGAGACGGTCCACGTCCATGTTGCCGGGGACTATATAGGAGTGGTCGCTTTCCTGCACTACCTGCGCTTTTTCGTGCTCATCGCCGATTTCGCCGACGATTTCTTCCACCAGGTCTTCGATCGTTACCAGCCCGGCTACGCCTCCGTATTCGTCGACCACAATCGCCATTCGGACATTACTGCGCTGCATCTCGCGCAGCAGGTCGCTTACTAACTTGCTTTCCGGGACAAAGTAAACATCGGTCCGCATCAAGGTCGCGACCGTCCGCGTGTGCGCCTCGGAGTCGGGTACCTGCAGCACATCCTGCGTGTGAAGAATGCCCTTGATGTGGTGAATCGATCCTTCGTAGACGGGAATGCGCGAGAACGGCTTGCCCTTGAGCAGTTCGACAATCTTCTCGACCGTGCAATCGGAGGGAACCGCGACCATCTCCGGCCGGGGCTTCATCGCCTCGCGCACGGTTTTGCCGCTGAACTCGACCACCGACTGGATCAGCTCGCGGTCGCCTTCCTGAATGATTCCCTCTTCCTGTCCCGCTTCAATCAGCGCGTCGACGGCTTCGGAGGAAGTTTCGGGCAGCGCGTCGGCGTGCTCGCGGGTCAGCGCGGCCACGGACTGGCAGAAACCCAGCACCAGCGTGACCGGCAGAACTGCATAAATCAGAATGCGCAGGAGCAGAACCCAGTCGCCCAGCCAGCGTCCCTTGGATCGCGAGAAAAATACGAAAGGCAGCAGCCGGTTGAAAACGATGATGATCAGGATGAGGCTGAGCGTGGCTTCGAGGACTTCGTAGATACTCCAGGCGCGGTCGCGAAACACGGTGAAGCCGACAATCATGGCGATGGCCGCGGTGACCAGTTGCGTGAGGATCGCCATGGAAAGCGAGGCCCGCTGGCGCGTCACCTTCAGGCGCGGCTCGACAATCTGCTCGAAGGCGTCGATGTTGTCCTGAAATTCGCGGGAAAGAAATTTTCCGATCTCCTGGTAAAGACGGTCGACGTAGGAGACGAGCGTCAGCAGGGCAAACAAGAGCGCGAGAGCGATGCTGGCGCCGATCATCTCCTAGTGCTTCCTCCGCGCCGGGGAAACCGTTACTCTCTCGCCCATCGCCCTTTCGATCAGTCCCAGCGGCAGGTGGAATTGCGCGCGCAACTGTTTTTCGCGGCGAGCCATCTGTCCATTGTCGCACTCGTGATCGTAGCCGCGCAGGTGCAGGAGGCCGTGCAATACCAAAATCTTCACTTCCTCGGCCGGCGAATGGCCGAGCGTGCGGGCGTTCTTGGATGCGATTTCGGCGGAGACGGCGATTTCTCCGGCCAGGCTTTTCGCCGCGGCAGTTTCGACGGGAAACGAGAGCACGTCAGTGGGCTTGTTTTTAGCGCGGAAACGGCGGTTCAGAGATTGCATCTCAGCGCTTGACGTCAGCAACACGTCGACTCTGCCCTTCAGTCCGGCGGCACGCCGGGCGCGCGCCATGAAGCGCCCGAGCGCTAATTCGGTAAGATCGGCGACGCGCTTTTGAAAGATGACCAACGTCCCACCATCGTATCGCTCAATTTCACAAGCGCGGCTCATCTGGCGACGGCGGCGCGACGGGCTTCGGCTCCAGCAATGACAGCTGCTGCTCCGCCTGCCTGGTCTTGTGCTCGTCGTAGGCGCGGATGATTCTCTGCACCAGGTGATGGCGCACCACGTCGCTTTCGTCGAAGTGTACGAAGGCAATTCCGTTCACGCCCTGAAGAATGTCGCCGGCCTCGATCAGACCGCTGCGCCGCGCCGTCGGCAAGTCGATCTGCGTGACGTCGCCGGTGATCACCGCCTTGGAGCCAAATCCCAGCCGAGTGACAAACATCTTCATCTGCTCTGAGGTCGTGTTCTGCGCCTCATCGAGAATGACGAACGAGTCGTTGAGCGTGCGTCCGCGCATAAAGGCGATAGGCGCGATCTCGATAATATTTTTTTCGAGATAGCGCTCGACGCGCTCGGGGTCGAGCATGTCGAAGAGCGCGTCATACAAAGGTCGCAGATAAGGATCGATCTTCTCCTGCAAAGTACCGGGCAAAAAGCCGAGACGCTCTCCCGCCTCGACTGCGGGGCGCGCCAGAATGATGCGGTTGACTTGCTTATTGAGCAGCGCCGAGATCGCCATGGCCACGGCAAGATAAGTCTTGCCGGTCCCGGCCGGCCCGACGCCAAACACCATGTCGTGCTTTTCGATGGCTTCGAGGTAGCGGCGCTGGTTGGGGCTCTTGGGCTGGACGGTGCGGCGCCCAAACGACCGCTGGCGACCGGCTTCGGCGAGTCCGCGCAGAGTAGCGTTCGGATCGCCAACCACGACGCGCAACATGCTGCTCAGGTCGCCGTTGACGAACTGGTGGCCGGACTTGCGCAAGTACTCGTAGTCCGCAAACAGCTGTTCGGCGCGGGCCACATCGCGCGGCGCGCCTTCCAGTTCGATGCGGTCGGAGCGCAGATCGATATTGATGTTCAGGCCGTCTTCCAGCACGTGGAGATTCTCGTCGCGCGTGCCAAACAGGGTCGAGATATCAGGAGTAAGTGCAATATTTTTTTTCATTCAGGATGAGTCGCCGCCTCCAGCAGCCGGACTGGGCTCACTGTCTGATGTGGATCACCGGTACGTGGCTTGCCGCCGGATTCGGGCGAACCCGTTCCAGCGCTTTTTGAACGCAAATCGCTAAGGAAAGAAGTGGAGCCAACCGGATTGCGCACCCCGTCCACGGGGCCGTTCCCAACCATTTGAGATCAGCGTATCGCGGGCGGGCGGGGGAGTCAATGGGGAGGGGGACAATCCGCGGCAACCATCGCCCGTAGAAGAGTCCGGCCCGGAGAGGCCTTGCGGAGCACAGCTCAAGTGACTACAATGTAATTACCGAGGTATTCCCGGCATGAAGACGGAACTGGTTCGCATCGGCAACTCTCGTGGCGTCCGCATTCCCAAGCCCTTCATCGAGCAATGCGGATTGGGCGAAACCGTCGACTTGAGAGTCGCCGACGATTGCCTGATCATCTCTCCCGAACGCAAGCCGCGCCACGGCTGGGATGGTGCGTTCCAAGCCTCGAACCACTCCGCGCAAGACGAACTCCTGCTGGAAGCCGCCGAACCCAACGAGTTCGATCATAAGGAATGGCGGTGGTAGGCGGGCCACAGCGAGACGGACCGCAGCGGGAAGAGGTTTGGCTCGTAGCCCTCGATCCCACCGAGGGGGCTGAGATTCAGAAGACCCGTCCTTGCCTGGTCATCTCTCCCGATGAAATGAATCGGCATCTGCGGACCGTCGTCGTTGCTCCCATGACTACCGTAACGCGCCCCTTTCCCACACGGGTCGCCGTGCGATTTCAGGGGAAACGAGGGCAGGTGGCACTGGATCAACTGCGGGCCGTGGACCGGCTGCGATTAGTGAAGATGCTCGGAACCGTGTCAGCTAAAACTGCGCAGGAGGTTTCGGCTACCCTGCTGGAGATGTTCGCGCGGGTGTGAGGTCAACCAAATTGCAACGCGCAGTAGCGTGGTAACATCTGCCCGTGGCGATTGGCGACACAAGTCCGGCGGCGCAAGCTCTCCAGCTTAAGATTCAGAGCGCCATGTCGGGAGAACAACGCATGCTGCTAGCGCTCGAGATGAGCGAGTTCGCCCGCGAATTAGCCCGCGCGGGAATCCGGCGAGACCATCCGCAATGGACGGAAGCACAGGTCGCGCGCGAACTGTTGAGGCTGGCGTTTCTCCCGGCGCCGTTGCCAGCCTGGCTGCCATGAGTATTGCCGAAGTATTCCGAAGAATCACGACAGCGTTTGAGCAGGCAGGCATCCGCTACATGCTCACCGGATCGTTCGCGGGCGCTCATTACGGCGTTCCGCGGTCTACACAAGACATCGATTTTGTCGTCGAGGCAACACCCGCGCAGTTGCAAGCGTTCATCGAGTCGTTACCCGCCACAGAGTATTATTCCGACCTCGACACTGCTTTGAATGCCCTCAAGCGGCAATCGATGTTCAACGTCATTGACCACGCAACCGGCTGGAAAGTCGATCTGATCATTCGAAAATCGCGACCCTTCAGTATCGAGGAGTTCGGACGGCGCCAAAGCGTCAACCTGCACGGCGTCGCTCTCTTTATCGCAAGTGCCGAGGATGTAGTCATCTCCAAGCTCGAATGGGCGAAGCTGGCGCAGTCCCGGCGGCAGGTTGAGGACGCAGCGGCAATCTTGAGAGTGCGATGGGACGCACTGGATCACGGCTATTTGGAGAAGTGGATCGGCGATTTGGGACTGGAGAGGGACTGGAGAGACGCAAAGAGTGCGGCCAAAATGTCGGACTGATATAGAGCGTTACCGGCCGATGGTGCGCGCTTAAGATGGAACGGGGCTCAGTTGCGACGTGAGAGCCAGCGGACAAACCAGTAGAAAACCCTGATGATTCCGGTCAACGTATAAAAGGCGACAGCGAAAAACGGAACCGTGGAACAGCCGTATTCCGACCAGCAGAAGACAGTGGCGACAGCAGTACATCCAAAGATCCACGCGCCTTCGCGCAGGGCCTTCTTTGCGAACTTGGTGCTTGACGTCCATGACATAGCGGCTCTTTATCCTCAGGCTAGCTTATTCGTCATGATCGCTCGCTCTTGCCTCGTGCGCGCTAGCCCACACCGCCCGATCCTTAGCCCACCCCCGCAACTCCGCGATCTCTTCAGCCCGCGTAACCGACAGCGGCACGGTAGACGACAACGCGGTGAGCAGGTCTTCGTTGCTCAGTTCCTGCTTCCGCGCAAACGCGGCGTAGAGCGCCGTCTGCACAGCAGATTCAATCTCCGCCCCAGAAAAGCCCTTGGCCGCCTCCGCTACCCGATCCAGATCGTAGTCGCCGGGACTGCGTTTGCGCTTCGCCAACTGAATCGCGAATACCTGCCTGCGCTCGGCTGCACTTGGCAAATCCACGAAGAAAAGTTCATCGAAGCGCCCTTTGCGGATCAACTCCGGCGGCAGCACGGTCACGTTATTGCACGTCGCTGCCACAAACACCGCGGGCTTGCGCTCCTGCATCCAGGAGAGAAACGACGCCAGCAGACGCGACGAAACGCCTGCGTCGGCGGAGGCGGAATCGGGGCCGCTTCCGGCGAAGACTTTTTCCAGTTCGTCGATCCACAACACGCACGGAGCCAGCCCCTCGGCTACGCGAAACACTTTCTGAATTCTCTTTTCCGTTTCGCCGATGAATTTGTCGTAAACGGCGGCCGTATCGAACTTCACCAGCGGCAGCTTCCATTCTCCGGCAACGGCTCGCGCGCAAAGGCTCTTGCCGCAGCCTTGCACACCCAGAATGATGACGCCCTTCGGCGGATCGAGGCCGAATTCGCGGGCGTGTTCGTCCCATGCGCCTCGGCGCTGCTCCAGCCAGTGCTTCAGGTTATCCAGGCCACCGACGCTCGACATGTTGTCGGTGGAGTCCACGAACTCCAGCATTTCCGAGCGCTTCAGCAGAGCCTTCTTCGCGTCGAGCACGTCGGTGATGCAATCGGGCGAAAGCGCCAGGCGTCCGACCACCGTCTGCGAGATGGCGCGCTCGGCGGCCTCTTCGGTCAGGCCGCGGAGATTGTCGGCCATCGCGTCCACCCCATTGGCGTCGAGCTGTAGCTTCAGCGTGTGCGTGCCCGACATGCGGGTATAGGTTTCGCGGATGATCTCGCGCAGCCGGTCGTGGTCGGGCAGCGGCAGATCGAGAAACTCGACTAGACCGGCCACTTCGGGCGGCATTTCGATCGCGGGCGCGGTCAGGACGAGCGTGCGGCGATTAGCGGAAAATTTCTGACCCACGTCCCGCAGGCGTCGCACCACGACCGGGTTGTCCATGTGACGGTGAAAATCCTTCAGCACAAAGACAGCCTCGATGGTCATGGTCTCCAGGTTCGCCAGCGCCTGCACCGGGTCGGCCGTGTTGTACATGGCTTGTTTCGGACCGGCGCCAGCATCGGACCCGCCCGACGACAGCACGGCTCGCGCCAACCGATCGGCTTCGCTGTTGCCTTGCGGGATTGGCATTCGGAACTCCGACCGCGCCGCCGCAGGCTGCGCAACGGGGACGCCGCTGCCGGACCGCACCAGCCCGTCCGCGATGGTCCATTCGAAAACCGCCATGCTCAAATCCGAGCACGCGGCGCGCACCAGCATCAGCGCGCGGACTTCCTCCACCGTCTCCATGACGACAATGGGCGTCGAAGAATTGATGAGAACCTTCAGCCGGTCGAGCGGGCTGGGGGATGGGCTTGGGGGCGAATTCATAGGTATTTGACCCAATGCGACTTGCTCCCGTAGAATAAACCTTCGGTTCCAACCGGAATATCCTCCTGGCGCAATCTAGGACAACAAAGGTAACCAGCAACATGGCAAATCATTTTTCGGCGCTCAAGCGCGCCCGTCAGACCACGAAGCGAACCGCCCGCAACCGGGCCAACTCCTCGCAACTGCGCACCTCTTTGCGGGATATGCGCGAGAGCCTCGAAAAAGGCGACAAGGCCGCCGCCAGCCAGACCTACCGCGAAACGGTGTCGGCGCTCGACAAGGCAATCCAGAAGGGCGTTTTGCACGAGAATACAGCCTCGCGCCATAAGTCGCGCCTGTCGAAGCGCCTGACCGCTATTAAGTAGCTTTGGATCAATGCTTTACAGCGGGTGCTGGGAGGGTAACCCCGCCCGCAGATTCTTCTTGACCTTCCCCAGAGCCTTGTTATACTTAGGCGTTCTCAGGACATAAGAGCAGGTTCTGCCCGTCCCGACGAACCTCCGCCCGGCGTTGTGGAACTCCTTAAGAATTGAGCAACTTTCGGGATAGGCGGGGCATCTACTTGAGTAATTCTGGCAAGTCTCTTTAAACCTAGCCCGAAATGCGCGGCTGGGCTGACCGAAATCGACGATCAATCTCTGGCCAGAGGACGGGACTAAAGCGTAAGTTATTATTTTTTAAGGAGATACACCGACCATGCGTTCCGATCGAGTTTTTGACGCGCTCCACACTTTGCGAAACCGGTACATGCTGTGCCAGCTTGCTTCGAAGGCAACTCGCAAGTTTCACCGGCCGAACACCCGCATCCAGGAAACCATGAACGATGTTTTTGACAAAATCGCCGATGCGGAACGTCATGACATTTTGAGCGAACCCGAGAACTTTGCCGAAGCACAACGGCGAGCTGCTTAGCAGCTCCGCCGTGTGCCCGCACGGCGGCAAAGCAAACCCACCCCCCAGCCGGGGAACGAGAATCCTTTCCGAAGAAAACAATCCACGTAGGTACCTATGACCATCGCAGAACTGAAAGAAAAAAACATTACCGAGCTGACCAAGATCGCCCGATCCTTGGAGCTGCCCGGCGCCAGCGGCCTCCGCAAACAGGACCTCATCTTCAAGATCCTGCAGGCGCAAAGTGAAAAAGAAGGACACATCTTCGCTGAAGGTGTTTTGGAGATCCTCCCTGACGGCTACGGCTTCCTCCGCTCGCCCGACTACAACTACCTGCCCGGCCCCGACGACATTTACGTGTCGCCTTCGCAGATCCGCAAGTTCGACTTGAAAACCGGCGACACCATCAGCGGACAGGTGCGCCCGCCCCATGAGGGCGAGAAATACTTCGCGCTGGTCAAGATCGAGGCGGTCAACTTCGAGTCGCCCGACGAGGCCCGCAACAAGATCCTGTTCGACAACCTGACGCCCTTGTATCCGCAGGAACGGCTGAAGCTTGAAACCGTCCGCGAGAACATCAGCGCCCGCGTCATGGATCTGCTAACGCCTCTAGGCAAAGGCCAGCGCGGCCTGATCGTCTCTCCGCCGCGCGCCGGCAAAACCATGCTGCTGCAGAACGTGGCGAATTCGATTACCACCAATCATCCTGAAGTCGTGCTGATGGTGCTGCTGATCGATGAGCGCCCGGAAGAAGTCACCGACATGCAGCGCTCAGTCAAGGGCGAAGTCATTTCTTCTACCTTCGACGAGCCCGCCGCCCGCCACGTGCAAGTCGCGGAAATGGTGATCGAAAAAGCAAAGAGATTGGTCGAGCACAAGCGCGACGTGGTCATCCTGCTCGATTCGATTACCCGCCTTGCCCGCGCCTACAACACAATCGTTCCGCCAAGCGGCAAAGTCCTCTCCGGCGGCGTCGATTCCAACGCATTGCAGCGCCCCAAGCGTTTCTTCGGATCGGCCCGCAACATCGAAGAAGGCGGCTCGCTCACCATCATCGCCACCGCTCTCATTGACACCGGCTCGCGCATGGACGACGTGATCTTCGAAGAATTCAAAGGCACCGGTAACTCCGAAATCATCCTCGACCGCAAGCTCGTCGACAAGCGCACCTTCCCGGCCATCGACATCCAGCGCTCCGGCACACGTAAAGAAGAGCTGCTGATTCCAAAAGAAGACTTGCAGCGCATCTGGGTCCTGCGCAAAGTGCTAAACCCGTTGTCCCCGGTAGAAGCCATGGAGCTGCTGATCGAGCGCCTAGCCAAAGCGGGAAGTAACAGCGAGTTCTTAGCTAAGATGAGTCAGCTGTAAGTTGTGCACGTGTAGGGCGGGCGCCCTCGCCCGCCCTAGCTATGCGTGGTCGTTGACAGTTGGTACCACAACTGTTACCATTATAGGTGCGTCACACTCCTCCCCTAGGCGCCCTTGCCTGTCGCCAAACAATACGAAGATGAGCAGGGAAGATGTCCCTATGCGCAATGGTTTGACGATCTCCACGCTCCGGCAGCAGCGAAGGTCACGACCGCAGTCGTCCGCATGGAACAGGGTAACCTTTCCAACGTGAAAGCTGTTGGTTCCGGAGTAGCGGAGTGCAGAGTCGACTTCGGCGCCGGTTATCGGGTCTATTTTGGCAGGGACGGGGACCAGATCATCATCCTTATGGGAGGCGGAACGAAGAGGCGGCAGCAAAGGGACATCAACCTCGCAATCGAAAGATGGCTGGATTACAAACGACGGAAGAAACTAGGAGAAAAGTGATGGCTTTGACCAGAGATTTCAAAGAAACGGTCCGCGCCAGAGTGCAACGCGATCCCGCTTTCCGCAGAGAACTTCTTCGTGAAGGGGTGGAGAGTTTTCTCGCAGGCGACGTCGACACCGGAAAGACAATCCTGCGCGACTACATCAACGCTACGATCGGCTTTCACGAACTGGCGGCGATCACAAATCACTCGCCCAAGAGCCTGATGCGGATGCTCGGCCCTTCCGGAAATCCTTACGCCCGACACCTGTTCGAGATTGTTTCCTGTCTTCAGAAGAAGACGGGGGTTCACTTCCAACTTAAAGCACTGGCGGCCACGGTGGGGCGCTAGGATGTTCCGGCCCGAACGAAGGCTGGCTACATTGCGCTGGTTGCGGCTGCCTGGAACGCTGGCTGGGGCAGCCCTCATCAACCGATCTCCACTTCCACCCCAGCCCAATCCGTGATTTAATCACCCTTTCGCTATTCAAGGAGTCGGGATGCAATTGCGCCTGGAAAGCCGCCCCGTCGGCGATGTGCTGGTCATGCAATGCCACGGACGGATCGTGGCTGGGAACGAAGTCTATACGTTGCACGCTCAAGTCGGCGATTCCGTCGTCAAGTACGGCGACGTCGTGCTGCAACTCGATCAAGTCGAGTTCGTCGACAGCAGCGGACTCGGCGCCCTGGTGCGGCTGGTGCAAGCCGCGCGCGCCAAGGGCGGAGACCTGAAACTCAGCGGCGTCCCTCCCAAAATCCTCAAGACGCTGGCCATGACCAACCTGCTCTCGCAATTTGAAACCTACGATTCGGTCGAAGAAGCGATCACAGCCGCCTATCTAGGCTCGCGCTATTCGCGCGGAAAAGGCGACGCGCGCCCGCGCATGCTTTGCGTTTGCGAGTCGACCGATGTGGGCACGTTCCTGCGCGAAGTCCTGTGCAGCGCCGGATACAACGCCCTGACCGCCGCGACCGTCGACGACGCCCGCATCCTGCTCAAGGCAACCAAGGCAAAGCTGGTGGTCGTTTCCGCACGCATGCAATCCGTGCATGGCAAGCCGACCCGCAAGGCGTTGGAGGAAATCGATCCCGCCGTCTCCCTGCTCGTTTTGGACGAAAACTTCGCCAGCCAGGACCCCGGAGAAGCGGCGGAAAAACTGCTGAGTTCCGTCGGCAGCCAGTTGGCACCGGGAGCAATTTAACGACTTCGAATTAGCAGCGGGAATCTGACAGGGACAATAAAAACGCCATCCACGGTGCTGGATGGCGTTTCTTCTTTTGGCCCTTTGTTCGAACCTCACTCCGAACTGATCCGCATCCCGTAGAACGACCGGTACACGAAGAACACCGACACCGCGAAGAAGGCAACCGCCAGGCCGTGCGTCAGCCCAGTGCCCTGGTCGCGGGTCAGCGAGACGGCCAACTCCACCGCCAGCAATCCGAACAGAGTCGTGAACTTGATGACCGGATTCATGGCCACCGAAGACGTGTCCTTGAAAGGATCGCCCACCGTATCGCCGATCACCGTGGCGTCGTGCAGCGGCGTGCCTTTCTGCTTTAGTTTGGTTTCGACGATCTTCTTGGCGTTGTCCCATGCGGCTCCGGCATTGGCCATGAAGATGGCCTGATAGAGACCGAAGATCGCAATCGAGATCAGGTAGCCGATGAAGAAGAACGGCTCGACAAAGGCAAACGTCAGCGTCCCGAAGAAGACCGCGAGAAAGATGTTGAACATGCCCTTCTGCGCATACTTCGTGCAGATTTCAACGACTTTCTTGCTGTCAGCGACCGATGCTTTGGTTGCGCCTTCGAGTTTAATGTTGGCTTTGATGAACTCGACCGCGCGATAGGCTCCGGTGGTCACGGCCTGCATCGATGCGCCCGTGAACCAATAGATCATCGCGCCGCCCGTGATCAGGCCCAAAAAGAATGGGGCGTGCAGCAACGAGAGCTTCTCCACATTTGTGGTCAACCCATTGGTCAGCGCCATGATGATGGAAAAAATCATCGTCGTAGCGCCCACTACGGCCGTTCCAATCAGCACCGGCTTGGCGGTCGCTTTGAAAGTGTTGCCCGCGCCGTCGTTCTCTTCCAGCAAGTCCTTGGAGCGCTCAAAATTGGCATCGACGTTGAAGTCTTTCTTGAGCTCCGCCTTGATGTTCGGCACCTGCTCGATCATCGAAAGTTCATAAACAGACTGCGCGTTGTCGGTGACCGGACCATACGAATCGACCGCGATCGTCACCGGCCCCATGCCCAGGAAGCCGAAGGCAACCAGGCCGAAGGCAAACACGGGAGCGGCAATCATGGTTGCCGCCATCGCCAACCCCATTCCGCTAAACAGATAGGCAACCGACATCAAAGCCACCATCGCGAGGCCGAGCCAGTACGCCGAGAAGTTTCCGGCGACCAGGCCAGACAGGATGCCGAGCGATGCGCCGCCTTCTTTCGCCGACGTAACCACTTCCTCCACGTGCCGCGAGTCCACCGAGGTAAAGGCTTTGACCAGTTCCGGAATCAGCGCTCCGGCGAGCGTTCCGCAGGAGATGATCGAAGCCAGCTTCCACCACTGCGTCATGTCGCCACCGAGGTTCGGGATGATGAAATACGAAACAATATAAGTGGCGATGATCGAAACAATCGAAGTGAGCCAGACCAGCGAAGTAAGCGGCGTTTCGAAATTCATCTGATCGGCGTTGCCAAAGCGAGCCTTGGCAATGGCGCTGTTGATGAAGTAGGCCAGCGCGCTCGATACCAGCATCATGATGCGCATCACGAAGATCCACACCAGCAACTGCACCTGCACCGTCGGTTCCTTCACGCCGAGCAAAATAAAGGTGATCAGCGCGACGCCGGTCACGCCATAGGTCTCGAAGCCATCAGCCGACGGACCCACCGAGTCGCCGGCATTGTCGCCGGTGCAATCGGCAATCACGCCAGGGTTGCGCGCGTCGTCTTCTTTAATCTTGAAAACGATCTTCATCAAGTCGGCGCCGATGTCGGCAATTTTGGTGAAGATGCCGCCCGCGATACGCAGAGCCGCCGCGCCGAGAGACTCACCAATGGCGAATCCGATGAAGCAAGGCCCGGCATAGTCGCCGGGTATGAAGAGCAGAATGAACAGCATGATCAGCAGTTCAACCGAAATCAGCATCATGCCGATCGACATGCCCGCTTCCAGCGGAATCTGATAGACCGGATACGGTTTGCCGGGCAGAGAAGCGAAGGCCGTCCGCGAATTGGCAAAAGTATTGACGCGAATGCCAAACCACGCCACGCCGTAGCTGCCCGCGATTCCCACCAGGCTGAAAATCAGAATGATCGCAACTCGCGGAATCTCAAAATGTCGCAGCACGCCAAAATAAAGCACAATGATGGCCGCAATAAACGCCCACAGCAGCATCAGGAACTTGCCCTGCGTGATCAGGTAGGTCTTGCAGGTTTCGTAGATCAGCTCCGAAATTTCGCGCATGGAGCGATGTACCGGCAGGTTCTTCAGCCGCATGTAAATAAACATGCCGAAGCCCAGACCGAAGACGCAGAACAGCAGCCCTATCATCAGCAGCCGATGCCCATCGATCCCGAGGAACGAAACCGAAGAAAGGTCGGGCAGTTTCAGAGCCGCCTCGCCACCCTCCGTAGGTTGGGCCAGCGCGCAGCCGGCAGTGAGAAGCAGCAGAGTGGCAAGCGTTGCCGAAATTTTCGCAAACCGGCTTGCTACGGACGCAACATTGGCGTTCCAAGTACGCATCAAAATCCTCCTAAAAGATCCTTCGGGGTCACGGCGTGTTGTTCACCGAGTCTCGAACGCGCTTCCACCGTCCAGGCATAACGATAAAATAGGAGTGCCGATTTGGCCGCGCTCTTAAAACTTGTACCGTTGGCGCGTAGACCGCGGCGCGGGCTACACACCTCGCTACAAAGCACTTGTTTATAGCATCTTGCCGGAAGCCGGGTCAATGCCGTGGATCACCGTCTGTCGTATCCATACGCCTAGGTTTGCCCGATCTCCCCGGCCCACCCCGAATCGAGCCGCTTCCGTATAATTGAACGACCCTATGCCAGCCTCTCTCGACTCCATCGTCGCCGCTACGCGCCAGCGCGTTTCTCAAAGCCGGCGCGAGAGCGACCTGCGAGTCCTGGAACGCGCCGCTAACGCCCACGCCCCGCGCGGATTTCGCGCCCAGCTTCGCCGCGTAGCCCAGAACGGAACCGCTTTCGCCGTGATTGCCGAACTGAAAAAAGCCTCGCCCTCAAAAGGTTTGATTCGATCCGATTTCAAACCCTACGAACTCGCCCGCGATCTCGAACGCGCCGGCGCGGCCGCCCTGTCGGTGTTGACCGACGAACCGTTTTTCCAGGGCTCGCTCGACTACCTGCGCCAAGCCTCCGCCGCCAGTTCCCTGCCCTGCCTGCGCAAGGATTTCATCGTCGACGAATTCCAAATCGTCGAAGCCCGCGCCAATTGCGCCGATGCCATTCTGCTGATCGTTGCCGCCCTCGACCAAAAAGAACTGGTTGCGCTGGCCGCAATGGCGCGCGCACAAGGCCTCGACGTCTTATGCGAAGCCCATGACGAACCGGAACTGCAACGCGCGCTCGATGCCGGCTGCGACCTGATCGGCATCAACAGCCGCAATCTGCAAACGCTCGAAGTCGATCTCGAAACCGCATTCCGCTTGGCAAAAAAGATTCCCGCCGCATGCGTAAGCGTAGCCGAAAGCGGGATCCATAACGGCCACGATCTGGCGCGTCTGCGATCCGCCGGTTACGAAGCATTCCTCATCGGCGAATCGCTGATGAAAGCCGAGCACCCAGGCGAAGCGCTCAAGAAGCTGATGGAAGAAGCAAACCCAGCCGTCAGTAAGCAGCCGGTTTTACTGAGAACTGACAACTGAGAACTGACAACTGTTCCATGACCTGGATCAAAATCTGCGGCATCACCACCCTCGACGACGCCCTCGACGCCAGCGATGCCGGCGCGAACGCGTTGGGCTTTGTCTTCTATCCGAAGAGCCCGCGCCACGTCACCGCAGAAACCGCGCGCTCGATCGTCGCCAGCTTGCCCCAGCAAATCGAAAAGGTCGGAGTGTTCGTCAACGAAACGGCGGACCACGTTCGCGACATCGCCAAACACGTCGGCCTTACCACCGTGCAATTGAGCGGCGACGAGAGCACGGATTTCAGCCGAACGCTCTTCCACTGCATGGCAAACCAGGGACTCGCAAACGGCTCGCAGCGTCCCGCGATCTTCCGCGCCTGGCCGGCGAAAGTGTTTGACGTGCCCGCCGGACAATCCGTCGGATGGGATCCGGTCGCCGCCGGACTCGTCGAACCCGACGAAGCCTACAAAGGCAAACGCGTGCACAAAATCCACGTCGCCAAGAACGGCGACCTGTTTCTCGAAACCCACGGCTTTCGCCCCGGAGTGATTTCCGGCGTTCTGCTCGATTCCTCCACCGCCGAAAAACGCGGCGGCACCGGCGAGGCTTTCGATTGGGAGCGCGTGCAACCCTGGGCCGGAATCATCAACAGCATCAGCAAGCTGATCGTCGCGGGCGGCTTGCATCCCGACAACGTGCAGGAGGCGATTCACGTGCTCCATCCCTGGGGCGTCGACGTTTCCACCGGCGTCGAAAGTGTGCCCGGGAAAAAAGATTCCAAGAAGATCCGCGCCTTTGTGCAAGCCGTACGGGCGATGGACAAGGCGGACTAAGAAATGGCACCTACGAGAAATTTGGTGGAGCGACGGGCGTCTCGCCCGTCCACCCCGGCACCCAGGGCGATCACTCGTAAGAAATCGACAATCACCGCTTCCCCCGGCCGTTTCGGTCCCTACGGCGGACGCTACGTCCCCGAAACCCTGATGGCCGCGCTCGACGAACTCGAGCGCGCCTACGAAAAAGCCAAGCGCGATCCCAAATTCCAAAAGCGCCTAGACCTCCTGCTCAAGACCTATGCCGGACGCCCCACCCCGCTCTTCTTCGCCGCGCGACTGACGAAAAAACTAGGCGGCGCAAAAATCTACCTAAAGCGCGAAGACCTGCTCCACACCGGAGCCCACAAAATCAATAATTGCCTGGGCCAGGCGTTGCTCGTAGAACGCATGGGCAAGCACCGCGTCATCGCCGAAACCGGAGCCGGACAGCACGGCGTCGCCACCGCTACCGTCTGCGCCCTGCTCGGCTTCGAATGTGTCGTCTACATGGGCACCGAAGACATGCGGCGGCAGGAACTCAACGTCTTCCGCATGAGGCTGCTGGGCGCGGAAGTGCGAGGCGTGAGTTCCGGATCGTGCACCCTGAAAGACGCGATCAACGAAGCCATGCGCGACTGGGTCACCAACGTGCGCACCACCCATTACCTGCTAGGCAGCGTGCTGGGAGCCCATCCATATCCCACCATGGTCCGCGATTTCCACCGCGTCATCGGACGCGAAGCCCGCGCCCAAATCCTCAAAGCCGAAGGCAAGCTGCCCAAGACAATCATCGCCTGCGTAGGCGGAGGCTCAAACTCGATAGGAATTTTCTACGACTTCATCAAAGACAAGAAAGTAGAACTGATCGGCGTAGAAGCCGGAGGCCGAGGAGAAACTCTAGGCGACCACGCCGCCCGCTTCCGAGGAGGATCGCCCGGAGTATTGCAGGGAACTTACTCGTATGTCTTACAAGATAAGTCAGGCCAAATCGCCCTGACGCATTCCGTCTCCGCCGGCCTGGACTACCCGTCAATCGGCCCCGAGCACGCCGAACTCCACGACACCGGCCGAGCCGAATACGTCCCCGCCAGTGACGCCGAAGCGCTGGAGGCGACCGTGCTGCTGGCTCGAACCGAAGGAATTATTCCGGCGCTCGAATCCGCGCATGCTGTTGCCGAGGTCATCAAGCGCGCGCCAAAGATGAAGAAGTTTGAAGTAGTGATCGTGAACATCTCCGGCCGCGGTGACAAGGATATTGGGATTCTGCGGGAGAATTTGAAGCTAGACTGATTGCGGCAGTTGACCGGCCGACGTAGCCTTTCGTACGATCAGGTGGATATTTATGAAACGACTGGTTTGTCTTTTGTTACTGTCTGCTCACGTCGTGCCCCAAACGGTTCAAAAGTCATCCCCCAATGACCAGGATTTGACTGCCGAGCAGAAAAATGCGGTAGTGCGGCTCGCCAATCTTCAGAAAAACTTCGGGAGGATCATGAACAGCCCCGGAGTGGAGCTCTCTCTGAGGAAGTCAAGCGGTCGCGAACTTCGGACCGCACGCTTGTAACGTATCAACTTTACACGACTGGATTGCCTAAGGACCTGACCTACAACCTTCTCCAGGTCCAAATAAACGGTAAAGTCCTCAGGTTTATCGACGGCGTAACCCTCGATTCGGATGGAAGGGCAATATGTGCAGGCCGCAAGGGTACTTGCAGCGGGAAAAGTCCCAACAGCCCTATCGACTTGGTTTTCTTCGCCGGGAAGACCGAGCCTAAGCGTCTGTCGTTAGTCTCAAATGACAGCTCTCAGCTCAAGGGTTTCATTGCGGTCGTCCCCTTCCCAAATGAAACAACCGATAAAGGTTGCAGGTTGGAATCAATCATAGGAACTCCGAAGGGAGAAGTGACCTACGTTCAGGGAAGTGGTTTCGAGCCAAACGAAGAATTGATTATGAATTCTGAGAGCTACGGCGAGAAGAATCACGGCACCGCTAAGGCTGAGGCTGACGGCTCCTATTTCGCAGTGGCAATGCCTAACATACTCGGAAAAGCATCCGGCAACACGGTGTGGGAAGTAAAAGGAAAGAATTGCGATCCTAAACTCACATTCTCTTGGGGCTCATATCAACTTGAATAAACGGCGGGGGCCTTCCTTTGGCTTGAGTGGGGCAGTGCAATGCAATGCTCCCCACGTTCACTCCCTATTTCGCCGCCGTAACCGCCTGTTCCAGAGTTTCCCGAATAAACCGCGTATAGGGAATCCCGCGAACTTTCCCGGAGATAAAGTCTGAAGACGATCGAGTCTGACTCCTTGACCGTAGTCAGTTTCCGCTCGACTCCAAAGAGCCCTCCGCAATCTACAATGCTTTTGTGCCTTTCCACTTCGAAAGCAAGCCTTCGCTGATCGTCTACATAACCTGCGGCGATCCCGACCTCGTCACCACACGCGATGTGATTCTCGCAGCCATCGACGCAGGTGCAAGCGTGATCGAACTCGGAGTTCCCTTCAGCGACCCTCTCGCCGATGGACCAGTCATCCAGCGCGCCAGCGAGCGCGCCCTCAAGCACGGAACATCTCTCCAAAACGTGCTCACACTCGCCGCCGAAATCCGCGAACATTCCCAATCCGTCGGATTGGTGATCTTCTCCTACCTCAATCCCATCCTGCGCATGGGCCTCGCGAAGTTCTGCCAGGTCGCTCGTCTCGCCGGAATCGACGGCGTTCTGATCACCGATCTCCCCATCGAAGAAGCCGCCGAATATCTGCGCGAAGCCCGCAAGAACGACCTCGCAACCATTTTCCTGGCTGCGCCCACCAGCACCGACCAGCGCCTTAAGCAAATCGCCGAGGTTTCGACCGGCTTTATCTACGCCATCTCGCGCACAGGAGTCACCGGCGCGCGGCAGCAAATGACCGGAGACGCGCAATCTCTGGTCAAACGCGTTCGCCGCTTCACCAAGCTTCCAATAGCAGTCGGATTCGGAATCTCAACTCCCGAGCAATTCCAAGCCATCGGCAAGTTCGCCGAAGCCGCAGTCGTCGGCAGCGCCATCGTCCACGCCATCGAACAAAACCCAGGACGAGAAGCCGCAACTGTGGCAGAATTCGTAAGGCAGCTTCTAGCTTCCAGCTTCTAGCTGCTGGCTTAAAGGCGCGGAGATATTCGGCTTTTCCGTCAATGCCTTAGCTGGAGGCCAGGAGCTAGCAGCTAGCAGCTTTCTATGGACATCTCCGACTGGCGCAAGAAAGTCGACGACCTCGACCGCAAACTGGCGGCGCTGCTCAACGAGCGCGCAGCCGCCGTGGTCGAAATTGGACGCTTGAAACGCGACCGCGGACTGCCCATTTACGAGCCGAACCGCGAGAGCGAAGTGATCGCCAATGTGCACCGCAGCAGCACTGGCCCTTTGGCCGAACGCGATTTGGCGCAGATTTACGAACGAATCATCGACGTGATGCGCAGCATCCAGAAGAACGAAATCATTCCCGGCTCGGAGCAGACGGCGCACAAAGAATAGACGGATTCGGAATACAGGAATTGAGACCCCATGATCGTTGCAATGCACGATTCGGCTAGCGAAGACCAGATCCAGCAGGTCATCGATCAACTGGTTCACTTCGGCTTTGAGGTTCACCGCTCCACGGGAGCGCGCCAAACCGTGCTCGGCGGCGTCGGTATCCCGCACGATTTCGACACCCGCGAAATCGAGATGCTTCCCGGAGTGCAGGAAGCCCACCGCATCACCTCGCCCTACAAGCTGGCGGGACGCAATTTCCGTCCCGAAGGCACGATCGTCAAGTTTGCCAACGGGATCGAAATCGGCGGCAACAAGATCGTCGTCATGGCCGGGCCTTGCTCGGTCGAGTCTCGCGAGCAACTGTTCGCCGTAACCGAACTGATCGCCAAAGCAGGGGCCCGCATTCTTCGCGGCGGCGCCTTCAAGCCTCGCTCCTCTCCGTATTCGTTTCAGGGGCTCGGCCATGAGGGCCTGAAATTGCTGCGCGAGGCGGGCGATCACTTCAAGATGCTGGTGATTAGCGAGGTCATGGAAATCTCGCAGATCGAGCTGATGCTGCCGTATGTTGATATCTTCCAGGTCGGCGCGCGCAACATGCAGAACTTCAATCTGCTCCGCGAATTGGGCAAGGTCCGCAAACCCGTGCTGCTCAAGCGCGGCATCGCGGCCACCATCGAAGAGTTGCTGTGTTCCGCCGAATACCTTCTGGCCGGCGGCAACTACGAAATCATTCTCTGCGAGCGCGGCATCCGTACCTTCGAAACCTACACGCGAAATACGATGGATATTTCCGCCATCCCCATCATTCACAAGCTTTCGCACCTGCCGATGACCGCCGATCCATCGCACGGCACCGGACGCCGCGACAAAGTGGCTCCTATGGCTCTGGCGTCCGCCGCAGCGGGTGCAGATGCCATGCTCATCGAGGTTCATCACCAGCCCGACAAGGCGCTCTCCGATGGCGCACAGTCGCTTTATCCCGAACAGTTTGCCAAGCTGATGGACCAGCTCCGCATGATTGCCCCTGCGGTCGGCCGCGAGATCGCGTAAACTGCTGTCGCGTGGTTCGCTGTTCGTCGTTCGCTATTCGTCGTTCGCTGTTCGCAAGTTGTCGAATCATTTGTTGCCACTGATGACTTCGCGAAAAGCGATCAGGGATCAGCGAATAGCGAACGACTAACGACAAGCGACTAACGACCTTTTCCCCATGCCCTTCAAACAAGTCACCATCATCGGAACCGGTTTAATCGGAGGCTCGCTCGGCCTCGCCTTGAAGAAGCGCCGACTCGCCGGACGAATCATCGGCTGCGACCGGGCTCCCGTCTTAGAACGTGCCCAGGACTGCGGCGCAATCGACTCCGGATCGACCAATCCCGCCGATGCCGTGCGTGGCAGCGATCTGGTAGTGCTGGCGACGCCGGTAATCCCCATCCTCGATCTGGTCGCTCGTCTTGGCCCGGCGCTGCCTCCCAAAACGCTTGTGACCGACGTAGGCAGCACGAAGGCGGAAATCGTGAAGCGCGCCGCGAAATCGTTCGGGCGCAATGCCGGTCAACGATTCCTCGCCGGGCATCCCATGGCCGGCAAGGAACACGCCGGCGTGGAGTTTGCCGATGCCGATCTCTTCGAGGGCGCTGCCTGGTTCTTTACGCCGCTTCCTGGCCAGAACGTCCACGCCGGCCTCTGCGGAGAATTCGTCCACTGCGCGGAGAAGATGGGCGCAAAAATCGCGGTCGTCGATCCCGCCGAACACGACCGCATCTGCGCCTGGATCAGCCATCTGCCGCAGATGATCTCCACCGCCCTCGCCGCCACGCTGGTCGACGAATTCGGCCCCGACGCGCCCGTGCTCGATATCGGCGGACGCGCTCTGCGCGAGATGACGCGCATCTCCGGCAGTCCGTATTCGATGTGGCGTGACATCGCCATCACCAACAAGAAGAATCTGGCCGACGCGCTGCATAAACTCGAACAACGCCTCGCCCACATCCGCGAAAATCTGGACTCGAAGCAACTGGCGGACGAATTCGAGCGCGCCCACGAGTTGAGAAAAACTCCGCCACCGAAACATGCAGGCAAGGAGAGGAACAAGAAATGAGTTCCTCCGTGTCTCCGCGCCTCCTGGCGGATTTTGTTCTAATCTCTCTCCGACGTGCCACAATTTCCGCTAGAATTCTCTTGCTATGCACAAAGTAGTCGCCGGTGCCGAAGCCGCCATCCAGGACGTCTCCGACGGCGCCACCATCATGGTCGGCGGATTCGGTTTGTGCGGGATGCCGGAAAACCTGATCCGCGCCCTCGCCCGCAAGGGCGTCAAGAACCTGACCACCATCAGCAACAACGTCGGCGTCGATGGCCTCGGCATGGGACTGCTGCTGGCCAACGGCCAGATCCGCCGCCACATCGGAACCTACGTCGGCGAAAACAAATTGCTCGAACAGATGGTGCTGAATGGAACCGTGCAACTCGACCTGGTCCCTCAAGGAACGTTCTCCGAGCGGATTCGCGCCGGCGGCGCCGGTATCCCCGCGTTTTTTACCCCCACTGGCGTCGGAACCATGGTCGCCGAGGGCAAGGAAGTCCGCGAGTTCGATGGCCGCACCTATGTCATGGAACTCGGACTAAAAGCTGACTTCGCCTTCGTCAAGGCCTGGAAGGGCGACAAGTGGGGCAACCTCGTCTATCGCAAGACCGCGCGCAATTTCAATCCCATGATGGCCACCGCCGCCAAAATCACCATCGCCGAAGTCGAACACCTGGTCGAACCGGGAGAACTCGACCCCGACTTGATTCACACCCCGAGCGTGTACGTGAAGAGAATCTTCCAGGGCGAACTATTTGAGAAGAGAATAGAAAGACGGACGGTGCGAAAAGCAGCAGCAACAAGCTAGGGAAACAGTCGTCAGTCGTTAGTCGTTCGGGAATCACAGCAGATGCTCGGCGCTCGCCAACGACTAACGACCGACGACTTTTCTCCGCCTCGCCAGAGCAGAATCGAAGGAACCATGTCAACTTTGCCCAAAGCCCCAAAAGATACCGACAAACGCGAACGCATCGTCAAGCGCATCGCCCGCGAATTGCGCGACGGATTCTACGTCAACCTCGGCATCGGGCTTCCGACGCTGATTGCGAACTATGTTCCGGCGGGAATGGATGTCATCCTTCAATCCGAGAATGGCATGCTTGGCATTGGGCCTTACCCGCTCGAAGGTACCGAAGATGCGGACTTGATCAACGCCGGCAAGGAAACGGTCAGCGAAATGGCGGGCACCGCGTATTTTTCCAGCGCCGATTCGTTTGCCATGATTCGCGGCGCGCACATCGACTTGAGCGTGCTCGGCGCCATGGAAGTCGACGAACTTGGCAGTCTAGCCAACTGGATGATTCCCGGCAAAATGGTCAAGGGCATGGGCGGAGCCATGGACTTGGTTGCTGGCGCGCGCCGCGTGATCGTCGGCATGGAACACGCCACCAAAGACGGCCAGCCCAAGATCCTGAAGAAATGCACGCTGCCTCTCACAGGCGTGAAAGTCGTGGACACAATCGTCACCGAGATGGCCTACATCCGAGTCACCCCGGAAGGCTTGCTGCTCGAAGAGATCGCTTCCGGCCTGACGGTAGAAGACGTTCAGAAAGCAACCGAAGCAAAACTTCGCGTAAGTTCTGGGCTGAAGACGATGTAAGGGAGCGACGGCTCACGTAAGGACGGACGCATTCGTCCGTCCCCGTCGAACTTTTTCCCCTCCATTTGCGTATCCTATTGAAGAGGAGGTGTGCCCATGATTGCCTTCCTGCTGTGGTGTCTGCTTTTTGTGCTCTGTTGGCCTTTGGCGCTGCTGGCGCTGATCCTCTATCCCATCGTATGGCTGTTGCTGTTGCCATTTCGCATCGTTGGGATTGCCGTTCATGGAGCGCTCGCCCTGGTCTGGGAGGTGGTGATGCTCCCCGCGCGCCTGCTCCGTGCGCCGTTTCGACTGTCCAGAGTTTGAGGTCTCGTTTGTTCCGGTCTGCGTGTACAGCCGGGCCGGTCTACTCCGCCATCTTCGCGTATTTCTCTCGCGCCGCCTGCAACATCGACAGCACCGACCGCTTCTCGGCCTCGGTGTTCCACGCCGTATTTCCACTCGCCGCAGCGATCAGCCTGTCCACCCACGCGACAAAGTAAGCTGCATCTGCCGCATTGCGCACCGCCGATCCCACCACACTTACATACACGGGGCTGGTGGTTGCGTAAGGATATATGTCGAGAATCGGATACTCCGCCTTGTCGCTAAAGGCGCGAAGAACGCACCATCCACTCGCTTCAATCGGAATCGACCCGTCGACATGCGCTGACGTGCGCGTGCTCTCCAGAGCAAGTTCCCGCGCCACCTTGCCGTTGCAAACGATCTGCAGGTGATCGATCGGAACGAAGGAGAAGAGCTCGGCTGAATAACGCACCTCCTGTTTTTTCTCGAGCCGCACTTCCCCGCCAATCGCCTGCCCACCCAGCGAGAATCGCAGCAGCGGCCCATTCGTCGCAAATGTTCGGCCCGCTTTGATCGACGCCAGCCACGGCTCAATCTTCAGCGGTCCGGGTTTCACCTCCGCATATACGCGGTTCAGCCCCACCGGTCCGCGCAACGACGCGTAGTTGCCCATGAAGTCCGTTCCTGAAGCCGTCGGCAACCGAAAACCGCAATTCAGCAGCTTGTACCAAACCTCAGCCGTCGACTTATGATCGGAAAAACCCACCACCTCAATGTAATCGACTTTGCCCAGAGCCACATCCGCGGGTAACTCAGCCGTAAGTGACGCATCCTTGGCGGGATCGGGAAAACTGTCAAAGGGATGCACATATCCAACCAGCGCGCCCTGCTCATGCGCCATATCGGCAACGTTAGCATTTGCCGGATAGAGGCTCGCCGCCGCCGTGTTGGGATACGCTGCATACCCCGGAAGAATAAAGTTGCGAGTAAGATTCAGTAATCCCAGGTGTCCCCAATAACTGGTGTGGAACTCCTGTCCATGCAGCAGCAGATGATCCGCCGTCGATGCCGGATCAAGTTGTGGCGAGAAATACGCCATGTCGGGAATGCGCTGTTCTTTGTTCACGACCAGATCTTCAATGATTGCCAAATTCTCGGATGCCGCCTGCTCCACCAGATGCGCCGGAGTATTGCGATAAGTTCCCGCATAATTCATGTGGACGTGAACGTCGCCGCTGACCCAATCTGAAGTTGCATCAACTTCGACAAAGAGCGGCACAATCCGCACGGTAAGTTGCGTGGTGCCATCAACCTTGACCTGCACTTTTCGTCTTTCAAAATGATTTTCGAACCCACGCATGACGTCGACTTCGACGTCGCCCGCTGGCACCGTGATCTCGGATACACCCGAAGTGTCGAAGTAGTGCGCTTCAAAAGGACGCTCAGACCGGTCGAAGCTATCATCAGCGTGCATCCATGCGTCGTCGGGAGCATAGGCCAGTCCATCTGCAGCGGTGACAAAAACTCGCGCCGCGACCAAATTTCCCCCGCCATCCACCACGCGCAGCGCAATTCGCCCCATCGGTTTCAAATACTGCCGCTCCCTCGCCACCACCTCCGTCTGTTCTCCGCCCGGAATCGTCTGCACCCACAGCGAAGTATTTCCGCCCCGGTTCGAGATGAACGCGATCTTCGAACCATCCGGCGACCAGCGTGGATTCACGTTATCGAAAGCGCCATAGGAAATCGGAAAGGCGTCTCCGCCCGCCGCCGGCATCACCCACAGTTGATGCCAACTCTGACCTAGGTACGACGCATACACCATGCGCTTTCCATCCGGCGAGAAGTCAGGACGAGCCTTCCAGTTCGTCTCTTCGTAGTGAATCTCATGTGGCTCGGAGCCCGGCTCCACTTTCATCCGCCACAACCCGCCCGTACCGTGGATATGTCCGCGATTCGACACGAAGAGAATTTCCGTCCCGTCTTTCGTCCATACGGGACTAATCTCGTGATCTCCCTGGCTATAGTAATAACGAGGCAGCGAGCTGATGGTCTCCGGAGTAAGTTGACGAACGCCAGCGAGTAATCCGTCCTCGAATTGCCCCACGAAGATATGGAAGTGTCGTTTATAGGTCGTCGACACGAACGCGAGGCGCTTGCCATCGGGCGAGAAACGCGGCTCCACATTCACGGCCCCTCCGGACGTCATCTTCCGCGTCCGCCCATCGCGCATGTCCAGCGACCACAACTCGACCGCATCGTGATCGTAGCGCGCAAACACCACCCACCGTCCATCAGCCGACCAGTCCGGCTGATAATCGTAGCCCGGGCCAGCCGTAAGCTGCTCAGCTCTGGCGCTCCGCAGTTCCTGACGCCACAACGAGCCCGCCATCGAATACACCAGGCTGTACGAATCCGGCGACCAGGTGGCCGCGCTCGGCCCCGTCGTCAACTGGGGCAGATACATTTCCCTGAAGTAATACGGGTGCGGAAGGTCAATCTGCTTCAGCACAGCCTCACGTTGCGCGAAGCAAGCAACGCAAATAACGAGTAATAGGCCAGCCAGCCGCACCTTCATCAAGAGTCCTCCACCAACCGTGTGGCACAGGCGCCAGCCCGCGGCCTTATACCCAAGATAAAACTTCTGTCCCTACTCCGCGACGACAGCCCGTCGCGCCCAGAGCCAATTCAGCAAGGCCGCAGCTACTGTCGCTCCCAGGATCAGCGACTTACTCAAATCCACCTGCGTCGCAAGAGCGACAGAAATTCCGACTCCCAGCACAGCCAGCAGGGGACCTCCCGGCAGACGGAAAGCAGCGGCCAGCGGCTGCTTTCGCCGCAAAGCGATCAGGGCGGCGCAAACCATTCCGTAATAGAACAGCCGCGCGACCACCGACAGCGTCACGTTCCAGGCAAAGCTCCCAACAATGGCCAACCCCCAAACCGCCGCCGAGTAAAACAGAATCGAAAACCACGGCGTGTGAAACCGCCGGCTCACCGCGCCAAATACGCCCGGCAAGTCGCCACCCTTGGCCAGCGCGAATGTAAGCCGCGGCATCCCCAGCATCTTGGCGCTCAAATAGCCGTAAATCGAAACCAACGCTCCAATCGCCACCAGCCCCGCTCCGCGGTTGCCCATCGTCACCCGTGCCACTTCCGCCAGCGGGCGATCTGTAGTCGCTCCCGGCCCAAGCACTCCCACCACCACCCATTGCACCAGCACATAGATCGCAGTGCACGCGATCAGTGCCACAAACAAGGCAAAAACGGCGTCCCGCCCCGGATTCTTCGCCTCGCTCATCGGCGTCAGCGCCGATTCAAACCCACCGTAAGCGAAAATGAGCAGCACCATCGCCTTCATCCAGGTGCTTACCCCGAGATGCCCCGACGCGCCCCACGGTGCCTGGTGAATGATCGTCACTGCCGCTCCCGCCAGCACGACCATCAATAGTGGCAGTAGTTTCGCCACCGTGAACACATTGCTCACCGCCGTTCCCTGACGCGCGCCCCGCGCGTTGATCAGCGCCAGTAACCCCACCAGCAACGTCAGAATCACAAAGCGCGGCCACGGTTCCTTTGCCCCGGGCCAGAATTCCGCAAGATAAATGACAAACAAATTCGCATTCGCCGCCGGAGCTGCCGCCTGCGCCAGATAGAGCATCCAGCCCACCAGGATCCCCGCCAGCCGCCCGAAGGCCGTGCGCGCATACAGGTACGGTCCACCCGCCTCGCTGAACTGCGAGGCCACTTCGGCATAGCAGGCCATGATCACGCCCATGGCGGCCCCGGCAATCAACACGGCTACAACGCTGCGTTTGCCGAGAAGCCCCGCCACCGTGGCCGGCAACCCGAAGATCCCGCTCCCGATAATTGAGTTCACTACCAGCGCGGTCAGGCTCCAACGCCCAATCGCACGCACTAATCCAGTTTGTATCCGCCCGGTTTGCCCCAATATCATCGCGAAACCGTTTGTATCACACTTGCACGCTGCCTTGGTTGATCTTCTTGGCTGTTTCTCCGAAATCGCGGGAATCGCCTGCCCGGCAAGGCTTTTGACCTAAGGTAACTTCAATTACCGAAGCTCATGCACACGGGGAATCTTCCACGTCGCGCTCCGGGATGCGATCTTGATACGACGCACAAATCTGGCACGGTGGGTCGGAACCGAAAGGATCTTATGGATCGCGAGAACCGGGAAAGCATGGAAGAGATTCATCTCCGCATTTTGCGCGTTACGGAGGATCTGCGCATGATCCAGCGCGAACTCAACTGCGCCGCCATGCAGGCCCCCACCGACCCTGAGCTCATGGAAGCCCTTGCCGATCCCCCCGAGATGGAGACCATCCAGGTCCTCAAGTCCGCCCTCGACCAGATGCGCCACTTCCTCTGGTTCTACATGCAGGTCGTTGCCAGCGACTCCGAAATGGGCGAGAAATTCCGCCAGACCCTCCGCCAGGACGCTCCCGTGCCGGCCCCTGAAATGGAGCAGCAGTTCCAAAGCGCCACCGATGCCATCATGCTGCGCTATCTGGCCGACAGTAAGTTCCGCAAACCCAACTAAGCCCGCGTGGACCGTAGTAGTGTGGCGACGGGCGCCCTCGCCCGTCCAGCCAAGCACCCGCACAACCTTGCCGGAACGTTTCCATTTCCGAACTTGGACAAAAAAATCGGGCGCGCCGAAGCGCGCCCAAGGTCCAGGAGGAACCACATGAAGAAACGACAACTGTTCAGCAGGACAAACTCAATCTGATTTCCGATCAGCTTCCAAAACCGGCTGCCTGCATCGACTGCCGCGAGATTTCGGCCGTCGACGCGATTCCCTGCATGCGCAGTTTGAACTCGTCTGAGTTCGAGGCATTCTCGAGGGCGGTCTCGTAATTTACCAATCCCGCCTGGAACAAATCCCAGAGCGATTGGTCGAACGTCTGCATACCGTACTGCGAGGTGCCGGCGGAAATCGCCTCGCGGATCGCGCGCGTTTTTTCCGGCACCAGAATGCATTCCCGGATATACGCCGTCGTGATCATGACTTCGACCGCTGGCACCCGTCCCTCGGTGTCGGCCCGGCGTACCAGTCGCTGGCTAACGATGGCGCGCAATACCGCCGCCAGTTGCAGCCGAATCTGCTTCTGTTCGGGCGGCGGAAAAATGGCGATGATGCGGTTGATGCTTTCCACCGCATCGAGCGTGTGCAGCGTGGAAAAAACCATGTGGCCGGTCTCGGCCGCGTGCAGCGCCGTCCCGATCGTCTCCAGATCGCGCATTTCGCCCACCAGAATCACGTCCGGATCCTGGCGCAAAGAAGAGCGCAGCGCCCCCGAGAACGACGGCGTATCCACTTCTACTTCGCGCTGGTTTACGTAGCCTTTTTTGTCGCGGTGCAGAAATTCGATGGGATCTTCGATCGTGATAATGTGCTCGGCGCGAGTCGAGTTGATGCGGTCGATCATGGCGGCCAGCGTTGTCGATTTTCCCGATCCCGTGATTCCGGTCACCAGCACCAGACCGCGCGGCATGTCGCAAATCTGCTCCACCACTTTCGGCAGAAACAGTTCATCGAGCGCCCGGATCTTGGTGGGAATCACGCGCAGCACCAGCCCCACGTTGCCGCGCTGCTGGAACACGTTCACACGGAAGCGTCCCAGGCCGGCCACGCCATAGGCCATATCGATTTCCGTGGTCTCTTTGAATTTTTGCTTTTGCCGCGCCGACATCATGCTGAACGACATCGTCAGCATATCTTCCGCCGACACTCGCGAGTGGTCGGTCAAAGGCACCAGTTCGCCGTCAATGCGCAGGTGAGGATAGTTCCCCACCTTCAGGTGCAAGTCGGAGGCCCGGCGTTCCATAGCGATGCGCAGCAAATCGTCGATATTCATCATATGAGGGCCGGATTCCGGCGACTCCCCCATCATCCTCCCAACCGCGCCCGCGCACGAGATGACGGAGGTAATGGGACCATTGGGTCGCCATGACGCCAGAACAAAACAGCCGCCCCGAAGGGCGGCTTCATCGAATCCACGGAAATAACGAAAAGCTCGATCGATGTTACTTCAGCTTTACGCGGCCGTTGTCATCGGCTCGTCGAAGCTCCCCCCATAAATCGAAGGCACCTTCGACCCCATTGGACGCAGGTACGTCGCCAGTTCGCCGCGATGATGGATGCTGTGATTGTTCAGGAATCCCAGGTAGAACACCGCCGGGAAATTGAACATGAAAAACTGCACCGGCGTCGCCGCCTGTGCCGCCGTCATGGCCTGAACCCGCGCCAAGGCGCGCTTCATATTCTTGTCATACCAGGCGACCAGTTCGGCTACCGTTTTCGGCTTGTCGGCCTCCGCCGGATTCGCCATTTCGAACTTCAAACCGGCAATGCCATCCGCAAATTGCACATCGGTATTTGCCAGATGCCAAGCCAATTCCCAGGCCGTGCGCGCGTGGGGATCGGGCCGGTAGTCCCTCTTTCCCTCCGGGACGGCGGCCAATACTCGCTTGGTGATTTCAACTTCCCGGGCCAGGCCATCCAGCATCATGGCGCGGTAGCCCAGAATAAATTCAGGCGTGGGAGCGGACATAGCGTTCTCCTTAACAGGCTGGGGTTGATGGAATACAACTGAAGACCGCCTGCGATCAGGCGGCAACCAACTATAGTTCAGGCACGGTCGCAGCGCAAATCACAGCCCGCTTGCCTTCGACCTCCGCCGATGGCGGCGCGGAAGCGCCGCTTCCGACAGCCTGCTACACGCTCACCGGCACCTTCGCTCCCACCGCAACCGGCGTCAGCCAGTTGTAGCGGTCCTTCTTCTCGCCGCGCACAATGCCGTAGAACTCCGCTTGCAGAGACTTGGTCATCGCGCCGATCTTGCCCGATCCCACTGTGATCTTGTCGACCGAACGAATCGGAGTGATCTCCGCGGCGGTTCCGGTAAAGAACACTTCGTCGGCGATGTACAACGACTCGCGCGGGATCTGCTGCTCCACAATCTTGATCCCCAAGTCACGGGCGATCTGCAAGACCGAATCGCGCGTAATGCCCGGCAGCACCGAGTTCCCCAGCGGAGCCGTGTGCAGCACGCCGTTGCGCACCACAAACAGGTTCTCGCCCGACCCTTCGCTGACGTAGCCGTTCACATCCAGCGCGATGCCCTCGGCATAGCCGTTAACGATCGCCTCCATCTTGATGAGCTGCGAGTTCATGTAGTTCGCGCCCGCTTTGGCCATCGCCGGCAAAGTGTTCGGTGCGATCCGCGTCCACGAAGAGATGCAGACATCCACGCCTTCGCTGGCGTCGGTCCCCAGATATTTCCCCCACGGATAATTGCAGATATAGACCTCCGTCGGCGAATTGAACGGGTTGACTCCCGCTTCGCCGTAGCCGCGCAGCACGATCGGCCGGATATAGCAGGGCCAGACGCCGTTGCGTCTCACCAGTTCGACCAGAGCGCTCACGATCTGGTCCCGAGTGAAGGCGACATCGATCCGGTAAATGCGCGCCGAGTCGATCAGGCGCTGCATGTGCTCGGTCGCCCGGAAAATCGCCGGTCCGCTCGGCAGCGCATAGCAGCGAATCCCTTCAAACACCGAAGAACCGTAGTTGACGACGTGCGACATCACGTGGAGCGTCGCGTCGTCCCAGGCGATGAACTTGCCGTTGTGCCAGATGTTTTCCGTCTTCTGAATCGCCATGCGGACTCCTTCGATACAGAGGTGCAAGGAAGGGCCTGTGATTCTCCGAATCTCCGAAGAAACCTCTTCCAGCCTGAAATTATAACGTGGAAGGCACTTCCAACGACTTTAGGATTGGTGTCTTCGAAAGCGGCTTGGCGCTAGAGAGGGAGGATTGGACCCCTCTGGGTGCGGTCTTTTAAAGTCAAAGACTTAGCGGGTGGCTGGCGCCAGGTCTTGAGGAATAAGGAGTTAGAGGTAAAGTCTTTATAAATCAATAGTTTAGCTGGCGGAAGATGGAGCGGAGCGACTCGATCATTGGAACTGAGACCTGAGACCTGACAGCTGAGAGCTGCCTTACCGAACCTGCACAATGTTATTGGCCACAAACCCAGATTCGCCAGCGATCATCAGGCGCATGGCGACCCGTTCCATCTTGTAGTGGTGGGTGCGATGCAATAAATATGCGACTCCAACGCCGCTGCCAAATCCCAAGCCGAAACCCGCCACGCTGGCTGCCGTGCCGCGGGTCACAAACGGGCGTACCACCGGATTGACTTCGCGAAACCCCTCATCCAGCCCGATCCGTGTGGTGATGCCGTCCGCCGAGACCAATCCCGCCAGAATGCCCACGTTGACCCGGTTCTCGACCGTCCAAAATGGCTGTTGCGTGGCAACCGCTGGCGCATCGGGAAGCTTCGGGCTGGCGCTCGCCACAAAATTCTGCGCCTGCGCGGCAACACTCAGCAAAATGATTGTGAGAAGGAGTCTCATTTGTCTCCAGTAATATCGGCTCGCGGTAGGCTCAAGGTAAGTCAAAACCCCATGCGGGTACATGGCTCGACTGAGTCCCTGGGTGGCTATTTAGTAAGAGTGACTGCGAAGTTGCGGAAGATTACTTACCCTGGAGTCGTTGTCAGAGGTTACCTGGGGTACCACCGAACAGGCTGCCAGTAGCCGGTTTCCGGCGTGAGGCCGGCCATCCCTGAGCCTGTCTTTTCCACAGCGATCCGTGTACCATAAACCGCAGTTTGTGGGATGTTCTTGGATCCAGCGGTTCCCTGGCCTGCGCCCGCCCGTCCGGAGGACTCACATATGCGTTCGCGATTGCAGTTCTTCTTTTCTACGATTCTTGCCGCGCTCGTGCTGTGCGCTTCATTCTCGGGAGCGCAACTCTCCGCGAAAGCAGACGGCGCCCCATCTTCATCGTCCCGCGGCGGCCTGTTCCCCGACACCACCGACAACATCCACATCGAGATGGTCTTTAACTACGAGCTCACGCAGTCGCAACTTCCCTCCGAGACCGGCGTCGTTGACCTGGTCTGGGGGTCTAGCTGGGCCACGCTGCCTGCCGGAATGTACAACACCGCCTACATTCCAATTTCCGTCGACAACTTCACCTACTCCATCAAGTGGTACAAGAACAACCATCCCGATTGGCTCGAATATCGTTGCAACAGAAAGACGCTGGCCTACGAGTTCGGCGACAAAAACCACGCGCCGCTCGATATCGCCAACCCCGACGTTCAGGCCTTTCAGTGGGCAAACTGGGTCGATGCGCCTCTGGCCGCCGGTTACCAGGGCATTGACGTCGATACCATGGACTTGACCAACGACTGGCAGCGCTGCGGCCACTACGACCCGAATAACAACTGGGTACAGCAATACACCGGCAATTCGGACGATCCTGCCTTCCGCGCCGACGTTTTGGCGTGGGAAAGTAACACCTATCAACATGTGCACCAGCAGTCCGACACCGCGACCATGCAAGTCAACGTCAGTTACCAATTCGGCCAGCCATTCGCGGACAACCGGCAACTGATGACCACCACCGACCTTCTCTTTGACGAGCGCGGCTTCACCAACTGGGGAGTTCCGTCCAACGTCCCCACCCCCGCCAACTGGCAAACCATTGTGACGCAGCTCAAGTATGTACAGTCGCTGGGCATTTGCTATATGACCAACGGCGAGGAGTCCGGCCAGACCGCTAACATTTCGCAAGCAGCGCGGCTGTGGGTGATTGGCAATTATTTGCTGGTGAAGAACGATTGCACCTACATGTACATCTCGGGCTACACCGCAACCGGCGCGCAGGACTACGGAAGGTTGATCACGTTCCCGGAATATTCCATCGCCATCGGCAGCGCAACCGACCAGATGCGGAAAACGCAGGGTATTTGGGAACGCAGGTTCTCGAACGGATTGACAATGGTGAATCCCTACGCCGCAACCGCTACCGTCACCCTGCCCGCAGGCAATTGGGTAGACGTCAACGGCAATTCGGTAGGCCCAACCCTAATCCTAGCCGGCCAAACGGCGCAGGTGCTGCTAGTAGCGGGAAAGTGAGTCAAGCAGCGGAGATCGTGGCCACCCGACCGCCGCCAGACAAATCCATTTCTGCAACGTCTAACAACCGAGCCGCATGGTAGCCTTTTGCGGAGCCTCCGGAGACGTTCGGTTTGATTGCCAGGGTTTTTAAAGCATTTCAATATCGCGATTTCCGCCTGATGTGGATCGGTGCCTGCACGTCGAGCATTGGCACCTGGATGCAGATCGTGGCGCAAGGCTGGCTGGTCTACCGGCTCAGCCACTCCGCGTTCCTGCTGGCTCTCGACCAATTCCTTGGTGGCATTCCCATTTTTCTGTTCTCCCTGCTCGGCGGCGTCATCGCCGATCGCGTCGAGCGCCGGAAGATTCTGCTCGCATCGCAGTATGTGCAGATGGCCAGTGCCGGCCTGCTAACGATTCTGGTCGCAACCGGACACGTGCACGTCTGGCACATCCTTTGCCTGTCGTTTGTTTCGGGATTCGCGCAGGCCTTCGGCGGTCCGGCGTATCAGGCGCTGATCCCCACGCTCGTCGACCGCGAAGACATGCCGAACGCCATTGCGCTGAATTCGATCCAGTTCAACGTGGCGGTCATGGTCGGTCCCGCGCTTGCCGGACAAGCGCTGGCGAGACTGGGAGAGAAATGGTGCTTCGGGCTGAACGCGCTGTCGTTTCTAGCGCCCATCGTGGCGCTGTTAATGATCCGCTCCCGGTTCCAGCCGGTGAAGACCACGGAATCGATGTTCACCAGCCTGAAGCAGGGCATTGAGTTCGCCCGCAAGCAGAGTTCGATGGAAGCGCTGATCATTCTAGCCTTCTGCATGACCGGGCTGAGCATGCCCATGCGCACCTATTTCCCCGTGTTCGTGAAAGATATTTTCCATCGCGGTCCCGAGACTTATGGCAACCTGCTCGCGCTCATGGGACTCGGTTCGATTTGCGGCTCGCTCGGCATCGCCAGCGCGGGCAACATCAAGAAGAAGGGACGAGTTGCTCTGGGCGCGCTCATTTGCCTGGGCGCGGGCATTTCCGCATTTGGGCTTTCGAAGTCTCTGCCGCTGAGCGAGACCGTGCTGGTGCTGGTGGGGGCGTCGATGATGGCGGTCTTCGCCACCGTGAATTCGCTGGTGCAGCTGATCACGACCAACGAAATGCGCGGCCGCGTCATGAGCGTCTATAACTTCGCTTTCCGCGGCGGCATGCCGATGGGGAATCTGCTGTCGGGATGGCTGGTGCCTATCTTTACTGTGCCCGTGGTGCTGGGCGTGAACGGATTCCTACTGATTGTGCTGGCTCTATACTTCCTGCTGATCCAGCGAAAGATGGCTGCCCTCTGATGGAGAACCGGGCTTCCCGCTCGGACGGGACTGGCGAGGACGGCGTCGCTCCGTCGTTCCGTCGCTCTATCGCTCATCGCTACGCCCCGAATTCAATGCCCTTCTTCTCGCGTCCCATAGCCACCACCACCGCTGCCAGCGTGAATACAACGAACGCAGTCAGCGCCATGGCGTTCGCGTAACTCGTGTGCTCGGCGAGAATCGCCTCGATGTATGCAACCGAACCCGCCAGCAGCACGCCGCACTGATAGGCGAATCCGGGAAGAAATCCGCGCACCGAGTCGGGCGACAATTCCGAGAGGTGCGCCGGAATGATGCCCCAGGCTCCCTGCACCATGAACTGAAGCAGGAAGGCGCCGACCACCAGCAAAGTCAGCGACGGCGCGTAGGCCCACAGCGGGACCACGGCGATTGCACAGATAAACGCGGCGATCATGGCGCGGCGGCGTCCGAAGCGGTCGGACAGGAAGGCGATCAGCGTGCCGCCGCAGATTGCGCCGACCATCGAAATCGCGGTAATCGCGGCGCGCTGCGTCGGCTTCATGCCCCACTGGCGCTGCAGAAAAGTTGGAAACATATCCTGCGTGCCGTGCGAGCTGAAGTTCATCATCATCATGAGCAGGGTCAGGTACAGAAACAATTTCCAGTTCGATAGGACGGCGCGGCCCAGATCGCTCCAGTTGGGATGACGAGTTTTCTTCCACACTTCCGATTCTTTTACCTTAAAGCGGACGAAAAGCCCGAGCAGAGCGGGAAGCCCTCCGATAAAAAACATAGGCCGCCATCCCCAGCGCGGAAAGACAAAGAAGTAGCAGCCCGCCGCCAGAAGGTATCCGAGAGCGTATCCCTGCTGCAGCAACCCGGAGAGAAAGCCGCGCAGCCGCGCCGGAACTTTCTCCATGGCGAGCGAAGCGCCGACGCCCCATTCTCCGCCCATGCCAATGCCAAACAACGCGCGCAGCACCAGAAAAGTGGCGAAACTATGCGCGAACCCGGTGGCCACCTCGACGACGGAGTAGAAAACAAGGTCAATCATCAAGGGAATGCGGCGCCCATAGCGATCCGCCATCAATCCAAAAATGAAAGCGCCCACCGGCCGGAACGCCAGCGTCAGCGTGATGGAGAGCGCAATCTCCTTGTCGGAGCGGTGGAACTCCTGCGCAATTGCCGTCAGCGAAAGAACAACCAGAAAGAAATCAAAAGCATCCAGCGTCCAGCCGAGAAAGCCGGCAAACAGGGCCGCGCCATGGCCATCGGTTGGCGTTGCTGTCGCGTCGTTGTTCGCCACGGTGGAATCCATACGACTTCAAGTGACCTCTTCTACACCGGCGAATACTATACAACGGATTCCACAACGGCAAAGGTGCGTCCCTTGTGGACTCAGCGAGAGACACAGCAAGACGCGTCTCCACGACTTCTCGGTGACGTAGCGACTGAAGTGTTGTCAGTTCACAGAGCGGGCAGAATCGTCCCACGGCAAGTGCCGAGCCCGATGCGGCGGAATCCCTCGCGCTCGCAGAATCCGCGCATAATCACTTCGTCGTCATCTTCCAGGAATTTCCTCTGCTCTCCCGTCGGCAGCGTGACCGGATCTTTGCCGCGCGAGGTGAGTTCCAGCAGACAACCGCGCGCGGTCTTCTCCGCGCCCGACACGGTTCCGCTGGCCAGCAGATCGCCGGAGCGCAGATTGCAACCGTTGCTCGCATGATGCGTGAGCATCTGTGCCATGGTCCAATACATGTCGCGAAAATTGCTGCGGCCCAAAGTCATTGGGGCGATGCCGGCCTTGCGCATCTGGGGCGACAGCAGGGAAACTTCCAGCCACAGATCCAGGCCACCGTGCTCTTGATCGTTCGCGTCGAAAAGGTAGGACAATTGCGCTGGATCGGTTTCTGCGCGCGCAAAGGCAGCTGTGCGGAACGGAGCCAGCGCTTCCATCGTCACCACCCACGGCGAAAGCGAAGTGGCAAAGCTCTTGGCTAGAAACGGCCCCAGCGGCTGATATTCCCATGCCTGCATGTCGCGCGCCGACCAATCGTTCACCAGGCAGATGCCGAAAATGTGTTCTTCGGCCTGTCCGATTGCAATGCCTTCTCCCCGCGCGTTGCCATCGCCCACAAAAAAACCGAGTTCCAGTTCGTAATCCAGTGCTTTGGTCGGGCCGAATTTCGGATCGGCGTCGCCATCGCGCGTTTGCCCCGATGGCCGCCGCACCGGTGTTCCCGTCGCAACCAGCGACGACGCCCGTCCGTGATAGCCAATCGGAATGTATTTGTAATTCGGCAGCAACGGATTGTCGGGACGAAACAGCTTGCCGACGTTGGTGGCGTGAAAAATCGATGCGTAGAAGTCGGTATAGTCGCCGATCAGGGCAGGCAAAAGCATGTCAACATCGGCTTGCGCGACGAGATGACGTGCAGCGGCTTGCCGATCGGCAGCCGGAGCATCCTGACGCAAGAGTGCGTGCAGGCGCTGACGCAAAGCACGCCGCGGCGTCGAGCCCAGGGCCATCAGAGGATTCAGCGCATCGGCGGCGCAGGCCGCCGCCGCCGCGCGCACGTTGTCGTCGACCAGTAAACCCTCGTTCAGGATTCCTTGCAGGTCGAGGATCTCGTCTCCGATCGCCACTCCCACGCGGGCTGCGGCGCCGGCATCGCGCCGCCGGAAAACGCCAAAGGGCAAATTTTGAATGGGGAAATCCGAGCCGGCGACATTGGCGGACTCCACCCAACTCTGCGCCTTGGGTTCGTGGGTTTCGTCGAGAAGAAATTTCATGGCAGGTTTTTCACAACCAGTGCAGAGAGCGCAAATCGTCGATGGGCTCCGTGAACGAGCACGACCCAAACGAAGCCGCGAAGCCCTGGCGCGCCGCAGCGATTTCATCGCGGCTAAGCCGATGCTCGCGCCAGCTTATCCCATCTTCATCAAAGTGAAATGCCTCCGGCGATTGCTCTTCGAGCAAATGAACGGCAAGTTCGGATTTCATCCCTGCGCGCAGCAACGCAGCTGCCAGAAAGACATTTAGAAAACCATGCATCATTCCCGATGGGCTTCCCGGTTGATAAGTAAGCCTGTGAACCGAACGCAGCGGATGATGCAACCCCGCGGTCGCCTTGAATGCCACATTGGCCGCCCCGCACAGACGAATAAACTCGACCGCGCTCTCCGCAGCGGGAAACTTGTCCGCCGTCTCGCCGCCCGTGCGAATCTTGGCCCGGCGTCCGCACGCGGCTACTGCGGCAATGAAGTCGCCACAACCGGACAATGGAAATTCAAAATAAGCCTCGAACTCGGTTGGGATAATTCCAGACAACCGCACGACCTCTGCGACACTTGTGATCTTCACTTCCACCGACTCGACAGCCGCGCTTCGGCCAGCGCTGCCTCCCGCCATACGAATGTTGAATTCGCGAATCCGCGCGACATCCGCCACTGGATCGCCGCCCAGCAAGACCGAAAGCCGCCATTTAGTAGGCCGAGTTCCGTCCGTGGAAGCGGGCAATCCGGCAAATGCAGTTCCAAACTCGCTGAGCCGCGTCGCCGGAACGATAAACCGCCCCAGGATCCAATTCCAATCCGAATGCAAGTATGAGTGGTAGTTCGCCACCGCTGCCGCCATGTCCAACGATGCCGGAGGAAACAATCCCGCATAGTCGATCAGATCGCGCAGCAGAGCACCGGCGGCATCCGCCGCAAAATCTAGCGCGCCCTGAAAAGTTTGCGAAGCCATAGCCATAAAAACAATTCCGCCAATCCACACGCCGCTAGGCACAACCCCTGAAAACCGGAAACTGAAAGCTGAGAGCTGTGAGCTATTTAAACTTCTTCCCCAGCCCCTGCCAGCACTCAAAATACTGATGGTCGAGTTCGGAGGTCTCCAGCGCAAACTTCGTCGGCTGGCACACAAACCGCGTCTCGAACATGAAGGCCATGGTGTCGCCCTGATAAACCGGCTTCAGCTCGGCGTTGCTCGCCTTCTCGAACGTCTCGGCGTCGGGTCCGTGACCGGCCATGCAATTGTGCAGGCTGGCGCCGCCGGGGACGAATCCCTCCGCCTTGGCGTCGTATTCCCCGCGGATCAAGCCCATGAATTCATTCATGAAGTTGCGATGAAACCACGGCGGACGAAACGTATGCTCGGCAACCATCCATCGCGGCGGGAAGACGACGAAATCGACGTTGCCGGTTCCCGGAATTTCCGACGGCGAAGTCAGCACCGTATAAATCGACGGGTCGGGATGATCGAAGCTCACGGTGTTAATGCAATTGAAATTCGCCAGGTCATATTTGTAAGGCACGTAATTCCCGTGCCATGCCACTACGTTCAGAGGCGAGTGATCGATGGCCGCCGCCCATAGCCTTCCCTGAAACTTGGTAACAATATGAAAGTCGCCTTCGCGGTCTTCAAAGCTCGCCACTGGCGCCAGAAAGTCGCGCGGATTCGCCAGTCCGTTCGCGCCAATCGGCCCCAGATCGGGTAAACGCAGCAGCGCGCCGTAGTTCTCGCAGATGTAGCCGCGCGCCTCTTTGTCGAGCAGTTCGACGCGAAACCGAATACCGCGCTGAATCACGGCAATCTCGCCGGGAGCGGCTTCGAGAATTCCCATCTCCGTGCGGAGCAGCAGGCGTCCCTGCTGCGGCACGATCAACATTTCGCCATCGGCGTTGTAGAAAAAACGATCGGTCATCGATCGGTTGGCCACGTAGATGTGGATCGCGACCCCCGCGTGCGTATGCGTGTTGCCATTGCCCGCCATGGTAATCAGGCCGTCGATAAAATCGGTGCGCTGCGACGAAGGAGGAATCGGAATCGGCATCCATCGCAGTTGATTCGGCGGCGTCGGCACTTCGTCAAACGGCGCGCTGCGCAGCCTTCCCTGCTCGATCGACTGGAACGGCTTGTGCGCCACCGACGGCCGCATGCGGTACAGCCAGGTTCGCCGATTGACCACGCGCGGCGCGGTAAACGCCGTGCCGCTCAGTTGTTCTGCATACAACCCATGCGCTACTTTCTGCGGAGAATTCTGCCCCTGCGGCAATACTCCTTCGACGGCCGCGCTGGCAAACTCGTTGCCGAATCCCGATTGGTAGCGGAACTCGCCCTTACCCGACGGCGGCTTCTTCGCTGGCTTCGCTTTTCGGTTCGGCATATCAGAGATTTCCTCGTCGCGCCTGCTCCAGTTCGATCGACTCGAACAGCGCCTTGAAATTGCCTTTGCCAAATCCCCGGCTGCCCCTGCGCTGGATGATCTCGAAGAACACCGTGGGACGATCCTCCACCGGCTTCGAAAAGATCTGCAGCAGATAGCCTTCCTCGTCGCGGTCCACAAGTATACCCAGCGAGCGCAATTCCGCCAGCGATTCCTCCACCGGCCCCACCCGCGCCGTTAGCGCGTCATAGTAGGTGTCGGGAACGCGCAAAAAATCGAGCCCGTTGCGCTGCAGTTTACCCACCGTGTACATGACATCCTTGCACTGCAACGCGACGTGCTGCGCTCCCGCTCCACCGTAGGCCTCGATATATTCCTGGATCTGGCTCTTGTTGCGCGCCGTAGCCGGTTCGTTGATCGGAAACTTCACCGAGTGCGAATCGTCCGACATCACAATGCTCATCAACGCGCTGTATTCAGTCGAAATATCTTTGTCGTCGAACGTGATGTAACGGTGGAAGCCGAAAACCCGCGTGTAGTAGTCGGCCCAGTATTGCATCTTGCCCAGTTCGACGTTTCCTACGATGTGATCGATGCGCAGAATCCCGCAGTCGTCGCCCGCCAGCGGCGCCGCCGCGTATCCCGGCAGAAACGGCCCCTTGTAATCCTTATAGGAAATCAGCGAGTGGATCGTGTCGCCATAGGTGTGGACCGCAGCCCGGCGAATCGTGCCATGTTCATCTTTTATGTCGTGCGGTTCTTCCGCCGGTTGCGCTCCGCGGCGCACGGCCTCGGCGAACGCCTGATCCGCGTCCTCCACCTCCAGCGCAATGTCGCGCACACCGTCGCCATGCTTGCGGATATGTTCCGCCGCCGCATCGTCGGGCGTCATCGGCGTAGTCAAAATGAAATTCGCCTTGCCCTGGCTCATCGCATACGACGCTCGCTGCCGCTGGCCGGTTTCCAGCCCGCTGTATGCAACCTGCGAAAATCCGAACCCCTTACGGTAGAAATACGCTGCCTGGCGCGCGTTTCCGACCCAGAATTCGACGTGGTGAATGCGTTTCAGCTTGAGTGGATTTTCCATCCCAGTACCCCGCACTGGCATTTTATCTTTCTCTTATACCCCGTAACTTCTCTTGCCGGGCGTAATTTATTTGCTGGATGCCGCGCCGACCTGAATTCCGGCTGCGGGCACGCGGTGCAACCAGTGATTCCACTCGGGAGCGGCTCCCGTTTTCGCCCGATCGAACGCGCCGCGTATCTGCGCCGTGACTGGCCCCGGCGCGGACTTTCCAATCCGAGCACCATCCAGTTCCGCGACCGGCAAAATCTCGCACGCCGTGCCGCACAGAAAAACTTCGTCGGCTTTTTTCAGGTCGTCCACCGTAAGAATGCCAACTTCCGTCCCGAATCCTTCCCCGGCCGCAAGCTGCAGAATCGAGTCGCGGGTAATTCCCATCAGGATCGACGACTTTTCGTCGTTGGTGCGCAAGGTACGCCCGTTCACCACGAAAACGTTGGTGACCGCGGCTTCGGCCACGTTGCCATCGATGTTGAGCAGCAGCGCCTCATCGTAGCCGCGACGCGACGCATCCATCGTGGCCAACCTCGAATTCAGATATTGGCCGCAAGCTTTGGCGGTGGTCGGCATCATGCGCGCATCGAATTTTCGATATGGAGAAACGGTCAGCCTCGCTCCACGCATCCGGCTCTGCTCGCTGACGTGCGCCATTTGCGGCCACGCCAAGATCGCGGTTTCCGTCGAACACTGCGCGCGAATGCCCAGTGTTTCCGCTCCCATATACGCGATGGGACGGATGTAGGAGTCGGTGAGTCGGTTGCGGCGAAGCACTCCGCCGATCGCTTCCGTCAACTGCTCTGGACTAAATGGAATCCGCATGCCGTACACTTCCGCCGATCGATAGAAGCGCGCCAGGTGCGCGTCCAGGCGGAAGATCGCCGCTTCTCCGTCCACCGCGTAACTGCGGATGCCTTCGAACACGCCCGTCCCGTAATGCAGGGCGTGCGTCGAGAGCGGCACCGTGCTCTCCGCCCACGGCGTGAATTCGCCGTTCATCCACGTCCATTGAATGTTTGCAAAAGTCATTCCCAGCGACCCCTTTCCGTTGCACTATTGTTGGACGAAACGGGCCATTCGTAAATACAAGAGATCAGGTGGTTTCAGGTGTTATTCGTAGTTTCTAAAGTAGAATGCTTCCATGGCCTTCGATACTTCAGTGCTTGACAAGACCGGCTGGCATATTCTGGAGGAACTGCAACACAATGGACGGCTCTCGTTTGCCGAACTCGGACGCCGCGTCGGCTTGACGCTTCCCGCGGTTGCCGAACGCGTCCGCAAAATGCAAGACGCCGGAATTATTACCGGCTTTCACGCCAGAGTCGATCCCGCCAAGATCGGCCTGCCCATCGCCGCTTTCATCCGCATCAGCGTTGTGGGCGACGTCTTTGCGCGTGTCGCGAAGGCCGTGCGCGAAATGCCCGAGGTGCTGGAATGCCATCGCGGCACCGGCGCCGATTCCTTCACCCTCAGAGTTGCAGTCGAGTCCGTGCAGCATCTGGAAAGCCTGATCGACCGGCTGACGCCTTTCGGCACCACTTCGACATCCATCGTTCTTTCAACTCTGGTCAAGCACCGCAGTATTACCCGCCGCGCAGCGGGTGTCCGCAGCCTCGGCGTTCGCAAGAAGTGACGGCACTCAATTCGGCTGTTCTACAATTTACCGATGCGTGTCTGCGCCCTCGCCTTCGCCGTCGCTGCGGCCATTTCGACTGCTCACGTCGGAGCTTCGCAGCCAGCATCGCCCGTCCAGAACACGGGTTTCGACAGCAATCTGCGCGGCGTTAGCGTCAGTGCAATGGGGGCGGGAAAACACGCGCTGTGGATTTCCGGTTCGCGGGGAATCGTTGCCCGCTCGCTGGACGAAGGCAGGTCATGGCAACAACTTAAAATCGACGGCGCTGCCGACTTCGATTTTCGCGATGTCGAAGGCTTCGGAGCTGCCGTTGCATACGTGATGTCGAGCGGGGATGGCGAACAATCCCGCGTCTACAAAACCACCGACGGCGGCAAATCGTGGACGCTGCAGTACACGAACAAACGTCCAGGATATTTTCTCGACTCGCTCGTCTGCGAGTCTCCGGCTCGCTGTTTTGCCCTGAGCGATCCGGTCGAGGGCAAATTCCTGCTCCTATCCACCAACGACGGCCAACATTGGCGAGAACTCCCGCGCGACAAAATGCCTGCCGCGCTTCCCACCGAAGGCGCATTCGCCGCCAGCGGCACCTCCATCGCACTCTGCAATAACGATATTTACTTCGGCACCGGCGGCCCCGCTGCCCACGTTTTTCACTCCGCCGATCACGGACGTTCCTGGACTGTCGTCGAAACTCCCATGGCAAGCGGCAACGCTTCCAGCGGAATCTTCAGCATCGCATGCCATGGCCGCTTTCTCGTAGCCGTCGGCGGCGACTACAAGGAACCAGCGAAACCAAACCAGGCAGCGATCTATTCCCAGGATTCAGGCGCAACCTGGCATCTCGCCGCGCAGCAGCCCGGCGGCTATCGCTCTGCGGTTGCGTTTCTCTCTGGCAGACGTTGTGTGGCGGTCGGAACCAATGGGAGTGACATCAGCAACGACGCTGGCGTGCATTGGAGGCACCTGGACACCTTCAACCTAAATGCCATCGGCGTTCGCGCCGGCGCGAGTTGCGCGGTTGGCCCAAAAGGGACGGTAGTGCCGGTCAGCCAGCAATCGCAGTCGCACTAGAAGAGATGTTTATCGCACTTCAATCGACACCAACTCCCCCGCATTCTTCCCCACCGCCCGATAATTTACCGATACGAGAAGGTTGCTCCATTCGCAGGAAAACTGGTCTTGCCCGATTATCACCAGCGATTTGTAATCCGATGCATGCATCTTGTAAGTCGTCATGCCGCTCAGGATCGTTACCGTTGCCTCGGGAGTCCTGGAGCAGTCGCTGCTCACGATTTTGCCCTTGAGAAACTGCACCGGCCCGGTCGTCCCAGGCTTGACGGGCGCAGGCTTGGGCGCGGCATCGGCGTCTTCATCTTGATCTTGCGTTGCCTTCCCCTGCGCCGCCTTCTCCGTCGGTCCGCTCCCAGCCGAGGGGGCGCTCCCCGCGCCTGCTGGAGACTCGTTTTCCCCCTCCCGCTGCGGACGCACCCCATACTTCTGCAATGTATCCAAATCCGCCAATTGCTGTTTCGCCGCAGCTGCCGCGGTGCGATCCGTTCCCTCCTTCAGCCGCGTAAACACTTCGCGCGCCAGATCCCACTTCTTTCCCGCAACGTAAATTTGACCCAGATTGAACTGATATTCGACGTTGCGCGGCGACAGCGCAATGGCAAGCTTCTGCGCTTCCAGCGCCGAGTTGACGCCGCCACCCTCCACTCGCGCCATTCCTAGCATGTTATAAGCGTCAGCTAAGTCGGGATACCAATCCGTGACCGCGCGCAAATCCTGCATCATGTTCGCCAGGCCCTTCATCTCCTGCCGCGCCGCCTGCGCCTGCCGGTACTTCATCACCGACCGGTAATACCAAATCCACGGGTCCCGCGGATTCAAGTCCGTCGCCTTCTCCAGTTCTTCGCTGGCCGCGTCATAGCGCTTCTGCCGGATATCGTCCCACGCCAGCCCGCGCCGCGCCGCTTCATTATCCTTCGGATCCGCCGCCAGCCGCTGCAAATCGTGCAGGGCCTGATCGCGATGCTCCGGAATGCGCGCCATCACGTCTTCAACCACCGCGCTCGCGTCCTCTTCCTTCACCGGACTCACTGTCATGCCGATGTCATCCGCGCCGAACGGCAGGGGCAGATGATCCGGCTGCGGAATGTCCGCCGGAGTTGCCACCGGCTTCTTGGCCTGATCGAGCGCAATGCCCAACCCGCTCAGCGAGCTGAAGTATGTCTTCACGGTCTCTTCCATCTGCGTCGGCGACATGTCGAACGCCTGCACCATCGCCTTGTCCACCGGCGTTTTCCGGTTCACCACCAGATCAAAGTAAGTGCCCGCCTCGGGCATCTTGTTCTTGTTCACTAGATAGTGCACAACCATCCACGCCTGCGCGTAGTAGAGCGTGTTGTGCGCCCCTTCCCGCGTTCCCGATTCGTCGTGCTTCATCGTGAACAAGTCCGGCATCGAGATCCACACCGGCGAACTCACCAGTTGCGTCAGCGACTGCGGTACCTTCGGATCGCGCCGCATTCCCAAATCATCGAGCGCGTCCTCGTGCCACTCCGCCAACAACTCCGGATCGCCGCCCAGTTCCACCTGCTTGCCGATATAGATCGACCCGAAGTACTCCGCCAGCCCTTCGTCGAACCATCCCTGCACGGGGGGATAGTTGTAATTCAAGTAATAGTGGGCCAGCGAATGCGCCACCGCTCGCCACGGATCGGCCTCAAAGAGATTGAGCACGATGTAGATCCGATCCGTGCCTGGCACATAAAACCCAGCCGCCGTGCTCTGCTTCGCCGGAGCCACCAAGCCATATTGCTTGTCGCTCTTGAGCGCGACGATCGTGATCGGCACCGACATCTTCAACTTGTCTTTCAGGATCAGTTGGCCGAAAACCGCGCGCATCTGCTCCATTCGCAGAGCCACTTCCCGCCCGCGCTTTTCGCCAGCGTCGGTCAGCACCGTGAAATGCGTGGAATGGACTTCGACCCACTTGGGCTCGTCCTTGGCCAATGCCGGCCGCGAGGCGCAACCTGCGATCAGCAGACTCACAATCACGGCACCAATGCTGGACATCTTCACAGTAAAATCCTTCCCCAAAAATGCTAGCACGCCATGCGGAGCTCTGCTCCGCCAAAGGCGGCCAGCGAAACCGCCTGTGGTACAGTAGCGAGTTTCCAGATCCCGAAGCAGTTCGTCACTAAGGAGACGCCAAATGCAGAGCCGCATCGTGGGCACGACCATGCCCGTTCTTGAATTCGCGCTCGAACCGAACGAGTCCGTGATCTCCGAAGCTGGCGAACTCTCCTGGATGACCAGTTCGATCCAGATGACCACTCACACGCAGATGGGCGGAGGCGGAGGCATCTTTGGCGCTATCAAGCGCGTGGCGGGCGGCGGAACGCTGTTTATGACCGAATATCGCGCCGGCGGCATGCGCGGCGAGTTGGCATTCGCCACCAAACTTCCCGGTCACATCGTCCCCGTCGAAGTCAGCCCCGGCCACGAGTACATGATTCACCGTCACGGTTTTCTCTGCGCCACTCCGCAAATTCAAATCGGCGTCGGATTCCAGCAATCGCTCGGCGCTGGCATCTTCGGCGGCGACGGCTTCCTGCTACAGCGCCTCAGCGGACTGGGTACAGCGTGGCTCGAACTCTCCGGCGAACTCGTCGTCAAGGATCTTCAGCCGGGAGAAACCCTGCGCGTCCATCCTGGCCACGTCGGCGCATTCCAGTCCAACGTCTCGTTCCAGATCACCACCGTTCCTGGAATCAAGAACATGATCTTCGGTGGCGATGGAATCTTCCTGGCCTCGCTGACGGGCCCTGGCCGCATCTGGCTTCAGACTCTTCCGATTTCGAAGCTGGCGCACAAGCTCATGGAATACATGCCAAGACCATCCAGCGAAGCCACCAAAGGAGGCGTCGTCGGAGGCATCGTCGGCTCGATTCTGGATGGGATGAAGTAAGAGACCACATGAACCATGAACACGGACCAGCGAAGCCATGAAACCATCTGAGCGACCTTTGACCGCGATCGCCGCGCCTGTCGCGCACCGGCTGGCTTGGATCGACTGGATGCGCGGCCTCGCCTGCATCCTGATGTTCCAGACCCACTGTTACGATGCCTGGCTCGGCGGCGACGCGCGCAATTCCAGCTTCCTCAAAGGCTCGCAAATCCTGGGCACGTTGCCCGCGCCGCTCTTTCTCTTCCTAGCTGGAGTCTCGTTCTCGCTGGTCACCGACAAACTCATCCGCAAGAACCTGACTCCAGGCGAAATCACTCGCACCATGGTTCGCCGCGGCGCGGAAATCTTCGCCTTCGGACTCCTCTTCCGCCTGCAAGAGTTCCTCATCGCCTGGGGATGGGCGCCGAAGTCCGACTTACTCCGCGTCGATGTCCTCAACATCATCGGACTCTCCATGATGCTGATGGCGCTGCTTTGTGGCTTCATCTTGCTGGTTCGCGGGAAGCGTGAGGATTCGGTTGTGAAGGAGCGCGCTTTCGTCATCGGTGCGATTGCGGTCGCTGCCATCATCGCCCTGCTGACTCCGCTTCTCTACACGACCTGGCGACCAACCTGGCTGCCTTGGTGGATCGAGTCCTACATCGACGGATGCCACAACCTCGGCGCTCCGCAGCCTTGGCTGTTTCCGCTGTTTCCTTGGTCTGCATTCGCGTTTACCGGATTGGCTGCGGGATTCATCCTCTTCAGCGAGCGCGTTCGCGGCCGGATCGCAGCCACGCTGGCTTGGTTCGGCGCTGTCGGAGCGGTCGCGATCATCGCATCGCTCCAGCTTGACCATGTGTCCTTCCAGCTTTACTCGACCTACGACTATTGGCATACCAGTCCAAACTTCTTCATGATTCGCGTCGGATTGCTCTTAGTCATCTGCTTCGCGAGTTATGCGTGGTGTCGTTGGGGATTGGGAAGCTTGGGTTTTAGCCCGCTTATTCAATTAGGACAGACTTCGTTACTCGTTTATTGGGTGCACATTGAATTCGTGTATGGGCGTTTCTCGCTGCTTCCGAAACGGGCGCAATCGATTGCGGGCGCTTCGCGCGGATTGGCGGAGATTTTCCTGTTCATGCTGTTGCTCTCTTTGCTTCGCACGCGAATTGACTGGAAGAAGGTGCTTGGGAGAGGGCAGAATGCTTAGGATTTTGGGGGCCGCGTAGACCAGCGCCGCAAGGATAGGCCCACGTGCCGACAACCGGCAGGCGACCCGAACTTCGCCTCCATCCCAACTCTGGAGGGTGCCCCGTTCAAGCTTCGCTTGGGCGGGGCCTTTGACTTTCTTTCATCACATCCAGGCCGTGAGCACCATCACAGACAATCAACCCGCCACGCGCGAAAATAGAATTCTGATTGGCCAGGGAAGAAGTGTCCCCGTCTCCAGAGACGGCCCTTCGCTCCCGCTCGAAGCCATTCTCAGCTTTCCTTGACAACATGAAGATCGGTTGATCCCACGTCCCGAATCGGAACGAAAACGAAGCTCCAGCACCCTAAGTCCTTATTCCAGAATATTTTACATATAAGTCTTTTATTTAGAATATTTTAACGAAAATTGGGGGGGGCGGGAGAGAGATAAAACCCTGTCAATCCACCCGCGATAGCTGCAAGGTCGCGTTCCCTACCAACTTCAGCGCGATTCCCCAATTGTGACGGGCGCTGGGCTGGTCGGTTCCGTAACCGCTGATATATACAGTGCAATAGCAGCCTTCGCGCACTTCTCTTTCTTCTTCCTTCCTGTCTTGGCTATCTTTTGCGAAGTAGCAGCGGCGGACGCAGATCTCGACGGACGATGGAGTCTCCGGCGCGCGGTGCAGCAGCTCGACCAGCTTGCGGGCGAATTGTTCGTGAGCGGGCAGGGAGAAACGGGCGGCGTTATCGGAAGACGTCGTGTGAGTAAACACCACGTCGACATAGCTCGCGAACTTGTGCGAGGCGTTGTAGATTTCTTCTTCCGCGTTCAGTTCTGTCGTCGTCCAAACATCGCACTTTGCGGTCTCAACTAGGCTTCGCGGCGAGTTCAGCGTACGCAGAAATTCGGCCAACTCGGGAAAGGCTTGTGCTTCCGGGATCGAAGCTATCAGCCCTGGATGGCGCTTCAGGTCGACATAGGCGAGCTTGCCAGATGGGTCGGTCCAGGGAAAACCCAGCACAGGATCTTCGTGGGCCAGTTCGATGGAGAAGTCGGCATCCATAATTTGCGGAACACCACACTAGAACTGGCGCAGGAAGTTCACGATTTCGCTTTCGGCCCAATAGCCATCGTCCCGGCGGCCATCGCTGCCGTTGCGGGTTCCGACAAAGGCGCAGTGGCCGCCATCGGAGGTCTCGACGAAGTGGATGTTCTGGTTCGCGGCAATCTTCGTTCTTGTCTCCTCCGTGATGCGCACAAATGGGTCGTTGGCGGCGTACAACACGAGCGCGGGCACGGCGATTTGCCTGACTGTGTGCGCGGCTGAAGCGCGATCGTAGTAATCGTCCACTCCCGTGAAGCCACAATAGTGGGCGGTGACTTTGTCGTCGAACTCGCGCAGGCTGCGGACGCCGTCGGCACGGGTTGGGTCGAAGTGTCCGGGAAAGAGGCGGGCTTTCTGCTGCAAGCGGCGGCGAAGCTGCCACAAGAAATAGGTTTCGTAAATGCGGTTGCCAGGCTCGTGCAGCGCGTCGGACGAAGCGGAGAGATCGAGCGCCGGACAACACGCGGCGACGGCACGAAACTGCGGCGGGGCTTGCGATCCCCACTCGCCGGCGAGTTTGAGCACGATGTTGCCGCCCATGGAGAAGCCAACCAGCGCCAGACGCTCGACGCCATCGTGGGCGACGATCTCGCGGGCGACGGCCGCGACGTCATTTGACAATCCTGAGTGATAGAGCACGGGAGCGAGCGCGTCGGTGCCTCCGCAGTTGCGCTGGTTATAGCGGATGACGTTCATTCCGGCAGCCAGGGCCTTCTCGGTGATGCCGAGCATGTACTGGGAGTCGCTGGAACCTTCGAGGCCGTGCACGACGATCAGCGTCAGCGCGTGGGCTCGATCGGCTTGCCAGTGGCAGTGGCAGAGCACCGGGACGCCGGGCTCGACTTCGATCAGGCGCTCTTCAGGTGCAGGAAGATGAAAACGGCGCTGGAGCAGGAAGCTGGCAACGGTTTGCACATGTCCGCCGCGCAACCAGGGCCGAGGCGTGAAGGAGCGCATCTTCTCGTGCGTTTGGCCGGGCGTTTGCGAAGTAGCCACGCTTTGATATTAACTAGAAGTTGGGAATTGTTCTCCACGGAGTTTCTTATGCCCATCTTCGAGTACGTCTGCAAGGAATGCCGGCACGAGTTCGAGGCCCTGGTTTTTGGCGCGCAAAAGGCCGAGTGTCCGAAGTGCCAGAGCAAGAAATTGGAGCAGCAGCTCTCCGTGTTCGCCGTGTCGGCGCACGGCGGAACGAGCGCGCGGGCAGCGATGCCGGCTGGACCCTGCGGGTCGTGCGGCGACGCTCGCGGGCCGGGAGCTTGCTCGATGAAGGACTTCAACTAGGCTCGTCTTGTCGTTGGTCGTTGGTCGTTGGTCGTTGGTCGATAGTCGTTGGTAGATAGCCAGCCCGCAAACGACCAACGACTATCGACCAACGACTTTTCTTCCCTCCGCAAAGTCACTTTAGGTACCTCCGGCGAGTAACCGATGTGACGTTTCGCTTTTGGGCATCTCTGGTTATGATCCGTTCCAGTTGTTCGCGGTGGGAACGGAGCGGGAATGGATCGGCGAAGAGAGCGCAGACTGAACCTGGAGTTGCCGGTGCGGATCTGGGGAGTCGACCGGATGGCGCGTCCTTTCGCGGAGATTGTGCGGGTGCGCAACGTCAGCAATCGCGGGGCGGTTCTGATGGGGTTGCGCTCGAAAGTCCAGACCGGAGAAGTGCTGGACGTGCAGCACGGCGCGTCGCGAGCGCAGTTTCGCATCGTGTGGATGAGTCTTACGGGAGAAGCCGGCGTAGAAGCGCTGGCCATGGAACCACCCGTCTTTGGCATGGACATCGGCATGGGCATGCGTTTCGGACTGCCAAGATTTTTTGAGATGGTGGGGACCGGATAGGCCCAACGCCGAAGGGCACCGATCGGCCAACTAACGTGGATTCACGTGGCCGGTTCCCATTTTTATTTCTTCTCGCTTCTCGACCAGGAACCTGGCAAATACTTCGTTGGATAACAGACGTCCGCGGGCGGTCAGGCGGAGGATTGCGGCTTGGCGTTCGAGAAGACCGTCGTGGATGCTTTGCTGGATGGCGGAGTCATGGGCCGCGATGGCGTCTGGACCGACCTCCTCGCGAAGCCGGTCTAGATCGACGCCGCGGTTCAGGCGGAGGCCGAGGAAGAACGATTCTTCGATGGCCGCCTGCGCGGAGACTGGCGTCACAGTGTGCGGCGCGCGATTCATGTAGGCGTCGAGCGAGTCGGGTGTGGCGAAGCGGACGGCGCGGCCGACGTCGGTGTTGTGCCCATTGACCTCCAGCATGGAGTGGGCATCGACGCCGAAACCGAGATAGGGCTGGCGCGTCCAATATTTCAAGTTGTGGCGCGACTCGTTGCGTAACGGTCCCGCCCAAGCAGAGCTTGGACGGGACACCCTTTTATTTTGAGAATGCGGCGCGACGCGGGCGAAGTTGGAAATTTCGTACTGTGCCATACCGGCGGCTTCGAGCATCTCGCACGCTTGCTGATAGAAATCGGCGGTGGCATCGTCGTCGGGAACAAAGTGAGCATGGTAGCGGGCGCCTCCGGCGATCAGTTCGCGGCCGAGGCGGGAATCGTCGTCCACTTCGAGCATGTACACGCTGGCGTGCGGAACACCCGTGGCAATGGTCTCGGACACGGAGAAGGCCCAACTCTCCTGCGTTTGGTGCGGCAAGCCGGCGATCAGGTCGATGCTGATGTTGGCGAGGCCAGCATCGCGCAGGCGAGCGATCTCTTCGAGGACGGTTGCGCGTTTGTGCAATCGCCCGACGGACTGCGCTTCCTGGTCGACGAAGGACTGCACTCCCAGGCTCACACGGTTCACTCCGCATTGCAGCAAGGTTTCGATTAGAGAGGGAGTGAGTGTGCCGGGAGCGCATTCCACGGTGATTTCGGCATCGGGCGTGATCACAAATTGGCCGCGGATGGCGGCGAAGATGCGGAGTAACTGCTCGGCATCGAGAATCGAGGGAGTGCCTCCGCCGAGATAGATGGAGTCGGCAACGTTCAATTCGTCGAGCGGACAGCCGAACTGCGACGCAAACTGGCGCGCATTGCCAACATCTTCGAGCAGGCGGGATACATAATTTTCGTACGCGGACTTCGAGAACACATCGGAAGCGAAGTTGCAGTAGCTGCACTTGGTCCGGCAGAACGGGACGGAAATATAGAGGCCGAGGGGCACTCTGCTTATTCTATGGGATGGGCAGCGAGGCACATTCTAAGACGTCGGAAAAGCTGGGCGAAGTGCGTGGCGCGCGATCCCAGGTTAGCGACCAAAGAGCGGTCGCGAACCCTTCGACAAGCTCAGGGCAGGCTCTGGGGCACCTTCGAAAAATGGGCCGATCAGAAGCGAAACACGATGCCGGTCGACAGGCGCAGGTTGTTCTGAGTGGTGCTATTGAAGCGGGTTTGGAGATAGTCTCCTTCGAAGCGGAGGGCGATGGGGCGGAAGATGCGGTAATCGACGCCACCGCCCAACCCGGTGGCGAGGGACGTGTTCGACCCTGCGTCATTCGTGCCGACGTGCCCAACCCCGAACAGGGCTTCGGCGAAGGGCCGCAGCTTTCCGACCGAGAACGATACGCGCGGGCCAAAGAGCATGTTGTACTCGTGGGCGCTGATGCTTTGGCTCGGACAAGGCGGGCCGGGGCACAGGATCGTCACACTTTCAGAACCGAAGGTCTGGCTGAAATCCGCCACCATGCCGACGTGGGGGAAAACCCTGCCTTCGAGCGACCCGGTCCATCCACTGAGGTTGGAGCGTCCCAGCGTGGACAAGTCGGCGTTGTAGTAGGAATACCCAAAGAAGACGTTTCCGCTGGTGGGCACCTGGGCGGCGGCGAAACTCGCGAATAGAAGCACGACGCAGGCAGCAACTACTATCTTTATCTCGCGCATGGTCACCCTCTTTTTGATTTCGAATATCACAAGATTGCCATTCATAGTTTTTGATGCGGCGAGAAGCACGTCCGTTGCCGGAGCTTGGAAAGATCGATGTCCATTAAAATAGAGGCAAGAACCCGCCGGCGAGGGTTCGACCCTTCATCAATGATGCGATGTGAGTGGGAAGCACTTATGAGCAATGATTCGATCGATGTTTTGTGTGAGCACTGTGGTCAGACGTTCTCCACTTTCCTGCACCAAATGGCCGACCAGAATGCCAAGGTGGTGTGCCCGAATTGCCGCGACAAGCACGACGGCGATTCTCCGAAATCGTCGGAGCCCGGAGCGGGCGCGCGTCCGGCTGGCAAGCCGCACTAAACGGCAGGATTTGGAGTGCCGCTTCTTGCGGTACTCTTGAACCAGAGACGGTCTCTGCGCCGGATCTCTTGCGCGGGTCTCTTGCGCGAATTATGGCCCCGAATCACGAAGAAGAAGTATTAGGAAAAGCGTACGACGGCCGGCTGATGCGGCGGCTGCTTACGTATCTGCGTCCGTACAAATGGCACGTGGTGGTGGCGCTCGCGGCGATCATCCTAAAGTCGGGGCTGGACGTGCTGGGGCCGTTCCTCACCATGATCGCCATCGATAAATACCTGGCGAAGTCGCCGAACTCGCATTCCTGGATTGGCGACCGGCTGAGCAACGCTCCACTGACCGGCATCGCGCAGATTGGCGGGATCTACGTCGGAATTCTCCTCTTCACTTTTGCCCTGGAGTTCATCCAGACCTACCTGATGCAGTGGACGGGACAAAAGGTGATGTTCGATCTGCGCAGCCAGATCTTCCGGCATCTGCAACACATGCACGTCGGGTTCTTCGACAAGAATCCGGTAGGGCGACTGGTGACGCGCGTGACGACCGACGTCGACGCGCTGAACGAGATGTTCACTTCGGGCGTGGTCTCAATTTTTGAGGATGTCTTCGTGCTCGCTGGCATCATCGCGATCATGATGAAGATGAACTGGAAGCTGGCGCTGATTACGTTTGCTGTGCTTCCCGTCATTGCGTATGCGACCAAGATTTTTCGCGACAAGGTGCGCGATTCCTACCGGCGCATTCGCACCGCCATCGCCCGCATCAATTCTTATTTGCAGGAAGCGGTCTCGGGGATGCTGGTCCTGCAGCTTTTCAATCGCGAAAAGCGCGCCTTCAATAAATTTTCCGACATCAATGCCTCGCACATGGAGGCATACAAAGACGCCATTATGGCGTACGCGGTGTATTACCCAGTGGTTGACTTTTTATCGTCGATTGCGATTGCTAGCATCATCTGGTTTGGCGGGAATGGAATCCTCCGGCACACGGTAATCTCTGGCATTGGATTCTCAAATAAGAGACACATCATCCTCCAACTGGTGCGGATTTCGATGACGTTGGGTGTACTAAACGCGTTCGTGCAGTACGCGCAGCGGTTCTTCCGTCCGATTCTGGACTTGAGCGAGAAGTACAACATCTTGCAGTCGGCGATGGCGGCGGGGGAGCGCGTGTTCAAGCTGTTGGATACGAAAATCGAAGTGACCTCGCCGGCGATCGCGAAAGAACCGAGGGGGCCGGGGCGGATTGAATTCGACCATGTGTGGTTTGCGTACGGGAACAAGCCGGCGGCAGAAGAGCCTGCCGACTCCTCGAGTCGGCTTGAACGGGCGGGGGCGCCCGTCCCCACACAAACTGGCGAGCCGGACTGGGTGCTGCGCGATGTGAGCTTTGTGCTTGAGCCGGGCGAGACTATCGCCGTCGTCGGGCATACGGGAGCGGGCAAAACTACGCTGATCTCGCTGCTGATGCGCTTCTACGACGTGCAGCGAGGAGCGATTCGCATCGACGGCGTCGATATCAAGGAGATGGATCTCGACGATCTGCGCGGGCGCTTCGGAGTTGTCTTGCAGGATCCATTTCTGTTCAGCGGCACGGTCGCGAGCAACATCAGGCTGGGGACGGCGCGCATTCAGGACGCGGACGTGGAGCAGGCAGCGGAGGACGTCAATCTCGCCGACTTTATACGAACCTTGCCCGGAGGATTCCAAGAAGAAGTGCGCGAGCGCGGTTCGACGCTCTCGACGGGGCAGAAGCAGCTGATTTCGTTTGCTCGAGCGCTGGCGCACAATCCGAAGATACTGATTCTCGATGAGGCGACTTCGAGCGTCGATACGGAGACTGAGTTGCGCGTGCGCGCCGCGCTCAACCGCATGGTGGAAGGGCGCACGGCGCTAATCATCGCGCACCGGCTGTCGACGATTCAGCGCGCCGACAAAATCATCGTGATGCACAAAGGGCAGGTCCGCGAGATGGGAACGCACCAGCAACTTCTGGCGCAGCGCGGGATCTATTACAAGCTGTATCAGCTGCAGTATAAGGATCAAGAAGTCGGCGTGGCGGCGAGCCCTGCACCGGCGAATGCGGACAACTAGCCGCTGGACCGGGCTAACGTCACTTCATCCACCCGTTACAATGCAGCTGTGCAAGTTCTTATCTCCGCCGGCGAAGCCTCGGGCGAAATGTATGGCGCGCAGCTGATTGAGGCGCTGCGGCGGCGCGACCCATCGGTTCAGTTCTTCGGCGCGGGCGGGGAGCGCATGGCTGCTGCCGGATGCGAGATTGTTGTCGATGCTAAGGACCTCGCGGTTGTCGGAATCACTGAGATTGTCGGCCATCTGGCGAAGATCCTTGGGCTCTATAGGAAATTGATTCGAGCGGCGGATGAGAGGCGGCCGGCGCTGGCCGTGGTGATCGACGCTCCCGCGTTCAACTGGCGCGTAGCGCGGCAAATGCGCAAGCGCGGGATTCCCGTGGTTTATTATGTCTGCCCGCAGTTTTGGGCTTGGCGGCAGGGGCGCGTCAAACTTCTGCGCAAGTATGCCGACAAGGCACTCGTCATTTTTCCGTTTGAAGAAAAGTTCTATCGCGACCGCGGCGTGGACGCTACGTTTGTGGGGCATCCGCTAGCCGATTTGGCGCCGCCGGCAATTTCACGCGATGCGTATGCGGCCGCGAACCAGCTCGACGCCGCGAAGCTTTGGATCACGCTGATGCCAGGCAGCCGCCGCAAGGAAGTCGGCATGAACCTGCCAACGATTCTGGAGGCGGCGAGGAGTCTGGATGCAGATCGGCCGGATCAAGATCGGCTCGATAAAGGCCGGCTCGGCAGCGGCTATGAGTTTCTGTTGCCCGTGGCGCGCACGCTGGAGGCTTCGTTTCTCCAGGAAATAATCGCGACGGCACAGGTACGGCAATCCGCGTCTCTGCAAAACCGTATTCACCTCGTCACCGAAGCGCTGCCGGCGCTCTACCATTCGCGGGCCGCGATTGTCGCCAGCGGCACGGCTACGGTGGAAGCGGCGATCATGGGGACTCCGTTTGTCATGGTGTATCGGGTGTCGGCGCTCACGTATGCGCTGGGCAAGCCGCGGGTGAAGGTTCCGTACTTTGCCATGGTGAATCTGATTGCCGAGGAGGAGGTTGTGCCGGAGTTGGTGCAGAGCAAGTTCACGGCCGAAAACATCGTGGCCGAGCTGAACAAGATCATCGCGGACGGTGAGCCGCGGGAGCGTATGATCGGAGGCTTGGCGGCGGTGAAGGCTCGGCTGAAACACGGGAGCGGCAGCGCTCAACATCCATCGGAAGCGGCGGCGGAGATTATTCTGCGGATGGTCGAAGGCACATGAGCGGGCGGCGAGTTTGCGTTCAGTCTGGAAGTGTTCAGGCAAAGTCAAAGTCACGCGGGCGGGGGAGCCCGCGCCACACTCAAAACAAAACAAATTTCGGCAACCCTTGTCGTCACAGCATCTTTTGCGGGAAAATCAACATCATACCAATGGTCGTTCTCGCCAGGAGACTCTACTTGAAGTTCTGCCACACTCGCACGACGCGCCGGGCGCTGGTCTTCGCAGTCGTGATCCTGCTGGGTGCGGCCGCGAGCCAGACGGCGCGAGCCGCGGAAAAGACGCGCCTGCGCGCCGACGACTACAAGATCGACGTCGAACTCCTGCCGCAGACCCATAAGTTGACGGCGCGCGCGGTGGTCAAGGTGACGGCGCTCGAAAACCTAAACGTGGCGACGTTCCAGTTGAACAACGCGCTGCGGATTACCAAGCTCACGGACGCAAACAACCAGCCGCTGAATCCCGAACGCAACACACAGGAGTCGACGGTGCGCTTTGCCCTCAACAGCGAGATCGCGAAAAACACGAGCACCACCTTCACCTTCGAATACGAAGGCACGCTTGAAAGCGCGGACGATAGTCCGGTGCAGGGGCTGAAGCTCGCCTACGTCGGTCCGGATACCAGCTACCTGCTGTATTCGGGGCTGTGGTTTCCGGTCGCGGGATACGGCGTCAACCGCTTCACTTCGACGATCAGCGTCACTGTTCCGGCGCACATGACGGTGATTGGCAGCGGGAAGGAGCCGTCCTCGCCCGGTGCGGCGACAGGGGCAGCGACGAAGAAGACTGCGGCGGTGGCGAACTCCAAGACCTTCACCTTCACGTGGGACAAGGCGAGTTTTCCGGGTACGATCATTGCCGGAACCTTCGAGGAGTACAAGAGCGACGACGCCGGGCTCGATCTGCACGTGTACTTCAAGCCGAACAAACAAGAGTTGAGCGCGGAGTACGCATCGACGGCGGTCAAGGTGTTCACTTACTTCATCACGCAATATGGACTCGCGCCCTCGTCGCGCTTGAAGATCGTGGAGATTCCGGATGACACGGTGCCCACGGCGTATGCGCCCGAGATCGCGGCCCTGACGAGCCGGGCGATCTCGGAGAAGGTCAACTACCGGCTGCTGGCCAATACACTCGCGCACCAGTGGTGGGGCGTGTCGGTGAGTCCGGCGTCAAAAAACGACTGGTGGATCAGCGACGGCTTCGCGCGCTACTCCGAAGCCCGCTACGTGGAGAGCGCGGCGGGGGCGGGCGGCCTGGAGGAGATGGTGAAGGATATGTCGGTGGGCGCTCTCGCCTACGACAGCGTACCGCTTTCGAGCGCGGAGAAGCTGGATTATTTCTCTCCCGAATTTCAGTCGCTGGTGACGGACAAAGGCGCGATGATTCTGCACATGTTGCGCTGGGTTCTGGGGGAGAAGAAATACCTGGAGCTGATGCGCGACTTTGCTGCGAAATATGCGGGCAAATCGGCCACGACCGACGATTTCCGCGAGCTGAGCGAAAAGGTGTACGGCGAGAAACTCACCTGGTTCTACTCGCAGTGGATGGACTCGACGAGCGCTCCCGAGTTCAAGGCGAAGTACACGTGCTACCGACTGGGCAACAATAAAGGCTTCCGGATTGTGGGCGCGATCTCACAGGATCTGGACCTGTTTCGCATGCCGGTTGAGTTGCGCATCGATACCGATGGAAGAACGGAAGAGAAACGGATCGATGTGGTGGGCACCGATTCTCCGTTTTCGGTGGAGACGTTTGGGCGGCCGCGGCGGATTTCGATCGATCCCGAAAACCGGGTGCTGACCAATTCGAGCGACATCAAGCTACGCTCGTCGATCTTGCGCGGACAGGGACTGACGCAGCAGGGCGATCTGGCGGGAGCTCTGTTGGAGTTGAACAAGGCGCTCGAGGTCAACAAGAACAGTTCCCTGGCGCACTACCGGGTGGCGGAGGTGTTTTTCCTGCAGAAGAATTATCAGGCCTCGGCCAATGCCTACCGCGAATCGCTGAATGGCGACGGCGAGCCGCGCTGGACGGAGGTTTGGAGCCATCTGCAACTGGGCAAGATCTTCGATGTGACCGGGCAGCGCGACCGCGCCGTCAATGAATACCGGCAAGCTCTCCAGACCAACGACAACACCCAGGGCGCGCTCGACGAGTGCCGACGCTACATGCAAAAACCCTTCGAGCGGGAAAAAGAAAGAGAAGGAAACTAGGCAAAAAATTTGGTCCGTACCACCAGGCGAATAGCGGTACGGACCGGAGGGAACGATTCTGAATATAGAACAACTTTCACCTAATGTCAAGTAATTCCATGGACTTTATTTTAGAATTCCCGAAAAACGGGCCGCCTCGCGTACATCCCACTGAAAACAGGGTATTTAACTGCCGCATCGCGGTCTCGCTCCATTCCCTGTCCGGGGTAAACGCCGGCGCGCCCTTGCGGAAGCGCCCAGGTAGATGGAAGCGTGAACGTCTTGACCCCGGACTATCCGGCGCGTAGAGTTTTTGGCAGGGGTGGGGTAATTCATGTCGAGCGAAGCCAGCAAATATTTGAAATTCGGGTCGGTGACGGTGTTGATTATGCTGTCGCTGGGCTATCTGGCCTACACGGGCGTGCAGGACAGCAAGAGCTATTACGTCACCATCAAAGAATTGAACGGCATGGGGAATGACGCTTACTCGAAGCGTCTGCGCGTGGCGGGCAATGTGGTGCCGGGGTCGATCAAGCGCTCGGGAACGCGCGTGGACTTCATGCTGAAAGAAAATGAACTGACGTTGCCGGTTTCGTATACGGGGACGGAGGCTCCTCCCGATACTTTCAAAGACGACTCGCAGGCCCTGGCGGATGGCAGTTTTGGGCATGATGGCGTTTTCCACGCCAAGGGTCTGCAAGCCAAGTGCGCGTCGAAATATGCGACGCAGCCGGGAGCGACTCCGGCGGCTGAGCCGGGGAAGAGCATGTCGGAGAATCGGAACTCTGGATCGAGCGGGATGGCAAATTGAAGCTGGGCCTGTCGTAGAACTTGAAGTGCAACATGCGCGGTTGGGCCACCCAGCCCCTAAAGGGGTATCCGAATTTTGAGCGATTTGCGGCATCGCTAAAGCGATGCCCTGATACGAATCTTACTTACGTCATTTAGGTCCTCAACTCATTGATTGAAAACACGCCCGTCCCCGTCATTACCGTCACGAACCTGATCAAGCAGTTTGGGCGGTTTGCGGCGTTGCGCGGGGTTTCCGCCGAATTTTCGGGCGGGAAGCTCTATGCCATTCTTGGCGACAACGGCGCGGGCAAGACTACGCTGCTGCGCACGCTGGCGGGGCTGAACCAGCCTTCTAGCGGCGAGTTCTCGATTCTCGGGTCGCGCAAATTTCACGACATCTGCGAGCAGGTGGGATACATGGCGCATCCTTCTCTTCTTTATGACGAGATGAGCGGGATGGAGAATCTGGAGTACTTTGGGCGGCTTTACGGAATCACGAGCAGCGCGCGGTGCGCCGAGGTGATATGGGCGGTGGGGCTTGATCCGGAACTGGTGCGTCCGGTGGGGCAGTATTCGCAGGGGATGCGGCAGCGGATGTCGTTGGCGCGGGCTTTACTCAACGACCCCAAAATTCTCTTACTTGATGAGCCTTTTTCTAACGTGGACCTGCACTCGGCGGGCGAGATGGTGCGGTTGCTGGCGGGGATCCGCGACCGGGGCACGACGATTTTTATCGTGACGCACCAGGCGGCGTTGCTGGAAGGCGCGGCGGACGAGTTTGTTTGGATGGAGGCGGGCAAGATTGTCGAGCGCACGCTGGATTTGAAGCGGCTAGAGAACATTGGGGAGAGCACCGGGGAGAGCAAACGATGAGCGCGCCTTCCGGCATCACTCGCGTTACGCTGCTCAAGGATTTGCGGCTGGAGTGGAGGTCGAAGGATGCGGTCAACTCCATGCTGTTTTTTTCGCTGCTGGTGGTGGTGGTGTTCAGTTTTTCGTTCGATCCCAGCGCGGAGGAATCGCGGCAGATTGCGGGCGGGCTGATCTGGGTGGCGTTTTTGTTTGCGGCGGTGGTGGCGCTGAACCAAACTTGGGCGCGGGAGATTCGCAACCAGGTGCTGGACGCTTACCGGGTATCGCCGGCTCCAGCGAACTCTTTATTCACGGCTAAGGTGGTGGGGAATTTTATTTTTGTCAGCGTGCTGGAAGCGCTGATGACTCCGCTGTTTGTGGTTTTTTACCGGCTGCGGTCACTGGGGCCGGTGTGGCAACTGGCGCTGGTGGCGGCGCTGGGGACGTGGGCTTTGGTGGTGAACGGTACCTTTTTTGCCGCGATGTCGTTGCGGACGCGCAGCCGCGAAATCATGCTGCCGCTGCTTCTGTTCCCGATTTCGATTCCGGCGCTGCTCGCCATGGTGCAGGCCACTACGGCTATACTCAATGGCGAAGGCGCGCGTTTCTGGATGGCATTGCTTGCGAGCTACGATCTAGTGTTTACAACGGTGTGCCTGCTGCTGTTTGAGACGGTGTTGAACGCGGAATGAGGGGATTGCAGAGGTTAGAGGTTAGAGGTCAGATTGCAGAGGTGAAACCCTTCCTGTTTTTGCTGAGGTACCGAAGCGCTGGAGCTTTTACCTCTGCAATCTGACCTCTGAGCTCTGCAATGTCTTGATGATTGAATGACTCAATGAAAAAGGCTTTTCCGATTCTCGGTGTCCTGACGGCGATTCTGCTGGTCTATGCGCTTTACCAGGCGCTGGTGGTTGCTCCTACGGAGCAGACGATGGGCGCGGTGCAGCGGATTTTCTACTACCATGTGCCTTCGGCGTGGACGGCGTTTCTGCTGTTTTTTATTAATTTTGGATCTTCGGTCTATTACCTGATCAAGCGCTGCGCCACGGCCGATATCGTCGCGCTGGTGTGTGCCGAAGTGGGCGTCGTTTTCTGCACGGTCGTGCTGATCACGGGGCCAATCTGGGCGCGTCCGGTGTGGGGCATCTGGTGGACGTGGGACATGCGGCTGACGTCGACGCTGGTGCTGTGGCTGATCTACGTGAGTTATTTGTTTCTGCGGCGATTTTCTTCCGGCGGACAGACACCCTTGCTGGCGGCGGCGCTGGCGGTTCTGGGTGCGCTGTGCGTGCCGTTTGTTTATTTTTCGATCTGGTTTTTCCGGACCCAGCATCCGCAGCCGGTGATGGGCGGAGGAGGATCGATCGATCCGCGCATGATGCATGCTCTGCTGATTAACTGGCTGGCGTTCTCCTGCTTTGCGTTTCTGGTTTGCTGGTCGCGGTACCGGCTGGAAAAGTTGTCGCGCGAAGTCGATGAGGCACATGCCATGCAATCGCTGCTGGACCCCGGCGGGAGGGCGCTATGAAAGGGAATCCTTATCTTTTTGCGGCCTACGCCGTGACGTGGATCATCCACATCGCGTACATTTCCACGATTGTTGCGCGGTATTCGCGGCTGAAGCGGGAGATTGCGGAATTGAAAAAGAAATAGGTCCCAGGTACTGGGTGGCAGGGTCTCACGAAAATTTAACATTGAGGGTCGGTGAGATTTTCCTTAGAGCTTAGACCTGAGACCTTTTTCTTTACAACCATTTGCCCCTCATTTGGCTTCTCACTACTCCGGCCCAGGGTGCGGGTCGGCTTGACAGCGTATCTGTTGGATGTAAAAGTATTTGTTTGGCAATCCCAGTATTCTGGTGACAGGTACGCATCCGCTACGTGAGGGCGTCGAGCCGCAGCGGTAGCGTGCCTTCTTGTTCTCACCCCGTGAAATTGGGAAATCGGAGGAGCTTCGTGAATTGGAATTACCCTGCGTCGGTAGGAGGTTCGGTGAGAGATTCAGCGACAGGTTCGGTTTTGGCAAGAAAGACGGGAACTGGGATGAAGGCCGCGTTTTTGGCGGTGGCTGTGCTAGCCACGGCTAGCGTCGCGTTCTATTTTTCAGCGTTCTCTTCTTCAGCCACGGCGCACGCGAGCAAGACCAAGGGGATGGCATCGGGGGCGGGCAGTTCCGCCGCGCAAGTCCCTGTTGTCCAGAAATCCCCTTCGACGTCGCTCAATTTCTCGCTGCCGATGTTTTTCGAAGCGAACCAGGGTCAGACCGCCGCTCCGGTTAAGTTTCTGGCGCGCGGATCGGGCTACGGCCTGTTTCTGACGGCCGACGAAGCGGTGCTGGAGTTGCAGCGGCCAGCTGCCGGCCATCCGTCGTCTGTGGCTGGCTTGCGGCCCCCGGAGCGGGGAGCGAGTTCGGTGATTCGGATGCGGCTGGAGGGGGCGAGTTCGTCGGCCCGCGTTTCCGGGACTTCGCCTTTGCCGGGCAAGAGCAATTATTTTATTGGCAACGATCCTTCCCAGTGGCGGCAGAACATTCCGCAGTTTGGGCGGGTGGAGTATTCGGCGGTGTATCCGGGCATCGATCTGGTGTACTACGGCGATCAGGGACAACTGGAGTATGACTTTCGCGTGGCGCCGGGCAGCGATCCAAAGCAGATTGCGTTGAGCTTTCAGGGCGCTTCCGCCCGCATTGACGCGGGGGCTTCTGGAGATTTGATTCTTTCGACCGAGCAGGGAGATGTGCGCTTCCGCGCGCCGCGCATTTATCAGCCGGCATCGGGAAATGCGTCTGGCAATGGCGGGAACGCGATCACGGGAGGTTTTCGCCAACTGGCCGGCAACAAAATCGGCTTCGCGATCGGAGACTACGACCACAGCCGCGAACTCGTCATCGACCCCGTGCTGAGTTATTCGACTTACCTGGGCGGGGGCGGCGAGAGCCTGGCGCAAGTGGCGGTCGATACCGCCGGAAATATTTACGTCGCGGGCTCGACCACGTCGGCGAACTTCCCGCTCAACACGCAGTATCCGAACAACCCGCCCTACCAGTCGACTCTTAATGGAACGCAAAATATTTTCATTGCGGTGATCAATCCGACGCTGCAGCCGCCGCTGTACATACCCGCGCAACAACTTGTCTATGCGACTTATTTGGGCGGTTCGGGAACGGATAGTCTGGCGGGACTCGCGGTTGATAACCTGCAAAGCATTTATGTTGCCGGCTCGACCGATTCGCCCAACTTTCCTGTCAGCGTCAACAGCGGCGCGAATGGCGTGGTTGCCCCGTTTCAATCGGCTCCTTCCCAGCCCGGCACACACGGATTTCTTAGCAAACTCGCCTTCTCGAACCCGCTCAACAGCGCGGTATACGAGCTCGCGTATTCCACCTACCTCTCGGGCACCAATGCGGCGGCCAATGCAGTGGACCTAGTCACCGGAGTGGCGATCGACAGCACTGCGGAAGGGACTGCCCCGGACGGGAATGCTTATGTGACCGGCACGACGACTTCGACCAATCTAGTCGGCGACTTCTTTCCCGCGAATCCCAACGGCTTCCAGCAACAGTCGAACGCGGCCGCCGGGCAACCGCAGTTCTTCGCCACCTTGATCGACACGGATCTTCCCGGAACTAGCGGCGTCACTTACTCCACCTATTTTGGCGGCGGCGTCTTTGCGCCGGATGCGGTCATCGGAGCCAATGTGGGCGGCGGGATTGCGGTGGACAGCTCGGGCAACATGTACATCACCGGCACGACGAACATGCTGCCGGGGACGACCGCTACGCCGGGGGGGTTCCCGCTCTACAATGCGCAGCAGGACTGTCTCGACGAACCGGGCAACGGCGCCAGTTGTCTAAAGACGAACCAGACCAATACCGACGCGTTCATCGCCGAGATCAGCCCGACCTCGCCGGGAGCCAATCCGTTGTACTCCACTTATGTGGGCGGCAGCGACGCCGATACGGGCAACGCCATCGCGGTGGACACCAGCGCCAACGCCTATGTCACCGGTTCGACCTATTCGCCGGATTGGGTGTGTAATTGCGGGGTTCCCTTTCAGACAGCCTACGGCGGGGATGGCGACGCCTACATCGTCAAGATTGAATCGGTAAGCTTGGCGAGCGGCGGGATCAACACGCTGCAGTACTTCACCTATTTGGGGGGCTCGGGTGCCGACGTCGGCAATGCCATCCAGGTGGACGCAGTGCAAACGGCGCACGTGGCGGGCACGACCAGTTCCACGAATTTTCCGGTGACGCCGCAGACCCTGCAGGCGACCAATGGCGGCGGGAACGACGCGTTCGTGGCGCTGATCTCGACCACGTCGGGCGGTACGGTGACAACCCCGCTTGGCGACTACGTGACTTATCTGGGTGGCAGCGGAAACGACGAAGGCACGGGAGTCGCGTTCGACCTCTACGGCAGCACGTATGTGGCGGGGTCAACGAAATCGCAGAACTTCCCGCTGCCCCCGCTGGCCATTTCGACGCCATTCCAGTCCACGCTGATCGGCACGCAGAATGCATTCGTGAGCCGGATCGGAGCTGTCAGTAGTCTGTTGGTGCAGACCGCTACCGGCAGCCCACAACCCAGCCCGGCGGTTGCGGCTGGAGTACAGGCGGCATTTACTTTCAACATCACCAACACTGGGCCCGACACCGCGACCAACATCATTTTTTACGGTACCGTGGCGACGCCAAACAGCGATCTGGCTTCCCCTCCCACGGGCAAAGTCGACACCGGCTCGGGATCCTGCAACCCGGAAGAAGGAAACGTTGTCCAATGCTTCATTTCGACACTGCAGGCGGGTTCGGTGGCCAGCGTGGAGATCGACATGACCGCGGACATCTCTGCCGGCCTCCAGCACATGAGCGTCTCCGGCGCCGCCAGCGCCAACAATGGGGCACTGTATTCGGGCCCGCAACAGATCGAAAATGTCGTTGACTTTAACGTGGCCGCCTCGAATCAGACCCCGACGGTTACCGCCGGGGACGTGGCTACGATCCAGGTCAGCTTTTGTCCCACTCCCGCTAGTCTTCAGTATGGCGGCTACAGCGGCACCATCACGCCAACCCAAACCACGTCGCCTTCCATTGTGACCGCAACCGCTCCCACATTCACTCCCACTACCGTCGCGCTCAATGGGTCGCAATGCGGAAACACCACGCTGAAAGTCGCAACCGTAGCCCGCCCGGTAAACACGGGCAGCCTGATCCGGCGTGGGTCGTTCTATGCGGCCTGGCTCCCCGTAGCCGGCCTGAGCCTGGTTGGACTGGGGATCGGCGCTGGGCGCAAACGCCGACGCTGGCTGATCGGAGCCGTGCTGGGCATGATTGCGGGCGTAATTTTGTTGCAGTCGGCTTGCGGTTCCGCGAGCACCACGACGACCACCACTGGGGGCACGGCGGCTGGAATCTATACCATCACCGTCACCGGCACGGCGGGAGCGGGAGCGTCGCACGCCACCCAAGTGACATTGCAGGTGAACTGAGCGGACTCCCATCTTTCGCTTTCAGCCTCCGCCGCGGCGGAGGCTTTTTCTTGGGCGCGACTCGGGGCGGGTTGCCGGGGCAGGGTTGAGAACATCGCGGGCGGGCGTGGAGGTCCCGCGCTCGACTAGTCAATTTTGGATTTTCGTCTTTCACTCTATTTTGTAATTTCTCGCATACGCAGAACTGGCCGAGGCGATGCTTAGTCAGCGGCCAGAACGGAGCGCCGAGTGCAGAGGATTGAACATGAGCGGTGGATTGCAGAGCGATGTTTTGGTGGAAGAGACGCATTCCGGCGGTGTCTGGACACTGCTGATGATCCCCGCGATGATCGGACCAGTAACCGCACTTTGGCTGCCGCACAACCAGTTTGTGCTCTGGGCTGCGCTCTTCGCGATTACGATTGGCGTCGCCTGCGCCGCAGTGATGTGGAGCGGGTTTCAGTATCGCTTCCTGCGGCATGGGGTGGAGATTCGCATGCTTCGATTCCGCCTGCGGTCGATTCCGAAACAGTCGATTGTGAGTTACTCGATTGAGCCTTGGTCCATGGTTCGCGGGTATGGGATTCGCGGCGTCGGCAGCACGCGGGCTTACGTCTGGTGCAACCAGGTCGTGCATATCCATACTTCGAACGGCGACATTTTCTTGGGGCACAGCGATCCGGAGCGGATCGTGCGCGACCTGGATATAGTCACGGGCGTTTTGGGGCGCGGTTAGAGAAACTGCGCATGAAAAGCAGAAGATTGACGAATAGGGGCAAAAGAGATGAGATATACGAAAAGGAGAACTTAATGACCGCGAGACGCCGGGAAATCGATTTTCAACTTATATCGCGCTTTTTGCTGCTCCCCTTGCTGCTGGCTCTTTGCGCCGCATCACACGCCCAGCAGAAGCCTGAGCAACTGGCGCAGCAGTCCTCGGACGCATGGCTGGGCCTGGTCGACTCCGGCAAGTACGCCGAAAGCTGGCAGGAGGCCTCTGCGTTGTTCAAGTCGCATGTCACCAAAGAACAGTGGCAGAGCGCATTGCATGCAACGCGCGATCCGTTGGGCAAGATGCTGTCGCGCAAGCTCAAGAGCGCCACCTACAAGACAACGCTCCCGGGAGCACCGGACGGCGAATATGTGGTGGTCCAGTACGAAAGGAGCTTCGAGCATAA
>Ga0302198_10000042_pt1 | contig 106280 bp, 91 predicted proteins | sample II_Bog_N2_2_FD_193521 | JGI IMG/M metagenome (GOLD analysis project Ga0302198, IMG submission 193521) | Peat permafrost microbial communities from Stordalen Mire near Abisko, Sweden - II_Bog_N2_2 | ecosystem: Environmental > Terrestrial > Soil > Wetlands > Peat | place: Sweden: Abisko...
GTAGTAGGCGGAGCCGGTCTTGAGGTACTTGACGATCTCGGCGCCTCCGTCGCGGGTGCGCTGGACGATGGCATCGAGGCGGTCTTTGGCGATCAGTTCGGTGATGGGGATGCCAGCAACCGTAGAATAGCGGGGCAGCGGAACCATGGTGTCGCCATGTCCGCCGAGGACGAAAGCGGTTACGTTCTCGACGCTGACTTTGAGCTCCTGCGCGATGAAGGCGCGGAAGCGGGCGGAGTCGAGAATGCCAGCCATGCCGATGACACGCTCGCGCGGGAAGTTGCTGAGCTTGTAGGCGGCCTGTGCCATGGCGTCGAGCGGGTTGGAGACGATGATCAGGATGCAATTCGGCGAGTGCTGCACAACCTTGCCGACTACGTCGCTCATGATTTTGTAGTTGGTGTTGAGCAGGTCGTCGCGGCTCATGCCGGGCTTGCGGGGGATTCCGGCGGTGATGACGACGATGTTGGAGTTGGCGGTGTCGGCGTAGTCGTTGGTGCCGAGGATGGCGGAATCGCGCTTCTCGATGGGCATGGCTTCGAGCAGGTCGAGTCCTTTGCCTTGGGGAACACCTTCGACGATATCGATGAGGACGACATCGGCCAACTCTTTGGAGGCGATCCAGTGAGCGGCGGTTGCGCCTACGTTTCCGGAACCTACGATGGTGACTTTATTGCGCATGAAGTTTCCTTTCAACCAAAAGCGTTAACCACTAAGGTCACTAAGGTACACGAAGGAAAGTCAAAACTTCTTAGTCCGCCGCGACGGCGACGTGCATGTTTTCGATCATGCAGGTGGCAAATTCGCTGGTCTTTACTTTCGTTGCGCCTTCTAACATGCGCTCGAAATCGTAGGTGACTTTTTTCTGTTCGATGGTGCGCTCCAGGCTCTGTTCGATCAGGTCAGCGGCTTCGGTCCATCCGAGGAAGCGGAACATCATTACGCCTGACAGAATCACCGAGCCAGGATTGATGACGTCTTTGTCGGCATACTTGGGAGCGGTGCCGTGGGTGGCTTCGAAGATGGCATAGCCGTCGCCGACGTTGGCTCCGGGAGCGATGCCGAGGCCTCCAACTTGCGCGGCGCAGGCGTCGGAGATGTAGTCGCCGTTCAGGTTGGGCGTGGCCAGAACGCTGTATTCATCGGCGCGCGTGACCACCTGCTGGAAGATGGAGTCGGCGATGCGGTCGTTGATCATCAGCTTCTTCTTCCACGCGCCTTTGCCGTGGGTGGCGTAGATGGAATCGAGGACTTGCTTTACTTCTTTTTCCACGGCCTGGCGAAATTCGGGTGGCGCGAATTCCATGCCGGGCTCGACGAGTTCAGCATTTTGCGCGACGGTGAGATTGGGATTCTTGTCTTTGTTGTCGATGATCCAGCTCTCGCGCTCGGTGACGATTTTGTCGCGGAACTCGGCGGTGGCGAGATCGTATCCCCACTGGCGGAACGCGCCTTCCGTGAATTTCTGGATGTTGCCTTTGTGGACGAGCGTGACCGACTTGAGCTTGTTGTCGAGAGCGTGCTGGATGGCCATGCGCACCAGGCGCTTGGTGCCGGTGATGGAAATGGGCTTGATGCCGACGCCGGAATCGAGGCGAATCTGTTTCTTGCCGCTCTTCAACATGTCTTTGTTGAGGAACTCGATCAGCTTGGCGCACTCGGGCGTGCCTTGCTCCCATTCGACGCCCATGTAAACGTCTTCGGTATTTTCGCGGAAGATGACGATGTTCATGCGCTCGGGATGTTTTACGGGCGAGGGCACTCCGGCGTAGTACTTTACGGGGCGGACGCAGCCGTAGAGATCGAGGATCTGGCGCAGGGCGACGTTGAGGGAGCGAATGCCGCCTCCGACGGGTGTGGTCAGCGGGCCTTTGATGGCAACGCGAAATTCGCGGATGGCGCTGATGGTGTCGTCAGGGAGCCAGTTCTGGAATTTTGCTTTCGCCTTCTCGCCGGCGAAGACTTCGTACCAGGCAACGGAGCGCTTGCCGTTATATGCCTTTTCGACAGCGGCGTCGAACACGCGGACGGAGGCTTTCCAGATATCGCGGCCGGTGCCGTCGCCTTCAATGAAGGGGATGATCGGATGATTGGGGACGGTGTATTTGCCGTTGCTGTATTCGATCTTTTGTCCGTTGGGTGGGACAGGGATGCCGTTGAACGATGCCATGTTTGCCTCCAAGAGCTGGGAAAGTACTAATAATTATAGATTGGGACGAAGAAGAATAGGTTGGCGGTCACTGATGGATGTGACGGGACGCACAACCTGCGCTTATTGGAGGCGCACCGACACCCCCACGGGGTGTCATCCTGAGCGGAGCTAAGGACCTATGCAGTCTGCCTGCGTCAGCAGAATGCAGAGGTCCTTCGCTGCGCTCAGGATGACAGTGCGGGGAGAATTAGCGTTCGATTTTGACCGATTTTACGGCCACGTCCTGGTTGGGGCGGTCTTGTTTATTGCGGGCGACTTTCGAGATTTTTTCCACAATCTCGTAGCCCTCGACCACCTCGCCGAAGATTGTGTGCTTGCCGGTGAGCCAGTCGGTGTTGCCGACGGTGATGAAGAACTGCGAACCGTTGGTGTTGGGGCCGGCGTTGGCCATGGCGAGCTTGCCCGCTTTATCGAATTTGTGCGGGGAGCCTTTGGTCTCGTCCTCGAACTGATAGCCGGGGCCGCCCATGCCGGTGCCTTGCGGATCTCCGCCCTGGATCATGAAGTTGGGGATCACGCGGTGAAAGATGGTTCCGTGGTAGAGGGGATCTTTTGTCTTCTTGCGGGTGGAGGGGTGGGTCCACTCGCGCTTGCCCTCGGCGAGTTCGACAAAGTTGGCGACGGTCTTGGGGGCGTCTTTTTCGAACAGGCGGCAGACGATGGTGCCTTCGCTGGTTTCGAATACGGCATAGGTTCCGGGTGTGCGGGTCATAGTCTCCTCTTCGCAGGTGTCAGGTGTTCGGTCTCAGGTCTGGCCTTCGATGCGTTTCTATTTCGCGGCTGCACCCTGGATTTCGATGTGCGTGATCTTGACGGGATTTGACGGAAAGTCGTTCGGACCACGCGGCATGCGGGCGATCTTCTTTACCAGTTCGACGGCGGCGTCATCGCACTGGCCGAAGATGGTGTAGCCGCCATTGAGGCTGGCGTAGGGAACTTCGGTGACGAAGAACTGGCTGCCGTTGGTGTCAGGCCCGGAGTTGGCGTAGGCGAGACGTCCGGGACGATCAAATTTGACGTCGGACGAAGTTTCATTCTTGAATTTGTAGCCGGGATCACCAAAGCCTTTGCCGGCGGGATCTCCACCCTGGATCATGAATTGGGGGATCACGCGATGGAAGATGGTGCCGTCATAGAGCGGAACGCCGTGCTTTTTGTCGTGCGAGACGGGGCTGGTCCAATCTTTGGTGCCGTTGGCGAGGCCGATGAAATTCTCGACTCCGATTGGGGCCACCTTCGGAAACAGGGTGCAGTGCAGGTCTCCGGCGGTGGTGTGGATGATGGCGGTGGGATCGGCGGCAGCGCTTAGCACAGAGGTCGCGACGATCAGGACAAGCGTGTACAGTGGGGTGCGCATGGATGCTCCTGTAAGTGTTTTTGTGATCGCTTTATTGTACGACAGACACGCCCTCGTTGCCGGACGGGCGAGGGCGCCCGTCCCTCCACACTCACTTACCAGCTTGCATTTCGTGGCTGACTTTTTCGGCTTCGCGGAAGACGCGGAGCAGGTTGCCGCCCAGAATCTTGCGGATATCGTCGGCGCTGTAGCCGCGGTCGAGCAGGGCTTGTGTGATTTTGGGCAGGTCGGCGGCGGAGTCGATGCCGGCGGGAGTGGCTCCGCTGACGCCGTCGAAATCCGAGCCAAGACCGACGTGGTCGATGCCGGCAACTTTGGCGATGTGGTCGATGTGATCGATCAGCGAACTGAGCGGCGGGCGGGGAATTTTGGCGGTCCACTCGCGCTCGATGCGGTCGTCGTCAAGGTAGGTGACGGTCTTGCCCGCGGCTCGGAGTTGATCGGCATTGGCCTTGACGGCGGCGGCGCGGTCCTTGGCTTGCGCGTCGTTGGCCTTGCGATAGTTCTCGTCGATGAAAGCGCTGTAGAAGTTGACCTGCACGGTTCCGCCGTTTTTGGCGACGGCGCGGAGCATGTCGTCGGTCATGTTGCGGGGATGGTTGGTCAGAGAGCGCGCCGAGGAGTGCGAGGCGATGACGGGGGCTTTGCTGATGGCGATGGCATCGTAGAAAGTCTTGTCGGCGACGTGCGAGATATCGATGAGCATGCCGAGGCGGTTCATCTCCAGAACGATCTGCTTGCCGCCATCGGTGAGGCCGTTGTGGTGCTCGATTTTGGGATCGTCGATGTCTCCGGAAGAGTCGGCCCACTCGTTCGTGTTTGACCAACTCAGGGTCATGTAGCGCACGCCGAGGCGGTAGAAATCGCGCAGGAGGCGGACGTCGTTTTCGATGGAATGTCCGCCTTCGATGCCGAGCAGGGCGGCGAGCTTGTGCTCGCGGTGGGCGCGCTCGATGTCGTCGACGCTGAAGGCCATCATCATGCGGTCGGGATGGCGGGCGGCCTGTTCGTAGACGGAATCGATGAGATCGAGCGTGTGGCGGGCGTAGTGGCCTTTGTTAGCTTCGGGCTCGACCCAGATGGAGAAGAACTCGGCTCCAAGATTGCCCGCCTTTGCTTTGTCGAGGCTGATGTGGCCGGAGTCTTTGGGATCGGTCGATCCGATGTCGTAGTTTTCGTCGAGGAAGCGCTGCGGGGTGTCGGCGTGGGTGTCGATGACGATGGCGGAGTTCTGGATCTCCAGGGCTTTGGCGGAGATGGAGGTTTGGGCGGAGAGGGAAGCGGCGAAGACGAGTGCGAGAGTGAAGGCGACTATGACCTTGTTCATGATGAACATGGATTGTATACGATGCCAGAGAGCGCGGGCTTACCGTGCAATCGCAGGTCCAGCGGGAGCGTGGTCGAAGCGCCCGGCCGGATATGCGGGCGAGAAAAAGCTTTAACCACAGAGGACACGAAGGAACACGAAGGAAAACCCGCCTTGCATGGGGCGAAGGCCGTCACCGCACGAGCGATTCATTGTCCATTCAGGGCAACGACAGCTTGCTCGATGCCTTGTTCCAGCGGTTGTTCGGTGTCGATCGTTATTTTCGGATAGGTGATGGGCTCAAAGCGGGCTTTCACTTCGAGATAAAGCGCGAACGATCGGTTGTGCGCGGGGTGCGCAGGGTCGGGTTCGAGGTCGAGCCGCCGGCGCGCGGATTCATCGGAACAGGAGCACTCGATAATCTTCCAGGGCTGAGCAAGTTCAAGGGCGAATTCGAGGACGCGGTCGATCTGGTAGTGGCGGGAGAATGGGCGGCCGTCGAGGAAGATTGAGCGCGCGGGAGTTTTTTGCAGCAAGAAACGGGCGGCGTCGAGCATGGTTTCCATCACGAAATCATCTTGCTGGACCGAATATTCGACATCTTCGGGGGCGAATAAAGCGGAGCGGATTTCATCTTTGTTCAGGAGAGCGCCCTTGGTGCGCCGGGCCAGTTCGCGAGCCAGCGTGGTTTTGCCAGTTCCGGGAAGGCCTGCCATGAGAACGATCATTCTGCGGTGATTGTAGCGGAGGCGGAGCTAGTTGGAGTTGCCCAGGGCGGCTGTGGTTGGTGCGGAGGCGACCGGTTGTTCGAGCGGCGAAATTGCAAAAATCGTCTGGGTCTGGCGCCAGTCGGCGTAGCGATCCGAAACCATGATGTGGAAGCACCAGTGCCGGCGCTCTTCCTCGGGTTCGACCAGGCCGAGCGCGTTCAGATAGAACAAGTAGTGCTCGACGAAGCGAATCTCGTCTTTGGTCATGCCCCGGCGCTGCAAGTCGACGGTGATGCCGGCGAGATGAGACGACGCGGTATCGCCTTCGGCGGGAGCGGCGTTGCGATTGCGGCGGCGCAGCTTCTGTTGCACCTTGACGGTGCGTACGGCGGAGTTGACCTGGATCTGGTCGTGGAACTCGCGGTAATAAATCTCGGAGAGATCCTGCACAAAATCGCGGGTCCAGGGGCGGCAGTAGCGGCGGGAGGGATCGAGAGCGTGCTCGATGCGAAGAGACTCGCTTTCGACGATGGGTACCAGTTCGCCGGTGGCTTTCAGTTCTTCCAGTTCGGCGTCGTCTTGAATGCGGGGCAACTCGAGGCGGTCGATTTCTTCGTTTTGCCGGAGCAGGGAATCGTGGGAAGGCCGGAACAGCGGGTTATAAAGTATGCCCCGCAGTCGGCGCACGATTCGATGGCGACGGCTGACCGGGCGCAAGGCAAAAGCTGCCCGTGGGGCGAGCGTCGCGAGCAGGGCAAGCGCCATGATCGCAATCGGCAGGAGTCCCAACGGGCTGTAGCGTTTCGTCATTGGCAAGTTACGCGTCAAGCTTGAAATGCCTCGGTGGACAAGTGGCCGCTTCCGGGAGCGGCAATTGTAAACCACCGCTGAACAATTATGCGGAAGAATTGGCCGTAAGCCCAGTTACGGAAGGACTTTACAGGGGCGGTTACCGGCGGGCAACTCATTGGTTTCAGGGCACAATTGCTGAAAAGAGCGCTGTTTTTGGGGCTGTTTTTCGGGTAGGGACAGCCAGGGGCGGCTGTCCCTACGCGGGCTTTACCTGCGGAACAGGTCAAGGAGCGCTTGCTTGGTGACCTGGCCGCCGACTTCGGCAATCGAGGTGGTCAGCGGGATTTCCTTCGGACAAATCTCGACGCAGTTCTGGGCGTAACCGCATTCCTGAATGCCGCCGTCTCCCATGAGCGCCAACAGTCGCTCGCGCTTCAGCGCTTGGCCGGTGGGATGGTTGTTGAACAGGCGCACCTGAGAGATAGTGGCCGCGCCGACAAAGCCCGTGTCTTCGGTGAATTGCGGGCAGGCTTCCATGCAGCAGCAGCAGGAGATGCAATTCGACAGGGGATAGGAGACTTCCTGCACGTCCGGGGTGACACGCGGGCCGGGGCCGAGGTCGTAGGTGCCATCGACGGGCACCCAGGCTTTGACCTTCTTCAGGTTTTCGAAGAGCACGCTGCGGTCGACGGCCAGGTCGCGCACCACGGGAAATTTCGAGAACGGCTCAAGCTTGATCGGCTGGTCGATGTGATCGATCAGCGTGGAGCAGGCCATGCGGGCCCGGCCGTTGATGATCATCGCGCAGGAGCCGCAGATCTCCTCGAGACAGTTGGAGTCATAGGTGACGGGCGTGGTCTGCTTGCCGTCGCGAGTGACGGGGTTGGCCGCGACCTCCATCAGCGCCGAAGTGATGTTCATGTTCGGCTTGTATGGGATCTCGAACTCCTCCCACGACGGCTTGGCGTCGGGGGTGAGTTGGCGTTTGATCTTGAGGATTACGGATTTGTTATTGGCCATTAGCTTTTAGCCTTTAGCTCCTAGCTCAAACTTTGTCATTCTGAGCGAAGCGAAGAACCTATGCGTTCTGCTGGCGCTGACAAAATGCATAGATCCTTCGCTTCGCTCAGGATGACAGAACGGGTTAAGTCATCCGGCATTACATAATGCTCTAGTACTTCCTTGGCCGCGGCGGAATCAGACTCGCATCCACCGCTTCGAACTCAAACTTTGGCTCATCCGCATCGGGCGCGAAGACTGCCTTCGTGGTCTTCATCCAGTTCTTGTCGTCGCGCTCAGGGAAATCGGGCTTGTAGTGCGATCCGCGAGACTCGTCGCGCATGGCCGCGCCCTGGGCGATTACTCGCGATAACTGCAGCATGTTCTGGAGCTGGCGCGCGAAGGCGATCGTTGTGTTGGCCCACTGCGAGCGATCGCTCAGATTGATCTTCTGGAAGCGATGCAGCAGGTCGACTACCTTGGAGTCGGCTTCCTCACACTTCTTGCTGTAGCGGATCACGGTGCAGTTCTCGGTCATCAGCGCTCCGAGTTCGCGCCAGAGCAGGAAGGGATTTTCCTTGCCGTCGGCTTTCATCAGTCCAGAGTTAATGTCTTGCTGGCGCTTGCGTTCGGCATCGAAATGAGCGTTGCCGGGCGCGGCTTGCAGGCTCTTCGCATACTCGACGGCATTCGGGCCAGAGATGAAGCCTCCGTAGATGCACGACATCAGCGAGTTCGCGCCGAGTCGATTTGCGCCGTGGTACTGATATTCCGCCTCGCCGGCGGCGAAGATACCGGGGATGTTCGTCTGCTGTTTGTAATCGACCCACAGTCCGCCCATGGTGTAGTGCATGCCGGGGAAAATCTTCATGGGCGTGACGCGCGGATCGTCGCCGACAAACTTCTCGTAGATCTCGAGGATGCCTTCGAGCTTGCGGTCGAGAGTCTTGGCGTCGATGTGGGTGAGGTCGAGGTAGACCATCGGCTGGCCGTCGATGCCGAGCTTCTCCTCGAACACGACTTTAAAAATCGCGCGCGTGGCCACATCGCGCGGGACGAGGTTGCCGTATTTCGGATACCACTCTTCGAGGAAGTACCAGCGTTCTTTTTCGGGGATGGATTTCGGATCGCGCTTGTCGCCGGCAGTTCGGGGAACCCAGACGCGTCCACCTTCGCCGCGAGCCGATTCGGACATGAGGCGCAGCTTGTCTTCGCCGGGGATGCAGGTGGGATGCACCTGAATGAATTCGCCGTTGGCGTAGTAGCAGCCCTGCTGATAGAGCGCGGATTGCGCTGATCCAGTGCACACGACTGAATTCGTGGACTTGCCGAAGATGGCGCCGCAGCCGCCGGTGGCGATGATGATGGCGTCGGCAGGGAAGGTGCGGACTTCCATGGTGCGTAAATCCATCGCGCAGATGCCGCGGCAGGTGCGGGTTCCGTCGAGCACGGCGGAGAGGAACTCCCAGTGCTCGTACTTTTTTACTTTGCCCTCGGACTCGTAGCGGCGAACTTGCTCGTCGAGCGCGTAGAGAAGTTGCTGACCGGTGGTGGCTCCGGCAAAGGCGGTGCGGTTATAGAGCGTGCCTCCGAAGCGGCGGAAGTCGAGAAGGCCTTCGGGAGTGCGGTTGAAGGGAACGCCCATGCGGTCGAGGAGATCGATGATGCCGGGAGCAGCCTCGCACATGGCCTTGACGGGCGGCTGGTTGGCGAGGAAATCGCCACCGTAGATGGTGTCGTCGAAATGCTTGTAGGTAGAATCGCCTTCGCCCTTGAGGTTCTTGGCGGCGTTGATGCCGCCCTGGGCGCAGACGGAGTGCGAACGCTTGACCGGGACGATCGAAAAGAGGTCGACCTCGCCGCCCATCTCGGCAATCTTGATGACGGCGGCGAGACCTGCGAGGCCGCCTCCCACTACGATAATTTTCGGAGCTGCCATTGCTATAAGTCCGATCTCAGTCGTTAGTCGCGGGTCGCTGGTCGTTAGCTGATTTCATTGCGAACGACCAACGACTGACGACCAACGACCATCTTCAATCTCTATCGCATTACGATATTTTCCGTCGCATTCGAATCCAGGGGCTGCGGCGGAGTGCTTAGAAATCCGTACATGCTGGCCGCGCCAATCGAAACCAGGCCGAGAGCAAGGGCTAGACAGATGTAGCCAAAGCGGCGGCGCGCATTTTCGCCTACGGTGATGCCCCACTTCGCGGCGAACAGCCACAAGCCATAGCTGAAATGCCAGGAAGCGGCGATGATGCCGACGGCATAAAAAGCGATCATCCACGGATGCTGAAATTCCGCCTGGACCTTTGCGAAGGACTGCATCGGGTGCGTCGGCAGGTGCACGCCGGTAAAGCGCAGGAACCAGGTGTGCTGCACCATGTAGACGAGCGCGATAATGCCGGTCCAGCGCTGCGCAGTGTAGAGCCAGTTGCCGCTCCAGGGATACGCGGCGACATTGGTGTCGCCGCGATACCAGATGTAGACGCCGTAGAGTCCGTGGTAGGCGATCGGGATCCAGATGAAGAACAGCTCCAGAAAGAAGACGCCGGGCAGGCTGTTCAGAAACTCGACCTGCTTGCCATAGGCGAGCGGGCCCTTGAAAGCTTCGGCGTTCGAGATGAAGTGTTCGAGAAGGAAGGCGCCGATGGGCACGACGCCGCTGAGAGAATGGAGACGGCGCAGCACGAACGACATGCCTTCACCGGCGCGCAAGGGCGCTACACCGGATTTGATTTGGGGAGCGACGGAACTGGCAGTTGATGCCACGATGGACTGCTCCTTAGGTGGTCGAAAGTTGAAACTGGCAATTATCGTTTTTGAGGGGAGCAGAAGTCAAGGACAGAGCGCAGTTTATTTGTCGAGCGTGAAGGGCGCGGGCTGGCGCGTTAGCTTTCTCGATACCACTCCAGAAATGCGCGAAAGGCCGCTCCACGATGGCTGTAGCGGGATTTTTCTTCGGCGGTTAGTTCGGCAAACGTCTTGCCAATCTGAGGGAAAAAGAAGAGGGGATCGTATCCGAAGCCATTCTTGCCTCGGGGGGCGTCGAGGATGATGCCTTCGGCGGCTCCGCGGAAGGTGTGCAGCGTCTGGCCATCGCGCGCCGCGGCGAGCACGCACACGAAGCGCGCGGTTCGTTTGAGTTCGGGAATTCCTTTCAGTTCGCGCAGCACTTTTGCGTTGTTGGCCGGGTCATCGGTATTGGCCTCGGCCCCATGTGGATGGTCCGCGGCATAGCGGGCAGAGTGGACTCCGGGAGAGCCACCAAGGGCGTCAATCTCCAAGCCGGAGTCGTCGGCCAAGATCAGTTCGCCCGGAACGGCCAGGCTGTAGGACTCGGCCTTCTTGCGCGCGTTCGCCTCGAAGGTCGTGCCGTCTTCGACAACCTCGGGGAGAGAAGAGAAGTTCGGAATGTTTGCGATCCGGATTCCGAAGGTCGCGGCGGCGCCGGCGAAATCGCGAAGCTTTCCGGGATTTGAAGTTGCCACCAGAACGGAACGTTGCATCGAGGCTTTCCCCGTAGTTTTTCTCCGTGATCCTGAGAGACTCCTGTGGGAAAGAATGCGGTAACCACGGAGAACACAGCGGCACACGAAGCCTGACTCAGTGTAGCCGAGGCTTGCGGCAATCTGGCGTTATTGGGCGGCGGTGGCTGGAGTGCGCTGGCGGCGCAGTTCGGTGAGAAACGCTTCCTCGTCCAGTGTCTGGCCATTCCGCAACAAGTCCAGCAGCGGATCTTCGGCTTCGCTTCCCGGGCCGCCGACCTGGCTGAGGTCGATCGCGTTGGCGACGAGGGAACGAGGGGAAGTTTCCAGCTGTGGAGCGGCGTCGGGCTGTCCGGTAAGGCACTGGATAAAATCGCCGACGCTCTTGCGCTGCTCTTCGGTGCGGGCCGGGAACTCAATCCCCATGCCATGTCCGGGGTGCATGACGCGGACCAAGCCTTCGGCATGAACTTCCATGCCGGGGACGCGCAGGCACAGGTCGATGGACGAAGACTGAGGAAACGGGGATTCGGTTTGCACATAGCATCCGCCCAGACTCAGGTCCGTCAGCTTACATTGGTTGATCGCGTCCGGTTCGCCAGGCAAAAAGTCGTGCGAATGAGCGCCGAGCCACTCGTTGAGTTGCTGGCGCATGGTGGCATCCAGGTCAAGAAGGCGCAGGCCGATTTGGCCGTTCGGGGCCGTCCAGGCAACTTCGGCGGTGCCGTTGATGCACCCGCTGCCGGGAAGTTGGAACGATATATGAAGGGCAGCCGCGGGAGGAAGCGGTTTCGCCGCCAGAACCTCCATCCCACCGGTGCTGAGGTCGAGTATGATGCCTTCGACGACATCGCTTTCGTTATTGGCGCTATCGGCGATGCGCAAAGAGATCTCCGCCTGAATGTCAACGCGCAGCGATTTCCGGCGCTCGCGTTGTAGCAGCACAGTGACTGCGCGAAACGTTTTTTGCGCCTGTTCGCAGGAGACGGGTTTCATGAGGATGAAATGAGCGCCCGCGCCGAGGATGGAACGCATTTGAGCGGGCTCGCGCAGCAAGGCCACGGTTACGGGAGGGGTTTGCTCGCGGCCGATCAGGCTGCGGCATGCGGCGAGCAACTGCGAGGCTGCTTCGGGATCGTCAAAGTCGACGATGACCTGATCGAAACGCTCCTCGGTTAGCCGGGTCATGGCGATGTCGACGGCGTTTGAGCGCTCGACGGCAACGCCGAACTGCGCCAGGACCTTGACCAGCGTTTCCGCCGTAGGGTCGTCCTTGGAAACCAATAGTGTCTGCAATCGCATGCAAGCGCGAGCCTCTGCCTCGCCCTTTCCGACCGCTCTCTACGGCCAGCGCGGAGTCAAACTGCGTCCCGGTTTGGAGGGGGCATCCGAAGAATGAGCGCTGGCGTTGGCAGCCATCGCATTGGAGTTTCCCTCGTCCACTTCGGTGAGCACGGCGCTGTCGTCCTCAGCGTCGTTATCGGCCAGCAACGGCGCGACCTCGCGAAGTTTCTCGGCGGCCTGCTGCAACAACTCGACCTGCTTTCCAATCTGTGCGTACTGCGCCTGTTTCTGGCGTAAAACCTCATGAATGTCTTTCATAGATTCCTCCTGCCTGACTTTAGGTTCGAAGGTAGCGAGGGTCAACGCCAAAGGCGGTGCGATCCGTTACCGCAGTAACAGATAGGGCGGATGAGTGGGCGCGATCTCAGAGTGTGGTGCGATGGGGTAGAAGCGATGCCAGTGGAGAGGAGTGTAATCGCTGGCAGAATCAGCGGCGCTCGTGCGGCGAGATGCCACGAAAATATCGATCAAGTATGCGCCCAAAATCAAAAGCCCCGCCTTGCGGCGGGGCCATGAGTTGAGTGTCTCGGCGACTATTTTGCTAGCTTAGGAGCTTGCGACGGAACATGCCCGCGATACCGACAAGGCCTGTTCCCAACAGACCGAGGGTACCGGGTTCCGGCACCGACATGCTTGTACTACCCATGGTGGAGTGGCCGATACCTTGTTGTCCCTGATGCGCATTGAGGACCGTAATGTTCTGGGTCGTGTATCCAGTGACAACGCGACCGTTATAGAGGGTACCAACGATCTCGCCGCTGAGGGTATAGAAAGACTTTTGACCGGACTTGCCATCGAAAGTCCAATCAATCGTGCCTTCGAAGCTTCCGGCAAAGAGCGAAACCGGGCCTTTCGAACCGGTCAATTCTTTTGCCCACGTGCCCATGCCAGTGATGTCAAAGGTCGAACCCGTGGAGGAAAACGTTCCGCCCGTTGCCAGCGAACCGGTGAGCAAAGCGCCAGTCGAGTAACTGATCGAACCGAGAGCATGGCCAGGGCCAGCCGTAATCGTGGTGCCAGGAAGGAACGCAACTTCCAGGAGTTCCAATCCTTTCGAACTGATTCCTGCGTTCGACATTGAAACCGTGCCGAACTGGTTGTCAAATGTGATTGTGTCCGCCCACGCCGCCATCGGCAACGCCAGAGCCAGTAACGCCAGAACCATTACCACTCGCCTCATGTGAACCCCTCCCAAATTTTTGTTTTTTGCCATATTCGCCTTGAGCTTATGCTTCAAGGTATAGGTCGCCTACAACTAACGGTGCACTTTTGCTTCCAAACTTGTTCAGGCTGGACATTATTGTTTATCAATAACTTACAGCCAATTATCGTCTTGGAAAAAATCTTGTGATGCAATCTCTTGCACAGTCACAACATTCGCTTTCCGTACACTCGTCCGTAGGCACAATCCTTTTGGAACTCGCTTCTGGCCGATCAACCGACTCTCAGCGCAAGGACTAAACCAACTAAACCTGGAACCGATCCCGCAATTCTAACGACCCCAAAATCAGAGAGCGTTTCCTTGCTAGAACCGCTTCCAGCGCGCCTTGTGATCGAAGGTAACCGATCTCAAGGTGACTCATGTTACCACAACGAGGACATTTGGCAAGTGGCTCTTTCGTGCCGTTTTGTTACCCAACTGGGGCTGTCCGTCCCGTACCCAGGGTCAGAAACCCTTTAGGAGCGTGTGCAACGCGGGGTCGATGTTGCCGCCGCTGATGATTGCCACGTTCATAGCTGTTTTTGGCAGTTGGCTGGCACGAAAAAGGAACGCGGCTGGGGCGACTGCGCCGCTTGGCTCCGCCACGGTCTTTGCATTTGCGCTTAGAAGGCGTAGGGTCTGGCGAATCTCGTCTTCGGTCACGGTGACGATGTCATCTACATACGCGCGGATGTGCTCGAAATTGATCGCGCCGATGCTCTGGGTACGCAGGCCGTCGGCCAGCGTCTGCGAGACTTGCTCAGCAGGGAAGGAGACGATGCGCCCGGCGCGCAGGCTGGCTTGCGCATCGGCGGCAAGCTCGGGCTCGACGCCGATCACCTTTATGTGGGGATTTGTCAGCTTGATGGCGGCCGAAACGCCGCTGATCAAGCCGCCGCCGCCGACCGGGACAAGGACGGTTTTAACACTCGGCAGGTCTTGACGGGAAAAGTCTTCGAGGATTTCGAGGCCGACGGTTCCCTGGCCGGCAATGATCTTTTCGTCGTTGTAGGGAGGAACGATCACGTAGCCGTGCTCGTAGGCGAGTTGTTCGGCGCGCAGGCGGCGCTCTTCGCTGCCGGGGCCGACGATGACAATTTCCGCTCCCAGAGCGGCTGTGGCTTCGAGCTTGTTCTTGGGAGCATTGCTGGGCATCACGATGATGGCTTTTACGCCCAGCGCCCGCGCCGCGTAGGCCACGCCCTGCGCGTGATTGCCGCTGGAGTAGGAGATGACTCCGCGGCGGCGCTCTTCGTCGGTGAGAGATGCGACTTTGTTATATGCGCCGCGGAGCTTGAAGGCGCCGATGGGCTGCTGGTTTTCGAGCTTGAGGAAGAGTTTGCGCGGGTCCGATGGGGCTGTCCATTCGAATAGCGGAGTGCGAACGGCGATGCCGTGGAGAAGGGCTTGGGCGGCGCGGATGTCGTCGAGGGTGACCATAGGATTAACTCCAGAGTGCCGTGTACAGCGTGATTTTGCAAATCTTTGCAAGTCCCTGGTCGGCGATAACGACCATGGCATCTGATTGACATCATGATGTCTTTTATCGTAGCATCATGATGTGCGAACGACCCTTACCCTCGACGATGATGTTGCGGCCTTATTGAAGAAAGAGGCCCGCAAGTCGGGCGAACCTTTCAAGCAGGCTGTGAACCGATATCTTCGGTTGGGGCTAATGGCCAGGAAACAGCCGCCGCGAAAAGCGTTCAAGGTGACGCCGATCAATCTTGGCCTGCCGCCCTACACCAAGGTCGAGGAGATGCTCGAATCCCTGGAGGGGCCCGACTACCGGTGATTGTTTTCGACACCAACCTTCTGATCTACGCGTACGACGGCGGCTCCGTTCCGCACGCAAAAGCGCGCGCATGGGTCGAGAAAACGCTCTCTGGCGTCGACGCGGTAGGTCTTCCTTGGCAGTCGATTACGGCTTTTCTCCGGTTTATGACGAATCGCCGGTTGCCGGGCGCGCGATTGAGTGTGGAGCAGGCAAGTCAGATTGTTGAGGCATGGCTTGCGCAGCCGAACGTGCGCGTGCTGGTGCCGGGAGACCAGCACTGGCCTTTGCTTCGGCGGATGCTCGTCGAAGGGCAGGCCTCGGGGCCTTTAGTCAGCGACGCAATCATTGCTGCTCTTACCATCGAGCATGGTGGAATGCTGCACACGGCCGACCGGGATTTTGCGCGGTTTCCGGGGCTACGGTGGAAGAACCCGCTGGGCTAACGCCAAAAATTCCGCAATTCGCTCACGGATCCTGGCGAGTCGGTGGTATATTGGTTACTAGGTAACACCGAGGAACACCTTTGATGGCCACGCCCTCGACGACCAGTCTGAAACTCGATGTCGAGACAAAAGAGCGCATCCGGCGGCTCGCAGCGGCGCGGCGGCGCTCGCCGCACTGGGTGATGCGCGAGGCCATCGAGGAGTATATCGAGCGCGAAGAAAAGCGCGAGCAATTCCGCCAGGATGCGCTCGCGGCCTGGAGTCATTATCAAACAACCGGCCTGCACGCCACCGCCGAAGAAGCGGACGCCTGGTTGGCCAAGCTCGAAGCAGGCAAGGACGCCGCTCCTCCCAAATGCCACGACTGAGATGGTCGCAACCTGCTTTGCTGGATGTAGCCCGTCTGCATGCGTTCTTAGCTCCCAAGAGTCGCGACGCAGCCAAGCGCGCCGTCAAGGCGATCCGGCAGGGCGTGAAAACGCTTGGCAAGCATCCGGAAGTTGGTCGTCCCGTCGAAGAGTTGCCGGTGGAGTTCCGCGAGTGGGTGATTGAATTCGGGAGTGGGGCGTATGTCGCTCTGTATCGCTACGACGGGAAACAGGTCGTGATACTAGCCGTTCGGCATGGGCGCGAAGCGGGATACTGAGTCGCCCACCAGTCAGCGGGAACTGTTGCTTGTTTACTCAGAACAACTGCTGCTGCTTCAGGTTGAAGCGGAACCTGCTTGCGCGGAGGTACTCTTCTACTTCATCGAACCCTAGCCAGCGCCGACCTAACTCTTCAGCAACGGCACCGCAGGTATTCGATCCAGCGAAGGGGTCAATGACCAGATCGTTGGCCTGTGTCAGCAGTTTGACGAAGAAGGTCGGTAATGCAGCCGGGAAACGGGCCGGGTGAATTTTGATGCCGGTCTGCTTGCATTGCACCGTGTAGTCGTCGTTCGCCGAATTGTTCCCCACCTTCATCATGCTTTCTGCAAACTGCTCTTCAACCACGTTCGGCGGAATCGCCCCGCCCGCCTTGATCTTGTCAAAGCTCACCCGGATCACATGGCCTGAGGGCCGGACAGTGCCGCGCACGCCGTTCTTCGCCAGTCGGATCATATCCGGGCTGTATTCCTTTAAGACATTAAGGTTCGATGCTTTGGGCCATGGCGTCTTTGAGAGCCACCACACGTACTCAACCGAGTCCCTTACGCGAATGCGGCGGACGGTGACCCACTCAGCCGGGACAGGCATCTTTGCGGGGTTGTACCAGAAGCATTCCTGTGCGAGATGAAACCCGATAGTCTCAACGAGAGCGACGAGCAGCTTGAAGTGGTAAATCGACCGGGTTGGGGTTCCCTTGTTCCAACTCCCCCCTATATTCAGAACAAAGCTACCGTCGTCCGTCAGAATGCGACGAACCTCCTTTGCAAACGGCAGGAACCATTCAATGTACTCATCTTTCGACACGTTGCCGTATTCTTTCTGGAAGTGGAGGGCGTAAGGCGGAGAAGTGAAAACTAGGTGGGCGGAAGCATCCGGGAGAGTCCGCAACATTGCAAGGGACTCGCCTAGGTACGCGGCGCCGAGTCTTGTGACGTAGTACGGAGCATTGTGCAATAGAGCGCGGGGATGATCTGGCGGCAGATTCACGTCAGCTACATATCCCGCGTTCTCGGGGTGTTCTGTGATCTCGGTTTCGTTGCTCTTCGCTGACCGCATTTAGGTACCAGTATGACTGAAGCATCGTAGCGAAAATAGGTTTACGTTGTCAACCCTTTAATGTGATGCGAAGTTTCAAACCCGACGAGTGGATTTCTCAGGCTGAAGCGGCTCGGCTCAGGGGTGTCTCGCGTCAGGCCATCGCACGACTGGTTCTCAAAGGCAGGTTCAGGCCGCTCGATGTTGGCGGTCGGGTGTTTTTGCGACGAAGTGAGGTTGAGAGCTACCGGGCTGAACGTCCGGGCCGTCCCTCGAATGAGCGAAAAGACAGAAAACGTTAAGAAGCTAATCGAGAGTCTGACTCCTTTGGAGTTGCAGAGTCTCGCGTCGTACTTGCGCTCGAAGATTTCACGTCATCCACTCGAAGAGAAGTGGGACATCACCTACGAACTGATCCTTGATGCCATACACCGGTCACAGGACATCGTTCAACGCGGTGTTCGCGGCGTTATCGCCGAGGCGGTTTTTGAGGCCAAGGTCCTGCCCACGATCAAGGGCTGGCAATCGGTGTCGTTCGTTGGCGACCTCCCATATGACTTCAAAATCCGAAGTGGCAAGCGAGAGATCAGGATTCAGCTGAAGCTCCAACGCACCCAAGCCGGACAGCCACTCACGCGACCGTTCTTTGGTCCAGACACATTTATCGTCGAGGTACAGAAAACTCGTAGCGGCACAAAACGTAAGGGCAAAAAGACTGCGTCCAAGATCACTTCCAAGTCGGCCCCGATTGAACCCGAGAAAACGCGACCCTACCAGTTCGGAGATTTTGACATCATTGCGGTGAATATGCAGCCTTCGACACGCGACTGGACACGCTTCATGTATACGGTCGGCCGGTGGCTCATGCCGAGAGCCAAGGACAAGAAGCTGATCGAGATCATGCAGCCGGTCAGCCGCAATCGGTCAGAGTTTTGGACAGACAATATCGAAGAGTGCATTGACTGGTTCATGTCGGGGAAAAAAAAGCTGATCTTCGACGTGAAGGCAGCCAAGAAGAAATTGTTGGCAGAGCGCGAAACAAGAAAGGCTGCCCGAAGAGAACATGGCCGCTCGCTTGTCGAGGGCAAGCAGACTTCCGGCGCTACGAAGTAAGGTTTCACGAACCCGAGCGGTCCCGGAGCCACGCCGACTTATCGGCTTCAAGACGCCCGCGGAGCCGGTTCCCCGGTATGCCTTCGCCCCGGTCTAGTTGGGCCAACCCGCGCTCGATCTTATCGTTAATCGCTTCTTTGTTTTCCAGAAGCCATGCCTCGCGCTCACTTTCCATAGCTTATGTCCGACTAAACGAACTCAAATCTCCAGTATCACCGGCATAATCAGCGGCCTTCGCTGCGTTTGGCGGGAGATGTAGCGTTTCAGGTCGGTGCGGATTTTTTCTTTGATTACGCCATAGTCGGCTTTCTCTTCGGCGCTGGAGGCGTTGAGCGTCTCCATTACAATCTCGCGGGCGCGCTCGATCAGGCCGTTTTCTCCGGGATTGAAGCCGCGCGTCACGATTTCGGGCGAACTTTCTACGCGGCCGGTGTGTTTGTTGATGGCGATGATCGGCATTACGAAGCCGTCTTCGCTGAGATGGCGGCGGTCTTTCACGATGATGTCTTCGACTACGTCGGTGCGCGAGCCGGAATCGATGCAGACGCGGCCGATGTTGACGCGTCCCGCTTTGCGGGCGCCGTGTTCGTCGATTTCCAGAACGTCTCCGGTTTCGATTAGCATTACTTTGCCGACCGCGCCGGTCATGGAAGCTGCCAACTCGGCATGGAGCTTCAATTGGCGGTATTCGCCGTGGATGGGAATGAAATATTTCGGGCGCACCAAGTTGATGATTAGTTTCAGTTCTTCCTGGCTGGCGTGTCCGCTGACGTGGATGGGCGGGTAGGAGCCGTCGTCGTAGATGACGAACGCTTCGCGGCGGAAGAGGTGATCGACCATGCGGTAGATGGCTTTTTCGTTGCCCGGAATTATGCGCGAAGACAATACGACGGTGTCGCCTTTTTCTATTTTCGCGTGCTTGTGATTGTCCACGGCCGCGCGCGACAGGGCTGACATGGGCTCGCCCTGGGTGCCGCTGATCATCACGCATACTTTTTCCGGCGGGAAGTTTCTCATTTCGCCGGGGTGAATCAGCATGCCTTCGGGGATCTGGATGTAGCCGAGGTCTTCGGCGATTTCAGAAGAGTTGTTCATGGAGCGGCCGATGAAGCAGATCTTCCGGCCGTGCTCGCGCGCCATATCGACGGTCAGCTTGATGCGGTGAATGGAGGACGAGAAACACGAGATAAATAAACGCCGCTTGGTACGGACAAATACTTCTTCGAACTTGCGCCTTACCGCGCGCTCACTCGGCGTATAGCCTTTGCGCTCGACGTTGGTCGAATCCTGGAGTAGCGCTAGCACTCCTTCTTTGCCGTACTCCGCGAAACCGTGCAAGTCGAAGAGACGATTGTCGGTGGGTGTTGGATCGACCTTGAAATCTCCGGTGTGGAGTACGACTCCGAGCGGAGTGTGAATGGCCAGCGCCACGCAATCGACCAGGCTATGGGTCACTTGCAGGGGATGAATGGTGAAGGGTCCGACTTTGAAACGCGTTCCGGGCGTGATCTCGCGCAGGTCGGCGTTGTCGAGAAGTTGATGTTCGTCGAGTTTATCTTCGACGTAGGCGAGCGTGAACTCGGTGGCCCAGACGGGGACATTCAGTTCGCTGAGAATCCAGGGAAGCGCGCCGATGTGGTCTTCGTGGCCGTGGGTAAGCACGATGCCGCGCACATGCTTGCGATTTTCGAGGAGGTACGAGATGTCGGGGACGACGATGTCCACGCCCAGCAGTTCGGCTTCGGGGAACATCAGGCCGGCGTCGACAACAACGATGTCGTCGCCGTAGCGGATGGCCATGCAGTTCATACCGAACTCGCCCATCCCGCCGAGCGGAACTATATGCAGTTTTCCTTTTGACATTTAGATATTTCGATGCTAGCACAGCGGGAGGCGGCGTTGCGCGGCTGATAGACTCATACTCGAAATGGCGGACGAGAAAAAGTCATGGATGCGGCGGCGCGTGGAAGGGGCAATCCGCGGCGGCCTGACTCGCACCTACGACACGATCAAGGTCGATCCCGGGCGCTTCTTAATGCAACTCCGCGTAGCGCACGGCCTGCCGCTGGCGACGTTTCATGGTGTCTACACCCTGCCGGTCGAGCGTCTTGACGATGTGGCGGAGTCGGTAATCCGGGGCGGAATGAAGCTGGCGGCGGCTGAGGGTGCCGGGTTTGGTCTCGGCGGAATTTTGACCATCGTGCCGGACCTTGGCATTCTCTCGACTATCACCATGCGGACGATTCAGAAACTCAGCCTGATTTATGGCTTTGAGATGAATACTGACGACGAAATCGCAGAATTGTGGATCGCCGCAGCCACCGCCGCCGGGGTCGACATCAGCCGCGAGTTGCTGGAAAAGGAAGTGGTCAACAAGTTCGTGCCCCGCGTGATCCAGCGGATCGCCGCCAGGGCTGGAGCAGAAGTGGTGGAGAAGTGGGCGGGACGCCTGATTCCGGTCCTCAGTTCGGCCATCGGAGGCGGGCTGAACTACTACTTTGTGCGCGCGTGGGGCCAGCGTGCGCAGGCGCATTTTCGCGGAAAGCATATCGAGGCGAGGCGCAGGTTTGCGGCGGAGCAGGCGCAACTGCCGAGCGCAAGGCCAGCGTCCTTGCCGTCATAAGGGCGTTTACCTTAGCCACTCTTCCAACTCACTTCCGCGCTCCGTCTTCGCGTCACGACATTTGACGATCACGGGTGTGTAGAGCGAGAGCTTCCAGTCATCGGATTGACCCTGGGGGATGTACCCTGGCCTTCTTTCGCGGCGCGCGAGCACATCGTACTCGTCGCTCAAGGCCACTTCTGCGCTCCGTGGAGGATACGAGCGATGTGAATTACGTCGCCGCTGATCCGGTAGACCATGAGGTACGGCAGCGGAGCAAGCACGAGTTCTCGCGATCCCTGTTTCTTGCCCAAGCGGCCACGGTAGGGGAAACTCAGCAGGGCGACTGGAGCGCAGTAAATGGCTCGCACCAACTCTGGCGCATGTCCGGGAGTCTTTTCGAATAGGTAATCGGCGATACGTTCAAGGTCGGCAAAAGCTTCGTCCGTCCAACGAAGTTCCATTACGAGCGCGGCGGCTTGTCTGCCAGCAATCGTTCAAGGCGCGCCCCAACCTGCTCGTGGGTTAGCAGTGCCCCGCGATCGGCTGAGGCCAAACCCTTTTCCACTTCGCGGATAAACCACTCGTCATAGTCGACAAAGCGCTCAATCGCTTCCCGAGCCAGTACTTCTGCGTCACTCCCGCGCGCGGCGGCTATGCGGCTGAGTTTGGATTGTAAGTCTGGGTCTAGACGGACTTCCATGCCTGGAGTGTAAGAGTGCGACCGAGCACTGTCAACGGGGTTTGTGGCCGATCAGCGAAACACGCTATGCTCCCTTATCGCAACCACTCTTCCAGCTCAATCCCGCGCTCGGTCTTCTCGTCGCGATACTTCACGATCACGGGCGTGTACAGCGAGAGGTTCCACTCCGCTCCCTTGCCTTTTTTCACCGCGCGCGAACCGGGGACGACGACGGCATTCTCTGGAACCTCCAGTGGCTGCTCCGCTGTGGCGCGGTAGATTTCACCGCGCACCAAGTCGTAGAGCGGCGTGGATCGAGTTAGGATCGTCCCCGCTCCGAGCACCGCGCGGGTACGGACCAGCGTGCCTTCGTAGACTCCGCAATTGCCGCCGACGAGCACGTCGTCTTCGATGATCACGGGAGTGGCGTTGATGGGTTCGATCACGCCTCCAATCTGCGCGGCGGCGCTGAGGTGGACGCGCTTGCCGATCTGGGCGCAGGAGCCGACCAGGGCGTGCGAATCGATCATCGAGCCCTCATCCACGTATGCTCCCACGTTGATGAACATGGGAGGCATACAGATGACCGAGGGCGCAACATAGGCGCCTTCGCGGATGGAAGAGCCTCCCGGGACGAGTCGAACCCGATCGGCGACCGTCAGACGCCGGGCAGGGAAGGTGTCCTTGTCTATAAAGGAAAGCACGTCGCCGTCCGACATTTGCTGCAACTCGCCGAGGCGGAAACCGAGCAGGATGCCTTGTTTGACCCAGGGATTGACGACCCAGCGTCCGTCGATTTTCTCAGCGGCGCGAACCGCGCCGCGAGTCAGAGCGGCGCGGAAGTCGAAAAAAACGGGGCGGGCCTCGTCGGGTTCGCCGATCGTTTCGAGGGCCGATAGTCGTTCAATGGCCAACCTCAGAGTGAGTAGAGAATCTGGCATAGGAAAATAGAGACTCGATAACTGTTACCCGACAAGTGCTCTGGAACCTTAGCTTCGTTACTCTTCCGGCAAAAACAGGTCCTTCGCTTCGCTCAGGATGACAACTCTTCCGATGACAAGTTTTCTTTTGATGATAAAGCTTTATGACAAGTCTTAATTCACTGGCGCGCGCAGAGCCAAATGCCAGAAGCCAGAAGCTGCCTATCCCACGCATTTGCATTCGCTGCGGATCAGCACTCCCGGCATCTGATGGGTTGCGGCGCGGGCTTCGGCAACGTTGCTGTAGGGTCCATGCCAGCGCGAATGATTGGGATCGTGCCCGGCGGGGCGCCCTTTGCCGGAACTGCACTGTCCACAGGAGGCGCGGTGGAGCATCGCTTTGTGGGGGCCGGCCGCCCAATTTTCATAAACGTAGAATTCAGTGGCGGCGGGAGTCGCGGCCGCAGGCCGCGAAATCAATCCGGCTTCGGTTGCGATCTTCTGCAGCTTCGAGCGAGTGTCGCGGCGCATCGGCAGCAAGGGCAGGCGATACACTTCTTCGATCTTGCCCATCATCGCCAACACGGCCTTCACGGGCAGCGGACTCGATTCGATAAAGTTCGTCAGCATCAGCGGAAGATACTTGCGGTGGAGGGTCCGCGCCGTGTGCCAGTCGTTATTCAGAGCGGCGCGCGTCATCTCGGCCATTTCGCGCGGAATTTCGTTGGACGCAACCGATATCACGCCTACGCCGCCGAGCGCGATGACCGGCAGAGTGACGGCGTCGTCGCCCGAGAGCACAAGGAAGTGTTCTGGAACCACGTTCAGCACCTCGGCGATCTGAGTCATGTTCCCGCTGGCTTCTTTCACGCCCGCAATATTCGGAACCTCGCACAGCCTTGCCAGCGTCGCGGGCTCGAGATTGGCGGAGGTACGGCCCGGCACGTTATAGACGATGACCGGTTTGTCGACCGCTTCGGCGATGGCGCGGAAGTGGCGGTACTGGCCTTCCTGCGTTGGTTTGTTGTAGTAGGGCGACGCGGTGAGGATGGCGTTGACGCCGGGTCGCGCCGCCACTTCCTTTGCTTTGGCTACAGCCTCCTGCGTCGAGTTGGAAGTTGCGCCGGCGACGATCGGGACGCGTCCGGCGACGACCTCGATAGTGACGTCGATTACGCGCAACCACTCATCGTGATTGAGGGTAGGAGTTTCTCCCGTGGTGCCGCAGGGAACCAGAAAATCAATGCCCGATTCGACCTGCCAAGCGACCAGATTGCGCAGAGCGTTTTCGTCGATCGCCCCGTCCTGAGAGAACGGGGTAACGAGAGCTGTCCCACATCCCCGGAGTTGCATGAGCTAAGAATAACTCTTCTAGCGAGCGCTTGCATGGGCTCACCCTAAAGCTCACGCCATATGTTGCGGAACTCGAAGAAACCTGTTTTCCCCGCCAGCCACTCGGCGGCGCGCACCGCGCCTTCCGCGAATCCGAGGCGCGACTTGGCGTCATGGCATAGATAGATTCGGTCGCCAGAAGAATTGAAGACTAGCTCGTGCATGCCGACGGCGTCGCCCTCGCGGAAGGAAGTGATCTCGACTTCTTTTTCCGCGGATTGGCCCGCGGCCTCGCGGACAATCTTCTGAAGAGTGAGCGCCGTCCCGGAAGGAGCGTCTTTCTTCTGCGCGTGATGGCGCTCGAAAATCTGGCCCGAGTACTCGTATTTCAATGCGGCTCCAGCGGTGGCGGCAATCTCGAAAAAAAGGTTCACGCCGATGGAGAAATTCGATCCGTAGAGAAAGCCCGTCTTGGCCGAGAGCACCATTTCTCGGAGACGCGGCACCTGGCCATACCAGCCCGTGGTTCCAATCACAATGTTCTTATTGGCGCGAATACAGGCTTCGGCATTGGCGACAACCGCCGCCGGAGTCGTGAAGTCGAGGACCATGTCGGTTTTGGCCAGAGCATCGGCCGTAAGAGCGGCCGCGTTCTCGTTTTCGGCGGAGGAAAGAACTCGTACATGATGGCGGCGCGAGAACGCGACCTCGGCCACCATCGATCCGGTCTTGCCGCGGCCAAGGATTAGAAGGTTCATGAGAAATTCATACACCGCAGAGACGCCGAGAACGCCAGGAAACTCGAAAGAGCGAACGTTGAGCCCGTGTTGGGTGTCTCGGCGTCTCGGTGGTGAAACCCACTCTATGCAAACACTTCCGGATCGACGTCCGCAAAAAACGCCTTGTGCAAGCGCCGCACCACTTCCGCTGCGTCGTTTTCCTCAATCACAAAAGTCAGGTTGATTTCCGACGCGCCCTGCGAAATCATTCGGATCTTCACATTTTCCAGGATGCCGAAGACCTTGGCGGCAATTCCAGGTGTGTCCCGCAGATTCTCACCCACCAGGCAGACAATCGCTTTGCGTCCCTCATACTTCACGTCCGCGAGTTTTGCCAGATCAGCGGCCAAAGCCGGGATCGCTTCGTTGGTCTCAGCCGTGACCGAGACGCTGACTTCGGAGGTGGAAACCACGTCCACGCCGACTTCGTGTTTATCGAAGGCTTCGAAGATGGACTTCAAATATCCGCGCACCAGCAGGCGGCGTGGCGCGGCGATCTCGACGAGAGTGATCTTTTTCTTGAGCGCGATGGCCTTGAAAATATTCGCGCAGCGTGGAGCGCGCGCCGTGACCTTCGTTCCTTCACAAGTGGGGTTCAGCGAGTTCAGGACATACACAGGAATATTCTGCTGAATCGCGGGCAGGACGGTTGCGGGATGCAGCACCTTGGCGCCGAAGTAGGCGAGTTCGGCCGCTTCGTCGAAGCTGATGACTTTGATGCGGCGGGCATCGGGACAAAGGCGCGGGTCGGTGGTCATCATGCCGTCGACGTCGGTCCAAATTTCAATGCGTTCGGCATTGAGCCCCGCGCCAAAGATCGCAGCGGAAAAGTCGGACCCGCCGCGGCCAATCGTAGTCGTGATGCCGGCGCGATTCGAACCAATGAATCCGCCCATCACCGGGACTTTGCCCGCTTCCAGCAGAGGCTGGACCTTCTTGCGCAGCCGTTCGTTGGTTTCTTCGAACTGCGGAATGGCGCGCATGTAAGCGTTGTCGGTGAGCAGAACCTGACGGGAATCGACATGAACGCCCGCCAATCCACGCGCGGCGAAAGCGGCAGCCACGATCTTGCTCGACAGCATTTCGCCGTAAGAAGCTACATTGTCGTAGGTGCGGGGAGTAATCTCGCCGACCGCGCCAATGCCTCGCAGCAATTCGTCCAAGTCTTCAAAGTCGGCGCCGAGATTGCTGTGAAATTCCGTGAAGAGCGCCGTGCCCAGCAGTTCTCCGGCGGTGTCATAGTGGCGCTCGCGCAGGGCGCGCGCCATCTTAAGAGCGGTCTTGCGATCGCCGCCCCCGGCCGCCTTGCCCATGGCGAGCAGGGAATCGGTGACCTTGGCCATGGCGCTAACCACCACCACGGGACGATCCGCAGCACGGCCCTGAACGATATGGGCTACGCGGTCGATCGCCTTCGCGTCTTGTACCGATGTCCCGCCGAACTTCATTACGATCATGGGCGGGGATGCTCCAACGCGCGGTTGTAGATTTGTTTCACTCGAGGTATCCCTTCGCCTTAAGAAGTTCGGCATTCAACAGGGCCGCACCGGCCGCACCACGAATCGTGTTGTGCGATAGCACAGTGAACTTCCAATCGAGGACGTTGCACTTGCGCAAGCGTCCAACGGAGGTGGTCATGCCAGCGCCGAGATCGCAGTCGAAGCGGGGTTGCGGGCGGTCGGGCGCAGTCAGGTACACAATAGGTTGGTCGGGCGCGCTGGGCAGGCGCAACTTCTGCGGCTCGGCGCGGAATTGGTTCCAGACTACGATGATCTCTTCCGCGGTGGCCTTCTTCTTGAGGCGGATGGCGACCGACTCCGTGTGGCCGTCTTCCACCGCGACGCGATTGCATTGCGCACTCATGGCGAACGGAGCCGGGTCGATGCGCGAGTCGTGCAAAGTCCCCAGCAACTTCTGCGTCTCCTCCTCCATTTTTTCTTCTTCATTCTTGATGTAGGGAATCACGTTGCCCAGAATGTCGAGCGAAGCCACGCCCGGATATCCAGCGCCGCTGACCGCCTGCATCGTAACCGCGGTCACGGTCTCAAGCGTGAACGCGCGATGCAGGGGAGCGAGCGCGATCACCAGACCAATCGCGGAGCAGTTGGGATTGGTGACGACATATCCGCCCGACTGGCTTCGCCACGATTGTTTTTCGATCAACTGAATGTGGTCGCCGTTGACCTCGGGAATGACCAGGGGAACGTCGGCCTGCATGCGCAAGGCGCTGGAATTGGAGATGACCGCACAGCCGGCCTCGGCAAATTGCGGCTCCAGTTCGCGGGCAATGCCGGCATCGAGGGCGGCGAAGATGATTTTCGGCGCGCCTTCGGGCTTGGCCGGAGAGACGTTCATGTTGACAATCGACGCCGGGATGGCTGTTTTTAAACGCCAGCGCGCGGCTTCGGCATAGGGGCGTCCTTCCGAACGGTCGGATGCGGCCAGCCACGACACTTCAAACCACGGGTGGTGTTCGAGCATTTGGATAAATCTCTGCCCAACGATGCCCGTGGCACCGAGAATTCCTACGGATAATTTCTTCGACATGATTAGCTCCGATTTTATACCAGCGAAATTTCGGCAGGGAATGCCGCCGTGGGCACCCATGTGGTCATGGCCAGGTGGAGCGTGAGTTCTCCGCTTAGCTTCGCCCGCGACCGAGTTCTTGCGGAAAGGAATATTCGTTGAGCGGGCCGAACTTGCGCTTTTCGGCGTAGATGCGCCAGCGGCGCCAGACAATCCGCAAACTGGCCATCACCGGGATGGACAGATAGACGCCAAGGATGCCGGCGATTTCGCCGCCGGCGAGAATTCCGAATAGCGCCGCCAGCGGATGCAATTCCACTTTCGCTCCCATGACGCGGGGAGAAATTGCGTAATCCAGTACCATTCTCCAGACGAACAAAAACAAGAGCAGGAAGGGCCAGTGCGGATACCCCGACAGAACGGCGACGGTCATCATCGCCACACCAGCCAGTAAGGGCCCAGCGAGAGGAAGGAACTCGAGCGCGCCGCCAGCGGTGCCGAGCATCAGTGCGTAGGGCACGCGCATCACGCCCAGCATGGAGCTGTAGGCCATGAACGACAACGCCGCCAGCGTCAACTGGGCGCGAATGAACTGGGCCAGCATCTGGTTCAGATCCTGCAGCACATCCTGCAGAAACTCGCGCTGGCTGCGCGACTGCACCAGCGCCAGCAGCACCTCATGAAAGCTGCCGCCGTCGCGCAGGAAGAAAATCGCGAGTATGGGCACGAGAAACAGCACCCACACCTGCTGGGCCGCTTCGGCCACGTGAAAGCCGATGCGCTGCGCCAAGCTCGCCAAGTCGTCCTTGCGGCTAAGCACGAAACCCTGAATCCGTTTCTGGGTGGCAGCGCTCCAGCCGTGCTCGTTTCCGATCCGCTCGGCAAACTGGCCGATCTGGCCTGAGAGCTGGCCGGTGCCAGCCTGATCCATCAGCCCAGGCAACTGCGCTCCCAGGCGGGCGCTTTGCCGGGCAATCCTCGGGCCGACAAGAAAGCCGAACACGGCCAGAGCGACAAGAAGCAGAAGATAAATGATGCTGATCGCTCGGACGCGGCTGCGGACGAGCTTCTCCAGTCGCCCCACCGCGGGATTAATCAGATAGGCAAAGAAAATGGCGAAAAGAAACAGAATCAGCGTTCGTCGCGCGGCGTACAGAAATCCGATGCCCACGGCAAAAAGGAATGCCGTGAACAAAACGCGCGAGGTGCGTGAATCGAGAATCGTCACAAAGCAGTTCTCAGGTGTCAGTCTTAGGTGTCAGATGTCAGGTTTCAAGTCTTCGGTTTCAGAAATCTTTTGCTTCGCGGCCATATGCTTGATACCTGACGCCTGCAGTTTAATCGCGCTCCACTACAGTATTCTCGCCCTCCACCAACATTCGCATTACTCTCCATTGATTCTGATCGTCGATCCAGAGCTGCCACGCCCCCGCGTCGGTCTTCAGTTCCAGCTTGATCAGATCCCGCGGCCCATTCTTCAGGCTCAACATTTCCCGGCCGAGCGACTCCATGGCGAGCGGCGCCGAGGAATGCTGATGAGGGTTGATGGTTCCAAACTGCGCGCGCTGCCTCAAGGGACACTGCAGTACTCCCTTGTCCTGTTTGCAGGCAGAGGCGAGGAACCGCCACGCCAATATTTCGCGGTCGATGAAGAAGTAGTCGTCCAGGATTGTGGTCGACAGCGGCAGCAGGTAGGGCTGCTCGTGTTCTTTCTCCTGCGGCGAGGCGCGCCATTTCTGGGTCAGAAAGTCGTCATTGGGAAGCAGCACCGATTCGCCCCGCTCCGGGCTCAACTCCTTCCACTCGTACCGGCGGATGTCGCCGTTGGCGGCCAGTTGCATTTCGGAAGACTGCACGTCGGGCGGAGTATTCTCCGTCTTGAACTCCGACTTAATGACGGAGCCGTTGCCGGTCTCGTAAATCGAAAACGTCTCGGTCCCCACCCGATGACCATTCTGGAAGATGCCGAAAGAGCCGGAGTCGACTTTCTTACCTTCCGGTTCTTTTTCTTTGTCTTTGGGCATGGGAGCAGCCATTGCCACGCAGCAAAGAAGGGGCGTAATAAGAGCGAACCACCGATAAGACAACTTCACTTCGTTTCTCCTGTTCCAGAATAATCGCGCGGACTTGGATAGGAACCACTGGGGGTGGTCTTCTCTGCCTCGGCCTTCCGCTGGACCATCTTCCCCGGGTCGAACTCTTCCTGGCCGAGCTTGCCCCAAGAGTGCAATGTACTCTCGATTTCCGCGCAAAGGGAGTCCGGATCCTTGCCCGAGGTCACGATAGTCACCCTCGCCTGGCGATAAAACGGCAGCCGCTCATGATGGAGCCGGGCAAATTCGGTGCGATCTCCTCGTAACGGGCGCTTCGCCGCGTCCTCCAGGGTGCGTTGCCAGAGATCATCCACTGGCGCATCGAGGAACACAGTGGGCCAAGGCCGCAGCAACTCCAGGTTCGGCAATTGCGCGAAGGTTCCGCCGCCCAGAGCAACCACGGTATTGCGCGCCAATGGTTCGCGCTGCAGCGATTCCGTCAACTCGCGGAGAGCGCTCGCTTCGGCGGCACGGAACCCAAGTTCGCCGCGGAGCCGAAAGATCTCGGCGATGGTTTGCCGCTCGCGCGTCTCGATATGCGTATCCAGATCCACAAAATCCCAATCCAGCCGCTGGGCGAGTTGCCGGCCCACGCTGCTCTTGCCACAGGCCATGAATCCCACTAGAAATAGCGCGCGTACTCGCATGGCCGCGGCACAGAAGACCGCGGAGATTCCGCTCCGGGCTCCGCACCATCTGCTCCTGTCGATTTTCTTGTTGTTAGCGTTGCTTGAGGCGGATTCTACCACTGAAAGAACGCAACACGACCTCGGAGGATGCCTGGCCGGTGGTGCCAAAGAAGGAACGCCCTACTTCCTCGGGAAAGCGGGAGTGTCTCGGTTTGAGAGGAAAGTCGTGCTGCACGCGGCCGAGCACCGAGCGCGCCTTGAAGTCGGCGGAAACATCCGCCGGCACCAGCACCCGTATATCGCCGGTATGGGTGGTAAAGCGATACTCGCCGCCAGAGCTAAAGTCGCCGTCGTAGGAAATGCCTCCCCGGCCGGAGGTCACTTGTACCAACGGTCCGGTGACCCCTTTTAAATGCACATCGCCGCTGATGGAAGCGACTTCCACGTGCCCATTGCGAACATCGGTCAGCGTAATCGGCCCGCGCATGGTCCGGATGTGTACATGACCGTTCTCCACGTCGCGGACATTCACCGCCGCTTCCGCGCCTTCCAGCGTCAGGTCTCCCTGCAATCGTTCCGCCGACATCGGCCCGGTCGAAGAACGAAGATTGACGGTAGCGTCGGGCGGAATCAGCAATTCGTAATCCACTTGGCCATTTCGCTGATCCGTGCCCCGCAGCAGGTGGGAGGCGATTTCAATCCGGTTGCCATTCTGCTGCTGGTCGACTTCCACATTGTCCGACTTGAGCGTGGCCGTTACGACGACCTCATTGTCGGTCCCAGGCTTCACCGAAATCGACCCGTACTGCGTATCCACGGAAATATTGGCGTGAGCGCCGACGGTGTAGCGGAACTCCTTGGCGGCCTCGGCAAAAGCCGCCGAACATAGAGCCGAAGACAGACAGGTTGCCAGAACCGCGGTTACGATCGCCGTGTTCTTGATGCTGGCTGGCTGAGAACTGGCCTTCCGAAATTCCACCATAAGAAAATTCCACCCCTGCGGCCGCGAACCCCGGCGCGCTCTTCTATTGAATACGATCTAACGCAATCTGGTAAAGGAGTGCCTTTTGTTGATAAGCCTCCATCAAGTGCTCCCGTGCCTCCGCATCCCTCGGGTTCCGATCCACGTAGGCCTGCGTTTCCAGGATGTCAGCATTGACAGCTTTGAGTTGATTTTCATACGTGGCCCGCATCGAAGGGGCGCGCGTGGAAACCGCGCTTAGAAACTGCTGATCGTCCGCGCTCGGCTCGGGTTCTACCGTGGTTTGAGCCGTCACCGTGGGTTGCATTGACGCCTGAGCTGGGAGTCGACATTGCCAAGGAGTCGTTGGCGCGGAACCCGCCGGCGATGGCGCGGACGATGGAGCCGCATTTACCGGAGCCTGATTCTGTGCCACCGGCGTGGCCGGCTTATGGCTGACCACGTACGAGCCGCCCGCTACCAACGCAGCCGCAACCGGCGCCAGCCACCACGCGGTCGAACTCCAGCGCCGTCGAGCAGCCGTCGGCAAAAGAATCGGACGGCCCGGAGCCAACTTCGCGTCCGCTGGCTGATCCCGAATCAACCCTTCGGCGCGCAATTCCAATGCGATTCGCGCCCATACTCGCGGCGGCGGTTCTTCGCTTGCCGCCAATGTTCGCGCTGCGCCCGCGATCGTCTCCAGGTCCGAGACCAGACCCGAACACGCCGCACAGGACTGCAAATGACTTTCAACTTCAGTCGGAAACGCGCCGTTTGCCTCGCCGTCGAGCAACTCCGGCAGAGCTTGCTCCACATCGGAACACGTCATAGCCTACTCTCTCCCCAATACCGCAGCTCTGTTACCCAGTTTTAACTATCCAGTCTTGGCCTTTTCGGCTCTCATGAACTTCAAGAAATCCCGCAGCTTCAATCGTGCCTTGTGGAGCTGCGACTTGCTGTTGCCAATCGAGCAGCCCACCATTTGGGCAATCTCGTTGTGCTCAAACCCTTCCACATCGTGCAACACAAAAACCGTTCGATAGCCTGGCGGCAACTTGTCGATCGCCCGCTGCAACTGCAGCCGGTCGACCGATCCCGTCAGTCTGAGATCCTTGGTCCCGAATTCCTTCCGGGGTGCCTCGTCGTCCGCTTCCAACGTCTCTTCGAGCGACACCACCGGCAAACCCTTCTTGCGCAGTTGCATCAGGACGACGTTGACCGTCATGCGGTGCAGCCAGGTCGAGAAAGCCGATTCGCCGCGAAAGGTTCCAATCTTCCGAAACAGCTGAAGAAATGCTTCCTGGGCCAGATCTTCGGCCTGGGCGGGATTGGCAACCATGCGCAAACATAGCGAATACACGCGGCGTTTGTGCAGGTGATACAGAACCTCGAATGCTGCTTCGTGGCCCTGCTTGGCCTGCTCGATCGCTTCTGCTTCCGTGATAGCTTGCTTCGGGTCGGTCAAGTCGCCTTTTCCGGCCGCTACTCGTTCAGATGCGGCTTTGAACTCTTTCCGTTGTACTTATTTGTCGACACGTTCTCGACCGTTCTTCAAGTTGCCAGAATACCAAAAACTGTAGCCAAAGCGATCCTTCCGACCCAGCCCCCCCCGTCGAACTCAGGGCCGAGGGCACTTTCGTAACCCTTGCTGCACATCTGCACAAAAAGTCAGATGCCACTTCTGCTCCGACCGCTGCCAGCCCTACGCCTTTGCCGTAATTGTCTCCAGCCCGTGCCCATGGGGTCCGGTTTCGCGTTTGTGGAGGAGGAAGGCGAAAAGCATGCCTAAAAAGCCGATGATGGGGAAAATCCACATCTCCGGGCGGTAGCCCTGCGGGGTTATTCAGGCTGACTGTTTGTTCTTTCCCTGCTCCAGCTTGCCGCCATGACGCCGATCCGACTTGAGCAGAAGGAGGGCGAAGATGAGTCCTGCCACGCCGAGGCACGCGAACATGATCTCCGTTGCAGTGTAGGTTCCGGTCGCGTCGCGGAGCTTGCCATTGAGGAGCGGGAATAGTCCAAGGCCTATGTTCTGGATGGCTGTCATCAGGCCGAAGGCAGTGCCCACACGCTTTTCCTCGACCACAAGCGGAACCGACGGCCACATGGCTGCGGGAACCAGGACGAATGCCGCACCCAGCAGGATCATGCTGGGGATCGGGTTCCAATGGGTGAGGCCCATGACGAGATGGGCGGGAATCAGCATGAGAGAACCCACGACCATCAAGGTGGCGCGCTTGCCGATGCGGTCCACCAGGTTACCGGCGAAGGGCGCGAAGACCATGGACGCGAAGATGACGATGCTGGTGACTCCCGGCGCCGTTGAGAACATGTGCAGGAAGTTCTCAAATATCTGGGCCAGGAAGCCGCCCGTGGACTCGCTCACCAGCGGGATGCCCCACTTGTCGTGGAACATGTCGGTGGCCAGGGCCGTGAAGGGGAAGATGGCGCTATAGAAGGTGACGCAGAGCAAGACAACGTACCAGTAAGAAGAGTTGAACTTCCGGATGTCGGAGAACACAATTTTGTCGCCACCCTCCGGCTTCGGAAGCGCGAGCACCTTCTCGCCGTGAAGGTCCATGGCGTTGTAGACCAGATTGCAGAGCACTGAGAACAGGCAGAAGCCTGCCGCCGCCCAAAGTGCGACCCGGTAGCTTCCGTAATAACGGGCGATAAGTTCTTCCGTGTTAAAGCTGAAAAGAGTTCCGACACGGCTGATGGTGAGAGTGATGCCGAAGGCAAGCGCCAGTTCACGGCCCTTGAACCAGCGGCTGACGATCGCACTCTGCACCACGACCAGCGCTTCCGATCCGGCACCGAAAATCAACCGCCCCGCGAAGAGTTGCCACCGCGATTGAGCGAGCGCGACGATGGTGGCGCCCACCAGGACCAGCAGGCAGAACAGGAGGCTCGAACGGCGCGGGCCGAGCTTGTCGTAAAGCATGCCCCCGAAGAAAACGATGGCGACGGCGGCAATGGAGTAGGCCGTATAGAGATTGCCGATGTCGCTGCGGTCCAGATGCAGAGCCGCAATGAGCGTGGGCGCGAGGGCTCCAATGCTGTCGTAGGCAAAATAGCTTCCCATCACAATCAGGCTGATGAACGTTAGGATGGTAAAGCGGTAGGGACGTCGGGATGGATGGAAGAATCCCAGGGAATCCGGAGCGGCGGTTCCAGAAACGGACCGAAGGCGTGAGGGATCGGAGCCAACCGCATCAACCATTACGGAATCATCCTCGGCCGCTTCAAACCGTAGAAGCAGGCGCTATTTTTTTTGTTGGGTGAAAGGTACCGCACGAAGATAGCAGATTGGGGTCTATCGCGTCATTGAGCGACAGGGATATCGGCGATCGTCGAGGGAGTTACGTTCCCACATATCGGGCATACAAACTGCGCGCAACCGCCGTGTCGGTCGTGCCCTTGATGATCGCCCGTCCGTCGGGAAACAGCGTCATTTCATAGGGCTCGCGCCAAAACTTCAACACAAACTCGTTGTGGCGAACGTTGCCATGAGGCTGCAAACGGACGCTCAACTCCGCAAAGTCGACTGGCCGCTGCCGTTCATGAATCTGCACCGAATTTCTTCCGCACAAGGTGATGTGCGGACGCCCCTCCCCTGCCAGATGTACGAAATCCCCCGAGCAAGCGCGGCATCCCTCCCGCCGATGAATCGCCGACATCTCCGCCCGTTCATTCGTCCAGACATCCCAGGAAAGCAAAGTACCCCGCATTTTTACCCGCGCGCCCACGAGAAACTTCAAGGCTTCGGTCGCCGCAATCGACGCCACTAGATTCACGGCGGAATTCAAAATGCCGGATGTCTCGCAGGTCTCGACGGTTCCGCGCGGCGATTCTGGAAAAATGCACGCCAGGCAAGCCGTTTCGCCGGGCAGAATGTTCATGGTCACGGCGTAGCTGCCGACCGCGGCGGCATAAATCCAAGCCACCGAGTTTTTCACGGCATAGTCATTGACCAGATAGCGCGTTTCAAAATTGTCCGTACCGTCAAGAATGAGGTCGCAGCCGCCGAGCAGGGCATCGACGTTAGCCGGAACCAGATCGGCGACATGGGGCTCGACGACAATCTGCGAGTTGAAGCGCGCAATCTGCCGCGCTGCCGCGATCGCTTTGGGCACCGACTCGCGCGCATCTTCCTCGCTGAATAACGCTTGCCGCTGCAAGTTGCTCGGCTCGACGTAGTCGCGGTCGAGAATCCGCAGCGTGCCCACGCCCGACCGCGCCAGCAGCGAGGCCAGGGCAGAACCGGTCGCCCCGCATCCCACGATGACCACGCGCGCCTGCGCCAGCCGCTGCTGCCCTTCGGGTCCAACTCCCTTGAACAACACCTGTCTCGAATAACGGTCGTCCATCTGATTTTTCGCGGCGCTAACCTTCGCGATTACCTTTCAAAGGCTGTCCAACCAGTATTATAGGTCCGGTCGTTAAACTTGATTCTGGCGAGCAACTTGTGCCGTTTCGCGCTTCATCGAACCCAAAGGGTTGCATGCTAAACCAGCTTCGATTTCGGGAGAGCATCGTGGGCGGCGTCCGATTCGTGCTGGTCGTTGCGATTCTGGCGTTCGAGCACAATACAAGTTGGGCGCAGGGTTCGCCGCCAGCCGTGCCTCCAGCCGCCGAAATGCCCGCGCCGTATGCCATTTCCGCACCCAGCTTCGGGACCATTGCGCCCTACCTCGGACTAACGATCGACCAGCTTGAACTGCCGGGCGTTCCCGCGGACGAAGCGGCCTCGCTGCTGGCAGCCACTCCGCTCAAGATCGGCGAACCGCTCACGCGCGAGTCGCTCCACGACGCCATGCAGGCTCTTTTCGCCACCGGACGCTTCGCCGATATTCAGGCCGAAGCGGATCGCACGGAAACGACCGGCGTCCGGCTGCGCTTTCTGACGGTGGCTAATTTTTTTGTGGGCATGGTTACCATCGAAGGCGTTTCCAACAATCCCTCCGTGAACCAACTGGCCAGCGCGACCCGCCTGCAACTGGGAGAGCTCTACACCCACGAGAAAGTCAACCGCGCACTCGCCGGCATCAAACGAGTCATGGAGGAGAATGGATTCCACCAGTCGAAGGTGACGCCCTCGGAGCAGCGCGACGATCCGCAACACCAGATGAACATGACGTTTCACGTCGTCCCCGGGCCGCGCGCGCTGGTTGGGGGAATCTCGGTGGAAGGCGACGCCGGCTATTCCAGGGAACAAATCGAGGAAATCGCCCGGTTGCATCCCGGTGTTCCGGTTCGGTCGAATCGTATTACCCGCGCTCTGCAGCGCATTCGCAGCCGCTATCAGAAACAGGATCGTCTGCTCGCCCAGGTCGAAGTGGCCAGCCGCACGTATCGTCCCGAGCACAATGCCGTCGACTATGTTTTCAAAGCCGAGCGCGGTCCGGTCGTCGAGATCGCCGCCGATGGCTACAAACTCAGCCAGCATGTGCTGCGAAAACTGGTGCCCATCTACGAAGAAGGCGCGGTTGACGACGATCTACTGAATGAGGGCCGACGCAACATTCAGAACCATCTTCAGACGCTCGGATACTTCGACGCCGCCGTCAGCGTGAGCCGACGCAATACGGCGGACGGCAGGATGCAGATTGTTTACACGGTCAATCCGGGAGACCGGCACAAGCTCGCGGCCATTCGTGTTTCCGGCAATCGCTTCTTTTCCGACGAGCAGATCCGTTCCCGAATGCAGGACCAGGCCGCCGGGCGTCTGTTCAGTCACGGGCGTTACAGCGAAGCCTACCTCGAAGAGGATGTGAATGGCATCGAGCGTCTTTATCGCGCGAGTGGCTTCCGGCAGGTTAAGGTCACCAGCAAGCTGGTGGAAACTTACAGGGGCGATCCGTCTTTGTTGGCCATTGATGTCGCGGTCCAGGAGGGCCCGCAGACCCGCGTCGCCTGGGTACGGATCGAAGGCAGTTATACGCTTCCGCAGGAACAACTCCCGGAGATTCAGACCGAGGAACGACAGGGCTTTGACGAATCGAGTCTGGCGGACGATCGCGACACGATCCTCGAAAAGTATTTCGATAACGGCTTCCCCAATGCCACCGTCGAGGTCGCTTACGCCCCAATTCCGTCAGACGACACCCAGCCCCGCGTCGGTGTGACGTTCACGATTCATGAGGGCGAACAGTTTTTTGTCGATCAGCTCTTCCTCGACGGCCTGCATCATACCCGTCGCGGTGTCGCCCGCCGCGAATTGCGCGTCCAACCCGCCGCGCCCCTCAGCCAGCAGGATCTGCTCGAGAGCCAGCGCCGCCTGTACGATTTAGGCCTCTTCAAGCAAGTGGATACCGCCATCCAAAATCCCGACGGCACCGAATCGCGTAAGAACGTGCTGGTCACCACGCGCGAGGCCGACCGCTACACTTTCGATTATGGCGTCGGATTCGAGTTCCAGACCGGGCAACCCGCCGTCGGGGCCAGCCAACCGCTGGGCGCAACCGGCGTGAGCCCCATGGTTTCCCTGGGCGTCAGCCGCATCAACGTGGATGGCCGCCATCAGACCCTGACCATGAAAGGCAACCTCGGCCGTTTGCAGCAGAAAGCGCTGATCAGTTACGACATCCCGAAGGTACTGAACCTCGACCACCTTCGCTTTACCGCCACGGCGCTGTACGACAATACGGTCGACGTTTCCACCTTCACCTCGAAACGTCTGGAAGGCACGTTTCAGCTTTTGCAGGTGCTCTACAAAAGGGAAGACCGTGAGCTGACCACTTTCGCCTACCGCTTTAGTTACCGCCGCGTGGAGGCCAGCGACATTGAAGTTACCGAGAACCTCATCCCCCTTCTCTCGCAGCCAACCCGGGTAGGAACTCCGAATTTTATCTACACTCGCAACCGGCGCGATAACGATTTGGAAAGCACGCGTGGCAGCTATACCACTGTGGAAGGCGGCGTCGCCGCCAGTTGGTTTGGCTCGGAAGCCGACTTCAGCCGGTTGCTGGTCAAGAACTCCACCTATCGCACTTTCTTTCGGAATCACAGCACGGGACAAGGCTTCGTCTTTGCCCGTTCCACCACCGTTGGCGTGGAAAACCCCCTTGGCAGCACGGTTCTGTTGGATCCGGCGCAAACGCCGACAGCCGCCGAAACTCTGATTCCTCTCCCCGAGCGCTTTTATAACGGAGGGGGCAACTCCAATCGCGGATTCGGGTTAAATCAGGCAGGGCCCCGCGATCCCTTCACGGGGTATCCCGTCGGAGGCAGCGCTTTGTTCCTCAATAACCTGGAGATGCGTTTTCCCAATGTCCGTGTGCCGTACTTGAACGACAACATCGGCTTCACTCTTTTTGAGGATATGGGCAACGTGTTTGCTCGTCCGCAGGAAATGCTCCCCAGCATGGGGCGGTTTCACCAGCCCAACCGGCAAATTTGTTTTCAGGCGCCGCCGTTCGGGCAACTCTCGCAGTGCAGTTACAACTACGCTTCCCACGCGGTCGGCATTGGCGTGCGCTATCAGACGCCCATCGGCCCGTTGCGGTTCGATTTCGGATACAATCTGAATCCGCCCTACTTTCCCAGCTATACCAACATTACGACCAACACCACGCCGGGGCAGCCGGGGCAGCCCCCTGTGGTGCAGCAGGTCGGGCAGTTCGGATACCAACGCGCTCCGCATTTTAACTTTGCGTTTAGTGTAGGGCAGTCATTCTAATGAAACTCCGCCGCATCAAAATCGGGAGAGATTGCGCGTTAGGGACGCTGCTGTGCGTGGCCCTGAGTGCCTGCGCCTTCGGCGGTCAAATCGTCGATCGCGTCGTCGCCAACGTCAACGGTCATGTGGTTCTACAAAGCGACTTGGAGCAGGAGATCGCTTTCGAGGCCTTTTCCATCGGCCGCAATCCCGACGTGTTTACGGCCGACGAGCGCAAGACTGCGCTGGATCGCCTTATCGACCGGGAATTACTGCGCGAGCAGGTTCGACCGTCGCAGCCCGCTCCCGCCGATCAGGTTGCGTCCCAGGTCGCCGCGGTTCGCAAGCTCTATCCCGATGCTGCAACCGACGAGGGTTGGCACGCCGTTCTGCAACGGTTTGGCTTGACCGAACTGGCTCTGGAGAAGCGCATGAGCAACGAGATCCAGCTTATGAAGCTCGTCGAAGACCGTCTCCGGCCCTCGATCCAGATCGATCAGCAGGCGGTGGAGACCTACTATCACGATGAACTGGTGCCGGAAATGAACAAAGCCGGCGGACCCGCGAAGCCGTTGACTGAAGTCTCCGCCCGAATCAAAGACCTGCTGGCCGAAAAGAAAATGAACGAGTTGCTCTCTGGGTGGCTGGCGAGCCTACGCTCGGGGAGTCAGATTCGCACTCCCGATTCCAGCGCTGGAGAGCAGAACCGTTGACAGAAGAAACGGCCGACAAAGCGCCCGAGCAGCCGTCAGAGCAACGGCCCGAGCAATCGCCTGATGCTATTCCTCCTGTGCGCCGGCGTATTCTGCGGAATCTCTTTCTGGCGTTCTGCCTTTTCACCGTTACCGTTTTCGCCGCGCTGAGCTGGTACATCACCACAGATTCCTTCCAGCAAGCTGTGCGCCGCCGGGTGATTGCGTCGGCCGAGAAACTCACTGGCGGACGCGTCGAACTCGGCGAACTACACACCATCCCGTTCCGCCTGCGCGTTGACGCGCGCAACCTGACCATCCACGGCCGCGAAGCCGCGGACGAGGCCCCATTCCTGCACGTCGACCGCGTGCAGGCGGAAATGAAGATCATTGCCATCTTCAGCACAACCGTCGGATTGCATTCTCTTGCGCTCGATCATCCCGTGCTCCACCTCATTGACTACCCCGACGGCACCACCAATGCACCCGTGCCGCAGGCCGCCCTCGCCGCGAACTATGGACCGGTTGAGGGGCCGGTTGAGCAACTTATCTCACTTTCCGTGTCACACATCGAGGTGCAGCAGGGCGAACTGCTGTGGCAAGACCGGAAAGTGCCGTTCGAGTTCGCCGCCCGCGATCTCGCGCTGCTCTTGAACTACTCCTTGCTGCGGCGGCAATACGAAGCTCATCTCGCCGCCGGGAACGTGGACGCGCGCATACAGGATAGCCCCTCGTTCGCGTGGCGAGCCGATGCCGCGCTGGTTCTGGCCCGTGGACGAGCCGATATCAACAGTTTGACGGTGACCTCTGGAAAATCCGAGCTGCATTTTGCCGGCCAGTTGCAGGACTTTCACAACCCGCGCGTAAGCGGCGAGTATCACGGCCTCGCGGATCTCGGCGCACTCGCGTCCTTGCTAAGGCAGCCGCAGGTTCGCACCGGCACCGCCCAATTCGCAGGAAAAGGTTCCTGGAGCATCCAGACATTTTCCACCGAAGGAAACGTCCAAGGTAAAGAGATCGAGTGGTCGAACGGCAGAGTGTTGCTGCGGAATGGCCGCATCAGTGCGAGCTTTTCGGTCACGCCCGATCGCTTACGGGTGTCTTCGATTAAGGCGAATCTGTTCGGTGGCGACGTGCGGGGTGACGCCGATGTGACGAACTGGAAAGATTCGGCCGAGCCCTCGCCCGTGCGCCGCCAGCGCGCGGCCGGCGGACGAGTCGCTGCCGAAAGTTTGCAGCGCGGTTCGGTGCGGTTGCAGTTGGCAGGATTTCCGCTGCTTCCGGCGACGGAAATGCTGAGTTCAGTAAAACTGCCGCTGGATCGCTTGGCGCTCGCCGGCAGTGCCAGCGGAAACGTCGAGACGGTCTGGGTGGGATCGATCCGCGATGCGGACGTGCGACTGAAGCTGGGCATCGTGCCCTCGCAAAAGCTGGCGGCCGGCGAGACCCCGGTTACGGGCCAAATCGATGGTGTCTATCGCGGATCGCGAGACGAGTTGGAGCTAACCCAATTTCATCTCTCCACGCCGGGCTCGGAAATAACCGCGACAGGCAATCTGGCCGCAGCTTCCTCTCTGCGCTTCGCATTCACCACCCACAACCTGAAGGAATGGTCGCCTCTGCTGGAAGCCGCTTACAGGTCGCAGCAATTGCCCTTCGCAGTCCACGGTTGGGCAAGCTTCAACGGCAACGCCAGTGGCAAACTTTCCGCGCTTTCCGTCAACGGAAATCTTGAAGTCTACGATTTCGACACGACGCTGCCCGCCACAGCCCGAGCCTCGTCTCGGGTGGTTCACTGGGATGCGCTCTCCACCAGCCTGCAGTACTCCAGCAGTCATTTCGCCGCCCGCAATGGCTCCATCATTCGGAATCACACCACGGCGCATTTCGACGCCAGTGCCGCGCTGACCGACACTGCGTTTCAAGCGAACGATTCGTTTACCTTACATGTGGATTTTCGCAACGCCGACGCGTCTGAGCTCGCCCAACTCGCCGGAGTTACCCAGCCCTTCGCGGGCGCGCTGAACCTGACCCTCAACCTTTCCGGAACGCGCGGCGATCCCCACGGCGACGGACACCTCGAACTTCGCAAGGGCACCGCCTACGGCGTAGCCATTCCGTTGTTAAAGACCGATCTTCGTCTCTCCGCCGGTGAACTTCAGTTCAACAACATCGAAACCAGCATTTACAACGCGCCAGTTTCCGGGAGCGCCGCCATCAGCCTGTCAAACCTGCTTGCCTTGCAATCGTCCCGTCCCAACTCCGACTGGTCGAAGAACGACATTCGGCTGAACCTTGCCGGGCGCAACCTTGCCCTTGCGCGCTTTCCGCGCCTTCAGACCAGGCGTTTCTCCGCCGACGGTATGGCCGATTTCAAGCTGCAAGTCAGTGGAACTGCCGCGCAGCCTTCGCTCGAAGCTCACGTTCATCTCAAGGGTCTCGCCCTCGATCAGGAACGCATCGGCGATTTCTACCTCGACGCCGTTACCCAGGGAAGGCAACTGGAAATCAACGCACATTCGGAATTCGAAAAAGCCGACCTGACGATTACCGGCACGGTTGCCTTGGACCATGATTTTCCCGCCGATCTGAAGCTGGCGTTCCATCACCTCGATGCCAATCCTCTGCTCCGCATTTACTTGCCGGGAACGATCACCGGGCACTCGCCTGCGGAGGGCACGCTCCACGTCACCGGTCCACTGCGGTCTCCACGCGATCTCAAGGCAGTCGCCGAACTCCAGTCTTTGAGCGTTGAGGTCGCGCACGTGCAAGTGCAGAACGTTGGTCCCATGCGTTTCGAAGTGGCGGACCGGACCTTGTCGGCCGATAATCTCCATCTTGCAGGCAGCGGGACTGATTTCACCGCCCACGGCAGCGTGCAGTTGGCCGGCGAAAAGAAACTCGATCTTGGTCTGGACGGCTCGGTCAACATGGCGCTGCTGCAATCCTTGTACCCAAAAATTCTGGCGCGCGGCGCGGTAGGCATCAACCTCAACGCCACCGGCTCAATCGATCAACCCGTGCTGCAAGGGCGATTGGATGTGAAGAACACCTTCGTCAGCCACGTTGACTTTCCCAGTGGCCTCAGCGACCTGAATGGCGTGTTGCTGTTCGATCGCAACCACATACAGATCCAGAAACTCAACGGCACCACCGGTGGCGGAACCCTCGCGCTGACCGGCTCTTCGACCTACCAGAACGGCGTGTTCCTTCTCGATCTCGGCGCGACCGCGCAAGATGTTCGCCTGCGGTATCCGCCCGGAGTGAGTTCCACAGCCAATGCGGATGTTCGGCTGACGGGTACCTCAAATTCTGCTTTGCTGACGGGCGACGTGACTGTCACCAAACTCGCCGTGACTCCCGGCTTCGACTTTGGCGCCTACATCGAGAAGAGCACGCAAAGTATTGCGCTCACCCAAAGCGATACTTTGGCGAGCCGCCTGAAGCTTGATCTTCACGTCAGCACCACTCCCGAACTGCAGATGCAAACCGCCGTCGCCCGGCTCTCCGGCAACGCCGATCTCAAGGTGCGAGGCACCGCCGACCGTCCCGCAATTCTGGGAAGGGTGGAAGTTCTGGAAGGAGACGTCACGTTCAATGGAAACAAGTACAAGTTGGAACGCGGCGATGTGACTTTCGCCAATCCCGCCCGGACCCAGCCCATCATCGATCTGCAGGCAACCACGCGCGTGCGCGATTACGACATCACCGTCCAATTCCGCGGTGACGCCAGCGTCACCAACGGCATGAAAGTCACCTGGCAGTCTGAGCCGCAACTGCCAGAAGCCGACGTCATCGCCCTGTTAGCCCTCGGCCGCACCCAGGAAGAATCGGCCGCCGCCACGACCGGCGGAGGTTTTGGCTTTGGCGGAGAAGCCTCCAATCTGCTCATCAACCAGGCCCTCAACAACACCGTCAACAGCCGTCTGCAAAGCTTATTCGGGAAAAGCCGCGTCAAAATCGACCCCCAAGGCCTGGCCAGCGACACCGCCGTGGTGCGCGGACCGCAGGTCACCGTCGAACAGCAGGTGGCGAACAACGTCACCCTGACTTACAGCACCAACACTGAAGTTTCGAACCAGCAAATCATCCAGGCCGAATACAATATCACCCGCGACATCTCCATCGTAGCCTTGCGCGACTGGAACGGAGTGGTCAGTTTCGACTTCAAGCTGCGGCGCCACAGAAAGTGATAGACCGGCGCGAATTCCCCAAGAATTTCCCCTCGTGTACCTTCATGGCCCCGGTGGTCGACGATCTTGCCCTTGACATAAATCTCCAAACCAGCAACTCTATCTGTTTTCCACTCCACGCCCGGAGAACCGGGGGTAAGGGAAGCCAAATTTGCGAGTGCGGGTCTTTTATCACGACAAATGTTTTGACGGAGCGTGTGCCGCCGCCCTGTTCTGCCGTTTTTACCGCGAACGAATCCGCAGCGATGTGGACTTCGTCTACTCCGGCCTTCTGCATCGCGCCGGCGCGCTTTTCGACGAGAAGCAGTTTGATGGCGACGAGAACGCCATCGTCGATTTCAAATATTCCAGCTCGCCCAAAATCACCTGGTGGTTCGATCACCACGAAAGCGCGTTTCTTTCGCCCGCCGACGCCGCCCACTTCGAGCAGGATCAGAGCAACCAGAAGTTTTACGATCCGGCCTTCAAGTCATGCACCAGCTTCATCGCCATGATCGCGAAAGAGCGCTTTGGCTTCGACCCCAGCCCCGTCGCCGAACTGGTCCGCTGGGCCGACATCGTCGACGGCGCCATGTACGACGACGCCAAGTCCGCTGTCGAAATGCAGGCTCCTGCCATGAAGCTGACCATGGCCATCGAAGCCTCCACCGACCGTAACTTCGTCAAGACCATGATTCCGCTGCTCGCCTACCATCCGCTAGCCAAGATTCTGGAAGAGCCGTTCGTAGCCGCGATTCTGCCGCCGCTGCTCGACCGCCATCGCCGTTCCATCGACATTCTGCGGGAGCGCTCGACCGAGAAGGACGGCACCATCTTTTTCGACATCACCGATCTCGAACTCGAAGGCTACAACAAGTTCATCCCGTACTATTTGCATCCCGATTCGATCTACAGCATAGGTCTAAGCAAGAGTTCGTTCCGGGTAAAAGTCTCGGTGGGCTCGAACCCCTGGTCGAAGCGCCCGCCCACGGTCAACCTGGCCAAGATCTGCGAGCGTTACGGCGGAGGAGGCCACGCGCGCGTCGGCGCCATTTCCTTCGAGGTTACGCAGGGCGAAGCCGCCCACAAAGCTGCTCTGGAGATCGTCGAAGAGCTTCGAGCCAGCGTTCGCCAGCAAACCTGAGGAAAGGTGCGGGTGTGTTTTGGGTGGCGCAGCGGATTACCGCTGCGGTAATCGCACCGTTGTATGTGGGGCCTTAAACCGCTGAGGTCAGACTAGCGCCACGCTTTAGAATGAGTCCGCACCCAAAACTCGCCGTCTTGTCTTATTCATGAAGCATGTCCAAATCCCGCATCCGAAACTCGGCGATCCCGCCCACATCAAAGGGGTGCGCACCGTCGCCACTTGGGAGTTTGCGAAAGGCGTCGTGATCGTTTTAGCCGGTCTAGGCGTCTTCCACATGCGCCACCGCGACATCTGGGGAGTAGCCGAAAGCCTGCTCGAATTTTTCCACGTCAACCCGCTCCAGCACTACGTGGGAGTTTTCATCGACGTCGTCTACCGGGTCAGCAACCTCCACCTCTGGGTGATCGCGCTGGTCGCCGCCATCTACGTCACCCTGCGCTTCATCGAAGCCTACGGATTGTGGTACATCCGCCCCTGGGCCGAATGGCTCGCTATCGCCTCCGGCACCATCTATGTCCCATTCGAAGCCCTCGATCTCCTCCGCCGTCCCAGTTATTTTCGCCTGCTGGTCATCGTGATCAATATCGGAATCGTTCTCTACATGGCCATGCTGCGCCTGGAAGCCCGAAGAAAACGCCACGCAGAAAGATCGCTACCGTAGCGATGCGGGGGACGCATATCTGCGTTTGGATCGCCTTGAACGGGTGGTGTCTTAACTCTGTGTTGCTCTCTGCTGTGCATGGTCAATGGATTGCTGTTCGGGCCACAAGTCACCCCGCTTTTTAGCCTCGGAATATGCCCGTATCGCCTTTTTAAAATCCCGAATTCTCTGCTGTGCGTCAGCAATGGCTTGATCCCACGGTGACTGTAGGCTAGGTTTATCTTTTAGCTTGACATTTGGTTTAGACATGATAAATTACCTCACATGGACCTGACGCAATACCGTAACGCTGTGGTGCTCCACGGTTATCGGCTCGAAAAAATGATTGTTGAACGCAACAAGCTGAACGCGGAGATTGAGCGGGTCGCCGACTTGATCGCGGCCAATGCAAATTTCTTGCCGGAAGCCGAACGCGCCGAAAGATTGCAAAAACTGGAACAGATGGTCGCCGAGCGTCCCGGTTTTACGGACTCTGTAAGAAATATTCTGAGAAAGAATCCGTCCCATTGGGCTAACGCTATCGCGGTTCGCGACCTGCTCATCGCGGATGGCTACAACATGAGTCGATATTCCAATCCCCTTGCCTCCATTCACACGATCTTGAAGCGTCTGACAAAGGCCGACGAGGTGGAAGCGAAGGTTTTGAAGGACGGAGATGTTTACTACCGATGGAAGACTTAACGACTTTTGATGCAAATACAAACCGCCCAGTGCGCTAAACACTGAGCGGAGCGAGAAAGGCGGTACACAGTGAAAATAGTGATTCAGATTCGCTTCACTGCTAACGGTCCAACGGTGGAAGTAACCATTATACCACCCTAGCGGGTAACCTTTAACAATCAGCGCCCCGCTTCCTGCTTGAACAGGTTGCGGGGCTAATCCAGAACGCGGGGTAAGCCGCACTCCAGACCCAAAATGAGTATGTGGCTTTTCCCCGCCGAAATCAAGCGGAGAAACGCCATGACTTGTACCCGATGTAAGCACGAAACCTGCAAGAGGTTCGGTACCTACGGCAAGCGTAGAATCCAGCGCTGGCGCTGCAATTCCTGCAAAATTACCTTCTGCCAACCCCAAGCGCAATCGCCTCTTGGGACCATGCGTACCAACGAGGATGCTGCGGCACGGGCGATCCAGTGTCTTATTGAGGGCTGCTCGATCCGCAGCACCGAAAGACTCACGGGGTTGAACCGGAACACCATCCTGCGTCTCTTGGAAGTGGTTGGACAACGCTGTTCTAGCCTGCTCGATTCCAGACTGCGCAACCTTCGCTGTCGCTATGTCCAGTGCGACGAAATCTGGACCTTCGTTCAGAAGAAACAGCGCCGCGTCAGAGGCGATGCCAACCCTTACGAGATCGGCGACCAGTGGGTTTTTGTGGCTATGGATGCGGAAACCAAGCTGATTGCTTCCTACTTCGTCGGAAAGCGCACGATGGACAGCACACGCAGTTTTATCGGCGATCTGTCTCGCCGTTTGGGGAATCAGGTGCAACTCACCACCGACGGATTCCCTTTCTACCGGAATGCTGTCGAGGATACGTTCGGGCTGGACGTTGACTTCGCGCAGCTTGTGAAGCTGTATGGCGATTACGGCCAGCACGGCAATGAAAGGTACTCCCCAGGGCCAATCGTCGAGGTTATATCCAAGGTGCGAATCGGTAACCCCAGCAAGAGCGACATTTCGACCAGCTACGTCGAACGGCAGAACTTGACTATGCGAATGGCGCTTCGCCGCTTCACGCGCCTGACGAACGCGTTTAGCAAGAAGCTCGACAATCTCAAGTTTGCGTTGGCGATTCATTTTGCGTATCAAAACTTCTGCCGCGTTCACGGCACTCTGCGCGTTACGCCTGCGATGGAAGCGGGCCTAACGGATCACGTGTGGACGATTGCTGAACTACTCTGCGCGGCGTAAGATTGCCGCGCCTGTTTTGAAAGGAACCATGCAACTCACCCGACTGATGGATGTGCGCTGTCCTTCGTGCGACAAAGCACTTGGAGTGCATGACACCATCCTGCAAGATATATTTCGACATCTCCAAGCGACATCCACGGACGTTGAGTACTTAACGCTTGTATGCCCAGCGTGTAAGGTTTCATTTCAATTCGACTATCGTCGTCGCTCAGAGAAAGCGATGGGGTTGACTGAAATACTCGATCAAACATTAGAGCCATTGATTTGGTTTCCCGTAGTCGGAGAATGCGAAGGCGAATTCGATGGTAGCAACTGCGACTCTCAGAAAATATTATTTGCAATTCGGGACCGAAATACCACGCAGACAGCTTTCCTAGCAGAGATTCCAACATGGAACCTCTCCGGTCTTTTGTGCGAGCACAGGCACCCGATTGTGAAAGCGTCGTTAATGACTTAGAAAGCTCTTGCATTGTTCCGCCTCCGGCGTAAACTGGATTCGGCGCAAGCCATCAAGATCGTTTCACTAGGCCCAACTGACATTGGGCCTTTTCTTATGACACGACCACAGCGCATCGTCTTAATCGCGTATTGCCTTCTGCTGGCTTATTGCTGCATTTGGATTCCATGGCGCGTTACTTTTGTGATCGAGACCCAGAGCAGTGTCGGGAGTGACATCGTCAATCCCTATCAAGGAGAAAAAATTGTCCGCTCTCAGTCGGTCTACTCCTTTGTTTGGAATGCTCCCAGCGATGAAAGGAACTTGCGCTGGATTCCCACTCCCGCAGTCGATCTAATCCTTTTGCGCATCGTCGGGGTTACTGCCATTTCTGGTGCAGCATTCCTCCTAGCTGGCCTGTGGAAATCAGCAACACGGAATTAAGACACTACCCTTGAACGGGGGTGGCTTGCTTTTGCCCTCGGAACTGCATATGGTAGGAATTATTCCTACCAGTTGGGGTCTTAGCCATGCCGAATGTCGAGAAGATCAGTATCGCGTTGCCGCCGGAGATGGTGGCCGTGGTACGCCGAGGTGAAACGGGAGAATACGCCTCCAGCAGCGAGGTGGTGCGCGACGCCCTGCGCGACTGGACTCAGAAGCGCAGCCTGCGCCAACAGGGCATCGACGAGCTGCGCCAAGTGTGGCGACAGGCGATGGAAGACAAGACACCGGGCGTTCCGGTCAATGACGTGCTAGACCGCCTGGAACGCAAGTATCGGTCTCTAGCCGACGCGGACAAATAATGCGGGTTGGCGTCCGTTCCAGTACAGAACCCTACTCACTCAGCGAGCACCCGCAATCCGCCGCCGGAACGTGCGCCTTCAAAAAGTCAGCCACGCGTTTGTAAGCGTCAATCTGATTTTCGACTTTCGCGAAGCCGTGGCCTTCGTTCTCGTAGACTTTGTATTCGACCACTCCGTTGCGCTTCTTGATCGCGTCGACCACCTGCTGCGCTTCGCTCTTCGGGCAGCGTGGATCGTTTCCTCCCGCAAGCAGATACAGCGGAGCTTTAATGCGGTCCACGAAGTTGATCGGCGACCGGTCTTCGTAGAGCGCTTTGTTCTTCACCGGATCGCCCATGGTCGCAAGATCCGACTGTTGCAGCACCGGGTCTTCGTTCTGGATTTCCGTGAACCAGTTCACAAAGGGCACAATCGGAACGCCCGCGGCCCACACCTCCGGAGCTTTCGTGACGCCCATCATCGTCAAGTACCCGCCATAGCTGCCGCCCATCAGAATGAGTTTTTTTGGATCGACATAGCCCGTCTGTTGGATCCAATCGGCAGCGGCGAGCACGTCTTGCAAATCGCCGCCGCCCATGTCGAAAAGATTCGCCTGCTGAAATACTTTTCCGTATCCCGTCGATCCGCGATAGTTGGGAGCGATGACGATGTATCCCTGATTCGCCATGTACTGCACGAAGCGATTGAACGTATTCATCGTCTGCGCCGTCGGGCCGCCGTGAACGTAGACAAGCGCGGGATGTTCCGCCTGATGCGGCAAGTTGTAAGGCATGTAGACAAACGCCGAAATCGTCCATTTGCCATCTTTGCTCGGATAGTGAACCAGATAAGGCTCGACCATATCTTCCGATCGAACGCCGCCAACCAGCGAGTGCGTGAGTTGATGCGACTTGCCATCCGACATGCTGTAGACCCACAAGTCGCCCGGAGCCGTGGGTCCATTGTGGGAATAGAGCAGCCGCGAACTGTCGCGAGTGAAAGGCGACGTTCTGCCAGCCGCGTAGTTCACTCCTTTCGGCAAGGGCAGCGCATGCGCTTTCCCGGATGCGATCTCATACAAATAAAGGTCGGTGTTGCCATCGACGTTCGCGCTGTAGGTCAGAAACTTGCCGTCGGGAGAAAAACTCTCGCCCGAAATCTCCCATTTGTCTTGCGTGAGCCAATGGATCTTCTTACCGGCAATATCGAGCAATCCGACGTTGTCGTAGCCATCGCCCGCATTCGAGGTGATCAGGACGCGCTTGCCATCCGGCGAAACGTCGCTGGCTGAGTAACGGTACTCGCCGTCATGTGGGGTCAGCAGCGTACTTTGCGCGCTGACAACGTCGACGAGAAACACGTTCGAGTCCGTGCCTTTTGACTGATCCTGCGTGTAGACGATGAACTTGCCATCCGCGGACCAGATCGGAGCAACGTTCATGCGGTCGTTCGCCGTTCCCGTGGTCAGGTGCTTCACGTCGCGCATGAGCGTGTCATATACGTCGATCTCGAACACCGACGAAGTCTTCGGCTTGACGATGTAAGCCAGATAACGCCCATCGGGCGACCACGTCGGATTCTCCTCAGAGATCTCGCGCGTGTTGGTCAGGTTCACGACTTGTCCGGTCTTCGGCGAGACGAGAAAAATATCCCACTCCTCATCGCCGTCGTAATCGGAGATATAGGCGATCCACTTGCCGTCCGGAGACCATGTCGGCTGCGTTTGCCGTTCCTCGCTCACCGTAAGCTGCATCGGCCATCCGCCGTCGGAAGGCACGAGCCAAAGATTATTGCGCCCGCTCATATTGCTGATAAAGGCAACCGTCTTGCCATCGGGCGACCAGGTCGCGCCGCCGACCTGGCGCGTCATGTAAAGCTTCTCGATCGTGAGAGTCTTTTCGACCCGTGCATCGGGCCTGGAGGCGATCTGCTTCGGGTCGGTGATGACCTGCAGTGCAGGAAGAATCTGGGATGTTGTCAATACGCTCATCATTATGAGTACGACCATAACAAACAGGCTAGGAATACGCATGGCTCCTCGAACTACAGTGGTTTGAGATGAAGCTGGTGAACATGCGAGAGGGTGCAATTCAAGGTTTTCCGTTGAAGCCGGAAATGACGGCTGGCCAGAATGTCGCATCCTCAAATCCCAGGGCGAAAACGGAGACACCCGCGAGATTGTAAGTAACCGTGAGTGCGCTTTTCAGCGGCACGCTTCTCGTGTCCTCATACCAAACGACATGGTTCGATCCGTTGGTCGCAGTGTAGGTGAAATAGGGCGATGAAGACGCTGCATCCCACTGCGGCATTGCACCGACTTTTGCGATCAGGAAAGGAATTCGTTCCCAATAAACTTGCACGCCAGTGCCGCGCGTAAGATCCCAATCGTAGCCATAGGCGGGAATGCCCAGGCTGATCTTGTTTGCGGGCACGACGGACGCCGCGTACTGAGCGCAGGGAGCGACCCAGTCCAGTCCGGCAACCGGCCCGGGCGGTCCCCAGGGCCCGTTTTCGTCGTAGGTCATCAGCTGAAGAATATCGACGTTGGGAGCCAGCGCTGCAAAGTCAAACGCGCCCGCCCATGAGTCGTTGGGGTCGTCTTGCAGTTCGGCAGGAACCGAGACCATGGTCAAATATCCAGCGGAGCGCATCGCCTGCGCCAACTCGGCAATAAACTCGCTGAAGGCGGCACGCTCCCGGGGAGGAACGGCTTCGAAATCGACGTTGATCCCAGTGTAGGCATACTTCTGCACTACGGCGAGCATGTTCTGAATGGCCCGGGCGCGATTGGAAGGGTTATTGAGAATGGCCACTGCGATGCCGGGGACAAAGCCAGTCCTTCCGAAATTCGATACCGTGGCGAAAGTCTGCATGCCCTTCGATCGCGCGAAGGCAAGATCGGCCACGGGCGGTGTACCAGAAACGACTCCCTTGGCGCCAATGGCGAAAGTGTCGGTCGGAATCTGGTTAAGGTAGGAGGAAAATTTGTGCAACGAGTGATTGGAGTTGCCGATTTCGAAGTATGCCATTACCACTTTCGCCTGGGCATGGGCAAACGGGCAGCTTCCGATAGCGGCGAGCAGCGTGAGCAACAGGCGGAGGGTCCGGAACAGCACGCGAGACATTGGTCCCCCTGACGGAGCTGAACAAGTCCAAGGTCAGATTCTACTCGAAAATTAGGTTATTCCACGGCGACCTGGTAGTCTCGCCCTTCCCAGCGCTCGCCGTCTTTCCAGTAGAACGTGAACACGATTTGGCGGCCAGTGGCGAGACCATCGGTGGGCAGGTCGACGTGTTGAAGATTCCATCCGCTTTCCCTGGACTCGCTGTCCTGACTCGTTTGCCAGTTGTCGAAACTCCAGTGCACGATTGCCGAGTCCATCAGCAGAATCCGCAGCTTCTTTCCGCGGGGCATCGAGCGCGTTTTGTTGTTGAAGCGCCAGTTAAAAAACTCCGCGGACGTCTTCTTTTTCAAATACCGCTCCACCGTTTGCGGCGGCTGATCGAAAATCTTTCCGTCGACCAGCGACCGGCGCAGCTTGATGTATTCGGAATGCGCCCAGACCAGCGGGCAGGCCGAGCCCGACGCCTTTCCGGCGAACAGCTCTCGTTCCGGGATGTCGGTTGTGTCCCAGACTTGTTCCGGAATCAGGCGGCTCGCGCCGGTCGAGTTTTCCATCACGCCCAACAGGGCCTCGGCGGAGGCGGCGCGTCCAGCGGCCAACTCATAGTGGGCTCGCTCGCCGGCCAGCAGCGGCCACGGACGGCCGATGCCCGTGCCATCGAACGGGGAGCCGTCTTCGTGCTCGCCGTAGCCGTCGCAGTTGTAGCGATACCAGGCGGGCCCTTGCGGAAGTTTTACGCGCAGCAGTTCATCGACGACTTTGATCGTGTTCAACATTCTCGGATCGTCGGGCGCGCGCAAGCCGAAACGCACCAGAGCCAACGCGTCCGGGCTGACGATCTCGATCGCGCGCGCATTCGAGCTGCTGGTGGCGCGGTTCTTGATCGGAACAAATCCCTGCAGCGGTGAAGCCGCTCCGTCTCCATCCGCAGGCGCGATGCGGACGTAATAGCCATCGACCCCGACCTGACGGGCGAGGTCGCTGTTCTCGGCGTACGTCCAGCGTTCGATGTTGTCGTTCCAGGTGTCGGCATTCTGACGCAGGAATTCGGCGGGCCCAGACTGGCTCATCGATTCCGCCAGATCGGCGGCGCTCAGCAGGGCGGAAATTTCGGCGGCCAGAGTGAATGGCGAATACCCGCCATCCTCTTCCCAGCGGTCCTGCTGCGTGACCGGGCCATTGGCAACGATGAAGGCCGCGGCTTTGCGCACCATCGGCCACCAGCGACGGCTGTCCCCGAAGCAGGCAGGCGACTCGCGGCGCAGTAGATCGACCAGCAGAATGGGAAATGCGGTCTCATCCATTTGCAGGCCGTTCCAGTACGGACGCCCATCCAACCACATGTTCTGCGCCCAGTGTCCGTCGGCTTCCTGCGTAGCTTCGAGATAATGCAACACGCGAAGCGCATCGTCGTGCGCTCCGGCGGCCAGCAATCCGCCAGCGTTCTCGACCAGGTCGCGGGGCCAGATCAAGTGGTAGCCGCCCAGGTCCTCGTCACCCTTGTTGAAGCCCCATGGGATGGAAAGACTGGCAATGACTCCGCCGAGAAAATCCTTGGACTCATGGGTGCGCAGAACGGCGGTGCTGGCCCGGTATAAATCTCTTTCGCGCGGCTTCGCGTCGAGCTTCTTCAGTGTCTGCTGCCAGTTCCGCCAATGAACGGCGTAATCCTGGCGGATGGCTTCATACGACGTGAGCAGGGAAGAGAGGGCGTGCTGCCCTGCCTCTGCCCACATTGCGCCAAAGCCGAGGGCGAGGATGAACTCGCCGTTGCAGGCTGCCAGGTCGATCTCGGCCGTCAGTGCGATGTTTCCGTTCTCCGCGCGGTCGTATTCCCACGTCAGCTGGAAATGTTGCGACAGGTCTTGCCAGCCGTCCGAGACGCCGGCAAATCCGACGGAACGCTTTCGCATCGGCGCCGAAGACGCCAGAGCAAGCGCGCAACCGTCGCGCTCCGCAAACAGCATCGGTCGTCCCTTGTAATCTCCCACCCAGCCCGTGTTGCCATGTCCAAAGTTCGCGAGGTGCGACGCCAGTAGCGCATGCACGCGGTAATCGCCCAGTTTTCCCTGTAGCGGTACGAAGCGAATCTTCTGCAACACCACGTTGCGCCACGGATCCGTCAGCACTTCCTTTTCGATGCGGTACCGCCCCGACATGCAGGCATTCGTCAACTCGTAAACGGGCACTCCGGGTTCGATGGGGAGATTGCCGAAAGTACAATAGCGCTTCTCTTCGGAGAAGAACTGATGGCCGTCGGTGACGATCAGGCCGAAGTCGCGGGTGCAGGCCTGATCCACCCGGGGAAAATAAATTTCATTGAGAATGCCGTGACTCAGGGTGAACCAGACGCGGCTGTGCAGGTTCAACGCAGTGCCTACTCCGGTTTTGGCGCTCGAAGTCCAGCGGGGCTCGATGCCGGGCCAGCCGGGGGCATAACGGAGATCGCGGTCGTTGTCATTGCTCACAGAGGGTCGTCCTCACCGATAAGCAGTGTGCCAGAAGATTCGGAATCGTGCTGGAAGTTTCAGCGAAGGGAGGGCAAATCCCCTCTCCCCGAGAAGTCCCTAACTGCTTGGAAAAGAAAGTGGGTTCATCGCAAATTTACTCTGCTGTAACCTTCCTTTAACAATTTGCACATACAACAAAATTGGACAATTATTCTAGAATCAAGAGGAGTCTTCGAGTGAATCATCGTATCGCGTTGCTGTTGGCCGTTCTCGTTCTGGCATTGCCCGTCATGGCCCAAACCACGCTGAACGGAGCGGGCGCCACTTTTCCGAATCCCATTTATTCCAAGTGGTTCAGCGAGTACAACAAGTTGCATCCGGACATACAGATCAACTATCAATCGCTGGGCAGCGGCGCGGGGATTCGCCAGGTCCTGAGCGGGACCGTCGATTTCGGAGCCAGCGATACTCCCATGTCCGATGAGCAACTCGCCCAGTCGAAAACCAAGATCTTACATATCCCTACCGTGCTGGGTGCGGTCGTGCCCGCTTACAACGTCCCGGGGATTAGCGGCGATATCAAGTTCACTCCCGAAGCTTTGGCCGGAATTTTCTTGGGCAAAATTCAGAAGTGGAACGACTCTGTCATCGCTCAGGCCAATCCCGGCGTCAAGTTTCCCGACAAACCGATCATTGTGGTTCATCGGTCCGATGGAAGCGGCACTACGTTCATCTTTACCGACTACCTCTCGAAGGTCAGCAAGGACTGGGAATCGTCGGTCGGGAAGGGGGCCTCGCCAAAATGGCCGGTCGGTTTGGGCGGCAAGGGGAACGAAGGCGTGGCCGGACAGATTCGGCAGTTGGAGGGAGCGATCGGGTATATCGAATTGGTCTATGCAGTGGAGAACAAAATTACGTACGGATCGGTCAAGAACGCTGCCGGCAATTTTGTGAAAGCGTCGCTCGATACCGTGACCGAAGCCGCGGCGTCGGTGAAAGACATGCCCGCCGATTTTCGCGTCTCCATCACGAACGCGCCGGGCAAGACGGCCTATCCCATCTCCAGCTTTACCTGGCTGCTGATTCCGCAGCAGGCGCAGGATCCAAAGAAGGGGAAGATCATCTCCGATTTCCTGAAGTGGATGGTCACGGACGGCCAGAAAATGACGAATCAGCTCAGTTATGCGCCGCTGCCAAAGAGCGTGGTGGAGAAAGTCAAGGCGGTCATTCCACAGATTCACTAAACGGGTAGTGGCGCAGTTTGGTCGTCATCACTTAGACGTGTCATCCTGACCCAGAGCTTGTCGAAGGGGAAGAACCTGCTTTTGTCCGCAGCAATTCCGCTTAATGGGTCGCTCACTTTTTAGACTGAACCACTACCACTAAACGCGGGCGCACACTTCTGAGTAAGTCTGGGGCCGCAGCCGACCTCACCTGCCATTTGCCCGAAATCTGCGCTCTTGCGTACATTGAGTTAACGCCACCGGCCCGGAAAAGGAGAGAAGCCAAAACCGTGCCGGCGGCGCTTCTGAAGGGCAGGCACCCCTCAGAAAGTTGAGAAAGGGCAGCGACTACAAAGGGTCCCGCGTCAATGTCGAACGCGGGACCCTTTTCCGTCCCTACGGCAGGTAGTAGCGGAATGAGGTGAAGACCATCCCGTCCAGTCCTTCCGGCGAGATGCCTGCCGGGCCACTGGAGTTCGCGCCCCCCCAGGTCTGACGCGTCACGTAGGAGTATTGCGTGCCGAACTGGAAGCGGCCCTTGGGCCCGCTGTAGAAGCGGTACCAGAATCCAGCCGTCCCCTCGATCGCCGCTCGCGTGTCGCCGGCGCAATGGGCGAGCGAGCCCGGGTTGAACCCGGCCGGCGGTGTTGTCGGATTCGGCGGGTTCGGATTTGCCGGGGGCTGCTCAACATAGCAGCCATCGTTCCGGAAGTTAGGCGATCCGTAGCCGACGTACCCTGGCTTTAATTCATACAAATACAATCCCTGGCTTGCCCCTGAGGTCTGCAGCGTGAGCACCTGCAAATTGGCATCGTAGTCATACGACCGTCCCGCATACTCCACTCCTGTGTAAGCGTAGAGGTCGAGTTTCTTGCCGTGCCATTCCAGCGTGCCCAGACCCTGGAATCCCTTAATCAAATGTGGGGTTCCGTCGGCATGAATGGAAAGATCGGAGAGCTGGGCTGCACCGTACCGGCCGATTCCGCTGCCACCGAAGCCGTGCAGACCAAACGTGAGGTGCTTGTTGGCGAAGGTCCAGCGGGCATTGGCGCCAAAGCCGCCGCCTTCCTTCGAGGTATTGTAAGCGCCGAGAGCGGCATTGGTGGTTGTGACACCCAGGCAAGTAGCGCCGCTGCTGTTGCCGTTCACTGCGGCCACTGCCTCGGCGCAGGGAAACACACGGTCGGCGAATCGATCGAGCAGTCCAAAGACCTCGTAGTGCCCAAAGCCGGGGTCAAAGGCGGCCTTCGCGATGAGATCGGGTGAAGGATTAGCCGTGTAAGTTCCATTTATGGCGTTGTTGTAGCTCTTGCCGTCGCCCGTCTCGCCGAGCAGGAAGTTGTCGAAGTTGTTGTGGGACGTGAACGTGCCTTGCGGGTTTTCCATGGCGAAGGCGACCGAAGCTTTGTCGCCGAAGTCTTTGGTTACGCGAACCCCATATTGACGGGCGAAACTGAAACCGACGTTGTAACCCGCGTCAATGGTTTTGGGCCGAGCATCGTTGACTCTGCCGGTGTCGTCGCTGGGCGCGATTCCCGCCGCATTCTCCGTCACCAGGCTCCACATCTGGCCGCCGAGGAATTTCCAGCCATTGTCAAACTTGGCTTGGCCCCAAGCCTGGCGAAGACGAAGCGTGTAGCTGTTGGTCTGCGTGGCGGTGGAGGTGTCGCCCGCGGAGAGAAAATCGGTCGATACGTAGGCGGAAAGTTCTGCGTTCTTGACCCGGCCTGCGACATAAACTGTAGGCCGCGACTGGCGGGCGGAGCCGAAGAATTCCGACAGATCGCTCTGCGACGCTCCGGGCATGGTGAGGTTGTTGAAGGGGGTCGAGACATCGGCGCCCAGTTCCCGCGAACGCCGCACAAATTCGGCGGCCACGAAGCCCCCGGGGGTGATGTTGATCCCCTTGATATGGATCGTCGACGGGCTCTCGAACGCCGAGATAGTCTTCTCGGTCGCTTGTTGCGCGAGGGCCGCGTTGGTCGCGTTGGTCTTGATCTCCGTGACATCGCTCTTCAGCGCCACCACGCTTTGCTGCTGTTCGCTGGTTTGCGTTTGAGCTGCGGCCGCTTTGCTGGCCGCCTCAGCCGCAGTTGCCTGTGCCTGCTGCGAGGTCTGCTGCGCCTGCTGAGAATTTTGCAGCAATTGCTGCAGTTGCTGCGTAAGCTGCTGGATTTGCTGCTGCTGCGCGGCGATGGCATCTTTCAACGCCTGCACATCGGCGGCCGTCGCCGCGGGCTGCGCTGCCACGGCCTTGTGCGTCTTCTTGGGAGGCGGCGTGGTTGAATCCGAGGTTTGTGCCCAGGTGCCGGCCAACAGCGCCGCCACCGTCAGGAGCGTGAGAAACAGTCGCTTGGTTGATTTCATGAAATGGTATCCTCTCCTTTTTAAGTTTCCGTCAAACAATACTTCCGCAAAACAACGAAAGACCTTTCGCAACTTGAGGTCCGGCCTTGGCGACTTCTGCTGTTCCCAGACGTTGCCCATACAGCCCTCGCCACAAACCTGTCGCGATTACCATCAAAATCGCTGTGCTTGAGTTTGCAACCATCAAACTTACTCGCTGGTTCGTTAAAGGATTGTTAAATTGCAGAAAATCACGGAGTGTTTTCTCCCGTCTGGGCAGCTTTCCCGGACGATGCGGCAGAAAACAGTTGTGGCTGGCGAGCCTCACGCGCAAGATCGTCATGACCGGTCAGTATGCCATAAAGTCCATAGTAGTGATTGACATTATCTACATTATCGTGATAGCAACTGCCGCTCCATCTCTCCCGGGCTGCTAGGTTAGGCATAACTCCTGTTATTACAGCGGGATGCCTCTATTACTCAAAGGTCGTGCTGCGCGGCCGTTATGCATCCAATTGCCGTTGGAAGAGCAAAAGATGTACCCGCGCCGGGGCGTTGTCCCGATGAGCGCCGGGCTCCGGCGCAGACCGCCCTGGGCCCCGTTACCCCCGATTCGGAGCCCGCGGCAGCCTTGATATACTATTTGGGATCGAGTACCGCATCACCTTACTTCCCCGAACAGCCATCGACGTTCCACCTTGACGATCGGGTTTGACAAACTGGGTTTGAAAATATGGCTCGACAACCTCTGAGCAACCGCGCGCCCCTTCTCAACCGCGAAGCCTCGTGGCTCAAATTTAATGGGCGGGTGCTCGAAGAAGCCGGAGATCCGCGCAATCCGCTTCTCGAACGCGTAAAATTTCTCGCCATTTCCGCCAGAAATCTAGACGAATTCTTTGAAGTCCGCGTCGGCGGCTTACTGCAACAACTCGAGGATGGCCACAACTCCACCACCGCCGACGGCCTCACCATGGTGGAGGAGCGGGAACTGATCAAAGACGCGACGCACGAGTTCGTCGAAGAACAATACTCCTGTTGGAACGACCGCCTGCGCCCAGAATTGGCGGAGCAGGGAATTCGCGTTCTTGGCATCGACGAACTGGACGACGCGGCGCTGGCGTTTGCCGACGACTATTGCGCCCGCGAACTCGATCCGCTGCTCACACCGGTCACCGTGGACCCGGCGCATCCTTTTCCACGGGTGATTAACAAGGCGCTGTGCGTGGCGTTGTTGCTGCGCCGCCGCCGCCGCTCCTCGCTCACTTACACCGGAGTCGTGACCGTTCCGCGCGCGCTGCCGCGACTGGTCCGCCTGCCGTCTCAGGGCACCATCGATTTCATTTTTCTTGCCGACCTTGTCATCCATCACGCCGTGCGCATGTATCAGGGCTACGACATCATGTCTTCCGCCGCCTTCCGCGTCACCCGCAACAGCAACCTCTACTTGCAGGAGGAAGAGTCGCGCAGCCTGCTGGAATCGGTGCGCGCGGAATTGCACAACCGCCGCCGCGGAGATGCGGTGCGGATGGAGATCGATTCCGACGCCGACCCGGAGATCATCGAGCGGCTGGGCACGGTCTTCGAACTCGACCGCTGGCAGATTTTCCCGGTCAACGGCCCGGTGAATCTTTCCCGGCTGTTCAACGTGTACGACGGAGCGGCGCGTCCCGATTTGAAGTTTCGCACCTACGTTCCCCGCGAACTCCGGCTGACCGCGAAGTCCCACGACCTGTTTGAAGAAGTGCGGCGTCACGATATTCTGCTGCACCATCCGTACGATTCTTACGACGCCGTTCTATCGTTCATCCAATCGGCCGCCGAAGACGAGCGCGTTCTCTCGATCAAACAGACTCTTTACCGCACGAGCGAGCATTCGCTGATTGTCCCGTCTCTGATGGCCGCGGCGGCGCGCAAGGAAGTCACCGCCGTGGTGGAGTTGAAAGCACGCTTCGATGAGGCGTCGAACATCCGCTGGGCGCGAGAAATGGAAGACGCCGGCGTGCAGGTGTTTCACGGACTGGTCGGCCTGAAGACGCACTGCAAGCTTTGTTTGTTGACGCGGCGCGATCCCGATGGTGAAACCCGCCAGTATGCCCACCTCGGCACGGGAAACTACAACGCCACCACGGCCCGCATTTATACCGATCTCAGCCTGCTCACGGCAGATCCGGAAATCACCAGCGCGGTCCACGATGTTTTCAGTTTTTTGACTGCCTACGCCGAGCACCCCAGCTACGGACCGTTGCTGGTGGCGCCCCTGAACTTGGCCGAGAAGTGCCTGCGGCTGATTGAGCGGGAAGCCGAACACGCCCGCATGGGGCGGCCGGCGCGGATCATCGCCAAAATGAACGCACTGCTGGACGTGAATATTATCCGGGCTCTGTATGCCGCTTCGCAGGCGGGAGTGGATATTGAGTTGCTCGTGCGCGGCATGTGCGCTCTGCGGCCAGGGGTTCGCGGCCTCAGCGATCGCATCCGCGTGCGCAGCACGGTGGGCCGGTTTCTCGAGCACAGCCGCATTTTTTACTTCGAGAACGGTGACGAGCCTGAAGTCTATGTCGGCAGCGCCGATTGGATGCACCGCAATCTGCATGAGCGCGTGGAAGTCCTGTTCCCGCTGAAGAACCCGTTGCTGCGCGACCGCGTCGTACATGAGATTCTGGCCGCATACCTTGCGGACAATGTGAAAACCAGGTTTCTACAGAAGGATGGCCGCTATCTGCGCCCCTGGCAATCGTTGCGCGGACGCAGCAAAAGGCCCCCGCGAGGCGCAACTGCCTTCAATGCCCAGGATTTCCTTGTCGGACTTGTGGAAGGCACCAGGACCATTGAGGAGATTCCCTCGGCGGTCCCGCGGCGCGCCTCCCGATCCTCTGGCGCTCGATCTTCCAGTGGACGAGTTGTGATCGGAAAGGAATAAGCACGCCAAAATGTTTCTTTATTTTTTGCGCCACGCCAGCGCCGGACAAAAATTCACCTCGGCCAAGAAGGATGAGAAACGCGGCCTCGATAAAGACGGCATCGAGCAATGCGGATACATCGGCCGTGCCCTGGCTGCGGTGGGCGTGCAAGTCGAAATTATCCTCTCTAGCCCTCTCAAGCGCTCCACCCAAACCGCCGCCTTAGTGGGCAACGAGATGGGGCATGAAGGAAAATTGGCAATCGAGAATGCGCTTGCTCCCCAGGCCAGCTTCTCTGACTTTCAAAAGATGCTGGAGAAATATTCCCGCCAGGATTCCATCCTGCTGGTCGGGCACAATCCGAATCTGCGGGAATTCCTCGGTCGAGTGATCAGCGATAGCGGATGCGAAGCGGTGGTCGACCTAAAGAAAGGGGCCGTGGCCAAAGTCGAAATGCGGCGCAATTCCGGCTCTCTCAGTTGGTGCTTCACTCCTCGCATCCTGCGCGCGCTTCATGCCGCGGCTACGGAAAGTTCACGCCCGAAAACTTCGCGAAAATAAGCCCTGTCCTTTTCAATCGACCATACTTCCAGGTCCACGCTGGCCTTGCCGCGCGGCGTGAGTTTCATAGCAACGCGTCCGTTACGAGCGGAAACCCCGACCCTTTGTACCGACTGGCTTCTGCCCATATTCAACGCTCGCGCAATGCGCAGCAGCACTGAGGCCTTCTCCACGTTTTCCTGCTCGTCGGGAGTCAATCCAGTCATCGGGCCGTCTCCCGGCGTAGGCCTCGACTTTCCCAGATAACGTGCGATCGAGCCGATGATCTTGCGCTGCTGTGACGTGTACCCTAAGATCTCCGAATTCGCGATGATGTAGTACGTGTGCCGGTGGTGCCCGTTGCGATTGACGTAATCGCCAACTTCATACAGCATCGCTGCCGCCGAAAGCCATTCGCGGTACTCTGGCGGAAGCTGATGCACGGATTTCAGCGCGGAAAACAGCAGCAAGGCGGCGTCGCGCACGTGCAGCGCATGATTGAGGTCGACGCGGTAGTGTTCGACCGCCCGCTTGATCGACTCCCATCGCTCCGACTCAATCGCGCGGCCCGATCGCGTGCTGCGATCGTAGTCCGCCGCCATCTGCGCCAGAATGCCATCGCGCAGGCCCAGCGCCGAGTAGCGAAAGCCGGAAAGATGACAGCGCTCCAGCAACTCCGCATACACCACCGCACCGGCGCAAATGATCTCGGCGCGGCGCGGACCGATTCCGGGCACCTTCGCTCGTTGTTCCAAAGACTGGCGAGAAAGCTGTTTGGCGATGCGTCGGATCGTCTCGCGCGGCGCGTAGGTTGCCGTCCGGCCTTTTCCCGCCAGGTGGCTGGCGACGCCCGCCAGTGCGGCGGCCGTACCGGAGGTGGCAATCACCGCGCCCACGCGCGCCCGCCGGACGCGGTCTTGTACGCGCGCAATCTCCCGCGCCACAAATTCCGAGAGCCGCTTCAGTTCGCCCTTGCGTGGCGGATCGTGCTGCAGGAATTCGCCGGTGAGGCGCACGGCGCCAAGCGGCAGGCTCACCGTATCGCGGAGTTGTCCGCTCCGGGACAGCGTGAGTTCGCAACTGCCGCCTCCGAGATCCACCAGCAGGACGCTCTTCGCGCCTAGCCGCCCGGCGGAGACGAGGCCGAGGTGAATCAGTCGCGCTTCTTCCAATCCGGAAACGATTTCGATCGTCCACCCCGTCGTCGAGCGTACCCATTCCAGAAACGTGCGCGAATTTCGAGCGTCGCGCAGCGCCGCCGTCGCTACCACTCGCACCGAATCCGTGCCGCATTCCTGGATGGCGCGATTGAAGCGCCGCAGCACGCGCACCGTTTGCGTCATCGCTTCCGGCGAAAGCAGTCCGCTGCTAAACACACCTTCGCCCAGGCGAGTAACTTCACGGTCTTCGTGGACTTCTTTCAGCCGCCCCGCCTTCAGACGCGAAATCTTTAGGCGCACAGAGTTCGATCCGATGTCGATGGCGGCAAACGTGGGCATAGGTGTGACGAAACAGCGTCGTTGATGGAATGTTAAAGGTAATGACCAGTATTCTCACAACCGCACGCATCGTGCAAGAGGAGCAGCAAGATTCAAGCCGGGCGCCACAGTTCTCGCCTTTCTCGAGACCTGGGATTCCGCCCCGCACAAAGCTTTACTCGACGGGGAATCCCGAGCCCAACAAGTTTTGGGCCGATTTTTCGCCAGTTGGCAAGGAGACCAGCGGTACAATTGCGCTGATGCTGGTCGTATCCGTCAATGTGGGGATGCCGCAAGAGGTTGTGTGGAAACGGCAGCGGGTAAGCACGGCGATCTTCAAAGCGCCCGTCAAGGGCACGATTACAGTACGCAAATTGAATCTGGATGGCGACCGGCAGGCTGACTTGACCGTTCATGGAGGGCCGGACAAGGCGGTGTATGCGTATCCGGTGGAGCACTATGAGTACTGGCGGATGCAGGTGCCGGAGATGCCAGCTACGTTGGGGGCTTTTGGCGAGAATCTGACGACGCGAGGCGTGCTGGAGAAGGACCTGCACATCGGAGACCAGGTGCGGGTAGGGTCGGCGTTGTTGCAGGTGTCTCAGCCGCGGATGCCCTGCTATAAGCTGCAAGTGAGATTTGATCGCGAGGACATGACGAAGCTATTTGCACTGAGTCGTCGAAGCGGATTCTACCTCTCGGTGATTGAAGAAGGGAAAGTCAAGGCGGGGGATGCGATTGAGGTGGTGGAGCGGGATAAGCACAGAGTGTCAATCGCGGATGTGAACGGTCTGTATTTTGATCGACCAATTGATCGGGAATTGGCGAAGAGAGCGTTGCAAGAACCGGCGCTGACGGCGGAGTCGCGGTCGATGGTGCTGAGCCGTCTGGCCCAAGTCGATTCTAGTTAGCATCCCCCTCCGCGGTAGTGGCTGAATTTGACTTCAAATTCAGCCACTACCCCCTCCGCTTTTTAACCGTTTTGTAACAACCCTCTGCTAGCCTCAAGGCGCAATGTCAAATCAAGCTCTGCCCCGGCCGCGTTTCAGCGCTCCCGAACCGGAGCAGAGGCCAAAGGCCGCCCTGAAACTCGAAACCAGAGCCACGCCGCTGTTGCACGGGAAGGTCAGCGAAGTTCCCGATGTTTGTTTTGGCTGGGCAATGCGAATCTGCGGCCTGGCGGTAGTCGCGCTGCTGGGTTTGATCGTGTACCAGCTCGTGGTGGGCTCGCAGCTCTCCTGGCATGCGTTTGGCTGGAAATTCTTCTGGCAATCGGACTGGAATCCGGTCGAGGACCAATACGGCGCCCTGCCGTTCATCTACGGCACCGTCGTCTCCTCGCTGCTGGCGCTCGTAATCGCCGTGCCATTATCGATCGGCGTAGCCGTTTTCATTACCGAGATGTGCCCGGTCGGTCTGCGCGGAATCCTTTCCTTCACCACCGAACTCCTGGCCGCCATCCCCAGCGTGGTCTATGGACTTTGGGCAATCTTCGTGCTGGTGCCGATTCTTCGCGAATATGTCCAGCCGTTTCTCGCCAAAACGCTCGGCTGGACGACGCTTTTCAGCGGTCCGCCCTACGGCATCGGCATGCTCGCTGCGGGCGTGATTCTGGCGATCATGGTCATTCCCATCGTTTCGTCCATCGCCCGCGAGGTGCTCGCCGTGGTTCCGCAGCATCAGCGGGAAGCGGTGCTCGCGCTGGGCGCGACGCGCTGGGAAATGATCCGCATGGGAGTCTTGCGAAATGCGCGCGCCGGAATCATGGGAGCCATCATTCTGGGCCTGGGCCGCGCTCTTGGCGAAACCATGGCGGTCACCATGGTGATCGGCAACCGTCCGGAAATTGCCAAGTCGCTGTTCGCTCCCGGATACACGATGGCCAGCGTGCTGGCCAATGAATTCACCGAAGCGACCGGTGATCTGTATCTATCCGCATTGATCGAAATCGGCCTGGCGCTGTTCTTTGTCACCATCGTCGTCAACGCTATGGCTCGCCTTATGGTGTGGAGCGTGACGCGCGGCCAGCCAGCGAGAGGCGCTGCCTAGAAAAACATGCCTGATACGAAATCCAGTCCGGCAGGTCCCTTGATTCCCAAGGTCGACATTCCGCCCATCAGCCTCCGGCGGCGAGCGACAGACCGTGCGATGACCGCTCTCTCCGTGCTCACGGTTGCGCTCGTGCTTTTGCCGCTCTTCGCCATCTTTGCCTATCTGGTCTACAAGGGCATCGGCTCCATCAATCTCGCTTTCCTCACCCAGACCCCAAAGCCGGTCGGCGAACCCGGAGGCGGCATGGCCAACGCCATCGCCGGTTCGATGGTCATCCTAGGCATTGCCAGTCTGCTCGGCGTGCCCCTCGGCATTGGCGCCGGCATCTTCCTCTCTGAATACGGACGCAACCGCTATGGCGATCTCGTCCGCTTTGTCTCCGATGTGTTGAACGGCGTGCCTTCGATCGTGATCGGCATTGTCGCCTACGGGCTGGTCGTGATGCGCCAGAAACACTTCTCCGCGCTGGCCGGTGGCGTTGCGCTCGCCATCATGATGATCCCGACGATCGCGCGCACCACCGAACAGATGTTGCTGCTGGTGCCGCAGGCGATTCGCGAAGCCGCCTACGGACTCGGCGTTTCCCGCTGGCGCACCACGCTCTCGATCACGCTGCGCACGGCCACATCGGGCGTCATCACCGGCGTCATGCTCGCCTTCGCCCGCGTTGCCGGAGAAACCGCTCCGCTTCTGTTCACCGCCTTTGGCAACCAGTACTGGAACTGGAAGCCCGATCAGCCGACGGCGGCTTTGTCGCTACAGATTTTCACCTACGCCATTTCGCCTTTCGATGAATGGCACAAACAAGCGTGGGCCGGTGCGCTGGTGTTGATTGTGCTGATTGTGGGCGCGGTCGCTGCGGTTCGCATCGCCGTCAAGCACGGAACTTTGGCGGGAGCTTAAGGATTTATGGGCGTCGGAATCACGGTCGAACACCTGAATGCCTTTTACGGCAAGACGCAGGCCTTGTTCGACATCAACATCAGCGTGCTCGCCAACCGCGCGACCGCGCTGATTGGCCCGTCCGGTTGCGGCAAATCCACTTTCATTCGCTGTCTCAATCGCATGCACGAGACCATTCCCGAGGCGCGCGTCGAAGGCAAGGTCCGCATCGGCGACATCAGCGTTTATAACGGAACCTCCGCCACCCAACTGCGCCGCCGTGTCGGCATGGTCTTTCAGAAACCCAATCCGTTTCCCACCATGTCCATCTACGACAACGTAGCCGCCGGCCTCAAGTTGAACGGCATTCGCAACCGCAAACAACTGGATGAAGTCGTGCAGAAGTCGCTGCACAGTTCCGCGCTGTGGGACGAAGTAAAAGACTCGCTGCACAAAAAGTCCGGCGCCAGCCTCTCCGGCGGCCAGCAGCAGCGCCTCTGCATCGCCCGCGCTCTCGCCGTCCAACCCGAAGTCCTGCTCATGGACGAGCCCTGCTCTGCACTCGACCCGATTTCCACCGGCAAAATCGAAGAACTCATTTTCCAATTAAAAGAGCAATACACCATCGTGATTGTGACGCATAATATGCAGCAGGCCGCGCGGGTCGCGGAGTTCACCGGGTTTTTTCTATTAGGCAAGATGATCGAGTTCGACAAGACGGAAAAGATCTTCACCAATCCGTCCGACAAACGGACGGAAGATTACGTCACCGGCAGATTCGGATAGTAAATGAGGTCAGAAGTTAGAGGTCAGATTGCAGAGGTAAAGACCCGTGGCATAAAAGGTGACGCCGGTCCCGGGTTTTCACTTCTGCAATCTGACCTCTGACCTCCAACCTTTCTAGAACGCGGTTGGTGGAAAGAGAGTTTGAGAATGCGCACGCGCTTTCAACAGCAAATGGAGGACCTCCGCGAGCGACTGCTCCGCATGGGCGGTCTAGCGGAGCTGGCGGTCGATCGCGCCACCCAGGCATACACCGAACGCGATCTCACCCGCTGCCAACTGGTTCTCGAAAACGAGAGCCTCATCAACGCTGCCGAGCGCGAAATCGACGAGATGGCCTTCGACATCCTCGCCACGCAGCAGCCCGCCGCCATTGACCTGCGCTTTATTCTCGCGGTAACCAAGATCAACGCCGATCTGGAGCGCGTCGGCGATCAAGCCGTCAACATCGCCGAGCGCGTCATGGACCTGATCGAACTGCCCGCGGTCGAGTTGCCCGTCGATATCGCCCGCATGGCTGGAGCCGTGAGCGCCATGGTGCGCCGTGCCCTCGAGTCCTTCGTCGAAGGCAAAGCCGAACTCGCCCAAGCCGTGCTTGAAATGGATCACGTCGTCGACCGCATGCGCGACGAGGCCTTCATAACCCTAGTGCGAAAAATGAACGAAGAACCGCAAGTGACTCAACAGGCGTTGGATGCTCTTCTAGTAGCGCGCAACCTGGAACGCGTCGCCGACCACGCCACCAACATTTCCGAGGACGTAATCTTCTGGGTTCTCGGAGCCGATGTCCGCCATCACGCCCAAGCCGCGTCCATCGCCCCGCGCCCCGAGCGCCGCGAACAGTAGGGACCGCTGGTTAAGTGTGGCGCGGGCGCCTCGCCCGCGTGTTGCGGGGATTTCCCGCTTGACCTACCGAGTTACAATAGAAGTTAAGGCCAGTCCTAACAGCACCTAGTTCTTTGACATTCTCTTTTGAATCGCCAAGCGAATCTGGAACCGGTTCGAGGAGGCCAAACCTGCGCCACACTTCCGAGAGAGTTTTGTTCGAGTGTTTTGACTGATAGCTGAGAGCTGATAGCTAAAAGTTGCTCCCTAAGTCCAACGCGCTCAAGATTTTACCTCTAAGTCCATTCGGCTCAAGATTTTAGCGGGGGTTTCCCGCTAAAATATTGATTCCAATAGATCGAGGGGGAGGGGGGAGGGGGTACCCAAGCTTTCAAGGTGATCAACCGCTGAAAGAAGGGGCAGCCAAGGGAGTCTCAGCAAAGCGTTGCGGTACACTGATTCCCGCATGAAAGATTCCCGCATGAAATCCCCCAGAGTCTTCGCCACCTGCGACATCGGAGATGCCATCGACATTCTCCGCCACAAAGGATACGAAGTGGAGATCTATCCCGGTCCGGAGGCTCCGCCGAAAAGCCTGATCGTCCAAAAAGTGAAGTCCGGCGTCGATGGCCTGATCACCACCCTCCGCGATGCCATCGACGCCGAAGTCTTCGCCGCCGGACAAGGTACTCTCAAAGTCGTAGCGCAATTCGCCGTCGGCTTCGACAACATCAATCGTGCTGACGCTAACCAGTACAAAGTCCCGTTCACGCACACCGCCGACGTCCTGACCGAAGCGACCGCCGAGTTTGCTTTCTTCCTGATGGGCGCGCTCGCCCGCAAACTTTGGTCCGCCGAACATCTGACCCGCGAAAATCGCTGGAGCTACTGGCATCCCTACCTTCCGTTCCTCGGCGACGAAGTCACCGGCAAGACTGTAGCCATCATCGGTACCGGACGCATAGGCCTGGCCTTGATCAAAAAGTGCACAGGATTCGACATGAACATCCTGTGCTTCGATCCGGCCTACGAGAACCACGATTACATCAAAGCGATTCAAGAGATGAAAGACATGCGCTTCGAGCGGGGCATCAGCCGCGAGCGGACTTCGATTCGCTACACCACATTGCACGAAGCCTTGTGCGGCGCGGACTTCATCAGCCTCCACGTTCCGCTGGTGCGTGAAGGCGAAAGCACCACGCCAACCTATCACCTGATCAACGAGCAGACGCTGCGCATGATGAAACCCACAGCCATGATCGTCAACACATCCCGCGGCCCAGTGATAGACGAGGCCGCTCTGGCCCACGCTCTGCGCGAGCACTGGATCGCCGGCGCCGCTCTCGATGTCTACGAAGAAGAGCCGCTCCCCGCCGATTCGCCGCTGCGCGATCCCGCGATCGAAGACCGCTGCCGCCTACTACCCCACTTTGCCAGCGCCGCCCGCATCACCCGCCTGTCCTCCGATCCCAATAAAGGCATGGCGGGCCGCTGCGTGCAGGGATTGATCGACGTACTGGAAGGGAACTACGGCGGCGACATCACCAAGATGCCGTACGTCGTGAATAAGGAAGCGTTCGCGAAGTAACATGAAAATTATTAAACTGATGTTCGCCTGCCTCGTCTGCCTGCCCTTCGCCGCTCATGCTCAGGCCACCGACCCCATCCGCTTCCTCAAAATTCTCCCAGCTCCGAAAGAAGTCCGCCTGGGCGAAGGCAGCATGGCGATCAAGCCTTCAACCACCATCCTCATCGCCAACGCTGAAGATCGAACTGCCGCCGAAACTCTGCAAACAGAAATCCTCGACCGCACCGGCATGAAGGTGTCGATCGAAATGGCTACCGCCGCTCCCAAAACGTCCGGTCACATCTCGCTCGGACGCCTGACCGACCGCGGCCTGCGCTCCTATCTCGAATCGCAGGGAGTCAAAGTCGACGACCTCGGCAACGGTGACCTAGCCCGGCAAGCCTACGTAATTCGATGCACCCACGCTGGAGTCCTCGTCGCTGCACCCACCGCCCAGGGATTGTTCTATGGCGTGCAAACGCTCCGCCAGTTACTGCGCCCCGCCGACCCCGCAGAAAAGACGCTTGCCATCCCCGGCCTCGTCATCCGCGACTGGCCGAGCATGGAATGGCGCGGCGTGAGCGATGACATCAGCCGCGGTCCCATCCCCAGCCTCGCCTATCTAAAGACGCAGATCCGCACCCTGGCCGAGTACAAAATCAACCTTGTCGGGTTCAACATGGAGCACGTTTTCAACTTCCAGACCCAGTCGCTGGTCGCACCAAGGGATCCGAAAGAAGCTGCACTAACCCCCGCCGAAGTTAAGGAACTGGTCGCCTTCGCCGCCAAATACTACGTCACCCTCCTGCCCGAGCAGCAGGCCTTCGGACATCTTCACCAATTTCTAAAATACGAAATCTATTCCGACCTCGCCGAAACGCCCCACGGACACGTGCTCACTCCCACCAACCCTAAGACCTACGATCTCATTCGCCAGATTTACGGCGAGGTCGTCCCGGAGTTCCCCGGTCCTTTCTTCCACATCGGAGCCGACGAAACCGCCGAACTTGGTCTGGGCCAGACGCAAGCCATCGCCGCCCAGCAAGGCCTGGGCCGCGTCTACCTCGAACATCTCCAGAAGGTCTTCGAGATCATGCAGCCGTACCACAAGCAACTCATGTTCTGGGGAGACATCGCCGTCAAGTATCCCGAGCTGTTGTCCATTCTTCCCAAAGACATGATCGCCGTTCCTTGGGAGTACAGTCCTAAGCCCAGCTACGAAGACATCATTACCCCCTACACCAACGCCGGCCTGCGCGTGGTCGTTGCTCCGGGAGCAGGGAACTGGGGCGCGATCTGGCCCGATCTTGATAGCGCTCTGGTCAACATTCGCAACTTCGTTCGCGACGGCCAGCAGCACCAGGCTCTCGGAGTCCTCAACACTACCTGGAACGACGATGGCGAATCTCTCGTCGATATGACGTGGCCTGGGTTGGTCTTTGGCGCAGCCGCCGGCTGGCAGCCCGGCGAATCCAGCATCGACGACTTCAAAGCCAGCTACGACTGGGCCTTCTACCGCAATATAGAAGATGACCGGACCTTTGCCGGCGTCATTGAGAATCTCGATCGTCCCAACTCACTCCTCGCGAGCCTTAAGCTCGACAACGCCAGCGATGAGCTTTTCTGGTTCGACCCCTTCAGCGAATCCGGAGCCCACACCGCTGCTCAGGCGCTGCCCGCTACCCACGATCTCCGCCTAAGCGCTGAACGCGCCGCCGAAACGCTCCAGCGCAGCCGCTCCAAGGCCCACCTCCACGCCGACACGCTCGACGCCATGCTCTTTGCCGCCTGGCGTCTCGATACGCTGGGCATGAAGATCCAGTTCACCTCCGAAATCGGCCGCTTCTACTGGGACGCTTACCAGAATCAAGACGACAAGACGCGCGTCCAGCGCGACCTCGACGAAATTGTGGACATCAACGGCCGGTTGGAGACCCTCCGCGACGCCGTCAGCGAGACCCGCAAGATGTACGTGGAGCGCTGGTCGCGCGAGAATCAGCCCTACTGGCTCGACAACGTACTGGTCCGCTACGACAATCTTCGCTCGGAGCTGCAAGCCAAAATCGTGGCCGTCCAAGCCGCCCAACGGCAGTATTGGACGACGAAGATCTTGCCGCCGCCCGGACAGTTGGGATTCTTCCTGGAGCCCTGAGCGTTGCCACCCTATGTTCTCCCACCGCACCAACTGGCGCCTCAATCCGAACGCTCTTACCAACGCAATCGAAGAAGCGCGCGCTTCAGGCCAGCAAGTTCTGGATCTCACCATCTCGAACCCGACCGAGGCGGCCATTCGCCCCGACGCTGAAACCGTCCTGGCCGCGCTGGCGAATCCTGAGGCGATGCGTTACGACCCGCAGCCTCGCGGACTGCTCACTGCGCGCCAAGCGGTGTGCCGCTACTATCGCGAGTCGCACGAGGTTTTCGATCTCGATCCCGAATGCCTACTTCTGACTACCAGCACCAGCGAAGCCTACTCTTACGTTTTCCGCCTGCTCTGCAATCCGGGAGACGAAGTTCTAGTCCCCAAGCCGAGCTATCCGCTGTTCGAGTTCCTCGCCGATCTCGCCGACGTCAAACTCGTTCCGTATCCACTGCTCTACGATCACGGATGGCAAATCGACTTCGACTCGCTCTACAAAGCGGCGAGCGCGCAGTCGCGCGCAGTCATTCTCGTGCATCCCAACAACCCAACTGGCTCTTACGTGTCTGTCGCGGAGACCGCCGCGCTCAACGCCTTCTGCCGCGACTACAAACTGGCCCTGATCGTGGATGAAGTCTTTCTCGACTACGCCCACGACGGCACGCGACGCGCCAGTTTCGTCAGCAACTTCGACGCACTCACCTTCACGCTCAGCGGAGTCTCCAAGATCTCAGCTCTCCCCCAGATGAAGCTTGCGTGGCTTGCGACCAGCGGTCCCGAAGAAACCGTCGCCAAAGCCGGGGAGCGCCTCGAAATCATCGCCGACACCTATCTTTCGCTGAACGCTCCCGTGCAGTTCGCAGCTCCGGTGCTGCTCGATCAGCGCAAACACATTCAGCCCATTCTTCTCGATCGTTTGGGCGTGAACCTCGCCGAACTCGATGCCCAACTTGCCGCTCATTCTGCCTGCACACGATTGCAAGTCGAAGGCGGATGGTATGCCGTGGTGCGCGTCCCTGTACTAGGAACCGACGAAGATCTGGCGATCGATCTCTTGCGCAAGATGAGTGTCATCGTGCACCCGGGCCACTTTTACGATTTCGCGGGCGAAGGCCATCTCGTGCTGAGTTTGATTACCGAGCCAGCCGATTTTCGCGAAGGCGTCGCGCGGTTGCTGCAGGTGGTTGGGGTCTGAACGCGGGTGGAAGTTGTCGAATTGCACCGTGATCCGAGCGGAATCCGAACCCAGCCAGTCCGGATCGTGAGCGCTATCGCTGTTTGCGACAGTAATGTTGCTGTATTTGGCTGGGATGGGCGAAGATAGCGAATCAGGACATTGTTTGGTCGTGAGGCTACCCAAATGGATCGGTCGAAGAAGCGCCTTGTAATCGTTGCGTTCCTCGCTTTGGCTGCCTATTTCGGCATCCATTTCATTTGCCCCTCCTCCAAGTTCATCGACTTCCATCCGAGACCTTTTCCGGCGAAGACTGAGACCAAGTTTTTCTACTCAACCGCTGACGAACTGCATTATTCAGATCAGATCGACACTCATGCTCCGACGCTGGTTCGCGGTCATATCAAGTACTTTCTTGTCTCGCCTGACCGGGAGAAAATCGCCATCGTTATTGACAAGCAGCTCTTGGTTGTTGGAACACAATCCATCCTCAGGCGTGTAACTTCCGTTGATTCTCTCTTTCGGCCCGGGGAGCCAACGCACTACGGCGAGCAGTTCTTCCGTGATGACGACTTTCAATGGTCGAGAGACTCGAAGAGCCTCTATCTGGTTCGTTGTAAGTACTTCCAAACTAATTGGAAGAGTGATGAAGAAGGAGAGCTGTGGAGGGTTGATGTCGAATCTGGTTACCAGGAGTTAGTCCTCAAACCTTTTTGGGGGTATGAATACTTCTTTGGTCCCGGCACCGGCATTTATTTTGAGGAACCGACCGACCGTGGCGATTTGCCACTCAAGTTCTTCGATGGAAAGATTGTGACGAATATCGAAGAGCCTGACGCAAAGAAAATCAAAGACAGTCGCCTCGGCGGCGATCCTGCAGGATCGACTTTCTACTCGTTCACCGCTGACGATTTTATGTTTGCTGCCTGGCGCCCCTCAGGCCCCGTCGATCTCCTCTATGCAGGGGATCCGACCCATGAAAGGACACAGACGGTGGCGGTTGATGGCAGGCGATACCTGACCGCTACCGAGGGAACAGATTTTCTGGGAAATCCACAATTCTGTATTGAGCAATGGCGAAGTCAATTCCTTCCTGGCAACAGGTACTTTCTGCTAAATGTCCCGCCGTATTGCGGAAATTGTAATCGACCATTGCTGATTGATACAGTGTCGGGACAATATCAAAAGTTGCCCAAGGATACGGTCGTATATCTTACGGAGAATACGGACTCACTTCGGCAGCACTGGGTAAAAACCAGTAGTGCAACTCGCTAGGGAAGGAAGAGTCACGATACCTAACGATAAATCGCTATAGCGCCTACAACCCCAGAATCGTCCGTCCCACGGCAAGTAGCCAGCGACTCGGAAACTGACCCACTACGAAGCCGGTCGTCCGTGCCACATCAGCCCGGTCTCGTGGTATCCTTCTCGCCGCTCCCCGAGTACGGAGAATCCATGTCCATAAGCCGTCGTGGCTTCCTAGGTTCCGCAATCGCTGCTTCGCTGGCCTCTGGCCTGAATGCGCATGATCTGGACGCACAAGACCAGGCTGATCCCCATCCCGCCAATCCATTCGGCAGCGGCAAACGTCCGATCATCATCAGCGCCAACAACGGCGTCAATTACCTAGACGATGCCTTCGCCTTCCTGAAAAACGGCGGAGACACACTCGACGCTGCCATCCGCGTGGTGAAAGGCCCGGAAGACGATCCGAACGACGATTCCGTCGGATTGGGCGGCCTTCCCAACGAAGAAGGAGTGGTCGAACTCGATGCCTGCTGCATGCACGGACCCACGCGCCGCGCCGGATCGGTCGGCGGTGTCCGCAACATCAAGAACGTTGCGGTTGTTTCCAAGGCTGTGATGGAGCACACCGGCCATGTCATGCTGGTCGGCGAAGGCGCGGAACGATTCGCGGTCGCCATGGGGCACCCGCGCGAAAATCTGCTCACCGAACGCTCGCGCAAGATCTGGCTGCTGTGGAAGGAGTATCACTCCTCCGATGACTGGTGGGGCCCCGGTTTGGCCGACCCGCAATGGAAGCCGCCGGTATCTCCAACAGCATCGCCCCAGTCCGAACTCTGGCAAGATCGCATCCAGCGCCTCGAAGAGCACGCCGCCAATCTCGGCATCGAACCGGAATTCCGCATGGCTGCCGTGCGCCGCGTTCTGGTTCCGCCCACCGGAACCATCCATTGTTCCGCGCTCAACGACAAGGGCGAAATTTCCGGCGTCACCACCACCAGCGGGCTCGCGTTCAAGCTTCCCGGCCGCTGCGGCGATTCTCCCATCATCGGCGCGGGCTGCTACACCGATCAGGACGTGGGTTCGGCAGGCGCGACCGGCAGCGGGGAAGAGAACATCAAAGTCGCCGGCGCGCACACCATCGTCGAAAATATGCGGCGCGGCATGTCTCCGCTGGAAGCGGGCATGGACGCACTCAAGCGCATCGCCCGCAACTACAACAACGATATGAACAAGCTCAAGTTCGTCGACATGACCTACTACATCCTGTGCAAAGACGGAGCGTACGCCGGTGTCTCGCTGTGGGAAGGCTATTCCGAACAAGAGCGGCACAAGATCGCGGTCCACGACGGTACGCGGCGCTCGGAAGTGACGGTGGCGTTATTCAAAGGCGCTTCGCACGATTTCCCGCCGTTCCCGGTCAACATGCCGAAGGAATTGACGCAGGATTCGGTCTATGTGAAATAGCGTTGTCTCGCCGAACGCTTTTGTGCTATCAAGTGAAGCATGCTGGAGTTGCTGAAACGCCCTGGCGGCTTCATCCCCCTGTTGATTTCCGCCGGGTTTCTCGCCGCGTTCCTTATCATGTTTTTCCAGGGTGAGCTGGTGCCTCAGCCCGACGAGGGCACCGCAGCGCACCTCTTCCAGATACTGATGCCCACTCAGTTCCTGATCATCGCTCTCTTCGCGGTCAAGTGGTTGCCCCAAAGGACGAAGGCTGCGTTGAAGGTGCTGGCTCTGCAAGCCAGCGTGGCCCTGGCGGTTCTCGCTGTAGTTTACGTTCGGCACCTCTAGGCGCTTCCTTTTTCCGCCGGGTGTACAATTGTCTTGTAAAAGGACCGCAGCTTCACGGGAAATCTTCTCCCGCGTCCGAGGCTCGACAATGAACGTGCACGTCAGTTACAAGGTCCACAAAACTCCCGACATCGAAAAAGAAGTCAACCACCAGATTGAGAAAATCCAGAAGCGGCTCCAGGTTTTCCGACCCGACTTGCTGCACCTCAGAGCCGTGGTCGAGGAGAATTCCGCTCGCGAAGGAACCATCGTCTCGTTGAATCTGCGCTTGCCTTCCGGGCAACTGACGGCCGAGGCAAAGGCGTCCAGTCCAACGGCGGCGATTAAGGCGTCCTTTGACGAACTGATTCAGCAGATCGGCCGGCATAAGGAGGTGCTCCGCTCCAGCCACAAATGGCGTCGCTGGCGAGGCGGAGCGCAGGAATCGCCAGAGCCCGGCGTTCCTTTTGAGCAGACTCTGGCAGTGGTGCGCCCGCCCACGATTTCCGCCGAAGACATCGGCTCTTATGTGAATGCGAATCTCGCGCGCCTCGAACGTTTCGTGGATCGCGAACTCCACTTTCGCCGCGCCGACAACGAGATCCCATTTTCCGAGGATGAAGATGGTCTAACCACTTCCGAGGTGGTGAATGAAGTGATCGCCCGCGCCCTCAGCGACCACGACCGTCCGGAAAGGCTGACGCTGGAACCGTGGCTTTACCACCTCGCGCTGCAGGCGATGAACGAAATGACGGCGCGTCTCGATGAATTGGGGTCTTCCATTCACCTCGAAGACAGTCGCCGCGCACAGAATGTCGAAGCTTCCGACGAAGCCGGATTGCAATTCCATCAACCCGACGAAAGCTGGACGGGCGAAAGCGCCATCCCCGATCGCCGCGTCTCCACGCCCGAACAGGCTGCGTATTCCGACGAAATGATTGCCCTGATGCAAGCGGCCCTCGCCGGCGCCGACCGCACCGATCGCGAAGCTTTTCTCCTCTATGGCATCGAGGGCTTCTCCCTCAATGAAATTGCCGCCATCACCGGCCGGCATCCGGAGGCCGTTCGCGAGTCCGTGCAGCGTGCGCGCGATTGTGTGCGCAGCGCTCCCTCCATCGCCAGCCAGTTCCGTGAGGAACTCCTAGTCAAGCAACGCAGCTAGGAACTAGACCAAACAACCTACGATTACCAGCATCTCAGTCTTTGATTAAGGAGCGTGGAGATGGTGACCCGAGACGAAATCCGTGAGTTGGCGTATTTTCAAGCAGACGAATCCAAAGGCGAATGCGCTCTGAGTTGTTACTTTCAGCCCGATCCGCCCCAGGATCGTTCCCACCGCCGCGAGGCGATCGTCGCCAAGGATGTCGTGAAGCAAGCCCTCAAAGGCGCCGCCGCGCAGGGCAAGAACGGATCGCTCCACGCCGACGTCGATCGCGTTCTCGAACTGGCCGCTAATCTTCGTGGCAATAGCCGTGGCAAGGCAGTCTTCGCCTGCTCCGCGAAGAATTTCTGGAGAGAGTACGAACTCCCGCCGCGTCTGGGAGGCACGCACATCTATCTCGAGCCGCGCTTCCATCTGAAACCGCTGGCTGCCTTGCTCGGAGCCCAACCTGCGCTGTGCGTGGCCATGGTCGATCGCCAGCGCGCCCGCGTCTTCGATCTTCGCCTCGACGACCTCCGCGAGCGCGGAGCCATTGTCCACATGCTCTCACGCAGCGGTTCGAACTACGGTTACAACGGCTATGAAGCCGGCCATGCCGAGCGCCGCGTGGCCGAGGAAGCGCTCCAGCATTTCAAGGCGGTTGCAGAACGGCTGCGCGTCAATTTCGAGAAAGGTATCTTTGAGCGTCTCATCGTCGGTTGTCAGGACGCGAACTGGTCTGAGTTTGAGCCTCATCTTCATCCTTACGTCCGGCAGCGCCTGATCGGCCGATTTTCCGCCGACGTTGCCAGTGTTTCCAATGAGGAAATTCGCGAGCACGCCGGCGCCATCCTCAAGCAATGGATCGCCGAACGCGCCACCACGAAAGTCAGCGAAGCATTGGACCTCGCCAAATCAAACAGCCGCGGCGTCACCGGGTTGCGCCGCGTGCTGCAATCGCTGGAGACCGGTGGAGTACAAACAATCTTCCTCAGCGAAGGCTATTCCGCGCGGGCGTCCGAGTGCTCGCACTGCGGTCATCTCGACGCGCATCTAGTTTCCGTGTGCGCCGCTTGCGGAAACCCTACCCGCGAACTCGCCGACGTCTGCGACGCCATCATCCCCTTCGCCATTCGCCGCGACATCGAACTGTTCTATCTCAAGGAGAACGACGGTCTGGATCGAGCCGGCAACATTGCGGCGCTGTTGCGCTTCCGGTCCGATCAGAGGACAGGGCAGATGGCCGCGGCATCATAAGGTAAGTCCTAAGAAAAGTAAGTAAGAAAACCCGAATTCGGTTCTTTTGGAGAGTGTGCACTATTGCACAGACACGCCTTCCGCGAAATGCCACCATGTAGCGTAGTGGGTATCAGGCTATTGCGCTATTGCGGGCCGCGTAATAGGCTGGCGGCCACCGAGAGGGAGTGCGCCGTGACGAGACGCGATACAAAGACGCCAACAATTCTCCATTTTTGCTGTGACGTCACCGGTTTGATGTCGCGTGCAAAGCTCCTGACCAGTTCGGGCTATCGGGTGCTCAACTCAAGCAATGGATTTGAAGCAATCGAATTGTGCAACCGCGAACCGGTGGATGCCGTGGTTCTGGAGTTGGATCGCAATCGCGCTGAAATCGCGCTCATTGCCCGGCAGATTAAACAATTCCGTCCAAAGGTCCCAACGATTGTGTTGACGGAAGCGGCGGCGCCGTTCGACGGCGCGAATGACTTGGCGGATGCGCTGGTGCCGAAGGAGAATCACCCAGAACTGGTGAAATCGCTGGCACAGTTGCTCGCGCCGCCTGCAGTCTCCGCCGTGTAGCTTCCCAGTGCCGCGGTCGCTTCGGCGGCCGCTCGATCTACCGCGGCAGCCGCCAAACGATCAACTGCGCCCGCAGCCGCACTTTGCCTTCTCTTTCCCGCGGAGTCAAAGAGAAGACCTTGAACCTGCAAAAACCCAAGGAGAAAGGCTTTGCCAGGCAGTTTGGATTTCTCCCGTCCAGACAGGTGGTTTATTGTCGCTTCCTGAGCGAAAATGAACGCATGATCCACAAGGTACTTCCCGTCGGTCCGCTGCAATGTAACTGCTCGATCATCGGCGACGAGACGACGCACGAAGCCATGATCATCGATCCGGGCGACGACATCGAAGACATTCTTGCCATCGTCCGCGAAAACAAGCTGAAGGTGAAGCAGATCGTCATCACCCACGCCCACATCGACCACGTCGGCGGAGCGATGAAGTTGCGCGCGGCGACGGGCGCACCCATTCTGCTCAATCAAAACGACTACGCACTGTTGAAGATGCTCGACGTGCAGGCGTCATGGCTTGGTATGGCCGCGCCGGGCGGAGTCGCCATCGAAGCCAGCATCGCTGACGGCGAATCGTTGCAGACGGGAGGTCTTCAGGCCAACGTGCTCCATACTCCTGGCCACACCGAAGGCAGCGTGTGTCTCTATTTCCCCGCGCAGAAATTACTCATCGCCGGCGACACCCTGTTTGCCCGCAGCATCGGACGCACCGATCTTCCCGGAGGATCGTTCGAGAAGATCATCCGCTCCCTGCACGATCGCGTCCTCACCCTGCCCGACGACACACTTGTAATTCCAGGCCACGGCCCAACCACAACCATCGGGGAGGAAAGGGAAGAGAATCCGTTCCTGGTGTCCTGACCGCGCGATATGTCAGATTATGGAGCGAGGGGCTCCCGCGAGCCTGCCCTGAGCAAAGTCGAAGGGTTCTGCACACAGTCGCATGGCCGGGCGAGGACGCCCGGCTCTACCGCAAATTATTTCTGCGTCGGTGCCTGGTTTTGCGGAACGGCTGGAGCTGGGGTTGTCGGCTGTGACTTCGTCTGCGAGGTCTTCACGCCCGAAAGGACCGACGTCGGTCCGGTTCGTCGCGCGGCAAAAATCGAAAGCGTAATCGACGTAAGCATGAAAATGACCGCCGACCAGGTGGTGGCGCGAGAGAGAACCGAGGCCGCTCCCCGCGGACCAAACGCGGTCTGACTACCTTGGCCGCCGAAAGCAGCGGCTAGGTCGCCGCTCTTGCCGCTCTGCAGCAATACGACGGCAATCAGGAAAAAACAAACAATTACGTGAATGACGGTGATCAGAACACTTAGCAACATGCGAAAAACTCCAAGGGAGCCGAAGCTCGACGGTTCAATGTGAAATCAAGGCGCGCGATCCCCGCTGCGCCGTTTCGGAAGGGGGAATGGGAACTACCTTGCTACATTGATTACACGTTCCTTACTTCTCTTGTACCGGCCCAAAGGCGCGATACCCCACAATCCCGACTTTATTGTACGTTCTGAGGTAATTACGAATACTGCGGAAGAGAAAACCGCGCCAAAGTCTTCTTTATCCAGACCATAGTTTGACATCCGCCCCTCCCATCGGTCAAGGCCGCCGTGCTGCCGCCGAGATTGACGCGTTTCACTCGCCGGTTCCGCGGACAGCGAAGCTCCGACACGTCCTTTTGGAGACGTTGCTTGGTTTCCTTGGAGGAGAACGTGCTCGGTTTCGATCGTGATTGGAGCCCACACATGAAGCGGTTCCGAATGACCTCGCAAGCTTCGGAGGCCAACTGCTCTGATGCGGGGACGGTGGGACGGCCTTCGACTCAAGTCTCACGCCGCAGGACCGATAGACAGCTAGGCAACGGGTAGCCGGGAAGGGAGCGCAGAGTGAGTGTTGAGGGTTTTCAGCGATGAGCGATTTGGAAATCGTTAAGGAATTCTTAGTCGAGAGTTACGAGAACCTCGATCGCCTCGACCGCGACCTGATCGCGCTGGAAAAAGATCCCGGCAACCCGGAGATCCTGGCCAGCGTGTTTCGCACCATTCACACCATCAAAGGAACCTCGGGCTTTCTGGCGTTTCACCAGTTGGGGGCCGTGACCCATGTAGGGGAAAACCTGCTGGCGCGGCTGCGCGACGGCCTGCTCACGCTGAATGCGGAGATCACGACCGCCTTGCTGGCCATGGTGGATGCGGTGCGGCAGATGCTGGGAAGCATCGAAGCGACGGGCGTCGAGGGGGAACGCAACGATCAGGAACTGATCGCGCGCCTGACGCGGCTGCTGCAGCCGAAGGCGGAAGCGGACCTGGCTCCTCCCGGCGCGGCGCCCGCCCCGCCGGAAGCCCAGCGCACCGATCCGCCGCCGCCCGCACCGAACGTTGGCGACATCCTCATCAAGGGGGGCGCAGCGAAGGTGAGCGAAGTGTATGAAGCGGTGGAGCAGCAAAAAGCCGGAGACCCGCGGCACGTTGGCGAGATACTGGTCGAGAAGGGAGCGGTGAAGCCGCAGGATGTGCTCGACGCTCTGAACCTGCAGCAGCAGGCGCGCGGGCCGAGCGCCAGCGACAGCACCATTCGCGTCGACGTTGCCCAGCTCGACCGGCTGATGAATCGGATGGGAGAACTGGTCCTGCTGCGCAACCAGATCGTGCAGTTCACCAACGCCAGCGAAGACAGTGGCCTGCTGGCCACCAGCCAGCGGCTCAACCTGCTGACCACCGAACTGCAAGAGGGCGTCATGAAGACCCGCATGCAGCCCATCGGCAACATCTGGAGCAAGTTTCCGCGCACCGTGCGGGATGTGGCGCTCGGCTGCGGCAAACAGGTGCGCATCGAGATGGAGGGCAAGGAAACCGAACTGGACAAGACCATCATCGAGGCCATCAAGGACCCGCTGACCCACATCGTGCGCAACTCCGTGGACCACGGCATCGAAAGTCCCGCGGCGCGGGCGGCGGCGGGCAAGAACCTGGAGGGACGGTTGTTCCTGCGGGCGTTTCACGAGGGCGGGCAGGTCAACATCGAAATCTCGGACGACGGCGCCGGGCTGGACTTCGACAAGATCCGCAACAAAGCCATCCAGAAGGGTATGATCACCGCCGACCAGGCGGCGCGCATGACCGAGCGCGAGATCACCAACCTCATCTGGCTGCCGGGCTTTTCCACGGCGGAGAAAGTCACCAACGTCTCCGGCCGGGGCGTGGGCATGGACGTGGTCAAGACCAACATCGAAAAGATCGGCGGCACCGTCGACCTGCAGTCGAAGCCTGGGCAGGGCTCGACGGTGCGCATGAAGATCCCGCTCACGCTGGCGATCATCCCCGCGTTGATCGTGACCACCGCCGGGGACCGCTACGCCATTCCGCAGGTCAGTCTGCTCGAACTGGTGCGACTGGAAGGAGAGCAGGCGCGCAAGGGCATTGAACGGGTCAATGGAGCGCCGGTGTACCGACTGCGGGGGCATCTACTGCCCCTGGTGTACTTGAACCGGGAACTGAAGGTAGACGGTAAACCGCAGGGTGCGCCGACGAACCAGAGCGCGACGGCGGGCGATCTGGATTTTTCCGCCGTCCGCGACAAGCACCGGCAGTGGATCGACACCCTGCAACTGGTTCTTGACGGAAAGCTCGCCATGACGCCGCAGCAGGCCGGATCGCACGAAACCTGCGCCCTCGGAAAGTGGGTCTACGCGAAGGGCTTGAAAGAGTACGGCGCGGTTGACGAGATGCACGTGCTGGAGAAAACGCATAAGGAGTTCCACAACAGTGTCCGCAATGTCCTGCTGCACAAGAGCCAGGGCGAGGAGAGTCTTGCCCTCCAGGAACTGGACGCGGTCACGCGCATTTCTCATCGCGTCATGGAGCTGACTACCAGCATGGAAAGGAAGGTTCTTGAATCCCAGAACGCCAACATCGTCGTGCTGCGCGCCGACGACCAGCAGTTTGGGCTGGTGGTGGACGAAATCAACGACACCGAGGAAATCGTGGTCAAGCCGCTCAGCAAGCAGTTGAAGAGCATCAACACCTACGCCGGGGCCACCATCATGGGGGACGGCCGCGTGGCCCTGATTTTGGATGTGCTGGGCCTGGCGCAGCGCGCCCACGTGGTCAGCGAAGCCCGGGATCGGGCGGTGGCCGAAAAAGGGAGCCAGACGCTCGGGGCGGGCGACGGCAATCAACGCAATGCCGTGCTGCTGTTCCAGTATGGGGAAAACGGGCGCATGGCCATCGACCTCTCCCTGGTGGCTCGTCTGGAGGAATTTCCCCGCGACTCGATCGAAGTCGCCGGCGACCACGAGGTGGTGCAGTACCGCGGGCAGATCATGCCTCTGATCCGGGTTTCGGAAGTGCTCGAGAGCAAGCGCCGGAGGGCGGCGGAGGCCGGCGAGGAATCGCTGCACGTGGTGGTCTATGCCGACAAAGGGCGAAGCGTGGGGCTGGTGGTGGACCGCATTCTGGACATCGTCGAGGAATCGTTTGTCATGCAACCGCAACCCGAACGGAAAGGCTTGCTGGGCTCGGCTGTGATCCAGAAACGCGTGACCGACATTCTGGACGTACACGGTCTGATCGCGGCGGCCGCGGGCAGTCCGTTGTCAGTCGGGGTTTCGGCGTCCGGGGTTCCGGCATAAGGAGAGAGAGGACTCGTGGCCAACTTACAGCAGTTTTGTACCTTCTTCCTCAAAGATCAGTTCTTCGGTGTGCCCGTGCAGCAGGTGCAGGAAGTGATCCGCTACCAGGAGATGACGCGCGTGCCCCTGACCCCCCAGGTCATCCGCGGGCTGATCAATTTGCGGGGGCAAATCGTCATGGCGGTGGATTTGCGCCGGCGCTTTGCCATGGAGGACCGTCCCGCGTCGCAACTGCCCATGAACGTGGTGGTGCGCACCGACGATGGCGCGGTCAGCTTCCTGGTGGATGAGATTGGGGATGTGCTCGAAGTGGACGAGGAAAGTTTTGAACGGCCTCCAGAAACGGTGCGGGGAGAAACCCGCGAACTGGTGCGGGGGGTGTACAAGCTGCAGGAACGGCTGTTGCTGGTACTGGACACGGAGCGGGCGGTGTGCGGAGCCGAGGGTGCCGTCCGAACCGCGAACTAGCACGGCACGGGCTGGAACCGATATTTATAGGAATTCGCCAGTGCAGCCGAAGCCATGGCAAGGCCGACATCGATTTCACAAAGGAGCATTCGAATGGAACACCAGAGCCGGAAAGCAGCCGTCCCAGATCTCACCGAACACCCACACTATTTGAAACAGATTTATAAACTTCTGCCGCCTTGCAACTTGATTTACGCGGACAAGGATCTGGTCGTTCGCTACATGAACCAGGCGTCCCGAAACACGTTAGCGAAGATCGAGCATCTGCTGCCCTGCAAAGTCGACGAGATGATCGGCAAATCCATCGATATCTTCCACCAGACACCGGCCCGGGCGCGGCAGGTTCTCGCCAGCGAAAAGAATCTGCCGCACCATGCCTACATCCAGCTCGGACAGGAGAAGATCGAACAGACTATACACCCCGTTTACGACGAGAAAGGCGCGCTGGTCGGATATGCGACGGCCTGGGCCATCGTCACCGAGCAATACCGGCTGGAACAGGCGATGCAGGCCATTTTCAATTCGCGGCCCTGCGTCGAGTTCGACATCGAGGGCAATGTCGTGCGCGCCAACGACCTTTTCCTGCGGATGACGGGTTACACGATCGAAGAAGTCCAGGGCAAGAACCACAGAATCTTCGAGCGCGATGCCGATCGCGATCTGCCGGAAAACGCGACGCTCTGGGCGAAATTCAAGGATCACGTGGCGCAGTCCGGTGAATTCCGCCGACTGGCCAAAGGCAACCGGGAGATGTGGGTCGCTTGCACCTACTATCCGATCCCCGACATCGACGGAAAAGTCTATCGGGTCATGCAGTTTATGACCGACATCACCGAACGCAAACTGCGCGATAACGACCATGCCGAACAGATCGCCGCCATTGGGAAGTCGCAGGCGGTGATTGAATTCGCCATGGAGGGAACGATCCTTCACGCCAACGACAATTTCCTCAAGGCGCTGGGCTACACGCTCGACGAAATCAAGGGCAAACACCACAGCATGTTTGTCGATGACGCCTACCGCCAGAGCGCGGACTACAAAGAGTTCTGGGCGAAGCTCAACCGCGGCGAATACGTGGCCGACGAATTCAAGCGCATCGGCAAGGGCGGCCGGGAAGTCTGGATTCTGGCTTCCTACAACCCCATCCTGGACTTGAGCGGCAAACCCTTCAAGGTAGTGAAATATGCCACCGACGTCACCGAACAGAAGTTGCGCAACGCCGACTATGCCGGCCAGATCGCGGCCGTCAGCAAGGCGCAGGCGGTGATCGAGTTCAAGATGGATGGAACCGTTATCGCGGCCAACGACAATTTCCTCAAGGCGCTGGGCTACACGCTCGACGAGGTCAAAGGCAAACACCACAGCATGTTCGTCGATGACGCCTACCGGCAGAGCCCGGAATACAAAGACTTCTGGTCCAGGCTGAACCGGGGCGAGAACGTCTCCGACGGGTTCAAGCGGATTGGCAAGGGCGGCAAGGAAGTTTGGATTCAGGCCTACTACAACCCCATCCTCGATCTGAACGGCAAGCCCTATAAGGTGGTGAAATACGCGACCGATACGACGCAGCAGAAGCAGGCGCTGAACGCCATGCTGGCCGACGCAGCCATGCTGTCCCAGGCCGCGGTGGAAGGCAAACTGGCCACGCGGGCCGAGGCCAGCAAACACCAGGGCGACTACCGCAAGGTCATCGAGGGCGTCAACGCCACTCTGGATGCGGTCATCGGGCCGTTGAACGTCGCCGCCCGGTACGTAGACGACATCAGCAAGGGCAACATTCCGGCCCGGATCACCGACAACTACAACGGCGACTTCAACACCCTGAAGAACAACCTGAATACCTGTATTGACGCGGTGGGCGCGCTGGTGGCCGACGCCGTCATGCTGTCCAAAGCGGCGGTGGAAGGCAAACTGGCGACGCGGGCCGAGGCCAGCAAACACCAGGGCGACTTCCGCAAGGTCGTGCAAGGCGTGAACGATTGCCTGGACGCGGTCATCGGTCCGTTGAATGTGGCCGCCCGGTACGTGGACGATATCAGCAAGGGCAACATTCCGGCCCGGATCACCGACAACTACAACGGCGACTTCAACACCCTGAAGAACAACCTGAACACCTGTATTGACGCGGTGGGCGCGCTGGTGGCCGACGCCGTCATGCTGTCCAAAGCGGCGGTGGAGGGCAAACTGGCGACGCGGGCCGACGCCAGCAAGCATCAGGGCGATTTTCGCAAGATCGTGCAGGGCGTCGATGACTGCCTGGACGCGGTCATCAAGCCCGTGCAGGAAGCCGGAGCGGTGCTCAAGAAAATAGCCGACGGAGACTTAACCGCGCGGGTAGCCGGGGAGTACCAGGGCGATCATGCTGAAATCAAGAACAACATCAACGCCATGACGGACGGGCTGCGGGCCAGCATGCAGTCGATTACGCAGAATGCCCAGTCGCTGGCGAGCGCCTCGGAAGAACTGACGGCGACCAGCCAGCAGATGAGCGCGAACGCGGAAGAAACCTCGGCGCAGGCCAGCGTGGTTGCGGCCGGGGCCGAGCAGGTCAACAAGAATCTGCAGACGGTGGCCACCGGCACCGAAGAAATGAGCGCCAGCATCAAGGAAATCGCCAAGAACGCTCATGAATCGGCGAAAGTCGCAACCAGTGCGGTCAAGGTGGCTGAGGATACCAACCAGGTGGTGAGCAAACTGGGCGATTCCTCGACCGAGATCGGACAGGTCATCAAGGTCATCACCTCGATTGCCCAACAGACCAATCTGCTGGCCCTGAATGCCACCATCGAAGCCGCCCGCGCCGGCGAAGCGGGCAAGGGCTTCGCGGTGGTGGCCAACGAGGTCAAGGAACTGGCCAAGCAGACGGCCAAGGCGACCGAGGACATCAGCCGCAAGATCGAGGCCATCCAGGGCGACACCAAAAATGCTGTCGGCGCCATCGGGCAGATCAGCGGAGTCATCAAACAGGTCAACGATATTTCCAATACCATCGCCACCGCCGTCGAAGAACAGAACGCCACGACCAACGAGATGGCACGTAATGTCGGCGAGGCTGCGAAAGGCTCGGGCGAGATCACCAAAAACATCGCGGGCGTGGCCGACGCGGCCAAGAGCACAACCCAGGGCTCGGAGGATTCCCTGAAAGCCGCCCAGGCCCTGTCCAAGATGTCCAGCGATCTACAGAACCTGGTTTCGCAATTCAAGATCGACGATGCCCAGTCCGGGCATTCGGCGAAGCCGCCGGCCTCGAAGGCGATGGGCGCCCGGGCCAGTTCGTAAGCGCTGTGGTCCCTTTCCACCGAACCAGCGGAGGCTGCGGTTGCGTAGCCTCCGCTGCAACAGAACAGTGAATACCCCATGCCGCCTGTTCGGGTACTGATCGTCGACGATTCCGTGGTGGTCCGCAAGCTGTTGTGCGAGGCCCTCGCCTCCAGCCCGGAGGTAGAGGTGGCCGGGATCGCCTCCAGCGGAGCGATCGCTCTGGCCAAAATTCCGCAATTGAATCCGGATGTGATCACGCTGGATATCGAGATGCCCGGTCTGAATGGGATTCAGACCCTGGTCGAGATCCGCAAGCTCTACCCCAGGCTGCCGGTGATCATGTTCAGCACCCTCACCGAACGGGGAGCGGCCATTACGCTGGAGGCGTTGTCGCTGGGCGCCTCCGACTATGCAACCAAGCCGACCAACAGCGAAAGTCTGGCGGGAGCAATGGAGCAGATGCGGCAGGAGTTAGTCGCCAAGATCGTTTCCCTGACCGGCCGGAACAGCCATGCGGCGTCCGCGCCGGCCGTCTTCTCGCCCAAGAGAAAACCGGGCGGCCAACGAATCGACATTCTCGCCATTGGCACATCCACCGGTGGGCCCAACGCGTTAGGGGAAGTGATTCCTCACCTTCCGGGGGACTTCCCCGTGCCCGTGGTGGTCGTGCAACACATGCCACCGATGTTCACCCGGCTATTAGCCGAGCGGCTGAATGGTTGCTCTCCGCTTTCGGTGCGAGAGGGAGAAGTCGGTGCGACGCTCCAGCCCGGACAGGTTTGGATTGCGCGCGGCGACTATCACCTGATCGTCGTGCGGAAGGGAACCGGGGTGGTCTTGAACCTGAATCAGGAGCCCCCGGAGAATTCCTGCCGTCCGGCGGTGGATGTGCTGTTTCGATCCGTGGCCAGGACCTATGGCGCCAATGTGCTGGGAGTGGTGATGACGGGAATGGGTTCGGACGGGACTCGCGGGGCGCTCCAGATCAGGGAAGCCGGCGGCGGGATCGTCGTGCAGGATGAGGCCTCCTCGGTGGTATGGGGAATGCCGGGCGCGGTGGTCGGCGCGGGGGCGGCGGACAAGATCTGCCCCCTGCCGGAGATCGGCCAGGAAATCGTTCGCCGGGTCGCCTCCAGTCGGGCGCTCACTTCGACGGCCGCCGCCACGCTGGGGAAATGACATGGCCGATCTCGCCAGCGCAAAATCCGCAAAATCGAAGACCGAATCCGGCGCCGAGGATCTGCGCGATCCCGCGTACCTGAAGATCCGCGACATGATCTACCAAATCTCGGGCATTTACCAGTCGGAAGAGAAACTGTACTTGCTGGCTTCGCGTTGCGCGCGGCGCATGAGCGCGGTACATGCAAAGACCCCTGCGGAATACCTGGAGCATCTTACCGTGCGTGGCAACCGGGAAGCCGAGTTGCGGCTGCTGCTGAACGAAATCACCATTGGGGAGACCTACATGTTTCGCAGCCCTCCCCAGTTGGAGGCGCTGCGCAGCGTGATTCTTCCCCAGATTCTGAAAGCCAAGAGCGCCATGGGGTTCAAGCGGCTCCACCTGTGGAGCGCGGGCTGCTCGACCGGGGAAGAGCCCTATACGCTGGCCATGTTTCTGCTGGAAGAAAGCGAAAAAATGCTGGCGGGTTGGACCTTTGACATTCTGGCCACCGACTTGAACGACAACTCTCTCGCGGCCGCCAAGGCTGGGATTTACGGCGAATACGCTCTGCGCAGCACAAGCGAGGCGCTGCGCAGAAAGTACTTCAAGCCCCACGATGAGAAGCGCCTGCAGGCCGGCGAGCAACTGAAGTCGCTCATCCGGTTTGAGCGCGTCAACCTCAATGACGACAGCAAAATGACGTTCCTGAAGGGCATGGACATTATTTTCTGCTGCAACGTGCTCATCTACTTCGATCTGGGATCGAAGCGCAAGGTCATGCAGCACTTCTATTCCAATCTGCTGCCTGGTGGCTATATGTTCATGGGCCACGCCGAGTCGCTGTATCAGGTGGACGACCGATTTCACCTGGTGCACTTCCCGGGGGCCATCGGGTACTGGAAACCGCCGGTTGGGTACACCGGAGGAGGCAAACCATGAAGGCGCAGCGACTCGAGGAAATCCGGCCACGAATCCAGGCCCTGGAAGCGATGCCGGCGGTTCCGGCGATCGTCCTTCCGCTGACGGCCATGCTCCATTCACCGGACCAGGTCGATGTCGAGAAAGTAATCGATCTCGTGTCGTATGACGGGACGATTGCAGCCCACTGTCTGCGGATGGCAAACTCGCCCCTGTTCGGACGACGCAACACGGAAACGGTGCGCAGCGCGGTCTTCGCCCTGGGGCTCAAGCGAATCGAGGCCATCCTGCTGGGTTGTTGCCTGAACCGGATTGTGCCGCCCGACAAGTGGGCTCTGGACGCGGTGACTTTCTGGCGTCACTCCCTGGGCTGTGCGCTGGTGAGCCGCAAGATGGCAAAATTGATCGGCTATCCCGACCCCGAGAAGGCCTACCTCGCCGGCCTGCTGCACGACCTGGGCATCCTGGTCAACATCATCGCGTGTAGCGAGGATTATCCACGGTGCATCCAAGCCGCCCGCGAAGCTCATGTGGCGCTGCATCGCGGCGAAGAAGAGCATCTCGGATTCACCCATTGTCAAAGCGGCAAGATCTTGGCCGAACAGTGGCATTTCTCCTCCGACGTGATCGAAGTGATCGAGTTTCACCACGATGTAGCGGCGGTGCCAACCTGCGGGCCACTGGTGTCGCTGGTCCATCTCAGCGACTTGTTGTGCCGGTTGCGCGACTTGGGATACGGATACTACGAAGCCATGGGCATGGATCTTGCGGGAGACGCCGCGTGGGCAACGCTGGTTGGGCACTATCCGGCGCTGGCAACCATGGACCTGGCTCGCTTTACGATGGACATCGATGGAGCGATGGAGGAGATCGTCGCCGTGGTGGATGCGGTGTTCAAGCCGTAGGAATCCGATGGTCGTGCGAGCGGGAGTGGGAACAACAGCAGAGCAGCTGACCGATGCCACCTTCCGCAGGCAAAGCGGCGCGTGCGAGTCAATGTCAGCGCCGGATCTGGAGCGAAATGGCGATCGGCATGCCTTCAAACAGCAGCCTCACCTCCAGGCCCGGAGAATCTGCCTGCGAGTGCAGGCTATAGTCGGTGCCGGTAATCACCGTCGGTACGGAGAGCATGCAGCCCTCGCTCAGACCGGAGATCTTGTTCTTGAAGTTGCCGGCGATCATATTACAGACTTCGCCGAGCGCATCCGATATCTCGGGACCCACCTTCTCCGCTTCCACGCCCAGCATCTTGGAAGCCATTAGAGCCGCTGACTTCCCATCGCAACGGAGGCTTAGCACGCCGCATAACTTTCCGGCCAGTCCGACCATCGAAGTCACGTCCAGGGATGCCTCCTCCGGCGTTGTCGACGGGACCAGTTGACACCCCAGCATGAGTTCGAAGACTTCCCGCGCGGCCAGTTCCAGCAATGGAGTCCAGGCTTCGTGTTGGCCGTTGGCGGCCAGCGCTTCGTTCACGGACGACCTCATGATTTCCCTCCCAGAATGGGGACCACGTGCTCCTTGACCTGGTCCGGGGTGAAGGGCTTGCGGATGTAGCCGCGCGCCCCGCAGGACAGGGCCTGAACCACGTGTGCCTCACTGCCTTCGGTGGTAATCATGACTACGGGGACGCCTTTTGCGTTCTCGACCGAGGACAGTTGTTTGATGAACTCCAACCCGTCCATCACGGGCATGTTGATATCGCAAAGAATCAGCTCGACCCGGTTCTCCTTGAGGACGCAAAGCGCTTCGGCGCCGTTTCCGGCCTCCAGTACCTGTGTCAGCTCGATGCCGGCCTGACGCAAAGAGCGCTCCACGATCTTTCGCATGACCGAGGAATCGTCGACGATGAGGGCATGTATGCCGTTCATGAGGCGGTTTCCATTCTTGGCAGGCAAAGTGTCGGTGCTCTGTTCTGCACGCCTGCCTTATACGCCTGCCTTGTAATAGATCGGCACAGAGGACCGAGACTTTAAAATCTCCCGCCGCGCCGGCGCTGAGGTGAGCGAAGGCGAATGGTTAGACCTGGCTTATGATTCACTTCGGGAGAGCGGCGCCTTCTGCAATGCAGATCAGTTTGCGCGATTTGGGGAGATGAAGAGAGTCCGCGGGTGGCGTTGAACGATGTTGTAATACATGAGTAGTCAGCGTTAGTCTACTCAATCGAAAGCACCAAGAATGGTGCGGAAGGGGGGATTTGAACCCCCACGCCTTTCGGCGCCACCCCCTCAAGATGGTGTGTCTGCCAATTCCACCACTTCCGCTTTCAACATCCCTGCATTGCAGACCGTTTGAGGGTAAATCCGGTCTGGATGGCTAGCCCGCCGCACTCGCGTCGCGCTTCCTAAATCTTTATACACGGTCAAACGAGGCGGTTCAAGTTTGCGGTTACGGCTCTTCGCATAGCACAATACGCCGGATCAGTCTCTGAACCTGGCGTGAACAAACCAAGGCTAAGCCGCTTTCAGCTGTGGCCTTGCCATCCTCAGCAGTGCCTCCCTTAGCCGCTCATGCCTCTGCGTAAGATGCAGATAGAGCATTTCATCCGGCTTCGTTTTGGCCCGGATGATTCGGATGAGGTCTTCTTTTTCGTCTCGTGTCCACGTCCGCAATCCTCGCACACCGGTCAGGACAAACGCGAAATTCTCGAAGGCTGCTTTCTCGCGCGGTTTCCATGAAGACGTACTCGCTCCTAGCGTTTGCTCCAGTTCCTGCCTGGAGTGATCACGCATGCGGCCAGCATCTCCGCCAAACTCTCGCGCCATCCGGCGATTCACACCCAAGCCAATGTTGCGCGTACTGAAACTGTCCCACGCCCCTAATTCGCTGCCCGGCGTCTCGTAGAGGACGTGCCCCGCCGCCAGCCGTCGCAAAGTACGCGCCGGAGTCCGATACTTCGGATCGGCGGCGATTCTGCTTTCTTCGCGTTCCGCCAGTTCTTGCAGATCGGCTCGTCCCGGCCGAAATCCAAGCTTCCGATAAAACCAGAACGCTCCCGACTCGATCGCTTCGTCATTGTCGTGGCCGAGTTGATACGGATAGACCGAGACGCAAGTCGTTCCCATCAGGTGGCACAGGCAGCGCAGCACTTGCGCGTAAATCCATCCCGCTTCGCCGCCGCGGAAGGTATAGAAAGTATTGAAGCCGACCTCCATCCACTCGCAGAGTCCGATGGCTTCGATGTAGTTGATGGGCACGCCGTTTTTCAGCGTCAATCCCGCGACGTAGGCGCGCAGGGGCAAGCGGCATTCTGGTGGCAGATTCCAGAGATAGATCGAAACACCGCGGCCCACATCGCTCCGCACTACCGAGGCCGGATCGCCCAACGTCGTACCGTATAACTCGCGGTAACGAACCAGCATAACCTCGCGGATCAGTTCCATCACCTGCTCGCCCTGCCCGCGCGAAAGCTTCGTCAGTTTCGGCGGACGCCGCGCCAACTCGCCAGCCAGCGACACCTGGCTGCGGCTGATCAATCCTGTGCCGTCGGGTTCGCTGTGGTAATAAACACTCCGAACCGGCTTCCAGTTTCGCGTTCGCGTTAAGGAGGAGTTCCCGAGATTCCAGCGCAAGGGCGCTCGCAACGATTCGTAAAGTTCCGCTTTCTGTAGCGGCGGAATCGGTAGATCGGAGAAGCGCTGAATCAACCATGCCGGATCGGCGCCAATCCTGCCCGAAGCCGCTTCCAGCCATTTCCGCCACGGCGTGTCGGCCTCGACGTACGAGTCGTCTTCGAGCAGCGGCATGAAGCGCGGACCGGTGCTGCCCAACTCCCGCCCCGGTTCGTAGTTGTCCCAGGCGATTTCGATTTCGCCCGGCATGCGCTTGACGAGCCAGCGCGCCACGTCGAAGCTGAGCGTGTCTTCCATCTGCGTGCCCGCAATGCCAGATGTGTCGAAATCGTCGAAGGCGTCCATGTCGGCGCCAGCCTTGCGCAAGGTTTCCGCTTTCTTATGAAAGCCATTCAGAACCCGCCCCGCAGCACGAACCACGGCCGGACCTTGCGGAAAAGCACGCAGGAAGAGCAGGGTCTCGTGGAAGCGGATCAGCGAAGCCGGATCGGAGAAACGCGCAGCGTCGATCCGTTTCAGCAGTTTGACGACGCGAGCGGCTTCATTGCGGCCGAAGCGGTAGCGGCTGGCTTCGAGTTGGGTGAGTTGGCGATCGAGAGCGTTGGCAGCCATGGCAGATTCCCCCAAGGGTACCTCATTGCGCGTCGCCGCGTTGTCGCGCAGATGACGGGAAACTGCTGTTCCTCCCGCAGTTCGAACGACGGATTGGTTCACACACGTGCTATAATTTCTATTCGCCTGAACGTTTTACGTCGAGGCTGATCCTGTGATTTCCTCCGCGGGCGGATCCATAATTCCGAGAATCAGCGCCATTTTCGTTCTCGTTTTATAGAAAACTAGAGACGAGGTACCGCTATGTCCGGCCATTCGAAATGGGCAACAATCAAGCACAAGAAGGGTGCGCTTGACGCCAAGCGCGGCAAGATCTTCACCCGTCTCATCAAGGAAATTTCCATGGCCGCCAAGTCGGGCGGCGACCCCGACATGAATCCGCGCCTGCGCACGGCAATCCTGGCGGCGAAGTCCGAGAACATGCCGGCCGACAACATCAAGCGCGCTATCCAGCGCGGCACCGGCGAACTGCCGGGCCTGACCTATGAAGAGTTTGTGCTCGAGGGCTACGGGCCCGGCGGCGTGGCATTGCTCGCCGAAATCTCGACCGACAATCGCAATCGCACGGTGAGTGAAATCCGCCACGTGTTCGGCAAGAACAATGGCAACATGGCCGCAGCCGGCGCCGTCGCGTACATGTTCCACAAGAAAGGCGATATCATCATTGCGAAGTCCGCCGCCAAGGAAGACGATCTGATGAACATCATCCTCGAAGTGGGCGGCGAAGATTTGAAGGACGATGGCGAGAATTGGGAAATCCTCACCGAAACTTCCACCTACGAAGCCGTGCTCGATGCGGTGAAGAAGGCTGGCATTACTCCCATTTCTTCGAGTGTGAGCATGGTTCCCGATACCTACATCAAATTGGAAGGGCAGCAAGCGGCGCAGATGATCCGCCTGATGGAAGCGCTCGAAGACAGCGAGGATGTGCAGAACGTGCACGCCAACTTCGATATCGACCAGAAAACTCTGGAAGAAGTCGCGGGTTGAACGGATTGCGCCCTAACGGGTTTACGCCGGTCTCCCTTTTATTTTCGATCACCCGATGCCACCATCCCACTTTTCAACACCAATGAGGAAAAGTTTGTGGAAAAGCAGAATCCTATTCCCCTAACCTGCTGCTAACGAATACCTTCAGCACTTTGCACTGGATCGGGTGCGCGCTGTACGAATCCAGCAGAGAATTAGTCCTCCGTGAAGACGCGTCTAGACAAGTTGCTCGTCGATCGAGGTTTGGCGCCGTCCCGCGCGCGCGCGCAAGCGCTCATCCTCGCCGGAAAAGTCCTCGTCAACGAGCAGAAAATTGAAAAGGCAGGCGCATCGATTGATTCCGGTTCGACTCTGCGCTTGCTCGGCGACGATCTCCGCTATGTCGGCCGTGGCGGCCTTAAGTTAGAGAAGGCTCTCGAGCACTGGCACATCGATCTCCACGATAAAGTCTGTCTCGACATCGGCGCATCCACCGGAGGCTTCAGCGATTGCATGCTGCAACACGGCGCCGCCAAAGTGATTGCCGTCGATACCGGATACGGGCAGATGGATTTCGGCTTGCGCAACCATCCTCACCTGCGTCTTCTGGAAAAAACGAATGCTCGCTATCTCGTTCCCTCCGACATTGGCGAGCCGATCGGCTTCATCGCCATGGATGTCTCCTTCATCTCCGCCACGCTGGTGCTGCCCGCGGTGCTTCGCGCCGTGGCGTCTTACGCCAAGTCCATGCGCGAGGTCCTTTGCCAGATTGTCGTCCTCGTAAAACCGCAGTTCGAAGCGGGCAGGGAACTGGTGGGCAAAGGCGGAATCGTGCGCGACGAATCGGCCCAGCTAGGGGCAGTAGCCAGAGTCGAGGCATCGCTCTTGGAACTCGGATGCAAGCGCGCCGAATGGATCGAGTCTCCAATCCTCGGTGGCGAAGGCAATCGCGAATTTCTGCTGCACGCGGAGTTTCCCCCGCCGGCCATCGGCTGATTCTGTACAATCGCTGATTCGGTACAATCAGAAGTCCGATGCCAGAACAAACGCCTGCAGACATGCCCACCGCCCCTCAAAGTTCGACCCGCCAGAAAACCGTAGCCATCGTTTCCAAGCCAGATCGTCCCGAACTGCGCGAAGTTCTACCCGCGCTCGAAAAGTGGCTGCGCCAGCACAACTACGCGGTCGTGATGGACCAGGAAAGCGCGGCCTATTTCGCGGCCACTAACGTCGTGCCGCGAAGCGAATTAGCCGCCCAATCGCCGTATCTGGCTCTGGTGCTCGGCGGCGACGGAACGCTGCTCTCAGCGGCGCGCGCGGTTGCCAAAGCCGGAACCCTGATCCTCGGCGTCAACCTCGGAACGCTCGGCTTCCTCACCGAATTGCCGCTGGCCGATCTCTACCCCGCACTGGAGGCAGTCGCCAAGGGCAAATACGTGGTGGAGAGCCGCTCCATGTTGCGCTGTGCCGTGGTGCGCGACGGAAACGTAATTGCAACCCACCACGCATTGAACGACGTCGTCGTAAGCAAGAGCGCCATTGCCCGGCTGAACTACTTCGAGTTGTTCGTGGACACGGAGTTCGTTTCCAGCTACAAAGCCGATGGTCTGATCATTGCGACGCCGACTGGTTCCACCGCATATTCTCTCGGAGCCGGTGGCCCGATCCTCAAGCCCGATGTGGATGCGTTCGTCATCACTCCCGTATCGCCCCATGGTTTGACGCACCGTCCCGTGGTAGTGCGCGATTCGGTCGAGATTGACATCCACGTCAAGACCGGGCAGGAGGAAGCCTACCTCAGTCTCGATGGACAAGTCGGAATGCCCGTGCAAGACGGCGATATCGCCCGCTGCGTCAAGGCCGAGCATCCCGCCCGCTTGCTGCGTTTCGAGAAAACATTTTTCGAAGTGCTCCGCACCAAACTCAAATGGGGAGAGCGCTGACGTCAACTGTGTCCGCGCTTGAGGACGCCACAAACCTGAGGATGAAATGAATCGTTGCACCAAACATCTCGTCGTCGTTCTCGCCAGCGCCATCTGCCTCTTCGCGCAAACCAAGCCCGCCGCCGACCTCATCATTCAAAACGCGCGCGTCTGGACTGTCGATTCCTCCCACCCCGAGGCTGAGGCTGTCGCTGTTCTCGGCGATCGCATTGTTGCCGTCGGAACGAATTCACAGGTGGATGCCTGGCGCGGCCCCCAAACTCACGTGGTCGACGCGAAGGGAAGGCGCCTGCTGCCGGGCTTCAACGACGCCCACGTGCACTTCACCGATGGCGGAGCGCAACTCGACAGCGTCGAACTCAACGACGTCACCAGCACCCAGGAATTTGCCCGCCGCATCGCCGAGCGCGCCGCGAAAACCGCCAAGGGCGAATGGGTGCAAGGCGGCGATTGGGATGAGACCAAGTGGAGTCCAGCCGAGTTGCCCACCAAAGAACTGATCGACCCGGCAACCCCCGAAACCCCGGTCGCAATCGATCGCTACGACGGACACATGGTTCTGGCCAACTCGCTCGCCTTAAAGTTGGCAGGCATCACCGCCCAGACACCCGATCCCGCGGGTGGAGTCATCGTCCGCGACCGCCAGGGAAATCCAACCGGCGCTCTCAAAGACGCTGCGATGGACCTGCTGTTCAAAGTAGTTCCACCGCTCACTCACGACCAGCGCCGCCACGCCATTGAGCGCGCGCTCGCACACGCTGCCTCTGTCGGAGTCACCAGCGTGCAGCACATGAACCCCGATTATCCCGACATTGCCGTCTACTCCGAGTTGCTCGACGAAGGCAAACTGACCACGCGCATCTATGCCGCGCCTCTCATCACCGGCGTGGACGACCAGGTGAAAATCGGTGTCCGGCGTGCATTCGGCGGACCCTATCTGCGCATCGGCGCCGTCAAGGCCTATGCCGACGGTTCGCTCGGTTCGTCGACAGCGTATTTCTTCGAGCCCTTCGGGAGCCTGCCCGACAATCACGGCTTGCTCTCCGATGAAATGCATCCCCTCTCACTCATGCACGATCGCATGATGCGAGCCGACGCCGCCGGTTTGCAGATCTGCACCCACGCCATCGGAGACGCCGGAATTTCGGCGATCCTCGACATTTACTCGGAAATCCAGAAAGACCACGGCAGCCGCGATCGCCGCTGGCGCATCGAGCACGCCCAGCACATGGCGGCCAAAGACTTCGACCGCTTTGCGCAACTGCACGTGATCGCGTCCGTGCAGCCCTATCACGCCATCGACGACGGCCGTTGGGCTGAAAGCCGCATCGGACACGACCGCGCGAGCCGCACCTATGCCTTCCGTACATTCCTTGACCACGGCATTCGGCTCGCCTTCGGCACGGATTGGAATGTCGCCCCGCTCAATCCCATGCTCACCTTGTACGCGGCCACAACCCGCGCCACTCTCGACGGCAAAAATCCCAACGGATGGTTTCCCGAGCAGAAACTTACGATCCAGGAAGCGATCGAAGCCTACACCATGGGTTCGGCCTACGCGGAATTTCAGGAAAACGAAAAAGGCTCGATCACCGTCGGCAAACTCGCCGACATGGCCTTGCTGAGTGACGACGTGCTCGCCCTCGACCCCGTGAAGATTCGCGACGTCAAGGTGCTCAAAACCTGGGTAGGCGGGGAACTGACGTATGACGCCGAAGGCGTCCCCCGGGCAGCCCTGAAGAAACCGCGGTGAGTGAAACCCATCCAGGAATCGTCGAGCGCACCTTCGACATTGCCGAAGGTCAGATTAGCGTTCGTTTAAACTACGCCGAAGGCCCTGCCGCTGGGCCGCCGCTCGTTCTGCTGCACGGACTCGGCCGCCGCTGGCAGGTGTTTCTCCCTCTAATCCCTGCGCTCAGCATGCGCTGGCATATCTTCGCTGTCGACTTGCGCGGACATGGAAAGTCCTCCCGCGTCCCTCGCGGATACCACGGCCCCCAGTATTCCGAAGACATCGCCAGCCTTCTGCGCGAGCGGGTATCGGTTCCCGCCGTGCTCTTCGGACATTCCCTCGGCGGCATGTTGGCCATGCGCGTCGCTTCCGATCATCCGGAACTGGTGCGCGCCCTGATTCTCGGCGACAACATGATCGTTACCGGACAACTGCGCAATCCCATGTACACGTCGCTGTTCGCCGGATTGCGCGATCTCGCGCGGCGGGGTGGCTCCGTCGAGAAGATCGCCGACGGCATCGGCAAAATCGCGCTCCCACTTCCGGGCGGCGAAAGTTATATGGACGGCGACAGTAATAAGAATAAGAACGAAACCATCACCATCCGCCAGCTTCCCGGCAACGATGAGGCCTATCTGCTTTCCTGGGCACGCTGCGTGCTACAGACCGATCCCGACACCTACGACATGACGCTCGATGGATCGTCGCTCCAAGGATGGGACGGCGAGAAGTTGCTGCGCGGAATCACCTGCCCAACGCTGCTTCTGCAAGGCACACCGGAATTAGGCGGCCTGATGTCCGACGCGGATGTAACACTCGCCACACGCTTGCTGACCCATCACGCCCATGTGAAGTTCCGTAATCTGGGACACGCGCTGTTCATTCAACAGCCCGAGCCGGTATTGCGCGCGGTGACCAATTTTCTGGAGTCGCTGTAACCTCCGCTAAGGATTCTCCATCCTCATCTGATCCTCGAAGCTCTCGCGCCGCCGTATCACTTTCGCCCTCGTCCCATCCACCAGCACTTCCGCCGCCCGCCCGCGCGTGTTGTAGTTCGATCCCAGTACCGATCCGTAGGCTCCCACGTCGAGAATGGCCAGCAGATCTCCTTCGTCAACCAAGGGAAGTTTCCTGTCGCGCGCAAAAAAGTCGCCAGTCTCGCAGATAGGCCCGACCACATCGGTGATCTCAGTCTCGTGCGACTTTCGCCTAACGGAAACAATCTCGTGGTACGCGCTGTAAAGTGACGGACGCAGCAGATCGTTCATCCCGGCATCCACAATCAGAAAGCGCTTGCGACGATTCGTTTTCCGGTAAAGAACCCGCGCCAGCAGCACGCCCGCCGCTCCCACAATGGCGCGTCCAGGCTCTAGCAACAAATGAACATTCAATCCGCGCAAAGGAGTTAGCACAGCCCGCGCATACGCGGCAATCTGCTCCTCGAAATTCCCCTGCGCCCCCTCATACGAAATTCCCAGGCCACCGCCGGCGTCGACATACCGAATGTCATGCCCTTGCCGGCGCAGTCTACGCACCAGATCGGCCACGCGTCCCAGCGCCTCTTGAAACGTACCCATATTGGTAATTTGTGAACCAATGTGAACGCTCACTCCCGCGACGGTCAGATAGGGCTGCTGTGCGGCCAAAGCGTAGAGCGTCCGCGCCTCGGGGATTGGCACGCCGAACTTGTGCTGATGCAGGCCGGTCGAAATATACGGATGAGTTTTCGCTGAGACGTCGGGATTTACCCGTATCGCAATCGCAGCCCGCTTCTTCAATCGTGCCGCAGTCGCCGAAAGCAGCTTCAATTCCGACGCGCTCTCCGCGTTGAACAGCAATATCCCCGAGCGCAGCGCAAATTCCAGCTCCGCCGCCGTCTTACCTACGCCGGAGAACACAACTTTGCCCGCGCCCTTGGGGCTGGCGCGAAAAACTCGCTGCAACTCTCCGCCAGAAACGACGTCGAAGCCAACTCCTTCGCCCGCCACCAATCGCAGAATCGCCAGTGTCGAATTCGCTTTGACCGAATAGCATAAGGTATGGGGGATGGGGCGAAATGCGCGGGCGAACGCATCGAGCCGTGCGCGGATCATCGCCGCGGAGTAAACGTACAGCGGAGTCCCGTGACGCGCAGCCAGACTTTCAAGAGCGACGGCTTCGCAGAAGAGTTCGGACTTGCCTGACCGCGCAGCCCGATACGCAAACGAGGGGCGCCGCAGAGCCAGCGATTCGCGCTCGCCCTTCACTTGCGTTTGCCCGGGCCACTTTTCACCTTAATCGCAACCACCGTTTGATCGTCGAACGCGTCCACGCCCGCGGCGAACTCGGTCACCGCCTTAAAAACTTCGTTCACCACGCAGTCCGCCGACTTGGTGGCGCATCCGGCAACGATCGCCTCCACTCGCTCCTGCCCAAACGATTGACCGTGGCGGTTGCGCGCGTCGAGAATGCCGTCACTGTAGAACACAAACAGATCCCCCGGCTTGGCCTTAAAGCTCACTTCGTCGTAATCGGCCTCGTCGAACAACCCGAGCGGCAACCCGGTCACCTCGATCGTCTCAACTTTGCCGTCATGGCAATATAAGGGCTTCGGCAACCCCGAGTTCGCCACAAGCAGCGTCCGTCGCTCATCGTCCCACACGGCATAGATGATAGAGACGAACTGCGCCGCGATCCTGCGTTCTGCCAGCGACAAATTCACGGCGGAAAGCATCTCCGCCGGACCCGGCTCAATCGGCGCATGCGAACGCAGAATCCCGCTGACCAGCGCGGCGTAAATGGCCGCTGGTGCGCCTTTGCCGCTCACATCGCCAATGGCAATGCCAAGCCGCGAAAATGAATACGGAACAAAGTCGTAAAGATCGCCGCCAATGGCGCGGGCGGGAAGAAACTTGGCCTCGACATCAAGATGCGCCATCTTCGGGCTGGAATGCGGCAGGAGGCGAAATTGCAACTCACGCGCCAGCGCCAGATCGCGCTCCAGGCGCTGCTCCTGCCGCGCAATCTGCTCGTACAGCCGTGCGTTCTCAATCGCGATGGCCAGCTGCGCTGCCAGCGTCGTCAGCGTCCGTTTATGATCCTCCGTGAAGTAGCCGCGCTTCGTATGCTCCAGATCGAGCACCCCGATGACCTTCTCCTGGTAAATCAGCGGAACCGCCAATTCCGAACGGGTCTCAGGATTCGTCGCAATATAGCGATCACTCTTCGCGACGTCAGGCACCAAGACCGCTTCCTTGGCCTGCGCTGCGTAACCCACGACGCCGCGGCCCAGCGGAACGTCGTGCTTGAGATGCAATCGTTCTTCAAAGCGCTGCGCGAATCGATGCTGCAGTTTCTCGCCTGCCTGGTCGACCAGAAGGATGCTGAACATCTGGTAGTCGATAAGCCGGTTCAGCAACTCGGCAATCCGCTTGAGCAGTTCGTCCAGGTTCAGAATCGACGTGAGTTCCCGCGCAATCTCATTCAGCAAAAGCAGCGTGCGGGCCTGGCGCGTGGTGCGCGTGTGCAGCCGCGCGTTTTCGATGCCCACCGCCATGCGCGATGCGATCAGCGTCAGCAGGCGCTTATGCTCTTCGGTAAAGTAGCCCCTCTCGCGCGCCTCAAGATCGATCACGCCAATCAGACGGTTCTTGACGATCAGCGGAATGGCCAGTTCGGAGTGAACGTTGGGCAGGGCCTCAATGTAAAAATCTTCCTGCGTGGCATCGGCGACGAGCACTGCCTGGCGAGTCTGCGCCGCGCGCCCGGTTACGCCCTGGCCCACTTTCACGCGCACGCGCTCGGCGACCTTTTCCGGATACCCTACATGGAAGCGGACGTACAGCTCCTGAAGCGGCTCGTTGAGCAGCAAAATCGCGAAAATCTCGTAGTCGATGACCTTACGGACCAGTTCCGCCACGCGCCGCAGCGTGGTTTCCAGGTCGAGCGTGGTGTTGACCACGTCGGCCACTTCCAGCAGCAGGGGTTCCACCTCGGAAGCGCGCAAAGTTTGCGAAACGGTCGTTTTCACAGGCTTCATCATAGCAGCCGCTCGGAACAGCTCCGCCGCGGAAAAACTGGTCCATGGCGCAACAGCTCACGCGCCTGCCGGATTCTCCGGCGGATTTTCCAGCACGCACACATCCGGCAAATTGCGGTAGCGTTCGGCATAGTCCAAACCGTAGCCGACCACGTAGGCATCGGGAATCGTGAAGCCGATGTAATGTGCATGGATCGGCTGCTGGCGGCGGGAAGGCTTATCCAGCAAGGCCGCAATGCGCAGCGACCGGGGCTGATGCGCCCGCACCAGCTTCGAAATGTAGTTCAGCGTCAGCCCCGTGTCGAGAATGTCCTCCACCAAAATTACGTTTCGGTCCGCCATCGAACTATCCATGTCTTTGGTCATCCGGACTTCACCCAGCGAATCCCATGCCGCGTGACCGGCCGGATCTTCTTTGACCGTGGGACGATTTCCGTAGCTCGAAACTCCAATAAAATCAAAAGTGGCGTCGAGCGGAATCTGACGCGCCAGGTCGCTTAAGAAGATGGCTGCGCCCTTGAGAACGCCGACCAATACAACCGATTGCCCGTCAAAATCGCGGGCAATCTCTTTGCCGAGTTCGGCGACCCGCTTGGCAATGGTTTCGCGCGACAACAACACTTTAAGTTCGGGCATGGAGTCACCATTCTATACACGAGTTCGAACAGCCGAAAAGGGTCTGAGGCTGACCAGACATTTGGCGGCCCTTGCTTCGCCCATTGCGCGCCCCTTCTCACGCCACTAGAATGCTATTTCGCAGCTTACCCTGAGGAGCCTGTCGTGAATCTCAAAGGAATCCAGCTCACATGGCTCGGCCACGCCACCTTCCGCGTCGAGACGCCGGAAGGGAAGACTCTTTACATCGATCCGTGGATCGCCGGCAATCCCATGTGCCCGGAGAGTGAGAAAAACGTCAAGAAAGCCGACGCTCTGCTCTGCACCCACGGCCATGGCGATCATATTGGGGACGCGGTCGATGTGGGCAAGAAGCTGAATCCGGTCGCCGTCGGCATCTACGAGCTTTGCCTGTGGCTCCAGAAGAAGGGCGTCAAGCAGATCGCGCCTATGAACAAGGGAGGCACGCAAACCGTCGCCGGAGTGAAGATCACCATGGTTCACGCCGTCCATTCCTGCGGCATTCAGGATGGCGACCAGATCGTCTACGGCGGCGAAGCTTGCGGCTACGTGCTCGAGTTCTCCAATGGAGTCAAGCTCTATCACGCGGGGGACACCGCCGTCTTCAGCGACATGGCCATCATTCGCGATCTTTACGCTCCGAAAATCGCCATGCTGCCGATCGGCGATCTTTTCACGATGTCGCCGCGCGAGGCTGCTTATGCCTGCAAACTGCTGCAACCCGAAACCGTCATTCCGATGCACTTTGGTACGTTTCCGCCGCTGACGGGAACTCCCTCGGAGTTGCAGAAACTCGTGCCGGATGTGGAAGTGCTGGCGCTGAAACCGGGACAGACAATTTCCTAACCTCTGCAATTGGGGCCACTTTAGAGTCAAGGAGCAAAATGCCCGAGCAACCCGCAAAACCCGACTGGCGCATGGGAGGAATCACCGTCCCACAAGTCGAAGACTACCTCTACTCCATGCTGCCGCCGCGCGACGAAGTTCTCGCCGAGATGGAAGCCGATGCCGCCAAGAACGACGTGGCCATCGTTGGACCCGCCGTCGCTCGCGTGCTGCATCAATTGGCGGTGATCAGCGGCGCGAAGAAAATCTTCGAGATGGGCTCCGCCATCGGCTATTCCACCATCTGGTGGGCGCGCGCCGCGGGCGAGGGCGGACGCGTCATCTACACCGACGGCGATCCCAAGCGCGCCGAAAAGGCGCGACGCTATTTCGATCGTGCCGGCGTCGCCAAACGCATCACGGTGCGCGTAGGCGATGCCCTCGAAATTCTTTCGGAAGAAAAGGAACAATACGACATCATCTTCAACGACATCGATAAGACCGACTACCCGCGCGTGATTCGTTTGGCGCTCCCGCGTCTGAAAAGCGGAGGCCTCTTCATTACCGACAACGTTCTCTGGAACGGCAAAGTCAGCCAACCGAATCCCGACGCCCAAACCAAAGCCATCCTCGAATTCAACAAACTGATCTACGCGTCGCCCGACCTGTTTACGACGATTCTGCCCCTCCGCGACGGAGTTTCGCTTTGCGTTAAGAAGTAGAACTACGGGTTCACTCGTGTCGTTGGACTCGGTGCTAGAATTGTCGGTTTCCACCTCACGATGAAGACTCCAACACTTTCGCGAGCTGAACAGCTTCCGCAGACGCTGTCGCGCACACAAGCGCAGTCGCGTCCCAACTCCGCCACGGACGTTCTGGTCGTCGGCGCTGGTCCCACCGGCATGGCCTGTGCCATCGAGGCGCAGAAGGCTGGCTTCAAGTCCCTCATCGTTGACAAGGGATGCCTGGTCAATTCCATTTACCACTACCCAGTGAACATGGTGTTTTTCACCACGCCTGAATTGTTGGAGATCGGCGATATTCCTTTCACCACCGCCTCGGCGAAACCCAACCGCCAGGAAGCGCTCGAATATTATCGGCGCGTCGCCGAGCACTACCACTTAAACGTTCGCCAGTACGAATGGGTCAAGACAATTACCGGCGAGGATGGCAACTTTCGCGTCACCACCACGAACCGGCACGACGCCATCCACGACTACCGCGCCCGCAAGATCGTGCTCGCTACCGGTTACTACGATCTGGCCAACCAACTCGCCATCCCCGGCGAAGACCTCGAAAAGGTATTTCATTACTATCGCGAGCCACATCCTTATTTCGATACCGACGTCGTGGTAATCGGCGGCAAGAATTCAGCGGCGGAAGCGGCCTTGGACCTGTGGCGTCACGGCGCGCGCGTCACGCTCGTCCATCGCGGAGCGGAGATCCACAACCACGTCAAGTATTGGGTGCGTCCCGACATCGAGAACCGCATTCGGGCTGGCGAAATCACCGCGCACTTCAACAGCAGCGTGCGGGAGATCAATGCCGACTCAGTGGTGCTGCAAACTCCGTCCGGTCCGGTTCACGTGAAGAACGATTTCGTATTTGCTCTCACTGGTTATCATCCCGACTACGATTTTCTGCGCAGCGTGGGCATTGAGCTGGCCACCGAACAGCTTCGTCCCGTCTGCGATCCGGAGAACCTGGAATCGAACGTTCCTGGAATCTACGTGGCTGGAGTGATTGTTGCGGGCTCGCGGACGAATGAAATCTTCATTGAAAATGGACGCTTCCACGGCAGGCTGATCGCCGGCCATATCAGCGAAAGGCTCGGCGGCGGCAATCCGAATTTTCCGCTTGACGCCACTTAGCGTGATCGCGCAAAATGCACGCGCCCACACAAACGATCCGGAGGAAACCATGAAACTCGTTCCTACTTTGCTTCGCAAGACCGCCATCGTTGCCGCAGCCGCGATCGTCATCCTTTCCGCCAGCCTCGTTCTGGCGCAAGACGCGCACAAGTCGTTCGACCTGCTCAAGGGCATGGAAGGGAACTGGTCCGGGAAAAGCATCCAGGGCCATCCGACTCAGGTGACCTTTCGCCTGATCGCCGGCGGTTCTGCGCTGATGAGCGAGATTCATGGCCACGGTCCAGAAAATATGGTCACCATGTTTCACATGGATGGCGACCGCCTCTTGATGACCCACTACTGCGGAGCTGGCAACCAGCCGCGCATGAAACTCGTCGCATCGGATGCCAAGTCCGTGAGCTTCGAGTTCTTCGACGGCACCAACATCGGCCCCGGCGACGGACACATGCAGCATGTGACCTTCTCCGTACCTGACGCCGATCACCACGTCGAAGAATGGACCTACCTCGATCACGGCAAAGAGATGAAAGAAGCGTTCACGTATGAACGGGCGAAGTAGGGCGGCAACCGCGGGTAATGACTGGACAGACGGGGCGTTTCCCGCTGCGTTTCATGTGGAGTAAAATAGCGCCATGAGTCCGGAAGTTTCCGATCTTCTCAAACGGGCGCTTGCCCTACCGGCTGACGAACGAGCTGCGCTGGCCAATACGCTGCTCGACACTCTCGACGGTACAAATGAATCTGTCTCTATCCAAGAGGCATGGAATGCGGAAGTGGCGCGTCGAATTCAGGACCTGAAGGCGGGCAAAGCAGTGACCGTCCCGTGGGAAGAACTGCATCGCGAGCTCTTGGCCATGGTGAATGAGCGTTAAGCGCATTGAATACCACCAGGGCGCGAGCGCGGATGTTAAGAGCGCAGTCGACTGGTATCGGCAGCGCAGCCCCAAAGTGGCCTTGGACTTCATCGAAGAACTGCACCGAGCTGCCGACACAATCCGTGAAGCCCCGGAACGGTGGCCGATAGGGGAGAACGACACCAGACGATTCCTGCTTTGGCGATTCCCGTTTGCCGTCATCTATTCCGAACAAGAATCCGTAATCACAATCTGGGCCGTCGCCCACGGAAGCAGGCGCCCGGAATATTGGGCAAGCCGCCTCTAACCCTGGTTTATACTGGCTCCATGTCGGACCTCGCCTCCAAGACGTTTTACCTGGAAACCTTTGGCTGCCAGATGAATGCCCACGACTCCGAAAAGGTCGTCGGGACGCTCTTGCAGCAGGGGTATCGCCAGGTGCCGACCGTCGAAGAGGCCGGGCTGGTGCTTTATAACACTTGTTCGATTCGCGACAAGGCGGAGCAGAAGGTCTTTAACCGGCTAAACGACTACAAGAAGCTGCGGAAGCAGGGCAAGAAATTCGGCGTCCTGGGCTGCGTGGCGCAGCAGGAGGGCGAGAAGATTTTCGAGAAGGCTCCGCACGTGGACCTGGTATGCGGCTCGGCATCCTACCGGAATCTTCCGCAAATGCTGGTGCAACTGGAAAACGCGCCGATCGAGGAAGGTAAGCGCGTGACCGGCCTCGACGACCGCATGACCGACGAGTGTTTTGAGACCGAGTTCACGGCGCGCACGAATCCCCATCGCGGCTATATCACAATCATTGAGGGATGCGACAAGTTCTGCGCCTATTGCGTTGTGCCCTATACGCGCGGGAAGGAGCGCTCGCGCACTTCCGCCTCCGTTCTTGATGAAGCTCGGCAGCTGGTGGATCTCGGGTATACGGAGATTCAACTGCTCGGG